>Ga0164241_10000038_pt1 | contig 340329 bp, 310 predicted proteins | sample OricomyardsoilBY_FD_108780 | JGI IMG/M metagenome (GOLD analysis project Ga0164241, IMG submission 108780) | Backyard soil microbial communities from Emeryville, California, USA - Original compost - Back yard soil (BY) | ecosystem: Environmental > Terrestrial > Soil > Unclassified | place... | reverse complement strand
TTCAGGATGAAATACTACAAAAGGACACTGAAAGGATAAGGCAGTGATGCCGATAGGATCGGGATGATCCTTGACCCTCGCAGGACGCACAGGGAGCTCGCAGGTGGCAGCTCCCTTTTTTATTCCGTTAATTCTTCACGGCTATTATCAAAAGTTATTTTCCCTATTTCCTGCCTTTAATTTTCTGCTTGCTAATGGTTTGTTTTATAATTGATCCATATTTTTAAGTTGGATCTGATCATGACAGCAAAAGACAAATTAATAATATTCGATACCACTCTGCGCGATGGTGAGCAAAGTCCAGGCGCGTCTATGACACGCGACGAAAAAGTCCGCATTGCCAAGATGTTGGAGAAAATGCGTGTTGATGTTATTGAAGCCGGTTTTGCAATTGCCAGTCAGGGTGATTTTGAATCTGTTCGCGCTGTTGCAGAAGTAATTAAAGATTCGACTGTGTGCAGTCTTGCACGCGCAGTTAAAGGTGATATTGAACGTGCGGGTGAAGCTATCAAACCAGCCAACTCTGGTCGTATCCATACCTTTATCGCAACATCCCCCATTCACATGAAATATAAATTGCAGATGGAGGCAGCAAAGGTTCTTGAGCAAGCAGTTGCGGCTATTAAATTAGCACGTCAGTTTACGGATGATGTTGAATTCTCTCTGGAAGATGCCAGCCGCTCTGAATTTGATTTTATGTGTCGAATTATAGAAGCAACTATTGATGCCGGTGCGCGCACTATTAATTTGCCTGATACTGTTGGTTACGGTGAGCCGAGCGAATACGGTTTGTTATTTCGTCGTTTGATTGAAAATGTTCCCAATTCTGATAAGGCGATTTTCTCTACCCATTGTCATAACGACTTAGGTTTGGCTGTCGCCAATTCATTGTCTGCGGTTATGCATGGCGCGCGTCAAGTTGAATGTACTATCAATGGATTGGGTGAGCGTGCTGGTAACGCGGCACTTGAAGAAATTGTGATGGCGATAAAGACACGCAAAGATTTACTTCCGGTGGAAACCAATATTGATATAAGTCATATAGTGCCAACGTCTCGATTGGTTTCAAGTATTACCGGTTTCCCTGTGCAACCCAATAAAGCAATTGTGGGCGCTAATGCTTTTGCACATGAATCGGGTATTCATCAGGACGGTATTTTAAAACATCGCGAAACCTACGAAATTATGCGTGCGGAAGATGTGGGCTGGAATACTAATAAACTCGTTTTAGGCAAACACTCTGGCCGTGCAGCGGTGAAAGCTCGCTTTGAGGCTTTAGGAATTACCTTTGCGGCACAAGAAGAGTTAAATACCGCTTTTGCTCGTTTCAAAGAGTTGGCAGATAAAAAGCACGAAATTTTTGATGAAGACTTACAGGCCTTAGTGAGCGATGCTCAGCCTCATACGCTAGTTGAAACTTATCATTTAGGTAATATGGAAATTATTTGTAAGACAGGACAAAATCCAGCGGCAAAATTAACTCTGGGTGTGAATGGTGAAAATGTTGTAACTCAGGCAACTGGTTCTGGTCCTGTCGATGCCACGTTTAAAGCGATTGAGAGCGTGGTGAATAGCGGTGCGCATTTACAGCTTTATTCAGTGAACGCAATTACCGAAGGTACAGACTCGCAAGGCGATGTTACTGTGCGTTTAGAAAAAAATGGCCATATTGTTAACGGTGTGGGTGCCGATACCGATATTATTACCGCGTCTGCAAAAGCTTATTTACATGCGTTAAATATTTTAGTAGCCCGTACTGAAAAACACCACCCACAACATGATGGGGTTTAGCTTAACTCATGCATGAATTGCAGCGACAAAATTATTTATCAGTCTTGGGCGTGGATACGTATATGCCGCGTTGGCATTTGCCGTTTGCGCCTATTTCGATTGCTTGCGAATTACCTGTAGTGATAGTTGATGTCAAACTACAAGAAAGTCCTGTTGCAAAAATTGAAGTTGCACCGATTCAATCCGTTCAAACTATCAAGCCGGTAAGTGCAGAAAAGTCACCTGTTAATCATTTGATCGGCGATATTTTAGATATCACGAGAACCGCTAAACCTGTACCACAACCCATTAGTGCAGCAGATATTTTGTTGCAATTGGATACTAAACCTATTGCAATTGATGCATTTAGTTTAAGTATTTGGCGTCTTGTTGATGGTGTGATGATTGTTGATTCACGCAATACCAAGCTGGCATTGCCTACCGAACTATTGCTGAATAATATGTTGCGTTCTGTTTTTTCAAATCAAGCAACGAAGCCACAAGAAGAGGTTTTACGTTGGCCGATGATTGAAAATAGCTTTACCAAACGTACGGTAAGTGATGCACGCATTGAGCTGCAAACGTGGTTATCGGTGCAAAACGAAATTCGCCCTGTTAGCTATCTATGGTTGATGGGGGCTAATGCCGCAACCTATTTGCTACCAGAAAATAATGCGTATAGTGATTCCCTTTTTAGTGTTGCGGGCTTAGCAGATTCATCTATCAAGGCGTTAATCCTACCCAGTCTTAATGAGTTACTGCAAGCGCCTGCTCTTAAGCAGCAGTTATTTTCTGCAGTACAAAATTACCAATCAGTTACGCAATGAATCAATTTGAATCTCCTTTAATTCTCCAAACTGTTATGGGGCTTGAGTTATCCCTGCGTCTCTTAATGGATGCGGATATTCCGGCTGTTATGGAGCTTGAACGTAGTGCTCATTCGCATCCTTGGAGGCAATCCAGTTTTGAGGATTGTTTAACAGGGCGTTCACGCTGCTGGCTTGCAGAAGCGAATAATAAGTTGTTGGGATATGTAGTCATTACTCATGGCGGCGGTGACGCTGAGTTATTAAATATTGCCGTGTCACCTAAGTTTCAGCGCAAAGGAATAGGCTCTACGTTGTTACAGCATGCGATTAGCTGCGTTATTGGCCATGCGGATATGTTGTTTTTAGAAGTGCGTATGTCAAATCGTAAGGCGATTGAGCTTTATTCCAAAGAAGGTTTCTTTGAGTTGGGTAATCGCAAAAACTATTATCCCTCTCTCAATGGTCATGAAGATGCTTTGCTCATGGCCAGTCAGTTATAAGTTCTTGTCGCTTACGCTTGAAATAAGAATTTTACCCCCCATCCTTAAGCTGCTAATCAATTACCCAAAGTGGAGTTTATATGTTGTACGAAATTACCGTTACCCAATACAGCAAAATGCTGGACAACTTAAGTCGTATTTTAGATAAAGCGGCTCAATTTGCTGAAAGCAAGAAATTCAACATAGACGTGCTCTTAAATTCTCGTTTGGCACCTGATCAATTTAATCTGATTCGCCAAATTCAAATCACTTGCGATACAGCCAAATTTGGTGCTGCGCGTATTTGCGGGAAAGAAGCACCGAGTCATCCAGATACGGAAACCACGTTGGCTGAATTACAGGCGCGCATTAAAACCGTTCAGGATTATCTTGCTAGCTTCAAACCAGAAGATTTTGTAGGCGCGGAAACTAGACATGTGAGCCAGCCACGCTGGGAGGGTAAGTATTTGACAGGAACTGAGTTCGTAATCCAGCATTCACTGCCTAATATTTACTTCCATATCACAACTGCATATTCCATTTTTCGTCACAATGGTGTTGAAGTAGGCAAAAAAGATTTTTTAGGTAATATGCCACTGAAATAAAACAAAATCACCTTAAAGAGTTCTCTTATAGTTATTGAGTAGCAAAAAGCCCACCTTTTGGCGGGCTTTTTTGGTTTTAAGGTATTTGCTTTTCCAGATAATCCTGCCGGTAGTAATAATGTATTGTGGCTGTTTGGTTAGCTTCTTTCTCACTCAAAATATTTACCACACCATTAAACTCTTCAAGCCTATGCTGTTGATCATAAATTAACTTTATATTGCCCAATAACATCCGCAAAAAGGCATTATCGATTTCGACGTAAAAACAGTAAGTGGCTGTTGTCTTGTTTATATCTTTATCGCATTTACTCACAGGCTGACTACTAACACGCAAGGGTAAAGCTTTTACATGAGCCATGGATGCAAAACTAATAGAAAGTGTCTTGCCTGATTGCAACTCATCCCAATGCGCTCGTACAAAATTATCAAAACCAGCATCAATCACATCCACATCTTTGTAAGCTAGGGTGGCGCGAGAGTTCTTTTTATCGCTATTGGCTTGATAGTGAAGTTCGATTTTTTGTTCAATTACATCGGCTTGGCGAATTTCACCAAAGCGAAAATCTTTTTGCAATACAGATGGTCTTGTGGCGTCGCTGGTGTAATTAAATTTTTTTGATGCAAATATCTTTTTGTCTTTTACGTAATCTATTTTAAGCACATGTTGGCTCGGTTGATCGATTAGCTCGCAATACAGAAAATTTCCATTTGATGCTTTTGCTACCCCAACCATTAATGTTTTATCAAAAGGGGTGCAATACTCAGCGACAGAGTTTGGCCAAATTGCTGCGGTAAGTAGCATGCTAGCGAGCATTAAAAATATCCTCAAAACAATAGCGTTTAGTTTGTATTAAACACCATAACAGAAACACCCATAGTAGACTAATTAAGGCAAGGCTAAGGATGTAGGGGTTGTTTAGATTAACATCAGCATTAAGCTGTGTGCCGGCGTAGTAGTTTAAAGGGATGGTTATTATGGAAATGAGATAAGTTATTTTTGGCGCTGAAAATACAAAGGACAGACAAGTCCGCAAAGCAAGTGCAAATAATACCCAGAGGTTCAACAACCATACTGGAGGTAAGATAATGGCATCAAAAAAAATAGGGAGCGTTTTTGAATAAAGAAATCCAGCCGAGAAAACGATTGTTTCTAGAATCAACCCGCCAATAAAAACAATGAATAGCCATAAGCTTTCTTTAAGCCATAAAACTTTGGTCAGTGTTCTTTTTAGAAATATAAAGTGAGCCAAGACAAAGCTAGTAGTATACGCAAACACTAGCTCGTTCCAACCCATAATGCAAACAAACCAGCCTATTTGAAACGCAAGGGCGTAAACAATTTTGCTGGCGTGCGACATTTATTTTACCTGTGGTAATTGGCGTGTTTGAGGTTTTGCAAAAACATATTGGGCGGTACTTATTGCCCGTTCAGCAAAGCCTCCCTCGCAATAACATAGGTAAAAATCCCACATGCGAATAAACACATCATCAAAACCCTGTGCTTTTACAGCGGCCAAATTGGCAAAGAATGCTGTGCGCCAATCGGCAAGTGTCCGCGCGTAGTCCAACGTAATATCTTCCAAACCAACAATCTGCATATCGGTATCTTGTTGAATATGTTGTGCGATTATAGTGTTTGAGGGGAGACAACCGCCAGGAAAAATGTACTGCTGAATGAAGTCTGTGTTTTCTCGTGCATATTCAAAGCGTTGATCTTGAATTGTAATGGCTTGTATTAACATTAACCCTTGAGGTTTTAGTAAGTTTGAGCACTTGGAAAAATACTCACGATAATATTCATGGCCAACAGCTTCAATCATTTCAATGGATACAAGCTTGTCAAAAGTGCCTTCAATTAAACGATAGTCTTGCAACAAAATAGAAACTTGGTTTTCCAAGCCTTCGCGTTTAACCCAATTAGTGGCATAGATGAATTGTTCTTTGGATATAGTCACACTGGTCACTTTGCATCCGGTGTTTTTGGCTGCATAAATCGCCATTCCTCCCCAGCCAGTGCCAATTTCTAATAAATGGTCTTTAGCAGATAGTTTTAATCGCGCGCAAATATGTGCCATTTTGTTAAGAGATGCTTCTTCCAAGGTTGAGTTTGGATGAGGGTAAATGGCTGCAGAATAGAGCATGGTTTTATCGAGAAACAGACTAAAGAAGTCATTACCCAAATCATAGTGAGCAGAAATATTTTCGCGCGCTTTGGCAATGGTATTGGGGCGTAGGCGATGAGCGATACGAAAAATAATATTAAACAGCGCGCTCCACTTTGAATCCAATTGTTGAAGTACCGGCATATTGATAGCCATTAGCCGAATAACTTGCACAAGATCGGGCGACCACCAGCTTTTGAACATGTACGCTTCACCTGCACCAATACTGCCGCCAAATAAAACTTGACGATAAAAGGCGGAGTGGGTGACTGAAATGTGCGCAACTAGGCTGGCGTTTTCTTGCGATTCACCAAAGCTGTAAACCTCTCCTTTGTCCTCTAGGGTTAGATGCCCCTTTTGGATATTTTTTAGCAGCTTTAATAAAGTATGCCGAGCAAAATTATCTATCCAGTGTTGCTCCAGCAGCGATGAGTTTTTTTTGTCAGCAATACTGATTGACTTCATAACTTACTTTCCTCTTGGAGCCTTACGGGGTCATTTATTTTGTCTGGTCGGTTCATTTTTTCCGTATTGCATGTGTTCGGGTGAGTAAAAACAGGAACACCTTTCCACCAAAGTTTTACGGCTTGCCAATAAATAGCGGCTACTACTTTTACGGTCATCCAAGGGAAACGGATTAGAATCTTATTCATAGATTTTGTCGTAATGGGCTCGCGTACCAAGGTCATGGTTGCGTCCATAATTTTGATATGGTCTTGCCAGTTTTCCAAATGTAGGGCGAGTGTTTTATTCGGTGTAGTGGAGTGCCAGCGATAATCCATTGCAATAGGGTTAAAGGGCGATACATGAAACTCTTTGGGGAAATTGACATGTTGTTTTTGGGAGAAGTCTTCGCCCGTTAACACATAAGCGTGGCGCTCATTCCACGGCGTGTTGTGCACCTCAGCCAATATAGCAATAAGAGCTTCACCCGAATCGTCAAAGCAATAATAGGTGCTGATAGGGTTCATATTGATCCCCCAGTAACGCAAATTAACCAGCATGCGAATAGGGCCAGTGGGTCGTTTGCCCAGCTTGGACGATACTGTGTTGCGAACAGATTCATCAATGCTTGAGAGTTGGCCCTCTGCTAAGTGATCTTTATCGATATGTGTTTTATCAATATGAAAGTCGGTACGCTTAAATTGTGCTGGAGCAAAATGTTTCAGCGACCAAAACCTGCTGAGTGAAAATATATCTGCTATTTCGCGTGTGTCCAAATACATCATAAATACATCGTATTCGAATGCATGTTGTTTGGGCGAAAATCGCCTGTGACGAACTTTTCCGGCGTAAATGGCGCTGGCAAATACTGCGGGCATTAGGTATTAACTCCCAGTGCATTCACCACACGTAACGCACTATTAACACCGTCTTCATGAAAGCCATTAAACCAATAGGCACCACAAAACCAGGTGCGGTTTACACCATTAATATTTTTCCATTGCCCTTGTGCTTGAATAGCGGCTTGGCTAAATACAGGGTGAGCATATTCATACTGGCCGAGTATTTTTTGCGGGTCAATTTTATCGGTGGCATTCAGGGTTACACAAAATTCCACGTCACTTGTTATCCCCTGCAAAATATTCATGGAGTAGGTCAAAATGGGTGGCTGTTGGCTGTCGCTTTGCAAAAGATAATTCCAACTTGACCAAGTAGACTTTCGGTGAGGTAAAAGACGGGTGTCTGTGTGCATAACAACCTCATTTTTTTGATAGTCGATTGCACTCAGGATAGCCTGCTCTCCAAGTGTAAGGTCGCTTAGCATGGCAAGCGCTTGATCAGAGTGGCATGCTATGACTACATCATCATAGAAATCACTACCAGTGTGGGTGATGATTTCAACTTTGGATGTGTGGCGAATAATATTAAGCACTGGGCTGTTGAGTTTAATTTTGTCTGCAAAGGATTTAATAAGCGGCGCTATGTAGGCGCTTGATCCGCTTTTAATGACTCGCCATTGGGGGCGGTTAACCACATTCAATAGCCCGTGGTTTTTAAAAAAACGAATAAAAAATTCCAATGGAAAATCGAGCATAGCGCCTTGAGTTGCAGACCAAATAGCGGAACCCATAGGAATTAAGTAGCGCTCGCTAAAAGCGGCAGAATATTTTTTTCGTGTTAAATAATGACCAAGGCTTTCGTTGGGCTCCAAACTTCCTGCATCTAAATCGGCTATAGCTTCTTTGTTAAAGCGAACTATATCGCGCAGCATTTTCCAGTGAGAAAGAGAAAATAGGTTTCGTTTTTGTGCGAAGAGTGTGGCGAGGTTAGTGCCTGCATATTCAAAATTCGCGGTGGGATCAAAAACACTGAAGCCCATATCGGTTGGCTGTGAATCTACGCCAAGCTCATTCAGCAGTTTAATAAAGTTAGGGTAAGTCCAATCGTTAAACACAATAAAGCCGGTATCGATTAAATAATCCTTGCCATTCACCTTAATCGCTTTGGTGGCAGTATGGCCGCCCAAGCGCGAGTCAGCCTCATAAAGGCAAATATCGTGTTGCTTATTAAGATAATAGGCTGCAGTTAAACCAGAAATGCCACTGCCAATGATTGCAATTTTCTTCACACTCAAACACCTCGTAAATTTTTAGTAGTTATAAACAAATGTTTAAGAGTTACCATTGATGAATTCGAGTGAGTTTCGGTGCAATCCACTTACACCAACCGCTGAAAAAGAATCCCCAAGCACGTAGCGGCCAGCTTAAGCGAAGTGGAAAATCAATGAAGAATTTTCGCGCACTTAGCTTTTTAATAATTCGCTCGGCTGCTACTTCAGGTGTCATCATAAACGGCATAGCAAAATCATTTTGCGCGACTAAATTAGTGGCTATAAAACCTGGGCGTACTAAGCTTAAATCCAGGGCGATTTTGGATAAATCAGCACGCAGTGATTGCATAAAATAATTCAGAGCGGCTTTAGATGAGCCATAAGCTTCTGCGCGCGGAAAACCAACGCAAGTGGATAAACTGCTAATAGCCACGAAGTGTGGCCGTAGCTGAGATTTCTTTAATAAAGGTAAAGCGATATTGAGGCTACGTACCACACCAAGAAAATTAACATCTAGAGTCCGCTCATACATATCGGGATTGAAACTGAGATTATCTTCATATTCACAAATACCTGCGGCACAGATCACCATATCGAGATAGTCAGATATCTCCCGAATTTCTGTAGCGGCTTTTTTTAAATTTAATGATCGGCTTATATCTAAGGGTAATATCTTAATTTTACCGGGGTACTGCTTTGCTAAATCAGCTAGTGCCGATTCAGAACGAGCACTGGCGATAACAAAGTTGCCAGCTTCGACAAGCTTGATTGTTAATGCTTTCCCTAAGCCAGAGCTGGCGCCAGTAATCCAGATGCAACGCCCTTTAATGTTGTTCATTAGACATGTTCCGCAATGCGAGCATTAATTTTTTTAACTGCCCAGCCTAGTACTGGTATGTGCTTATAAATCATGGCGCCCATATCGTAAAAATCTTCGTGGTAAATAATCTGTGTATTAAATTTAATCAGCGTTCCGCCGTTGAGTAAGAGAGGCTTGCCATTAGCTAAACGTGGGTGTGAGTAGTGCATTTTCCACTGAAAAAAAGCTTGATCATGAGTAATCACTTCATTAATAAACTCAAACTCATATTGCGCCTCTTCATTGTAGAAGCTTGCAAAATAATCAGTTAAAGCAGCTATGCCTTTGAGCTCATGAATGGGATCTTTAAAGGTAACGGCAGGGTGGTAGAATCTAGGCAGTTGGGCAGGAGTTTCACTGTTAAAGATCTTATAGAATTGCTTAAAGTCTTCAATGCTAAGCGTGCCTTTTGACTGTGAACTTGCCGGTAGTGTATCCATAACATTTTGCCTGTTGTGCTGCATTACTGAGAAGTGCCACATGTGTGAGACGTACCATGATGGAAGTACTACTATGACTAAGAAAGTACTTCTATGAAAAGGTATGTTGGGTTTTACGTCCATAAGATCCATTTGGATCAATGAATTGATGAGTCAATCAATGTGCCTGAAAAATTATTGCGTCTTTCACGGTGTGGCGGTGATCCAGCGACAATTCACCGGCGTAGAATGGCCAATAAGTCTATTAACTGGATGATTCAACTGAGACGCATGATGTCAATTTCCCAGATTGGGCCCGATAAACACCAGCGCGACGACACTTGGAGCCGTTTGCTTGAGCAGGTTGGCCAAGCACGCGATGAGCAGGCTTTTGCCAAGCTCTTTGCGCACTTTGCTCCGCTTATTAAAGGTTTCTGCCTTGGTAATCTCAATTCTAACTTTCCTGCCGATGCTGCCGAAGAGGTGGTGCAGGAGGTGATGTTTAAGGTGTGGCAGAAAGCGCCAAGCTACGATGCAACTAAAGCCGCAGCCTCGACTTGGGTTTATACGGTAATGCGCAATTGCCGCATAGATCTTATGCGCCGCAATAAACGCACACCCACCGATAAAGATGGGATTGATATTGACGACATTTGGGATGAAGCAGATGACGATCAAGCTTTCGTTTACTTGCAGCAATCGAGTAATGAAGCGCTGATTGATAGATCTTTTACACAATTACCCCCAGAACAACGGCAGGTACTGACACAAGTTTATATGCAAGGTAAAACACATCAACAAATCTCAGATGAAACGGGGTTGCCGCTCGGTACCGTTAAATCTCGTGTGCGAATTGGTTTAAAGAAAATGCAAACATTAATTGTAGGCGCCGAAAAAGCAGCAGAAAAAAATCGGGAGAGTTGGCAATGATCACTCATCATCCAGACGACAACTTGTTAACCGAGTACTCTAGTGGCAGCCTTGCTAATGCATTAGGTGTCATTGTTTGTGCACATTTACAAACTTGCCCGCACTGCCGTAAGCGTGTTGAGCTTCTCAACAAACTCGGCGCTGCAATTTTAACGCAAAGTGTTGCCGAAGTTGTTCAACCACAAACGCTTGAACAATTGATGATGCGAATTCGCAGCCAGCCTGCAGCAGCTGCCGCTAGCGATAAGCCATCAAATTCGCATGAGTTACATCCGACGTATGCGAGGGATCCACTGCTAAAACATGTGCCTAAAGTCATTGCAAAATTATTGCCGCGCGATGGGACATTGAAATGGGAGCGAGTTTCGGGCTCATTAAAAACCGCGCGTTTAAAGACCGGACAAAACCAATATGAAGTTGCGTTCCAGTGTATTAGCAGCGGTGGAAAAGTGGTTGAACATGATCATCGTGGCGTTGAAGTGACCATGGTGTTGTGCGGCAGTTTTTCCGATGAAGATGGTGTTTACAATCAAGGTGATTTTTTAGTTCGCAACCCCGGTGAAGTTCATCGCCCAACAGCAACGCAAAATCAGGATTGTTTGTGTATATCAGTCGTGGCAGCACCAGTTAAAGTCACTGGCATCTTTGGCAAGTTAGTGAATCCATTTTTGAGTTTTAGGCCTGCTTAAAACCAAACCAGTGATGATAAAAAGCCCGCACATCAAGAAATGTGCGGGCTTTTTTGTGTTTGGCTTTTTTTGGCTTAACTCCTCAGGCGCCAATCATTCTTCGCTACATATTCACCCAAGAATTCAATGCCCGCATTTTGAATGAGTAGTTATCTATATGCAGAATCATTCCATCCTCTAAGATTTTATCAATTACTAAGCCAGTGGCGAGTTGATCGTTAACATGTTTTATCTCGCCATTAATTTTTACGCTGCCACCAGCATTATTGTAATTATGTTCGCTGTAATTAAGGCTGGGGATTTTTTGTAAAATTTGGTTGGGCAAATCGTGCAGATCAGGCAAGTTGGCGAATTGGGCTATAGAAGTGGGTGTTGAGAGTGCAATCTCTTGGCTTTCATTAATATTGGGTGAGATGGCAATGGCTTCTGTGGCAGGCATTTGCGTTACAGGTTCTGGGAGTTGTACATTCTGTGTGTAAAGGTTCGCGACATCTTGTTCAGATACATGGGTTTCTTCTGTATGCCCTTCTTCTACAGGATTCACAGGCGCTTGCGTTGCTGCAGTGGATTGCGTGTTGTGAACAGATTGAGGCGTATTGGGGCTAATCGTTGATGCGGTGGGTATTGAGCTGATTGCTGTGGCTGTTGGCGCAGTTACAGTAGAGCGCTGCCCAAGCCAATAAATTACGGCGAGCAGAATGGTGAGGCCAATAACGACAGCCGCAATTACTGCGATAGAAAGCCTGCGCGAGTTATGATCACCAGCGTACCCATGATTGCTATGAATACTGGGATTGGATTCATTGCGTTTACGTTCTTGGTCGGCTTTGTTTAGTGCATCAAGGAGTAGTGACATTTTGGTTAGGTTCTGTTTGATTCAATTTTTTTGTGTTCAGTGCGTTGAAATCAGTGATGAGTATTTTATCGGCACCAAGAGTTTCATTAATCTTCATGAGTGTTTGCTCGGTGATGTTGCCGTCGGAAGTTATATTTTTAGTGCGTTGAAACATTTTGATCCGTTCATGCAACGCAAGACTAAATAAATCATCAGACAAAGGTTCTCTTTGCTTATCTATTTTTGCAAATTGTAATGCAAGCCACGCAACGGTTGGGCTACTGTCACCCAGGAATAAGGTTTCAGTAAATCCGGGTGGCTTTTTCCATACATATACCACTTCACCTGTCCAATCTTGCCCAATCTTGGCAAGTGGTGTTGTTATCTGTTGTTCCTGTTCATTGAGAATTAATGCGGTATCAGCGTTTAAGCCAATCAACACCAAATAGGTAGAAAATTTCTCTGGTGTAGTCATGACTAAAATAACGGGGCGATTCAAGTCAGCGATATCAGTCCATGAATTGAGCTTTAGTTTTGCGCACTGTTGACTCGCCTGAAGATTTTTTCCACAGGGCCGTGTTTCTGGTGCGAGCGGAATATTTAAATAATTGAAGAGGGTGTCTTCCGCTGCGTTATAGTTGCGAATCACGTGGCTGGCTACAGAGCTGCTACTTGAAGACGATGCCATATGAGCGGAGCTGCTGGAGTGCTGTTGTGCAGCCATTTTTTCTAATTCGCGCTGATGGTTAAGATGACCGACATAAAAAATTGTGGTGATTAAACCTAAACACAAAAAAACCAATGCAATTTTTGCGTAAAAATAACATTTAGCCGCTTGGGTTTGCTCAAGGCCACCGATAACTTCTTTGCGCGCGGCGTTAAAAATAGCGTTATCAATACGCTGTTTATTACTGCCATAGGCCCCCATTAAACAGCGCTCACAAATCACGTTAATCAAACGCGGAATGCCGCCCGTAAAAGCGTGGATCCGTTTAATAATTGCATAACTAAAAGGGCTGCGGCCCTCGGGGAGACCGGCTACTTTTAAACGGTGCCGAATATAAGCTTGGGTTTCGCTTAAGGTTAATGGCGTAAGATGAAAACGCGCTGTAATACGTTGGGCTAATTGCCGCAGTTCAGGTTTGGCGAGTAGCGTTTTTAATTCTGGCTGCCCTACCAAAATAATATGCAGCAGTTTTTGGGTAGTGGTTTCTAAATTGGTGAGCAGCCGCACTTGTTCCAGCGTTTGTGCGGATAACAATTGCGCTTCATCAATCAATAAAATGGTATTGCGCCCATTGGTATGGTTACGCAATAAAAAACGATGTAGGGCATCGGTTAGGTCTTTTACGGTAGGTTCATCTTTTGCGTAGGATGCGCCTAACTCTTCGCAAATGGTGGTGAGCAACTCCGTCACATTGGACATGGGGTTCATTACCAATGCTATATCGGTATTCTCCGGCATTTGCTCCAGCAAGCAGCGGATAATGGTGGTTTTGCCCGTGCCAACTTCGCCCGTAAGCATGACAAAACCACCGCCCGCAACGCCATAGAGCAAATGCGCCAAAGCTTCTTTATGCTGTTGGCTCATATACAAATAGCGCGGGTTAACGGCTATTGAGAATGCGGGTTCGGCGAGGCCAAAAAAAGTGTGATACATAGAGTTTGCGAGTGATTTTCACTCTTATCGGTTGAGTATGCAGATAATAACGGGAAATCTGACAGCTGTGTTTTAAAAATTGCAGTGCAAGGTGGCCTATTAAGGTGGCATAGAAGTAGTCGATGGTTAGTTGTTTGTAAAATGCCGGATTCGTATGGCTGGATTTGTACACGCGATATCGTTATTTTGTGAGCTAGGATTATCGTCTTCAGTAAATGGCGATGTGGGAATTGAGGTAGTAAATAAGGGGAAGGTTATGGGAAAGAATCGCCTTGAGGCGTTTAGCGATGGTGTGCTTGCCATCATCATCACCATTATGGTGTTGGAGATGAAGGTACCTCACAGCTCTGATTGGGCAACGCTGCAAACATTAGTACCGGTATTTTTTAGCTACATTCTGAGTTTTATCTACGTAGGTATTTATTGGAATAATCATCACCACTTGTTGCACGCTGTGAAGCATGTGAGTGGCGGCGTTTTATGGGCGAATTTACACCTATTATTCTGGCTATCACTTTTGCCATTTGTTACTGGGTGGATGGGCGAGAACCATTTTGCGCCACTGCCCACCGCTTTGTATGGTGTTGTGTTACTGCTGGCAGCGGTTGCGTACTGGATATTAGTGCACTGCATTATCAAGGCCGATGGCAAAGATTCTGTGCTGGCAAAAGCCGTGGGTAGAGATTTTAAAGGGACACTTTCTGTGGTGGTTTATGCGGTTGCTATCCCGCTTTCTTTTGTGCATGTGGTTTTTGCGCAACTGGGTTACATTGCTATGGCGCTTATGTGGCTAATTCCTGATCGGCGAATTGAAAAAACCTTGTCAGAACAACCACAATAAAATGCCATTTTTCGATAGCCACTGCCATTTTGATTTCGCAGCCTTTGATTGTGATCGTGAGTCAGTTTGGCGTGAATGCAATGCGCTCGGTATAACGCGGCTTATTATTCCCGGTGTTGCACCTAAGCAGTGGAAAACCGCTGCTAGTATTGCGCAGCAGTATGAGAATATTTTTTTTAGTGTTGGGTTGCATCCTTGGTGGATTAAAGGATGGATTAAAGAGGGCTTGGCTAATAATGATAGGGCGCAATATTTAGACGTTACCCTGCATGAATTACAGGCGGCAATTGCGCAACAAAACTGTGTTGCCATAGGCGAGTGTGGTTTAGATGCAGCTATAGAAACACCTCTGCAATTGCAGCAAGAAGTATTGGATATTCATTTACAGGTAGCACAACAAACCGCAACTCCTTTAATTATTCACTGTCGTAAAGCGCACAATGAACTGCTCGTGCAATTGAAACATTATAATTTGCCCGCTGGGGGTGTTATTCACGGGTTTAGTGGCAGCTACGAATTAGCAGCGAGTTATTGGGCGATGGGTTTTCGTTTAGGTATTGGTGGCACTATTACTTATGAGCGAGCCAATAAGACTCGCCTAGCCGTAAAGCAATTGCCGTTAGAAGCCATACTGTTAGAAACCGATGCGCCCGATATGCCGCTCAGTGGCAAGCAGGGCGAGCGCAATAGCCCCGCTCATATCATTGCGATTGCACAAACACTTGCCAATTTGCGCGGTGAACCGGTGCAAAACATTGCCGCACAAACCACGTTAAATGCACATACTCTTTTTAAGATTAAACCTTGATGTTCACGCCCGACGATTTATCTTCCGTTTCTCTGCCAGAGTTAATTGCCACCAGCAATTGGCAATCGCAATATCGCCTTATTACTCAGTGGGGGAAATTGATTCGGCATAAACCTGAACTGCGCACCTCTGAACATTTAGTGAGAGGTTGTGAAGTATCTGCGTGGTTAATACATTCCCGGCAGAGCGATGTATATCGTTTTGCGTTTGATAGTGATAGCCGTGTTATTAATGGGTTGGCGGTGTTAGTGTTATCGCAAGTGGATAACAAAACAGCATTGGAAATTAATGCGGTAGATTTTACCCAGCTTTTAATGGATGTGGGTTTGGAGAAACACTTAACGCCTTCGCGCAATAATGGTTTGCAGGCGCTTATTATAAAAATCCAAGAGTTTATTGCGGTATGGTAACTTTTTACTCCCGCTCAGGGTGAGCGGGAAATGTAATTCTAGTTTTGAAGAGCTTTTTCTAAATAACGTTCAATCGCTTTAGTTGCCGCTAAAAATCCAAAGGTGCCGGTCACCATCACGCTCGATCCAAAACCGCCTGCGCAATCCAATTTTACGCCAGCCTCTAAAAATTGTTTATCCATGCACACGCTGCCATCGGGTTTGGGGTAAACCATTTGCTCGGTGGAGAAAACGGCGTCTACACGGAATTTACGATTTTTATCGCGCGAAAAATTAAAGTGGCGGTAAAGTTGGGTGCGAATTTTTACCAGCATGGGGTCGCTTTCCGTGCGGCCTAAATCGGCAACTTTAACGTGTTGTGGGTCACGTTTACCGCCCGAAGAGCCCACTGTAATTAAACGCACTTTAATGGCCAAACAATAAGCTACCAGGCGCGCTTTTATATGCGCTGCATCCATAGCATCAATTACCACATGGTGTTGTTTGCCGATAAACGAATTCATATTGTCTTGATCGATAAAATCTTCAATGGAGTGAATGATCAGCTCAGGATTAATGTCTTTTAAGCGTTCGTAGATCACCGCATTTTTAGAGCGGCCAAGATTGGATTTGAGCGCATGCGATTGGCGATTGGTGTTAGTCACGCATACATCGTCTAATTCAATTAAGGTAAGTTCGCCCACGCCTGAACGCGCTAATGCTTCTGCCACCCAAGTGCCAACGCCGCCTAAACCAATTACGACAAAATGGGCTTTGTGCAATGCGATTAAAGCATCTTGCCCGTAGAGGCGTGCAATACCGCCAAAGCGTTGCACATAATCTGCTGATAGTGGGGAGTTAATATCGTTAGTCATTGCTATTAATCACGAATGGGTTTGGGAGCGCATTATGAAGATTTTAACGTAAGTCTCAAGAATACTTTTTAATGATTCGATGGGGCTCAATGCTCACGTGCATCATCGTGGGCAGGCTTCAATCAATGCCTTGATGTTTTTTTACATTAAAGCTTTAGGATAGGTAGAACCTTGCTGATAAAGTGCGATCAGCAACCGCTATTCACCCAAGTAATCTCTTGAGGAGTTCATCGCATGAAAAACAGCAAGTTCATTTTGTGCCTAAGTTTTGCGCTTATCGCACCTTTGGCCAGCGCTAAAACTATTGAGCTAAACACGGAAACAGGCAAGGTTAATGTCAAATCAATTGTCACAGGGTTGCAAAATCCTTGGGGTTTGGCCGTATTGCCCGATGGCTCTTTTTTGGTAACCGAGCGCACAGGTAACTTACGTATCGTGCAGCCAAACGGAACAATTGGCGCGCCTATTAGTGGCCTGCCTAAAATAATGAATCAAGGTCAAGGTGGGCTTTTGGATGTGGTTTTAGCGCCTGATTTTGCAACCAGCAAAAAAATCTATTTCAGCTATTCAGAACCCGCAGAAAAGGGCAACACCAACAGCACAGCGGTCAGCTTTGCAACGCTAAATGGAAATAAACTAGAAAAGGTCACCCGCGTTTTTAGCCAACAACCGAAAGTAGACAGTTCTGCGCATTTTGGCTCGCGCTTGGTATGGGCGCCCGACGGCACTTTATTTATTACCTTGGGTGAGCGATTTTCAAAGAAAGAGGATGCCCAAATCCTGAATAACCATCACGGTAAAGTGGTGCGTATCAATGCAGATGGCAGCGTGCCTAAAGATAATCCTTTCGTATCAACCCCAGGCGCGTTGCCTGAAATCTGGTCTTATGGGCACCGTAATATGCAAGGTGCTGCCATCAACCCCATTAGTAAGCAACTCTGGACGGGTGAACACGGCCCCCAAGGTGGCGATGAGCTTAATCTTGATCAAGCGGGTAAAAATTATGGCTGGCCGGTGATTACTTATGGTGAGAATTATGGTGGTGGCAAAATTGGCGAGGGCACACAAAAAGCGGGTATGGAACAGCCACTTTATTATTGGGTGCCATCGATAGCGACTGCCGGGTTTATTTTTTATACAGGCGATAAATTTCCCGCGTGGAAAAACAATATTCTGTTAACCAGTTTGGTGGGTAGAACGCTGGTACGCTTAACGGTAGATGGTAACAAAGTGACTAAAGAGGAGCGGCTGTTAACCAAAGAGTTGAACGAGCGTTTACGTCATGTGGTGCAGGGGCCGGACGGTTTGGTGTACTTCATTAGCGATGAAGCAAAAGGCAGTATTTATCAATTATCGCCCGCGAATTAACATCCTCTAACAACGAGCAACAGCTATTGAGCGGAATACACTTAATAGCTGTTGCTCGTTGTGCGCTCACAACTGCCAATAAACATTAACGTGGAAGTTTAAGTGTAAAGGTAGAACCTTCATCCACGAGGCTTTCAACGGTGAGTGTACCCTTGTGAGCTTCTGCCAATTGCCGTGCGATAAATAGCCCCATCCCCAAACCTTCGCGTGCTTTTTTGATATTGCCACGTTCAAACTTTTCAAAAATGCGTTCTTGCTCGGTAGCTGGAATCCCCAGCCCATGATCGCGCACCTTAACTTCAGCGCTAGTAGTATCCGCGCTTAAAGTGACTATCACTGGTTTTGCCTCGCCGTAACGTAAAGCATTGGTGAGTAGGTTTATGATAATTTGTTCAATCCGAAATTCATCCCAAACGCCGGTTACATCGGCTTGAATATCGAGTACAAATGAACTGCCCGCGGTTTCGGCTTGTTGAGCTAAATCTGCAGCAATGTTATGAAGAAGATTCGAAAAATTAGTTTGCGCAGGCAGAATAGAAAGTTTGTCGTTTTGAATGCGTGATACATCATTCATATCGTTAATCAGCCGAATCATGCTTTGTATTTGGCGGGTATCACGCGCCACCATAGCCTGCAGTTTTTCGGCATTGAATACGCTCATATCGCCTTTATCCAGCAGCATTTGGCGGATTTGGCTTTCTACATGCAGGGTATTGAGCGGGGTGCGTAATTCGTGCCCTACCAGCGACATAAATTCATCGCGCATGGTGAGTGCATGCTCTAATTCCACTTGTGTAGCACGTAGTTCTTGGCGGCTTTGTTCCAGTGCTTCAACCTGCTGCTTTACTTTGAGGCGCTGTTGATAGAGCGAAACGAATACACACACTTTACTTTTTACGGCGGCAATATCTAACGGCTTATGTAAAAAATCCACCGCGCCAGTTTCATAGCCACGGAACGCATAATTTAACTCTTTGCCGCTGGCGCTAACAAATACGATAGGAATGTGGCGGGTTTTTTCTGTGCCGCGCATCAGTTCAGCCAGTTCGAAACCGTTCATGCCGGGCATCATCACGTCGAGGATGGCGAGTGCGAATTCGTGTTGCAACAATAAATCCAAAGCTGCTTCACCCGAAGTTGCTTTGAAAATTAAGCGATCATTCGTCTCAATAATCTTTTCCAGCGCCTGCAGGTTCTCTGGCAAATCGTCAACGATCAGAAGTTTTGTTTTATGTTCGGCAGTCATTTACAGCTCTCCAAATCCACCAGTAGGGCGTGTATCTCGTTCAGGGAAAGAATCATATCTGGCTCTCGGAGGTTAATTGCAGCTTGGGGCATAAGGGGTATTTCGGCCTCATTCGGGTCTTGCACGATGGTTAAGCCGCCTGCTGCTTTAATGCAGGCCATACCGTCGGCACCATCGTGATTGGCGCCTGTTAATAAAAATCCCGCCAATCCCTGACCATAGGCATCCGCTGCTGACTGCATCAAGACATCAATAGACGGGCGCGCAAAGCTTACGTGCTCCTCGCAACTCAACGAAAAACTGAGGTCGTGCTCTATGGATAGGTGATACCCCGTTCCGGCAAAATAAAGGGTGCCAGCGTTTATGTGTTCTTTATCTTGCGCTTCACGTACCGGCAGGCTGCAATGGTACTGAAACACGTCAATCAACTTACTTTCCCGATTATGGGGTAGATGCAAAACAATAATAATGGGCAACTTATACGTGGGCGGTAAGGGCGATAGTATTTTTAATAGTGCGCGGATACCGCCCGCCGAGGTACCGATGACAATGGCGTTAATTTTATGATCATGCAATTTAAACGAGGCCATGAGAACGCGCTCGCTTACCGTTTGCGATAAAGCCGTTGCGGCTTTACTAGCGCTTCAAAACGATTGGCATAGCTGGAAAAATCAATACTTTCTTTACTCCCCAGCCCCAGAAAACCCCGATGACACAATGACTCGTGGAATAGCCCCAGCGCACGCTCTTGTAGTGCTTGATTAAAATAAATCATGACATTGCGGCAACACACTAAATGGGTTTCTGCAAAGACGTTATCCGTTGCCAAACTGTGATCTGCAAAGGTTACGTTCTCGCACAGAGAGCGGTCAAACAGTGCGCTCTCGTAAGCTGCCGTATAGTAATCTGAAAAGGCGTGTTTACCGCCCGCAGTTTGATAATTAGCGGTATAGGCGCGCATTTTATCCAGAGAAAAAATACCTTTGCGCGCTTTTTCTAGGGACTGTGGGTTAATGTCGGTAGCGTAAATAATGCTTCGTTCAAGCAAACCTTCTTCACGCAACAGAATGGCCATTGAATAAAGTTCTTCACCTGTGCTGCAACCTGCGATCCATATTTTTAACGAGGGATAGGTTTTAAGGAAAGGCACGACTTGTTCGCGCAAGGCCAGAAAATACAGTGGATCGCGAAACATTTCTGTGGTGGGCACAGTGAGGTATTGCAATAGGGCAGTGAAGGTGTCTGGGTCGTGAAGTACGCGTGCTTGCAGCTCAGAAATGGAGCTGCAACTTAATTGCCTTAACGCATGCAATACGCGGCGCTTTACTGAAGCGCCTGCATAGTTGCGAAAATCGTAGCTGTATTTTATATAAATCGCTTGAATCAATAGCTGCAATTCAATATCAATACTGTTTGGATCCCGGTGTTGATCAATCATTCAAACGTTCCAATGTCGGCATCCACACCCGTAACAGCGAATAGAGTCGGTCAATATCAATAGGCTTGGCCAAGTAATCAGAAGCGCCGGCTTTGAGGCATTGCTCTTGATCGTCTTTCATCGCTTTGGCGGTAATAGAAATAATCGGCAATTTTTGGAAGCGATCATCTGCGCGAATTTGGCGCGTTGCTTCTAACCCATCCATAACAGGCATCATTACATCCATCAGCACCAAATCTATCTCGGGCATATCGTTTAGTTTGTTAATGGCTTCCAGACCGTTGCGCGCAATTTCTACCACAGCACCTTTCTGTTCCAGTGCGCCGGTAAGTGCAAATATATTGCGCATGTCGTCATCGACCAACAGGATTCTGCGCCCCTCCAGCGCGCGGTCGCGGCTGCGGACGGTTTTGAGCATGATTTGCCGTTCGCTGGATAACGTGGATTCAACCTTGTGTAAGAACAAAGTGACTTCATCCAGTAAACGTTCGGGTGAGCGGGCGCCTTTGATGATGATAGAGCGTGAATATTTGAGCAAATCGCTTTCTTCATCGCGTGTTAAATTGCGGCCGGTGTAAACAATCACCGGTGGGAAACTGCAAATTTCCTCACTCGACATTCGCTGTAAAAGCTCATGGCCATGCATATCCGGTAATTTTAAGTCGATGATCATGCAATCGAAGATGGTATTGTGCAGAAGTTTTATAGCCTCTCCGCCAGATTCTACTGCAGTGATTTCTATATCATCATCACCAATCAACCGCACCACACTTTCACGTTGGTTGGCATCATCTTCCACTAACAAGACGCGTTTTACTTTCTGTGTGAGTTTCTCTTCCAGTTTTTCAAATACTTGTTTCAGGCGTTCATAGGTTGTGGGTTTTATGGCGTAACCTATGGCTCCCAATTGAAAGGCCGCTTCGCTGCGATCATCAGCCGAAACAATATGCACGGGAATGTGACGGGTAAACGGGTTGGATTTCAGTTTTTGCAGAACCACAATTCCCGTGACATCGGGAAGGCCAAGATCAAGCAAAATAGCATCGGGAATAAAATCATTGGCAAGCTCCAAACCTTCTGCCGCGGAGTGGGCTACCAAACAGCGATATTGCAACTCATGGCCAAGGTTATAGAGGATACCCGCAAACTCGGGCTCGTCTTCAATCACTAGCACCGTACGCGTGTTATCAGCCGCTTCACTTTTGCGGTCATCGGCAAATGTTGGTGTTTGTGGCATCGCTAGTGGCAGGGGTTTGGTTACTGCTTGTGGTGTTATCTGCATGGGAGCAATGGCGTGTACTACCGTTTCACCCACCGGCATTTCAAGGGGCAAAAATAGCGTAAATACACTGCCAACATTCGGTGTGCTTTTTACGCTAATAGAACCACCCAACAACGCGGCGAGATCACGGGAGATTGATAGACCTAGGCCAGTACCGCCAAAACGACGGCTGATACTGCCATCTGCCTGTTGGAAGGCTTCAAAAATAATGGATTGTTGTTCTTGCGCAATGCCTATACCTGTATCTATTACACTAAAGGCAATCACTCCTTTGCCGCCATTGCTTATCGATAAATGAATCTTGCCTGCATCGGTAAACTTGATGGCATTGGAGAGTAAATTTTTCAAAATCTGCTCAAGGCGTTGGTGATCAGTAAAGATAGAAGTGGGTACATCGGGTGCTATTTCGGCGTTGAATTCGAGTTGTTTGTTAGCGGCTAAGGGCTCAAACGTAATACGCAGCGAACTTAAAATTCGTGGCAACGGAATTTGCTCCGGTGCGAGTTCAAGTTTACCTGCTTCTACTTTGGAGATATCCAAAATATCGTTAATGAGATCGAGTAAATCATTGCCTGCTGAATAAATACTTTGCGCAAACTGAATTTGTTCTTCATTCAAATTACCTTTTGCATTTTCAGCCAACAGCTTTGCCAAAATCATAGAGCTATTGAGCGGTGTGCGCAGCTCGTGTGACATATTGGCAAGGAATTCAGATTTATATTTACTGGCGCGTTGAAGTTCTTTGGCTCGCTCTTCCAAATCAGCCTGCGCGGTATTCAATGCGATATTTTTTTGATCTAGCATCATGGCTTGATCAATGAGTTTTTCATTGGTTTGTTCTAATTCGGCCTTTTGGTTTTCTAGCAGCGTTTGTGATTCTTCCAGCACACGTGATTGTTCTTCAAGTTCTTCATTAGAAGAACGTAACTCTTCTTGTTGCACCTGAAGTTCTTCATTAAGTTGTTGGGTTTCTTCGAGCGCATCTTGCAAGCGCAAGCGATAGAGTGAGGCTTCTAAATTGTCGCCAATATTGGACGCCACCATCGTGAGGAACTCAAGTTCGCGCGCTGTAGGTGCGTGTAAAAAACCAAGCTCTAATACACCATTCACATTACCGTTATTGCTAATGGGCAAGAGCACCAAATTTCTGGGGGTGCTGTTGCCTAAGCCTGAATGTATTTTGATGTAATTATCGGGAATATTGTCGAGCTGAATCATGCGGTTTGAAAATGCGGCTTGGCCAACAAGGCTTTCGGTACCCTCAAACGACTGCTCTAATTGATCGTTCTCTTTGTTGCCGCCATAGTTAGCGATTCGTTTCAGCGTGCCGTTTTTTTCACGCACATACATAACTGCAACAGCGGCCGTAAGATACTCCGCTAAAAAATCCAGTACCGTACGCCCCAACAAGGGTAGGGCAATTTGCCCGATACTTTTTTCGGCCAATTGAGCTTGCCCTAAGCGTATCCAAGCTTGTTGCTCCAGAAGTGCTGCGTGCTGCTGACGTTCTGCCAAGTTATTGCTATAGCTCGTAGAGAGTTTAATAAGTTCTCTACGCCCTAAAATACTTAACAGCGCAGTGAAGAGAATTGTCACCACTAAATAGATGGCGACGGAGGCCAGGGTAGTAAATCTGGCGGTGTCATTGCGGTCACGTAATAGGTTTTTTTCAAACTCTTGAAAATTATCGAGTTCAGTACGGATTTCATTAAACTCCGTCAATCCACGCTCAGCCACGACCTGACGATAGGATTCATCTTTTTGGCGCATACCGATAACCGTTTGAGCATAATCCTGCCACTCAGACACCATCGCCTGAACCCGTTGCAAACGTTCAACTTGTATGGGGTTATCAAGTACGGCTTGCTTTAGATTGGTTATTTCTGCCGTGAGTTTAGGTTTTGCAAGCCGATAAGGCGCGAGAAATTCATCTTTGCCAGTGATTAGATAACCGCGTAGGCCAGATTGCATATCTACCGTAAGTTTGGCAATTTCATTGGATTTACCAATCACGGCTTCGGTATGTTCAACCCATTTAAGAGAAGATAAAAGATAATTAATCAGCACCACGAACAAGATTGCACTAGCAACGCCAATGGCCAATGGCAGCATTATATTTTTGCCAAGGATGCGACGGAACTCTTTTTCATCGATTGCAGATGTATTTGGCATTGATGCTCCTATTTCCGATTACAAGGGTTCAAGCTAAAGGGTCAGGGTAAGCCGGTCAGAGTAGAGAATGAAAGACTTATCCTTTTTGGCGCAACATGGTGCAATAAGCGGCAGATAATTGCAGCACATTTTTTTAGGTTGGAGCTTATGTCGCCGCATTGGCGCCAAAAATGATTGAATGATACTAAAAAACGATTAATTGACAGTGATAGTGCGCATAAAAAACGGGGTTAAATGCCCAGTTCGCGAACAATATCTTGCAGAGTTTATGCCTCTAGTGTGGGCAATTTGCGTGGATGTTGAAAGGGAACTTCGAACACTTTTTGAATAGTTGCGCAGCGCGGCGATACTACAAAAGGCGATCCGCCAAAGGGATTGCTGCATCCCAAGCTTTCAGCAAAAACAGAGCCCTCGTAACGAGGGCTCGTTTGGCAAGTAATTTATTTTTTAACAGCGGGTTTAACAAACTTTAGGGTCATGCGATCACTTTCGCCAATGGCCACATATTTCTCTCGGTCTTCATCTTTGTTTGCGAGTACTGGTGGCAGTGCCCACACGCCACTTTTGTGATCAGCGGTGTCTTTGGGGTTGGCATTAATCTCAGATTTTTCTGCCAGTGTGAAGCCTGCCTTCTTGGCTAACCCAATCACGTAAGACTCATGCAAATAACCACTTTTATGATTAGTCGCCTTGCTCTCGGGTAAGCGATGATCTACCACGCCAAATACACCACCTGGTTTTAACGCATCATAAGCAGCTTTAAAGGCAGCAAGCACTTGGGCATCGCCACTCGGTGCCCAGTTGTGAATATTGCGGAAGGTGACAACCAGATCCACGCTGCCTGCGGCGGCAAAATTGTATTTATTGCCGGGCTCAAATACGCCAACTTGAACTTTGCTGAAAACGGCTGGTGTGGCATCCAATTTTTGGCGAAATTTTGCAGCACCTTTGCGCGCGTATTCGCTGCTGGATTCTGGATCTCCCAACGCGGCAATTAAAGTGCCTTTATCGCGCAAATAGGGTGCGAGAATTTCGGTATACCAACCGCCCCCGGGCGATAGTTCAACCACTGTCATGGTCGGTTTAATACCAAAGAAACTGAGCGTTTCATAGGGGTGGCGAGCGCTATCGCGAGCACTATTATCGGTGCTGCGGTGTGCTCCGGCTATTGCACTGTTAAGTGCGTCGTCGGCAAGGGCGGGTAGGGTAAAGCTGCACGCCAAAATAGTACTGAGCAAGAAACGTTTCATAATGTTGTCCTTGGGTTGTGGAGTGGTTAATTAGTTGCGTTGACTGGATTTTCTTGACCATAAAAAAAGCCAGCTGTTTTCACAACCGGCTTTTCATTAGATTACACATCATAGTAAGAGTTAATCCGCCCTGGCGGCTAATTCTTCTTCGATAAAATTCAAAGCTTCGTCGATTAACAACAGCATGGCGTGCTTGGCGCGCTCTGGGTTGCGGTTTTTAATCGCATTAAAGACTTTGGCATGGTCTTCAATAACACCTTCATGGTTGCCTTTCATGGGGCTGGTGTGGCTGATACTCACGCGCAGTGCGGTCTGAATAAAATCGCGCATACGAATATAAAAACGATTGTTGCTGGCAAATAAAATGCTTACGTGAAAAGCAATATCCGACTCTAAGTCTTCCTGCGAGCTAGCTTCCGCAGTGCGCATACGTTCTAAGGCGGCTTCTATGGCATCAATTTGTGCGGGGGTTGCATAGCGTGCCGCCAAGGCAGCCGCTTCTGGCTCAATGGCGATACGCATTTGCAAAAACTCTTTCAATACCCTCATTGAAGGCCTGCTTTCGAGTGACCAGCTCAATAAATCCGGGTCAAAAATATTCCACTCTTGCTCTGGCTGAACCCGAATACCTTGGCGCGGCTTGCTGGAGATTAAGCCTTTAGCGGACAGCATTTTTACCGCTTCACGCACGGCGCTCCGGCTTACGCCAAACTTGTCGCAAAGCTCAGCTTCAGTGGGTAAACCATCGTCATTGTATTCCCCACAGACAATTGATCTACCTAGTTCCTGAACCATGCGGTGTGATAGATTGAAGTTGCGATCAAGTAAAACCATTTTACAATCCGAGGTAATAAAAAAGTTGGCAGAAGATTAACGATTTACGCTGGATATTACAATCTAAGTATTCTGTTGTTTTCACCGCAAATGCGTTGAATTTTGAGGGAATACGAGCCGGATATAACCAAGTTTTATGGTTTTTTAAGCGCAATTTAGGTTTATACGGGCGTCGTTATTGGGGTTCGCACACTAGAATACAATCCATGAATCATTTTAAAAAATAGCCTCAGGATTTACGCTTTTCGCACAGGAATAGATTGACATAACACGACTTTTTTGAATAATATTATCATACAAAAGAATGCGCTCGAATAGGGCGTGAAATGTTTATGGTGAGATGATGACCTCTTATGCGTTAGGCCTTGATTACGGTACCGATTCGGTTCGTGCTTTGTTAGTGGACGCCCATACTGGCGCCGAAGTTGCTACTAACGTGGTCTATTACCCACGTTGGAAAAAAGGTTTGTATTCAATACCCGCCAAAGATCAATTCCGCCAACATCCATTGGATTACCTCGAAAGCCTTGAACAAGTGGTTCAGGGTTTATGGAGCAAAGCCCCTGCCGGTGCAGCAGCGCAGGTAGTGGGTATCAGTTTTGATACCACGGGTTCTACTCCGGTAGCGGTGGATAGTGAAGGTGTTGCTTTGGCGCTGAAGCCTGAGTTTGTTGAAAACCCCAATGCGATGTTCGTGTTGTGGAAAGATCACACTGCGGTAAAAGAAGCGCAGGAAATAACTGCAGCGGCGGGCAAGGCCAAAGAAAATTATCTGAAATACGAAGGCGGAATTTATTCCTCTGAATGGTTCTGGGCGAAAACCTTACATGTATTACGTGCCGATGCTAGTGTCGCAAAAGCGGCTTACCTTTGGGTAGAGCATTGCGATTGGATGTCTGCAGTCTTAACAGGCACCACTCATCCTGCAAAGCTTCGCATGGGGCGTTGCGCCACGGGCCACAAACTGATGTGGCACGAAAGCTGGGGCGGTTATCCACCCAATGATTTCTTTGCCGGTATTGATCCATTGCTTAACGGCCTGCGCGATAAATTACCCGCCGAGACGTTTACGTCAGATCAAACCTGCGGCCTCTTGACTGCCGATTGGGCGACCAAGCTAGGCTTGCCAGTGGGAACTCCTGTGAGCTTCAGCGCATTCGATTGCCATATGGGCGCTGTGGCTGCCAATGTAAAACCGGGTGTACTCACCAAAATCATGGGCACCTCTACCTGTGACATCACTGTAGCAAGCTATGAAGATATTGGCGATAAATGCATTCGCGGTATTTGCGGTCAAGTAGACGGGTCGGTAACTCCCGGCTTGGTAGGTCTTGAAGCCGGTCAGTCAGCATTTGGCGATTTATATGCTTGGTTCCGCAATTTGGTGAACTGGCCAGTGGCCAATGTGTTGAGTGCATCATCATTATTAGATGGCATCACCAAAGCCAAACTTATCCAAGAAATTGAGGATAATACCCTCGTTGCCTTGAGCAAAGCCGCCAGCGAATTAGCCATTGGCGAAGCCGGCATTACTGCATTGGATTGGGTGAATGGTCGCCGCACACCCGATGCAGACCAAACTGTTGCCATGGCAATTGCCGGATTAAAAATGGGCAGCAATGCTCCACAAGTATTTCGCGGATTGGTTGAAGCAACAGCTTACGGTGCGCGCGCCATTATCGAACGCTTTAAAGCGGAAGGTGTGGTCATTAATTCAGTAGTGGCAATTGGTGGAATCTCTAAAAAATCTGATTTTGTGATGCAAACCTGCGCTGACGTGTGGAATTGCCCCATCGAAGTGTTAGAAAGCGAACAGAGCTGTGCCTTGGGCGCTGCGATTTTTGCGGCAGTGGTTGGCGGTGTTTACCCTAACGTAGAAAGCGCGCAAAAAGTAATGGCATCTACGGTGTGCAAAACCTATCAGCCAAATGCGCAAGCGGCGGCGGCTTATGAAGTGCTTTATCAAAAATATGTAACTCTGGGCGCGTTCATCAATGCAGGGGCTTTAAAGTAATGAGCTACCTCGAATTAAAACGTGAAGTTTACGAAGCTAATATGGAATTACAGCATCGCAATTTAGTGGTGTATACCTGGGGCAATGTATCTCAAATTGATCGCGCCAAAGGCGTAATTGCGATTAAGCCGAGCGGCGTGGCCTATGAAAAATTAACCGCTGACGATATCGTTATTGTGGATTTGGAAAACAATATTGTTGAGGGAGAGATGCGTCCGTCATCGGATACCAAAACTCACACCCATTTGTATCGTCATTTTGAAAGTATCGGTGGAGTAACTCATACGCACTCCACTTACGCAACAGCTTGGGCGCAAACCCAACAAGCTATTCCTTGTTACGGTACAACCCACGCAGATTATGCCTACGGCGAAATTCCTTGCACGGCGGTAATGAGCGACGAACAAATTGAGCGCGATTACGAAGAAGAAACCGGCGTACAAATTACCGATTGTTTTAAAACTCGCGACCCTAAAGAAGTCCCCATGGTTATTGTTGCGGGGCACGCTCCGTTTACGTGGGGCAAGAGCGGTGCCGATGCGGTTTACCACGCGGTGATTCTAGAAGAAATTGCACGTATGGCGTACCTCACAAAAACGTTGCAGCCCAATACGGCAGCGTTGAAGCAGGGCATTGTAGATAAGCACTATTTGCGTAAACACGGTAAGAATGCCTATTACGGGCAGAAGTGATTATTTAAAGATTTGATTGACCGCAAGCTCTTTAGAAGGGAGTCGTCATCCTCGCGCAGCGGGATCCAGCTCTTGATTTTACATTTTTAACAGCTGGATCTCCGCTGCGCGAAGATGACGACTCCCAAATGATTTAAGTAATGTAAAACGTTGTTGATTTGCAAAAACGTTATTGAATATGCAAAATTTTTTTGAGGAACAAAAAATGAAAGTTTACGGCGATAAAGAAGTATGGTTAGTCACTGGCTCACAAGATTTGTATGGTCCAGGCGTGTTAAAACAAGTAGCGACCAACAGCCAAGCTATTGCAGCGGGTTTAACGGCATCTGACAAAATTTCTATCAAAATTATTGCACAAGACACCGTAAAATCGCCAAAAGAAATTTTAGCGGTGTGCCAAGCGGCTAACAGTAATCCAAATTGTGTTGGCTTGATTCTGTGGATGCACACCTTCTCTCCTGCAAAAATGTGGATCTCTGGTTTGCGTGCTTTAAGCAAGCCTTACATGCACTTGCACACGCAATTCAATGCAGAATTGCCGTTTGCTGAAATCAACATGAACTTTATGAACCTCAACCAAAGTGCGCACGGCGACCGCGAGTTCGGCCATGTGAGCACGCGTTTGCGTCAAGAGCGCAAAGTAGTTGTAGGGCATTGGGCAACTGAATCTGTACAAAAGCAAATCGATAGCTGGTGCCGTGTAGCTATGGGCTGGTACGCAAGCCAAAACTTAAAAGTAGCGCGCTTTGGCGACAACATGCGTCAAGTAGCGGTAACGGATGGCGATAAAGTTTCTGCACAAATTACATTTGGTTACGAAGTTCATGCTTACGGTTTGGGCGATCTGCAAAAAGTAGTTGATGTTGTGAGCGACGAACAAGTTGCTGCACAAATTGAAATTTACAAAAACGAATACGATGTGAACCCAGCAATCTTTGCGGATGAGCATCAATATCAAATGCTGAAAAATGAAGCGCGTTTAGAATTAGGTATGCTGAAATTCTTAACCGACGGCGGCTTCGGTGCATTTACTAACTGCTTTGAGAACTTGACTGGCCTGACCAATCTGCCAGGTTTGGCAACACAGCGTTTAATGGCTGCTGGTATTGGTTACGGCGGTGAAGGCGATTGGAAAACCGCTGCCATGGTTCACATTTGCAAAGTGATTTCTAAAGGTCGCGTAGGTGGTTCATCCTTTATGGAAGACTACACCTATCACTTTGGTGGCACGCATCAAGTATTGGGCGCGCACATGTTGGAAGTTTGCCCATCAATTGCTGCAGCAAAACCAAAACTCGAAGTTCACTTGCATACCATTGGTTGCCGCAATGATATCGCGCGTTTACTTTTTACCGGTAAAGCGGGCCCAGCGATATGTATTTCTTTGATTGATATAGGCACACGTTTCCGTGTAATTATTGCTGAAGTGGACACAGTAGCGCCTGCGCAAGAGTTGCCAAAATTACCAGTGGCAAAAGCTTTGTGGGAGCCTCGCCCGAATTTGGAAATTTCTGCAGCAGCGTGGATTCAAGCAGGTGGTGCACACCACAGCGCTTATACTCAAGGTGTAACGTCGGATGAAATTGTGGATTATGCCGAAATGGCGGGTATTGAAGCAGTTGTGATTGATGCGGATACTACCGTACGCGCATTCAAAACTGAATTGCGCCACAACGCTGCTTACTATCATTTGAAAGACGGCGTGTAACACTCATCTTAAGATGACGTATAACGCGCATTTGAAATACGGTGTGTAATACACACCGTATTTTTATTGGATATTGATTGAATTTTTAGTGTTTTAGCGGATCTCATATTTTCATATTAGCTTTTTTATCTTTCGATAATAACTTTGTAATAATAACAGGAGAAGAATTATGCACTTCAAACCATTAATACTAGCCGGCTGTATGGCGTTGGGCTGTGCGCAAGTGGCATATGCGGAAACCACGACGACAACTACTGTAAAAAAGGCTGAAGCAGTAAAAGTTGCAACTCAGCTAAGCGTCGCGGAAGCACTTTTTGGAAAATTACCCAGCGGTGAAACAGCAACGCTATTTACCCTAACGAATGCCAATGGTGTGGTGGTTAAAGTGACCAACTATGGGGGTGTTATTACTTCCATTCATACGCCGGATAAAAACGGTAAGCTCGGCGATATCGTTTTAGGTTTTGATGACGTTGATGGCTACGTAAAAAATCCATCTTTCTTTGGTGCACTTATTGGCCGCTTCGGTAATCGCATCGCCAAGGGCCAATTCAATTTGGATGGCAAGCAATATCAACTCACCATTAATGATGGTGTGAACCATTTGCACGGCGGTACAGTGGGTTTCGATAAAGTTTTGTGGAAAGCAAAATCGTTTAAAACTGAAAAATCTGTAGGCGTAACGCTGACTCATTTCAGCCCAGATGGCGACCAAGGTTACCCCGGTAACTTGAACGTAAGTGTGGTCTATGAGCTGTCCAACAGTAATGAGTTTGAATTGAAGTACAAGGCGACTACCGATAAGGCAACGCCTATCAATATGACGCAACATCCGTATTTCAACTTGGCGGGCAGCGGCAGTATTTTGGACCAAGAGTTGATGATTAATGGCAGCCGTTATACGCCCATTGATTCAACCTTAATTCCAACCGGCGAGTTGGCTCCAGTGGCAGGCACTCCATTTGATTTTACCACTAGCCACACTATTGGCAAATTGTTAAACCAAGAAAACCTGCAATTGAAAAATGGCGGTGGTTACGATCATAACTGGGTGCTGAATAAAAAGACCGATAACGAGTGGGGAATGGATGCGCGTTTCTATGATCCAAAATCTGGCCGTGTGTTAGAAGTTTATTCCGATGAGCCAGGTATTCAATTCTATAGCGGTAACTTCCTTACTGGTAAGGTAGAAGGCAAAGGCGTGAACTTTGCGTATCGCGGTGCTATTTGTTTGGAGCCACAACACTTCCCGGATTCGCCCAATAAAGCTAATTTCCCGAGCACTATTTTGAAACCCGGTACTGAGTACAACAACAAAATAGCCTTTAAGTTTTTGGTTAAAAAATAAGTTCTATCTTTAGTGTAAATTTGATGTTTTAACAGAATAGATTGGTGTTATTTATTCGCTAAGGTGTAGGGATTTTTATATTGCCTACACCATTTTTTCCGCTAAGGGGCAACCCTTAGCGGTTTTTTTATGCCCAAAAATTGGATGAAACAGATGGTAAACTTTTAATCTGTACTGAACCTAAAAGTTTATAGGGGGTCATCACTATAGATGAAGAAAGCTATAGATGAGGAAAAAATCATGGCAGGTGGATGGTCGCGCGATGGTGCGGTACAAAATCAAATAGACGCTAGTATTGAAGATGCGGTTACCTTGGCGCGTAGTCGCTTGCCGAGCGGCGAAAGTTTGACTCACTGTGAAGCTTGTGGAGCAGGCATTCCGGTGTTGCGCCGCAACGCGGTTCCCGGTGTTCGTTTGTGCGTAAGCTGCCAAACAGCGCAGGATCAAGAATAAATTTTCTTTAAACCTTCGTAATTAATCTGGCTTTTTAACATGCTTAAGTTTCTGTGTTGCTTTTTTAAGAATGACTGCGGCTTGCAGAATTTCGTCAATATACGGGATTGGATCTGGTACAAAAAAATTTATCGCAAACAACACCACGTTAATCCATAACGGAAAGAAAAAAGTAACAAGAAGAATTAACCCATAAATAACGTAAAGCATTGATCACCCCGCTAACATTCAATATTGCACGCTATGCGGCTCAATTGAATTGGCCAATTACAGTAAAGGTTCATTTTGCTATGGAGGACAAAATTTTAACCAAGTGGGGCATATCAACGGGCTTAACAAGGTGATGATCGAAACCGGCTTCAATGGACTTTACTCTGTCACTGCTTTGCCCGTAGCCGGTAATAGCAATCATAAGTGACGACGCGCAGTCCGGTCGTTCGCGTAAGTGGCGTGCGAGCACAGTTCCATCCATATTTGGTAAGCCAATGTCGAGTAAAAATGCATCGGGCATCTGGGTGAGTGATCTACTCAGCGCTGCTTCTGCACTATGTTCAACACTTACCTCATAACCCGCTATTTCCAAGTACATACCCAGCATATTTGCCGCATCAACGTTGTCGTCAACAATAAGAATTTTTTTCGGTACAACAATTGAATCAAGTTCGGGTGATATAGGTGCGTCAGTGGGGGAGACGTTAAGCATGCGAGGAAGGTTCACTGTAAATTTACTTCCTTTACCAAGGCCAGAACTGTCAGCGTGAACACTGCCATTGTGCAAATTTACAAGGCTGCGCACCAGCGCCAAGCCAATTCCTAAGCCGCCTTGAGAGCGATCAGATGTGCGTTCAGCTTGCGCGAAAAGGTCGAAAACATGGGATAAAACATGTGGCTCGATACCTATGCCATCATCCTCAATAACGAATGATACATTCACGTCATCTGCAGTTACCGTTACGCAAATGTGACCACCCTTAGGGGTATATTTTGCTGCGTTATTTAGGATATTAGCAACGACTTGTACGAGCCGCTTTTTATCGCCTTGCACAAAAGTGGCTGAGGGTGATTGGGTTATTGTTAAATGATGGTTACGTGAATCTATAAGCGGTTGCACTTGCTCTACTGCACTCGCAATAATAAGGTTGGCATCCAGCGTCACTTCATCCAGTGAAACCAGCCCGCGTGAAACTCTTGAAACATCCAATAAATCATCAATCAATCCCGTCATATGTTTGACCTGACGAGAAATAATTTTGCTGGTATCTCGAATTTTTTCGCGATCCAAAGTAGGAACGCTAAGTAAATCAGAGGCGGCGCTGATGGGCGCTAAGGGATTGCGAAGTTCATGTGCGAGCATGGCGAGAAATTCATCTTTACGCCGGTCAATCTCACGCATTTCATATTGCCGCTTCCTCGCTCTTAAAGCAGACGTGGCGACATTGACTAAAGTATCGCTTCTAACAGGTCGCTCTAGTAGTACAACGTTTCCCAGCTGCAGATAACGAGCGCGCATGTGCTGGGTGCTGCGCCCCTCCCGTCGGAGCACAAGAAATGGAAAGTCTGACCAACTTTTTTGGTTTTGAATAAATGGATTTATCGCGTTCAGAAAATCAATGCTGAGCGCCTCATCTGCGATCATAAGCGCGCCAGCACCGATATTGAGCTGCACTATAACGTCAGCAATATGGGTGCAGCGATAGCAGCTCAAATCGGCACGATTAAACACTCGCTCGATGAGCTGGCCATCTTTTCCAGTGGGCGTATAAATTAATAAACGATTTTCCACACATATCCTTCATAGAATTATTGGTGCTCGTATCAACCTAAGCCACGGTTTCTATGGTTGAAAAAGTATTGTCATGAGGCTCTACTAATGTTGGCACACCGGTGAGTACGCCTTGGAAGTTAGCGAGCACTGAGCCAACATCAATACCCTGTGACGTTATATTAAATCTGCGCAACGTAGTTTCATGTACGCTACCCCGCTTTTTGAACACGGAAATTGCTTTTTCAACTTGGCCGCGCGCTTCAAAGTATCGCAGCACCAATACGTTATCTGCCATATAACTAACATCTATACCAGTGGTCATTGCGCCTACGATTCCCGGCTGAATGCCTATTAAAAATGTTGCTACTCCTCTTTGACCAAGATACTTAAGTAATTCATGTAAGTGCGTGGTTAGGAATTTGGCATCCGGCATTGCATTTAAGTAGCCGGTTAAACTATCAATAACAATAACTTTGGCACCCTGATCTGCTGATGCGCAAACAGCATGAGTGAATTCGCCAGGCGACATCTCGGCTGGGTCGATTTGATGCACACTGAGTAAACCGGAGTCAAAATAAGGGCGTACATCCATTCCTATACCCTTGCTCCGGTTGAGAAGTGTATTAAACGATTCTTCGAAGAGGAACATGGACGCTTTTTCGCCATTTTGAACTATAGATCTTACAAACTGTAACGCTAAGGTCGATTTTCCTGTGCCCGGTGGCCCAGAAATTAACGTGCTTGAACCTTCTTCAATACCGCCGCCTAAAAGTTTATCGAACGAGTCAAGCCCACTTTTAATTTGGCCTCGCTCAATGAGCTCTCGCGATTCAGCAGCCACTATTTTGGGGTAAACAACAATGCCTCCGGTGATAATTGCATAATCATGAGGCCCGCGCCGAAAGGCAATGCCGCGATATTTTAGAACCCTGACAATACGACGTTCTGCGCCATAATCAGAATCGTAGCTTTGAAGGGAGATCACGCCGTGCGCAATACTGCGCACTTGCTGGTCGCCGCGCACAGAGGTTTTGTCATCCAGTAGCAGCGCGGTACATGAACGTTTGGCGAAATATTGTTTGAGGCCTAAAACATGTCGTCTGTAACGTAACGCGCTCCCTGATAAAAGTTGCAGCTCAGAAAGGGAATCCAATACTACCCGCGCAGGCCGAATTTTTTCGATCATCTCCAAAATGATATTATTCGTCTCATCAAATTCCACTTCAGAGGGATCAAGAACTGTATATTGTTCCTCAGGGTTAGAAAAATTTTCTTCAGGGATGACCTCATGGACAGTGACGCCATCCATTGAAAAGCCATGTGCCGCCGCAACTGCGCGAAGTTCGATGTTGTTCTCAGCAAGTGTAATGTAAAGGACATTTTCACCCCGTGCGGCGCCTTCTATTAGAAATTGCAGTGCCAAGGTCGTTTTGCCAGAACCCGGATCGCCCTCTAAAAGATAGAGCCGCTCCTTCGTTAAGCCGCCACCAAGCACGTTATCAAGGCCTGGTATTCCTGAAGAAATAAACGCTGTACTTACGGTGTTTTGTGGAATCATGTAGATGTCATCCAATAGTGTTGATACGGTGCTAAGCGGTGGAAGCGAAAATCCAATCCTTAAGGCAGAAATATAACACGAGAGGTAATGGCTAGCATCAGGTGGAAAGATGTTTGCTGTATGTGTGAATAACAATATGTTTTGGAATCGCCAATATACAAAAAGCGCACTAAACCTAGTTTAGTGCGCTTTTTAGCGTTTTTGGCAGCCTTCCTTTTTCTATTTGTCTGGCGGCCTAAATAGCCTGACCAGAGCTGCAGCGTGCAAAATTTAGTCAATGAATGGAATTGGGTTTAATGTAGTATCCAAGGCAAATACTCGATCACTTTATCGGGAATAGAGCCTCATTTATCCTGAGTAAGATACTGCTGCTAGAAATACTATTTTCTTATGTTTTTTACAGTACTATTTAATTGCCAGCAAAAAGTTATTCACTGAATCAGTCAATGCATCTAGAGACTTAGTGTTTACCACAAAGAGTATATGCCCCTCCAACTCTTCCATTCCCACTATAAATTTTATTTGAAGCAGAATTAAGACGCTATTATCGCTATAACTGCTTAACACTGTCTGGCTATCACCAATAAGTAATTGTGGAATATCGCAGTCAAATTGTTGATTGAACATGTCAGACAAAGATGCAAGGCATGAATTAAGAACTATATTACCAATTTCGTTTAATGCATCTTTTTCCATTTCAGTTAACTGATCTAGAGGCACATCAATACCAACCATCAGCCGCACTAATTCCAAGCTGCGGCTCTCTGGAAAAATTAATACTGCATGCCCATCAAAATCACTACGAAAACGTTGTGAAACCCCGCAGATATCTTCCTTTTGATCGAGATATTTAATAGCCGTAGTTGTATCGCAAATCTCTACGCTAGGGACGGTTAAGTGAATTTTTTGTTGTAATATTTCACTCAACGCACCAGCAGCTTGGCTAACGCTGATATTAAATATTTCACAGAGCGCATCCTTTTGAAGCTCATTAAACGGAATCATAGTGTACCCCTACATCACTCAAAATTAGCCTAATCAACTCTAGACTAACTGGCTTTTTGTAAAACTTGATGCCCACCTGAACAGCATCATCCTGAGTAAAACGTTGCACGTTGGCAGTCAACAATCCCATAAAACAATTCGGTTGTTGTATTTTTAGCAAAGACGCCAATTCTAGGCCATTCAGGCCTGGCATATTGTAATCAAGAGTTATCGCATAAAATTTATGCTGCTGAGCCAATTCTTGTGCTTGGTCTCCTCCATCGGCTTCAAATAGCTCCCAGTCTGGTGCAAGTTCTTGAAAGTAACTGCAAATAAACATACGTGAGACTTTGCTGTCGTCAACAATTAATATTTTTTGAGTCATACTTTGCTTCCTCGTGGCTCAATTTCTTTATCAACACTAACCTGATTGCGTCCATTATGTTTTGAACGATACAACATAGCATCAGCTCTGGCGATAGCTTTTTCAGTGGTTTCATTTGATTGTAATTGCGCCACACCGATTGAAACAGTCACGGTAAGAGGCTGCTCAAATTGTAATAACTCCACTGCTTCTCGAAGTTTTTCTGCCAGATCAACCGCGTCAGGCAAAGATGTATTAATACAAACCAAAATAAACTCTTCTCCGCCCCAGCGCCCAAGAACATCGGACTTTCGCAGTGTATCTTTAAGGCATTTCGCTACTTTTTTTAGCACTAAGTCGCCCACTTGGTGGCCAAATTTATCATTTACATTTTTGAAGTGATCAATATCAAATAGCATAAGACTTAAAGTACTGTTATACCTATTCGCCTTTATGCCTTCGTGGCGCAAAATAGTATCAAGATATTTTCTATTATGTAGGCCTGTTAGCTGATCGGTGTTTGCCATTACTTGATACAGCCGAGCCTTTTCTTCCACTATTTTTCGTGCCAAATTAACTTTGATAAGCTCTTTATTTCGTTTGTCCAGCTCTTTGGTCATCTGCGTAAAATTATCAACCAGAGAGGCGACTTCACTAATGTTGCATTCGGCAATTGCGTCATCGATTTGAATCTCGTCTTTGCCAATATCAGTTGTTAATTGCGCCAATTGATTGATAGGTTTTACAATACTCTCTGAAAAATGCTGCGAACGCTGGAATAGGTAGCGCAAATAAAATAAAGCAATAAATAGCACGGCTGCCAATAAGCACCAGCTTACAATGATCTGAGTCTTCTCAATTGCCCGCAGCGGTGCAAGAGCTTCTGATACATCTTGCAGCATAAACAGCTTCCAGCCGGTTTCATTAATTTTTGCGCGAGTAATTAAATAATCTATACCATCAATTTTTGCTTGTAATAACACCTCATCAGAATCGATTAAAGAACGTATTTCATGGCTAAATTTTTTATTACTCAGTTGTGTTAAGTGATAGGACTCTGGTTTTAGTACTGTATTCTTTATCACTTCTTTATAATGATGTTGCATCAATTCAGGCATGCCGAGCAATTGGCTTATTTCTGGTGTCATTGCCAAAATGGTTTGCTGTTGATCTAATATAAAAACTTTTTTTGCAGATACTATTTTTTTATCAAACAATATTTTTATCAGTGATGACAAAGTAATATCAAGCCCAACCACACCTTCCAAAAAATCACCGTGATATACAGGCGCTATCGCTGAGACCATCCATCCCATTCCCGCAGGGTCAAGGTAGGCGGATGTCCATACTGCTGTTCTCGCAGGGTTATGCTCAGCATCAGCCAAATTATAGAAATTATAATTTTTCATATTCATGGTCGCGCCATAAAGCGCTGCTGGATTTTGCACATAGGGATAAAGTCGATTCATGTTATCCCAGCTGTTAAAGTAAACCTGATCCACAATTGGATTTACTTTAACGATGGCTGCATAAGCTGTATCAAAATCCTCAGAATTGCGCGCCTTCCAGAGCTCTGCTGGGCCAATAATCGTATCGCTGGAATAATATAAGCCAGCTCCACCATTATCTACAGCTTTATAAAACACCCCATTTTTATCGACTTCAAATGTTGGCTCTCCTCTGGATAAATATAAATTCTGAGTGCGTGCCAGATTAAAAAAAGCCTGATGTTCTGATTGCAATATTTGCGCAAGATGATTGACGTCAGATAAATGCTCATTAATAAGCGCGGCTTCCCGCTCGCTAGCATCGACAATATGTAATCGCAATTGCTGCACTAGTGTATCTATCGCGACATGGCTAATTTGCGAGGAACTTAGATAAGTGATAAGTGATAAGTGAAAATGTTATGAGTAAGGTAATAATGGGATAGAAAATAATAAAGCGGATACCATTTTTCAGAGTGGTTTCAAGCGGTTGATTGGCAGATTTTAACGCCTGCTTTTTAGTCATTTGCAGTCCTATTTTATATATTCCTCGTCCATCATTTATATCAAAAACAATAAGAAACAAGATGTGGCGGATGTATTTGCATAATGTTGAGTATTCTATTTGATCTGAATCTCAAGTTAGCTCAAACTCGATTTGGTAGAATTTCAGATATCTGTTTTACAAAGCATCAGCTCAAACTACTCGGTAATTATAGCAACGATTTTATGGCGCATAATACTTTATTGATATATTTATCAACTGCTATATGCCAACCACTCATTACCCTTTGTGAATCACCAAGTAGGCGCAAACCGTGTACTCATTTTTATTTTTTTGTGTAATCACCAAAATAAAAAAGCGCACTAAACCTAGTTTAGTGCGCTTTTTTTAGTGGTTTGTTTCACTCAGTTACAATCACGAATTGGCTGTAACAGGCGAGCGGTTACTAACGCTTATTTTGATTTAATCGCGTCAAGCTGTTCAAGAAATACTTTTTGGTTAGATAAAAAAGTTTCTTGGTTGGCAAGAAATTGTTCTTGATTGGCTAAGAATCTTTGTTGGTTCATAAGGATCAATTTAAGTTGGCCGATAGCGCCACTCACCAAACCCAAGGTGCCTAGGGCGATGGCTAGTTCTGATTGGCCGAACAATGCAAGCCCGGATGCAATAACCAACATTGTCCAGAAACAAATGTTGAAGCCTTTGTATTGGCTTTCCAAATCGATTTTAAGTACGCTTTCTAGCATTTTGGTGGTCTCTCTTTTTTATGTGAATCGAACTAATTGTCTGGCAGCCTAAACAGCCAGACCCATGACTTCATCTTGCAAACTAAAAATTATTCTACGTAACTTTCAATTATTCCACGTAGTTTTCAATGCTCGGGCAAGAGCATACCAAATTACGGTCGCCGTAAACATTGTCAATACGGTTTACTGTAGGCCAAACTTTGTGGTTTCTCAACCATGAAGCGGGGCGGCTTGCCGTTTCGCGTGAATAGGCGCGAGTCCAATTTTCTTCCATCACATCATCTTGCGTGTGCGGGGCATTGTGCAAGGCGCTTGCTTCTGCCGCGATTTCACCGCTAATGACCTGCGCAATTTCTGTACGAATAATTAGCATGGCTTCAATGAATTTATCCAGCTCGGCTTTGGATTCAGATTCGGTGGGTTCGATCATTAAAGTGCCGGCCACTGGGAATGACATGGTTGGTGCGTGGAAACCGAAATCCATTAAGCGCTTGGCAATATCTTCTTCGCTAATGCCGCTGGCTTCTTTGAGTGGGCGCAAATCTAACAAGCATTCGTGCGCAACAAAACCGTTGGTGCCTTTGTAGAGAATGGGGTAGGCCTCTTCGAGTTTTTTGGCTACATAATTGGCGTTCAACATGGCGAATTCGGTGGCTTGACGCATACCTACAGCGCCCATCATTTTAATGTACATCCAGCTAATGGGCAGGATGCTTGCTGAACCCCAGGGGGCAGCAGAAATAGTACCGTTGGCTATATCTGTGCCGGGAACAGGTTGAACCGGGTTAGACGCAAGGAACGGAGCCAAATGTTTGCCTACGCCGATGGGCCCCATGCCAGGGCCGCCGCCGCCGTGCGGAATACAGAAAGTTTTGTGTAAATTCAAATGCGAAACATCGCCGCCGAATTTACCCGGTGCGGCTACGCCAACCAACGCGTTCATATTAGCGCCGTCGATATAAACCTGACCCCCTACGGCATGAACCATATCGCACAATTGCGTAATGCCTTCTTCAAACACGCCGTGGGTAGACGGGTAGGTCACCATGATGCAGGCGATTTGTTCGCCATAGGTGGCAATTTTATCGGCCAAATCGCTCAAGTCCACATTGCCTTTATTATCGCAGGCAACCACAACCACTTTATAACTCACCATTTGTGCGGATGCTGGATTGGTGCCATGCGCCGATGCAGGAATCAAACAAATATCGCGGCTCTCGCCTTTGCTTTCAAAATATTTTTTGATGGCGACAAGGCCTGCGTATTCGCCTTGTGAACCGGCATTGGGCTGCAAGCTAATGGCATCGTAACCGGTGCAAACTTTCAGCATGTTTTGTAATTCTTCAAACAACTCGCTGTAACCTTGCGCTTGATCGATAGGTGCGAAGGGGTGCAACTTGCCGAATTCTGGCCAAGTTACTGGAACCATTTCAGCCGTTGCATTTAATTTCATGGTGCATGAACCGAGTGGAATCATGGCATTGTTGAGCGCGATATCTTTTGCTTCCAAACGCTTTAAATAACGCAGCATTTCCGTTTCGCTGTGGAAGCTGTTGAATACGGGATGCGTTAATACGTCATCGCTACGCAATAGTTCGGCCGGAATGGCTTTATTGGTTACGGAAAGAACATCGTCAATGCTTTCAAGTTCTGCCTCTACCACTCCAAACGTTGCGAGCACATTTGCAACGTCATTTAAGCTGGTAGTTTCATTAAAACTAATTCCGATTGAATCGCTGTTTACTAAACGCACATTAATTTCTGCATCTAATGCGGCTTGGTAAATGGCTGATTGTTTATCACCCACTTGCACGGTGATGGTGTCGAAGTAAGTGTTATTCGCGAGCGTAAACCCTTTTTGTTGCAATGCGGTTGCTGCAACAGCCGTTAAACGGTGAATGCGATTCGCGATGCGTTTTAAACCATCGGGGCCGTGGTATATCGCGTAGAACACGCTCATGACTGCGAGCAAAACTTGTGAAGTACAAATATTCGAGTTGGCTTTTTCGCGACGAATATGTTGCTCGCGAGTTTGCATAGCCATACGCAACGCTTGCTTGCCGCGCGCATCAATCGACACACCGATGATGCGACCGGGAGCAGAGCGTTTGTAAGCATCGCGGAAGGCGAAGAAGCCAGCGTGCGGGCCGCCGAAACCCATGGGTACGCCAAAACGTTGGCTTGTGCCGACCACAACATCAGCACCCATTGCACCGGGTGATTTCAACAGCAACAACGCCATCAAATCGGAGGCAACTGTGACTAAGGCATTGTTTTTGTGAGCGGCATCGATCAGTGACGTTAAATCATTTACTTGACCGGTTGAACCTGGGTATTGCAAGAGTGCACCAAAATAATCGCCATTGCCGACTTCTTCTGCTTTCGCGACATGCACTTCAAAACCAAAATGCTCGGCGCGGGTTTGTACTACCGCGATAGTTTGTGGGTGGGTGTCGGCATCCACAAAGAACACATCGGATTTGCTCTTTTTGTTTTGGCGTTTACACATGGCCATGGCTTCGGCCGCCGCTGTGCCTTCGTCCAACACAGAGGCATTCGCCATTTCCATGCCGGTGAGGTCGATAATCATTTGTTGGTAGTTGAGCAACGCTTCTAAACGGCCTTGCGCAATTTCTGGCTGGTAGGGCGTGTAAGCCGTGTACCAACCCGGATTTTCCAACACGTTGCGCAGCACGACTAAAGGTACGTGAGTGTCGTGGTAGCCCATGCCGATGTAAGTTTTGAAGACTTTGTTTTTGCTGGCGATGGCTTTCAGTTCTGCCAAGGCGTTGGCTTCGGTAACCGCGCCGCCTAAATCGAGCTCACCTTTTAAGCGGATGTTATCCGGCACAGTTTTATCGATCAGTTCTTTCACCGAGTTCACCCCCAAAGTTGCCAGCATGGCCGCAGTTTGTTGGGCATTGGGGCCAATGTGGCGGGCAATAAACTCACCATTATTGGTTAAATGAGTGAGGGAAGCTGAACGAAAATCAACTGACATAAAGGTTCTCTGCATGGAAATAGTAGGTAAGGCGGGAGTTATCATGGGCAAACCCTTAAGGGGATTCTGCCCGTGTAAAAAGGCGGCTATGGTATCAATTTTGGGGTGGTTGGGGCAATTAAAGACGAACAGATTGGGCGTTGAGTGCGGGTAACTTTAGCGCTATTGTCAGCTAGGGTACGGTTTTCGGTACATCGAGTTTGTAATAATATTTGGTGTAATCGAAATCGATAGATTTCACCCAAGGGTTATCCAAACGAAAAATCCGGCGTTTATTCAGCTGCGCAAAATCGATGCTAGCCTGGTTCTGCGAGCGCCATAATGCAAGGAGGGAACCGTCCGCATAGGCTTTTTGGAAGCCTTTGGTAAGCCGTTCTGCGGCTAATTTGTTGTCGGCATTGGTATAAAAAAAGATCGGCATCGAGTAGTAAATCAGTAAGGTTCGATCATAAGCCAAACCTTTAAGGCTTTTCCAAGTATCGTATTCACCTTTAATTTCACTGGCGCCCCGGCAAAATAAATCGAACCGGTGAGCGGCTGTCATCTTAAAAATTTGGTCATAGGTGTCGATCTCCTCAACGTGAAAGCCATTATGGCGCAACACCTTTACATCTCTCCAGCCGCGCCCTTGGCCCATAGTTAACTTACGCAGGTCAGCAAGTGTTCTGATGCTGGAAACTTTTTGTTTCATGTTCTCCGGCATAAAACAGGTGCGATAGCTCAGAGCGCCCAAATCAACGGGAAAGCGAACGTAAATAATATCTTCCTTGGTGCCATAGTCTTCGTCATAACCTAAGGTGGCGAAATAGTTTTGGAAGCTATTCGATTTAATACTTTGGACGCTGCGCGCGGTATTAATGCGCGGGGTGGGTTGCATATCGTAGGGGCCAAACTCGGCGATGGTTTTATCCAGCGCAAGTTTCATGGCAGCCGCTTCATAGGTAGTGCGTATGTCGGTATCCGATTCCGGGGACTTATAAGTAAACACGGTTTGCGCAAATGAGTGTGAGTTTGCTGCAAGTATTAGCAGCACAAAGCTCACGAACTGGGTACACGTTTTGTAGTGTTTCATTTGCTGCCCGATTAATCGCAAGCGAGGGTTAAATTCCCCGTGGCTTGCCACGGAATAGATTTTTGGAGCAAAAATAGGCCTCGCTGCTGGCGAGGTACTTAAGGTGAAGAGCGTAGAACGAAAATTGTACACATTATTTCATAAATAAGGTTTTATGCGCCAGCATAATGTAGCTCATAGCCATAGGCTTGGAGCTGTTATATAAAAAATCAATGAGACACTGGAAAATGCCAGTGTATGATAGCTCCGTACTATCAACTTCGAGCTGTTTATGAATTTTAGAGATTTGTAGATGGCTATTTATTTCAGTCCAAACATCAACTTCTTAGGAGATTTATCATGGGCGTATTAGTCGGTAAACAAGCACCAGATTTCACAGCATCAGCGGTATTGGCAAATGGCGAAATCGTAGATGGTTATTCGTTTTCAGCTGCCACCAAAGGCAAAAAAGCGGTAGTGTTTTTCTACCCATTAGACTTCACCTTTGTTTGCCCATCTGAGTTGTTGGCATTTGATCACCGTGTAGAAGAGTTCAAAAAGCGTAACGTGGAAGTCATTGGCGTTTCTATCGATTCACAATTTACTCACAATGCATGGCGTAACACTCCAGTAAATCAAGGTGGTATTGGTCAAGTTCGTTACACCTTGGTGGCTGACATTACTCACTCAATTGCAAAAGCTTACGATGTAGAATCTGCTGATGGCGTTGCTTTCCGCGGTACTTTCGTTATCGATGAAGACGGCGTAGTACGTTCACAAATCGTGAATGACTTGCCAATTGGTCGTAACATTGACGATACCATCCGCACGGTTGATGCCTTGATTTTCCACCAAGAGCACGGCGAAGTATGCCCAGCCGGTTGGAAAGAAGGTGATGCAGGTATGGATGCATCGCCAGCAGGTGTTGCTAAGTACTTAGCTGCGCACGGCGACAAACTCTAATTCCATTAGTATGAATTAGGTATAGCAGAACCCGGCAGCAATGTCGGGTTTTGTCGTTTTGGGGCATGCTTTTGTACCTATTGCTGTCGCCTAGCGCTTTGGAGCACTTCTGCTAGGCTAAGAAAAGGAATTTTTGAAGGTTTTTGAATGACTCACGCGCACTTATCATTTTTATCGCGGCTTATCGCGGGCATGCTCTGCATGACTGTGGTTGGAACTCATGCGAATAATGTTGATTTATTGTCGCTGTCGCTTGAAGAGTTAATGCAAACCAACATTACCAGCTCCACCCTCACTGAAGAATCCCTCCGTACTGTTCCTTCATCCATAACAGTATTTACCCGCGCGGATATTCGTCGCCTCGGTATTCAAAACTTACCCCAATTAGTGAATTTAGTGCCCGGTTACCAAAGTAACCGCTCAGATTTTTCGAGTCAGAATCAAAGCGTATCCAGCCGTGGACGCCGCTTGGGTACTGTGGGTAGCGAGGTTTTGGTGCTGATTGATGGCCAAAGGCTTAACAATGATTGGTCAGGTGGTGCGAGTCAGGATGATGCACTTATCAGCCTAGAGAATGTAGCGCGGGTAGAGTTTATTCGCGGGCCCGGCTCGTCCATTTACGGCAGTAATGCGGTGATGGGTGTTATCAATATTATTACCGAAGGCGCGCGCGAAGTCGTGCTGGAATCTGGCACTTATGGGCGTCGCCATGTGAGTGCACAGTGGCATTGGCAAGGTGAGGCTGGGCGTGTTGCACTTTATGCAAGTAAGACTGAAAGCAGCGGGCAGCCCGTTACTATTTATGAGCCTTTCCCCAGCCCAGCCACGCCTGATTATGTAAATACCCGCGATCCGTTTCAATCGGAAGACCTTTACTTGCAAGCGGAGCTAGGAGAGTTCTCTCTTAACGCCAGAGTTGCCCAGCGGGAAATGACGCAGTTTTATGTGTCGGGTTATGTGGATAACGCAAACAACTTATCCTCCACCGACTCCCAGAGTATTAATGTGGGATGGCACCGGGATCTAACGGGCGGTATGAAACTGGAAGGGCATGTTTTTAGTAGCCTAAAAGCATTCGATTTACGCGCGGCGGCTTCGCTGATTCCGTATCTTATTATCGATGGTGGCGTGAAAGAAGAAGAGTTGGGTACGCAATGGTTATTGCAAGGTGAATATCAGCAAGCCCATTGGTTGCTGGGTTGGGAATGGCGCAATCCTACCTTGGTGAATACCGATGCCACGCTTGGCCCGCCCGAAAACCTTGGGCAGCTCAATCTTTCGCAAGCGCAGGAAGATGGCCGCTCTATCAATGGTATTTTTGGCCAATATCAAACCGCCTTAACAGAAAGCGTGGATTTAACTTTGGGGCTGCGTCGCGATAGCTATTCGGATTTTGGTTCGCACCTAAGCCCGCGCTTGGGTGTAGTGCAGCAGTGGGGCGATAAAGATACCTTCAAGTTTTTATACTCAGAGGCCTTTCGTGCGCCCAGCCGGATTGAAACCTCAGTGATTAACAGCAGCGGATTTGAGCAGAACCCGGATCTTGAACCGGAAACCGCTAAAACGGCAGAGTTAGTGTGGTTGCACCTCATTAACGGCGGCTATGTTTCGGGCACCTTGTTTAATACGCGCGTGAAAGATGCGATAGTGGAAACCGTGACTCCGCAACTCAAACGCAGTTGGGGCAATAGCCAGCAAACCGTAGCGGGGGTTGAGTTAGAGTGGCAAAACGCGTGGTCTGAGCACTGGCAATCGCGCCTTGCACTTACGCGCATTGTTAATCCCGTTGGCTATATTCATAGCGAATCCAGCACACTCTTGAGCGGCAGCTTGAGTTATCAAAATAATCAGTGGACTTGCAGTCTTATCGCTAATTATCAAGGCGCTAAGCGCGACCCAAATGAACAGGATGTTCCCGCCAATATCACCACCACTGAATACACAGATTATGGTGGGCATAGTATTTACAATGCGTATATCTCGTACTTGATGCAGAATCAAATGGAGCTTTATGTGCGGGTAGATAATCTGTTCGATAAAGACCATTTACTACCCGCAAATCGTCCCGCCAATTTTGTGGGTGTGCCCGATACTGGGCGAGGAGTGAGTGCCGGTTTGCGTTGGGTATTTAATTAGTCGTTCTTATAAAACGTGCCTCTTCCTGTTTAGTTTGCGTGGATGTTAGAGTGCGTCAAATTTTGCTGCGATCATTTTTGCTATGACTACTTCCCGTAAACCTATCGATTTACATCCCAGTTGGCTCGCGCATTTAGCGCCGGAATTTGACCTGCCTTACATGCAGCAGCTCAAACAATTTTTGCTGCTGCAAAAGCAGGCGGGCAAAATTATTTACCCCGAATCCAAAAATATTTTTAACGCGTTTAACTCTACTCCGCTAGATCAGGTCAAGGTGGTGATTTTGGGGCAAGACCCTTATCACGGCCCCAATCAAGCCCACGGTTTGTGTTTTTCTGTTCAGCCCGGGATTCAAACACCGCCCTCACTGCAAAATATGTTTAAAGAAATGCAGCGCGATTTAGACTTGCCAATTCCCAACCATGGTTTTTTACAAAGCTGGGCAAACCAAGGCGTATTTCTGTTGAATGCAACCTTGACGGTTGAACAGGCTAGAGCGGGAGCACATCAAGGGCAGGGCTGGGAGCAGTTTACAGATCGCGCTATTCAAATCGTCAATGAGCAACGCGAAGGCGTGGTGTTTTTGCTTTGGGGTAGTTATGCGCAGAAAAAGGGGCAGTTAATTGATGGTCGCAAACATTTGATTTTACGTGCGCCGCATCCCTCGCCGTTATCGGCTTATCGCGGGTTTATAGGTTGCGGGCACTTTTCAAAAGTGAATGAGTATTTGACAGGAAAAGGGCAGGCGCCGATTGATTGGCGTTTACCGCAAGAGGTTTGATATTAAGGTAAAGCTGGGAAAAAGGGGGTTAGGGGGATTTAAAGTAATGACAGATAAGTTCAAATCTCCCCCAACCTCTCTTTGCTAAAGAGGGGGCTGGTCCGCTGTTAGAAGCACCAACAGTTAACGCGAACAAAGCTTTTTTCAAAGGAAAAACTTTACAGCAACAGCGACATAGCCGCTTCCATATCGGCCGATAGATCTTCAGCTTCGGAGAGTTGATTTTGCGGGTCTAGGCCAAGGCGTTCAAATGCTGTGACTTGGCTGCAATCAATGTGTGCCAGCGGCGAGTTGGAACCGGCATAACTTTGCAGCATGGCCACGGTCACTATATCGGCATAATCTGCTGTTGGGCTTTTACGTTTGAAATCCACATGTTGCGAAGGAATGTGCGCTAGCTCTTCGGGGAAGCCCCACGTCCGTAAAATCAAATCGCCGATAGGCGCATGCAATTCATCGATAACTCTATCCAGTGTCAGGCTGTCGTTAAGCAGAAAGGGATTATCTTCTGCGTAAGTCAAAATGGGCAACACACCAATTTTATGAACTAAGCCTGCCAGTGTGGCTTGGTCTGGGCGCAATTTTTTTGTGTAGTGGCGGCAGAGTACGTGGCTAATGCCGGCCACTTCACTTGAGCGGCTCCAGACTTCACGCATACGCATATCAATTAAATCGGTAGTTGCTTGGAACATCTGCTCCATTGCCAACCCCGTGGCTATGTTGCAGGTGTAGGAAATTCCCAAGCGCATTAAGGCGGTTTTTAAATCTTCAATAGCGCGTGAAGCGCGCAGCAAGGGGCTATTGGCCACGCGAATAATGCGCGCACTTAAGGCGGCATCGCCGCCAATCACACTGGTTAATTTTTCTATATCCGAATTGGGGTCATCTGCCACTTCGCGCACTTTAAGCGCAACTTCAGGCAGTGTGGGCAAAACAAGTTGGTCAGTTTTAATGGCGTTAATAATGTCCTGGCGGACGCGTTCGGCAATTTGACTCATGGGTTACCTACTTCCTGGGATTATATTTTTTGCTGGGCAGTTTAATCCGCCTCATTTGGAGTAGGTATAGCATAAGGTAGCGCTAGGAGGCTGAGTTTTTGCGGGTTATTTGTGAGGTAAATATCCACGCGCTTATCATCCACTACGCTCGCTAAAAGTTCGCCGAGATTGCTGCCGCTATAGGCTGCCAGAATGACTTCGCCCACAGTTTTACCGTCCGAGTTTTTGAGTTCGCTACCGGGGTGCGGGAGTTCTTGATCGGTTACTGAAAATTCAAAACGATACATATGACGTTTGAGGGTGCCGCGATAGTGCAAGCGCGCCACAATTTCTTGGCCGGTATAACAACCTTTGCGGAAATTAATGCCATTCACCAACTGGAAATTAATGGCCTGCGGGGTAAATGCTTCATAGGTTTCGGGGGTGATATCGCCAATACCGGCCTGAATATTGAGTAGGTTCCACAGATTCTGGTTGGCAGGCGTTGCTTGCGCGCTGAGCTGATCCCAAATCGCTTCGGCCTGATTGTTATTTTGGCCAGCGGCAATCCAGCATTCGTAACGGTCTTCAGCGATGCGAATAATCAGATGTTCACTCGCTGCTTGCCAATCATCATTTTGAGCTATCTCAACGCCAAACACATTTTTGATGAGTTGTGCAGCCTGCGCCCCCGCAATGCCCAAGCAGCGATAGTCTTGGGTGATATCGGCCAATTTCGCTTTAGAAAACACAATATATTTGCCAAGGCTCGCCAACCCATTGGCAACCAAGCCTGCGTGTACACGCAAGATAATGCGCTCGCTATCAGCTTGCAGGGCACGGAAACACAACAGCATACGGCCTTTAATATTGCACTGTGCGCCGAGTCTGGTGGTTTTATCGGCGAGTTCGCGCACATCACAGGTAACTTGCCCCTGTAAAAATTTTGCACTCTCCGGGCCCTTAATTTCTAGTAGCCCCTGCTCAAGGGGTATCAGATAAGTTGCATTATTCGCTGCACTTTGAGATGCAAATTCAATCTTGCCGTGGGTGTTTAAATGCGCACCTTTAGACAGTAAAAAACTATTCCAATCACTCATGATGATGCTCGTATATCAATATAGAAAAATAGAGGCTAAGTGTATCTTAAGTTGCTCGCTCATAAGATGGGTGTATTAAGGTATAATTCTGCTCTATTTTATTTTTGAAGGTTTTAGCTGTGGAAAGAAACCGTTTATTTTGGGGTAGCCGTCGCGGCATGTTGGAGTTGGATTTAGTGCTCTTGCCCTTTTTGGAAAACGTTTACCCGTCGTTAGATCAAGCCGACAAAGAGCGTTATTGGAAGTTGTTGGAATGTGAAGATCAGGATATGTTTGCGTGGTTTTTACGCCGTGAAGACCCGGACGATAATGAATTAAAAAGGATTGTTGAAATTGTCAGAAACAACACCGGCCTCCAGCCCGAACAGCAGCCATAGCGCTAGCCCGAACCGCGCTCAGAACTCTACGCTTGAACCCCAAATTACCACAGGTGTCGATTTGGCACCTGTGGTAATTTCCCCTTCGCCAATGTTATTGCGTATCCAACTGCTATTTTTCAGTGCGATGCTGCTCTTCGCTAGCATCGCGATTCTCCCCTTTTTATTTACGGCGTTTTATTGGTCAATTTTGTGGCTGGGTTTTCTATGCGCACTGATTTTGGCAACGCGCTCGGCGTGGCGCAAAAAGCATGAAGCGCCAATTCGCTTAAGTGTTATTCGGAAAGTTTGGCGTTTGCAAACCTCCGCCGGAGAAATGCAGGTAGAGCCCTGCGAGGAAATACTCTTGTGGGATGCGGTAATGGTATTGCCGGTGCGCGAAGTGTTAACCAAACGCAAATATCGGATAGTGGCACTATCCGATTCTATGAGTGCAGAAGATTGGCGGCGTTTGCGGGTGTGGTTGCGAATGGGTTTGAAGGATAATGTTTAACCGAGATTCGTCATCCTCGCGAAGGCGAGGATCCAGCTCTTAAAAACATGGATCCCCGCCTTCGCGGGGATGACGATAAATATCTATAAGCAGATCGCAGGTATTAACTTTCTTTGCTAACCACTACATTTTGCGCGGCAAAATTAGTAGGTACTAAAATCGTATCGCGTGCAATATTGGATTTGTTAGGGAAATCCAACGAGTAATGCAAACCACGGCTTTCTTTGCGATCTAGGGCGGAGCGAATAATTAATTCCGCTACCGTCGCTAAATTGCGCAACTCAATTAAATCGCTGCTAACACGGTAGTTGCTGTAATACTCGGCAATTTCTTTTTTCAATAATTTGATGCGATGCGATGCGCGCTCTAGGCGTTTGTGCGTACGCACAATGCCCACGTAATCCCACATAAAACGGCGCAATTCATCCCAGTTGTGCGAAATCACTACGTCTTCATCGGAATCTGTTACGCGGGTAGAGTCCCAAGGGTGGGACTCTTCCGGGGCGTGAATTTTTGCGAGCGAATCAATAATTTGTTGACCTGCCGATTGTGCGTACACAACACATTCCAGCAATGAGTTACTTGCTAAACGATTGGCACCGTGCAAACCGGTAAATGAGGTTTCACCAATGGCATACAAATTTTGTAAATCGGTTTGGCCGTTGTTATCCACCACCACGCCGCCGCAGGTGTAGTGCGCGGCGGGTACAACCGGGATGGGTTCTTTGGTGATATCGATGCCCAACTCCAAGCAGCGCGCGTACACCGTCGGGAAGTGCTCTTTAATAAATTCCGGTGGTTTGTGGCTGATATCCAAATACAAACAATCACAACCCAAGCGTTTCATTTCGTGGTCAATCGCGCGCGCGACTATGTCGCGCGGCGCCAATTCCAAACGCTCATCAAAGCGGCTCATAAAACGTTCGCCACTGGGTAAACGCAAGTAAGCACCTTCGCCTCGTAAAGCTTCGCTGATCAAAAAATTCTTAGTGGAGGCGTGATACAGGCAAGTCGGATGGAATTGATTGAATTCCATATTGGCAATGCGGCAACCCGCGCGCCACGCCATGGCAATACCATCGCCACTCGCGCCATCTAAATTGGTGGTATAGAGGTAAACCTTACTCGCACCGCCGGTCGCCAGTACAACAACCTTGGCTTGGAAAACGTGAACTTGCTCGGTGTTGTTATCTAATACATAGGCACCGGTGCAGCGCAGCTTGCGGGAATCAGCGTCTGCCTGAGAGATGAGGTTGACGGCGATATGGTCTTCAAATAAAACGATATTTTGCTGCTGTTTTACTTGGTCAATCAGGGTGCTGTGCACCGCGCGGCCAGTGGCATCGGCGCTGTGAATAATGCGTCTGTGGCTGTGGCCGCCTTCTTGGGTGAGGTGATAATCCTCTTTACCGCTCTCCTTGGTAAAACTCACGCCTTGGTCAATCAACCATTCAATGGCACTTTTGCTGTTTTCCACCGTAAAACGCACCGCGTCTTCGTGGCACAGGCCTGCACCAGCAATAAGCGTATCAGCCACATGTGCATCAATAGAGTCTTGATCATCCAAAACAGCAGCAATGCCACCTTGGGCAAACCAAGTTGAGCCTTGATTGAGCGCATTCTTACTGAGCACTGCAACTTTGGCGTGTTTTGCCAAGCTGAGTGCCAAGGTTAAACCTGCAGCGCCGGAACCAATAACAAGAACATCGTGAGAGAAGGTTTGAGCCATGAGTAATTTCTACAGCAATAATAAGAACAAAGTCGTAAACTGAGCTCAGTATATACAAGCCACAGCCGATTGGTCAGCTAAACTGTTACTGCTGAGGTAGCTGCGTGAGGCTTGTATAGTTAAGTAAGGCTCGGAACTTTTGCTATAAGCATCGGTCTCTAGTGCTTATAGCAGTAATAACAAACTAGTGATTGCTCGCAGCCATTTGCGGTTATTTGCAGTTATCTATAGTTACTATCAGTCAGCGCAGTATGCAAGCATCCTGCGCTGAACTTTATGGTCTTGGCCAATTTTAGGCGCTAAGACGCTTGGGGGTTTTAGAATGACAGCGCAAGTAGCGCCCGAAGTCGATGTCGATCAACAGCTTGTAGAGCGTGTACAAAAGGGAGACAAACGAGCTTTCGATTTGTTGGTACTTAAATATCAACATAAAATTTTTGCCGTTATTAGCCGTTTTATTCGCGATCACGCCGAAGTACAGGATGTAGCACAAGATGCTTTTATCAAGGCGTATCGCGCCTTACCTAATTTTCGTGGCGAAAGTGCTTTTTATACGTGGATGTATCGCATTGCCATTAACACCGCTAAAAACTATTTAGTAGCGCGCAATCGTCGCCCTCCTGCAAGCGATTTAGATGTAGAAGATGCCGAGTTTTTTGCCGGCAACGATGCCATGCATGAAATGAATACACCCGAGCGAAATCTGCTGCGCGATGAGCTGCAAGCGGTTATCGATCAAGCCTTTCGCGATTTGCCTGACGATTTGCGCATGGCAGTAACCTTGCGTGAAATTGATGGTCTAAGTTATGAAGAAATTGCTGAAGCTATGGATTGCCCGATTGGTACGGTGCGTTCGCGAATCTTTCGTGCACGCGAAGCGATTGATAAGAAAATTCAACCGCTTATTGAGTGATTTTTGTACGGGAAAATCGCGTTGTAGCGGCACGGTGTAACTGTAAATGTGGGGGCTATTGAGTAGATGAGTAACCCGAAATCGTTAAAACTGAGTTTTCGTGTGAATATGCAAAAATTGTGGATCTTAGCTGAACCTTTGTAGTGAACTCCGGTCATAACGACAGCAGATAAAATTCTTGTTTTAAGTAGTAATTATTTTTTAGATTGTTCTCAGGTTGTACTTAGGTTGTCCTCGGATTAATTAGGTAAATAACAGGTAAATCGCACATGAGTGAGCAAAACCGGCCGCAAACCCTCGCCGAATCAATATCAGCACTGATGGATAATCAGGCGTCTGAACTTGAGCTACAGCGAATCCTAAAAGCCAGTGAGCAGGATGCAGAAATCAAAGCAACTTGGTCACGCTACCAAATCGCCAGCGCCGTTTTGCGCGGCGAACAAGCGCCTGTTATAAACTCAGATTTTGCCGCACGTATTAGCGCGGCCATTGATGAAGAAGATGCGCTAGTTGCGCAGCCTGCGCCCACCGCAAAAAAATCTCAGCAAGGTTGGTTCTATCAGCTTGGTCGAGTGGCTTTGGTGGCGTCAGTAGCCGGCGGCATGGTGCTAGGTGTTAACCAATTTAATGCCACTGACCCAGTTTCCGGCCAAATCGCCAGTAACCCTGTAGTGGCACCCGCGCCTGTTGAGTCTGCAGTCACTTTACCGTCTGGTATTAACAGCCCAGCATTTAATACACGCACAGTAGCATTGCAAACGGGTTACGAAACACGCCCACAAGAAAATCGTCGCGTTATGTTTCAACCTCGTCAAGCGGGCACCACCGTTTCAGACGATGAAGTATCGCGCTATGTAAACCAAATGATTAAAGCTCATTCTGACAATGCCGCTATGAACTCTGGCCAAGGTGTATTACCTTATGCACGTGTAATCATTACTGATGAAGAATAAGTTATGCTCAAAATCTCTTTGTGGTTATCGTCCTGTTTAGTAGTGGCGATAACTGCATCCGTTCAAGCTGAAACAATATCCGTTCCACCCGTCGCCGAATCTGCAAACCCCGCCTCAGCAAGCTCTCTTAGTGTGCAGGCGCTTCTAAGTAAAATGTCGCAAGACGCCAGCCACATTAATTATCGTGGCTCCTTCACCTATCAAAATCAAACCAGTATTGAGCTGCAAAGCTTTCAGGTAGAGCACTGGCTTGAGAATGGGGTGGAGCATGACCGCCTGTTGTTTCTCAATGGCCCGGAACGGTTGATTGTGCGCGATGGTCAGCCCGTGGATTGCAAAGCCATGGGTGATAAATTGTTGCAGGGCAGTTTTTCGCAAATAGGTAAAACGCTGGTCAAAATGGATCAGCTTTATCAATTTGAAATTCGTAGCAGAGAACGTATTGCTGGTCGCTGGTCGCGAGTATTGCAAGTCATTCCCAAAGACCCTTATCGCTACGGTTATTTTTTAAGTATTGATGAAGCGACCGGGCTGGTGCTCAAGTCTTGGTTAATCGATGAAAATGCGCGTCCCTTGGAGCGTTATCAATTTATTTCACTAGAGCTCAATCCCGATCTTGCACAACTAAAGGCGGAAGTGTTGCCGCGCCAACATAAAGCCGTAGCAGACGTAACCCCTTGTAATCCCACTGAGTTAACGAAGCCATCCGCTTGGCAGGTTGCTTGGGTACCGCCCGGTTTTCTATTTGCCGGCCAGCGCAAGTTGAACTCTGGGCAGACAATGCTTATGTATACCGATGGTCTAACGACTTTCAGTATCTTTTTAGAGGCGACTACCAGCTTTGTGCCAGAAGGTGTGGGGCGACGCGGTGCAACTTTGGCCAATATGTCTCGGTTGGTTGTTAAAGGTGAGGTTTATCGCGTGAGTGTGGTAGGTGAAATACCGGTCGCGGCCGCTGCAAAAATCGCGCAAAATATTACGGGGCATTAGCCCCGTTTTTCTTTCTTCCTTCTCCCTTTCTTTCGTCCGCTCGCCCTTAGCGCGTAGTAGTCGAAGGGGTAAAATTATTTCGTAGCTTCAGGTATCGCAATGCTGTTGGAAATTGGCCGCATAGTTGCCATAGAACCACAAGGGCTCTGGGTGGAAACTATTCAACGTTCCGCCTGCGGGTCATGTCAGGCTCAGAAAGGTTGTGGTCACAGTGCGTTGGCTAAGTTTGGCGCCAGCGCTTCGCGCTTGTGGGTGTTATTGGATGGTCGCAATCCGAATCATTTTACCGTAGGTGACGAGGTGCAGATTGGGGTACCCGAAGAAGTCATCGCAACGGGTTCGCTCTTCGTTTATATACTGCCGTTGCTCACTATGATAGTGGCAACACTGGCTGCCCATAGTGCGCAATTAAGCGATGGTTTAACGGCGCTTTGTGCATTGCTGGGTTTGTTGGTTGGCGCTGCTATTGTACGTTGGTGCTCTCACTTAATCCGTTTTGATAGCCGCTTGCAGCCCGTGTTGGTGGATGCCCAAACGAGCGCACCTCGAATCGTAAGCTGCGCACAGGAGTAGCAGTGCGGTGCTGATTATCAATTCCCATGTCCATATCCCGCTGCACGAAATTGAACTCACGGCCATGCGTGCTCAAGGAGCTGGCGGGCAAAACGTCAATAAGGTGTCGAGCGCGATACATCTGCGGTTTGATATCCATAACTCATCCCTCAGTGAATTTTGTAAATCTAGATTGCTTGCCTTGGATGACAAACGTATTTCAAGTGATGGTGTATTGATTATTAAAGCTCAGCGGCACCGCACTCAAGAACAAAACCGCTCCGATGCGTTAGCGCGTCTGCAAGAAATTGTGGTGGATGCGATAAAGATTGTGAAAGATCGGCGGGCAACTAAACCTACCTACGGCTCAAAACAAAAACGTATGGACGGTAAAACAATTCGTGCGACGATTAAATCGGCGCGCGGAAAAGTAGTCGTAGATTAGAATGATATTGATTTCAAAAGGGAATCATCATCCGTTGCGATGCTCGCCTTTCCCCTCTTTAGCAAAGAGGGGAAAGGGGAGATTTGAGCTACATCCTCACGGCATTAAATCCCCCTAACCCCCTTTTTCAAAGGGGGAACTTGAATGCGCTAAATTCAAACTATTTTTTAACATTATTTCGCCGTCGCACTGCGCAAATTATTTAGGTTAGATGCTGGCATATCCCGCCATAAGGATTGTTGGAATTCCGCAAAATTTTCACCGCCAGTTGTTAGTAGCCAATCGACTAAGGCGGAGGCTACATCTGGGTAAACCACTGGGTTTGGCTTTATCAAGGGCAGCCACCGTCCAATCGTTGTTTCATCTAACATGTTAGTGGATGAGCCATAACCCAATTGCGTTAAGGCCAAAGCATTTGAGGCTTGTTCCATTTGCCCCGCTACAGGTTGCACCAATAATTTTTTACCGAGTTGAATGGCTTCGCTCGGTAATTCAAAACCTGCGCTGCAAATTACGCCTTCGCACCTGTGCAAATCTTGCTGAAAGCCTTCACGCGAAAACGGGCGTATATGTATATGTCCATCATCGATAGGCTGTGGAATATTTTGGTAAATAAAAAATTGGTAATCAGGAAATGCGCGCAGTTGCGGCACTATATCGTCTAGCCCAGCAAAGGGTAGGTATACTAAGTAATGCTTAGCTAGAGATTGATTTGGGTAATGTGAAGGTTCAATCAGCGGTGGCAAAATCGGTTGATCGAAATGATGCCAATGCAAACCAATAGCTTGAGTGACAGGTGCAAAATTTTGCATAAACCAATCGGTAACGAGGTTGTTATTTTTCTTGGGGATTTTGTGTAAGAAAGAATTTTGATGTGAAATACCAATGACTTTTTTGCCAGCGCGTTTTGCTGCATGTGCAGATACAGGTTCAAAATCATTAATAATTAAATCGTAACCTTCGACGTTCACTTTTTTAATGTCATCGTTGAGTTGCATCAAGTTGGCTTGCAGCGCGGTTTTTAAATAAAGAATGCGACCGCTTTTAACGGCAAACGTTAAACCGCGATAGCACTGAAAATCGCCGAAGGCTTGCATGTCAAAAAAATCTTCACGGGGGCGGCCAGAAAACACCCAGTCAACTTGCACACCTCTTGCGGCAAAGGCTTTTGCCATAATGCGTGCACGGGTTACGTGACCATTGCCTGTTCCCTGAACACCGTAAAGTATTTTCATAAAGTGGCCTCTCGTGAATGCAGTTAAAACCAAGGTTGGTCGGTAAAATTTTTGACGCTTTTTTCTAGAGCACCTTTTTTCTGTGGCATCTATTTTCTGTAACATCGCGCTGTCACTATTCGGCTGCGCACAAATGATGGACTGGCTTTAAGAAAGCCTTCATGATTCGCAGCTTTGTGTAGAAGCGCTTGTGCGATATCAGAAATATCACCGTCGTGTGACTTTTTTGTGAAGAGAAGATGAATTAACCGTGACAATAACCCGTTGAATGTGGAGAGTAGGAATGAGTAAACCTGGTAAAACTGGCATCGCTCGCGTTGTGGATGCGTTTGGTTATTCCATGAAAGGTTTTGCGGCAACGTGGAAGTTTGAGGCGGCTTTTCGCCAAGAAGTGGTATTGGGTTTACTGTTAACCCCCGTAGCGTTTTGGTTGGCTACTACTCACATTGAGCTGATTTTGTTATTAGCCAGTATTTTTTGGGTGTGGATGGCGGAGTTAGCAAATTCTTCCGTAGAAGCTGTGGTGGATAGAACGGGTACGGAACGTCATGAATTATCGGGCCGCGCTAAAGATATAGGTTCCGCGTTAGTGTTTACCAGCCTAATACTCTTGGCGTTGATTTGGGGCATTATTGCTGCGCATCGTTTCCTTCCCGCATTTTTTTAATAGTTATTCATTAACTACCTTAACAACCCAAGATGCATATCTTGGGTTTTTTGTATGAATTATTTTTTAATATATAAAAACCAATAATAGGATTGTGCTCATTGTGCATTTCAGGTAAATTAGCGCCATTGTTTATTTATCATATTTATATGGACAATATAAAGCATGAGTACCGAAGATTTTTCTGTTAACGAGCATACGCATCGTCGCTTTAACCCTTTATTGGGTGAGTGGTTGTTAGTATCGCCACATCGCAATAAACGCCCTTGGCAGGGGCAGCAAGAACCTAATCAATGGCCGGAAAGTGCGGGGCATGATCCCAAATGCTTCCTTTGCCCCGGTAATACGCGAGTAGGTGGTGAGCTGAATCCGCCTTATAAAACCACCTATGTATTTACCAACGATTTTGCTGCGTTGATGCCGCAAGTGCCGGATGCCCCTGTGTCCGCTGATCCGCTGTTTCAAATTCAGGCCGAGCATGGCACCAGCCGGGTAATTTGTTTCTCGCCTGATCACCGTAAAACCTTGCCACTCTTAAATGATGAAGAAATCTTGGCGGTGGTAAAAACCTGGATGGCGGAATCTGCTGATTTGGGTAAAACCTATGCCTCGGTACAGATTTTTGAAAACAAAGGTGCGGTGATGGGGTGTTCAAACCCGCATCCCCACGGCCAAATTTGGGCACAAACCCAGTTGCCGAGTTTGCTTCAAAAAGAAGATGACAAGCAGCGCGCTTTCTATGCTGAACAAGGTAAATCCCTGTTATTGGATTACGCCCACAAAGAAATGGAGTTGCGCGAGCGCGTAGTGGTGGAGAACGATGATTGGTTAGTAGTAGTGCCTTTCTGGGCTGCGTGGCCATTTGAAACTTTACTTCTCCCAAAACAAGCGCACGCGCGTATCACTGAGTTAACTGCAACAGAGCAGGTAAGTTTGGGTGCAATTCTGCGCGATATTACTGCGCGCTACGACAACCTGTTCGAGTGTTCTTTCCCTTATTCCATGGGCTGGCACGGTGCGCCTTTTGATTTAAAAGCGGCTAATACAACAGACACCGCGCCTTGGCAATTGCACGCACATTTTTATCCACCGTTATTGCGCAGTGCGAGCGTGCGTAAGTTTATGGTGGGCTATGAAATGATGGCTGAACCGCAGCGCGATCTATCGCCTGAACAAGCTGCTGAACGTTTGCGTGAACAGAGCCCTATTCATTTTCGTACGAGGTAATGGTTGGTGGGCATATTAAAGAAACAACAGCTCAATAATTTTTTTTCGGCAGCATTTGATCACGAACCTACTTTAGTTGTACAGGCCCCTGGGCGGGTAAACCTGATTGGCGAACACACCGATTACAACGATGGTTTTGTATTGCCTGCTGCTATTAATTACAGCACATGGATTGCTGTTTCTGCGCGCAATGATCGTGAGCTCCATGTGATTGCAAAAGATTTCGGCGCACAAAAAGTGGTAATCAATTTAGATGCGCCCAAGTTGCATTTTCCCGATGCAACTTGGGCGGATTATGTGAGTGGCGTTGTGCAGGAATTGCAAAAAAGACATTATCGTTTGTGCGGTGCTAATTTTTTAATTTCTGGCAATGTACCTGCAGGCGCAGGTTTAAGTAGCTCAGCTTCACTTGAAGTTGCCGTGGTACGTGCACTAACCGAGTTGAGCGGTGAGCCTATAGATCCAACCGATGCAGCTTTAGTTGGGCAGGCCGCCGAGAATAATTTTGTGGGCTGCAACTGCGGCATTATGGATCAACTAATCTCCGCCCGTGGCGAAGAGAGTAGTGCGTTATTAATTGATTGTCAGGATCTATCCACACGCACAGTTTCTATTCCTGCCGATTGGGAAATATTAATTGTGCACAGCGGCGTGAAACGCGGTTTGGTTGAGAGTGAATATAACCAGCGCCGAGAGCAATGCGAAACCGCAGCGGCTTTTTTTGGGCAGCAAACTCTGCGCGGTGTAAGCCTGGAACAGTTGCTAGCGGCCGAAAGTAAGTTGGATGCGTTGAGTTTTCGCCGTGCGCGTCATGTGTTAACCGAAAATACCCGCACTTTGGCTGCCGCAGAAGCTTTGAGCCAAGGCGATATGGCGACCTTGTCGCGCGTGATGGCTGAATCTCATGTATCCATGCGTGATGACTTTAGCATCACTACGCCTGCAATAGATCGCTTGGTTGAGGTTCTGCAGCAGGCGGGCGAAGGTCAGGCCGGTGCACGTATGACTGGCGGCGGTTTTGGCGGTTGCGTGGTGTCAATTGCACCGGCAACTTTAATTCCGCAACTGATGGCGGCGGTACAACAGCATTATGAGGCGGACACAGGCTGTGTTCCCACCTTGATTCAAGCGAAAGCCAGTAAGGGTGCTTTTTCGGTGTAAAGTTTTACGTAGTGCCTCCTGTTGCTTAGCCCCTCTGTGGAAACGCCGAGGGGCTTTTTTTGCCGTAGTACTGGCAAGCAATCAGTGCTTAGCCTTGCTTTCCAAATCGCCTAAATAGGCTTTGTAATCGTCTACCAGTGTGCGCTGGGGGTGGCGGCGATCAGTGGATTTGCGGCGTTTGCGATGATAAATATCGATGGGCATATTTTTACACGGGTCACTATCCAGCCTGCGCTCGTCGCCTTGGCGTCTGTCTATAAAAATTTTATGTAAGTTCATCTCGGTCTCTGTAAAAACAAATGTGATTGCGCGAGTCTAATCACGTGGAATCTCGGTTTCTTGTTACGCTCGGTTTGTTATGATGAGGGCCTCTGAAATAGGCGCTGCTTTTCATCGAGCGTAGCAAGCTAAACTCCTGCTAAGCTCCACAGTCTAGTCTTTATCCGGTAAAATACCGCAGTTTTTTTTAGCCTTAGCGGCTGAGTTTTTATAACGTCTTAACGCGGGTAGCTATATGAACGTCGTTGAAAATCGCATTTTTACCAAGCTTTCTGAAAGCTTTAAACCAGCGTATGTAAATGTGTTGAATGAAAGCTATATGCATGCTGTTCCTGCAGACTCAGAAACTCATTTTAAAGTGATATTGGCGGCAGATGCATTTACAGGCAAGCGTCAAGTTCAGCGTCACCAAGCGGTTTATGCCTGTTTGGCAGATGAGCTTAAAAATGGTGTCCATGCGCTGGCATTACATACCTTTAGCCCAGACGAATGGCAGGCCAGTAATGCAGTGCCAAGCTCGCCGCAGTGTATGGGCGGATCTAAACATGATCCCAACCTGATTGATAGTTGATCTAGATCATGCGTTTTTACTGGCTGTGCAAAAATTAAGCATTTATACTGCGCGCCTTTCCCATAGATCCAAAAGATCGTTAAACAGGGAAACCTCGAAGAGATGGGCCATCCATCATTAAGTTGTTGATTGTAAAGTGAAAAAATATGAACCAAATCGTTGTTGCCGCTCTGTATAAATTTGTTTCCCTGCCAGATTACCAAGAATTTGCGCCCCGTCTTAAAGACCGCTGCGACGAGCTGGATTTAAAAGGCACCTTATTGCTGGCTGAAGAAGGCATTAACGGCACTATTTCAGGCACGCGCGATGCAATTAACAGCCTGTTAGATTTCTTAAAAAGCGATGTGCGTTTTGCGGATATAGCCCACAAAGAATCCTTTTTTGAAGGCAAGCCTTTTTACCGTATGAAGGTAAAACTCAAAAAAGAAATCGTGACTATGGGTGTGAATGGCATTGATCCCCAAAAAATCGTGGGCACCTATGTAAAACCGCAGGATTGGAATGCACTGATTAGCGATCCAGACGTCACAGTAATCGATACCCGCAACTCCTACGAATACGATATAGGTACCTTTGAGCGCGCTATAGACCCCAAAACGGAAACCTTCCGCGAGTTTCCAGAGTACGTTGCCAAGAATTTAGACCCAGCTAAGCACAAGAAAGTCGCCATGTTTTGCACCGGCGGCATTCGCTGCGAAAAATCTACTGCTTACATGAAAGAGCTGGGTTTTGAAGAGGTGTATCACTTGGAAGGCGGCATTCTGAAATATCTGGAGGAAGTGCCAGAAGACAAGAGCTTGTGGAAGGGCGAGTGTTTTGTATTCGACAATCGTGTTGCTGTTAATCATAGTTTAAAGAAAGGTATCTATGATCAATGCCACGGCTGCCGCCACCCGATTACCGAAGAGGATAAACTCTCTGCGCAGTACATGCCGGGTGTAAGCTGCCCACGCTGTTACGACAAGCTGACGGATGAACAAAAAATGCGCTTTGCTGAGCGCCAAAAGCAAATTCAATTAGCCAAAAGCCGCGATGAAGCGCATATTGGCGCTTTACCGCCAGAGCGCCAGCTACGCCGCAAACTCAAAATTGAAAAGCGTGAAGAGCAGCGTCGCTCATCGCAAGCGTAATGACAATGAATAAAGGTCATTTCATCGCCAGATAAAATGATTTCTGCAAATTAATAACCGCACACCAATTATTGCAAACAGGTATTTTATGGATTTTGATGCATGGGTAGCCGATTTGGCTGCTGGGACTGCTACGCACGAGTCGGGTTTTGTCTTGCAAGTAGAAGGGAATCCGCGTGATCCTTCGGCGATTAACCCCGCTAATTTCCCCGTTAATTTGTCCTTTGTGGATCAGGCGAGGTTAATGCGTTGTGGCTTGGAGTTCTTGGCTAAGGCATCGCAAAATAGCCCCACAACTTACAGCAGCGCAACGGGCGCAACTGATATAGAGTCACTCAAGAGCGAAGCCACTAAAGAGCGCGAAGCTTTAGCAAAACAATTTGCTGACCGCACCGACAAACCAGAAAGATCGGTTTTGTCACTCAAACGCAATAAATAATCTGAATGTCTTCATCACCCGCGTTACTGCAACAAAGTCATCTTTTAGGTGAACAGTTATTGGCACGTGGCTGGCGTGTGGCTAGCGCAGAATCGTGCACTGGCGGCGGCATTGCTGCCGCCATTACCGCAGTTGCGGGCAGCTCGTCGTGGTTTGAATACGGCATTGTCAGCTACGCCAACTCAGCCAAAGAAAAACTACTCCACGTAAGCCCTCAAACACTTTTGCAGCATGGTGCTGTTAGCCAAGTTGTGGTTGAAGAAATGGTTGCTGGGGTATTGCTTTTATCGGGTGCTGATATTGCGGTTGCTGTTAGCGGTGTAGCGGGGCCTGCTGGTGGCACATCAGAGAAACCGGTTGGCACTGTGTGGTTTGCTTGGGGTTTAGCGAGCGGAAAAATTCACAGTGAATGTTTTCATTTTGCTGGTGATAGATCATCTGTACAGTCGCAAGCAGTTGTGCAAGGGTTGAATGGTTTATTAAAATTTTTATAATTTAATTGCTTCATTAATCGCCACGGTTTATCCAAAATTTTTTGAATCAGTTTAACTGCTCCACTCGGAATCATTACCTCTGAGTGGAATGGTATTTACGTAAGAAGAGAATCCTCATCCTCGCGCAGCGGGGATACAGTTGTTAAAAAGCTTCGATCAAGAGCTGGATCTCCGCTGCGCGAGGATGACGACTCCCCCAAAAAATAACTTACACAAGTCTTAGAGAACAGTACTTAAGAAAAGCACTTAAGAAAAATGATTAAATAGTTCCGTTCTCCTCTGAGTGAAATCACCTATGTTATCGTTTGCCGAATATTCGCAATTCTTTATTGGCCTTTTAGCCATTGTTGATCCGCTTGGCGCTATTCCCATTTTTCTGATTCTCACTGCGCGCCAATCACCCAAAGTTAAGCGCGCTACTATTCGCTTAACGGTGCTTTCGGTATTCAGCGTATTGATAGTGTCGTTAGTTTTGGGCGAATGGATTCTGAGTGTTTTAGGTATCAGCATTAATGCGTTTCGCTGCGCGGGTGGTTTGATTTTATTGTTGATGGCGCTTTCCATGTTGCAAACCAATTTAACTAAATCGGATGAAGTTCACTCGCTGGAAGAAGATGAAACTGTCGCGCTGGTTCCGCTTACTATTCCACTTCTCGCCGGCCCAGGTGCAATAAGTACTGTGATTGTTTATTCGCATCAATCCAGCGACTGGTCGCATATTGTATTAATTTTCGCCGCTATCGCCAGTGTATGTATTTGCTTATGGTTAACCCTAATAGCCATGCCGTGGTTGTCGAAACACATCACTGAAAAATCCATTGCTATGTCTACGCGCATTATGGGTTTGCTGCTTGCCGCTATTGCCATTGAGTTTATTGCCGGTGGTTTGAAGGGCTTGTTTCCTGCTTGGGCTATATAACTGGGATGCTGGAATAATGTGTTAAGAGCTAGGCGTTCATCACGAATTTGACGCTTGGCTAACCCCTTTGGCAAAGTCTTAAGCTACACTTGTGGCATTGTGTGAGTTTTAGCTAGTTAAAATATTGAGATCAACCGTGGTAAAACATCTTCAAATCAGTTTATTGCTGTCTTGTCTGCTGGGCGAATACTGCCTGGCGGAAGAGGTTGTGAACGATGCCAAGGGAGATGCCGGTAGTAGTCAGCTTTTCGATTATGAAAAGCACGTACGCGAAATTGCTCAAAAAACGGCGGAAGAAGCCAGAGCCATGAAAGCGCAGGAGCGGATGGATCGCGCTAAAGTCTCCAATATCAATATTGTCCCCAGTATTAGTACCCTCGGAATCAAGGCTTCAGGTACAAAGAATATTGCCTCCAACTCAAATAACGTTGCGATTCAAAATACAGCCGCTAAACCTGCTATTGGTTCCGCCGCTAAATCTTCTGAGCCGGGCGGAAGCTTTAAGATCTTTAAATACAAAAAGGATGGCGCTGTCATTTTTGCAGATAGTGTGCCCTATAAAACAAAATACGAAGTGATTGTCTATAACAGCTGTTATGCCTGCAGTATTACCTCCAGTGTTAACTGGTACAACACCCGCTTACGTCTTAGCGAATTTGCTGATGCTATCAATCTTGCAGCAAAACAATATGGCGTAAACCCAGGTTTTGTTCGCGCGATAATTCATGCCGAATCGGCGTTTAACCCAATGGCTCGCTCACGCAAGGGCGCGATGGGATTGATGCAATTAATGCCGGGTACCGCCAAAGATATGGGGGTGATGGATTTAACCAATCCTGAGCAAAATATTAAAGGCGGGGTGAAGTATCTTGCAGGCTTGTTGCAAACCTTTAGTGGTAATGAAACCCTTGCGGCTGCCGCTTACAATGCTGGCCCGGGTGCGGTTGCGCGCTACGGTGGCATTCCTCCTTACGAAGAAACTCAAACTTATGTTAAGCGCGTAAAAATTTTAGCAGATCGTTACAAAAATCAACCGCAGTTAGCGGTTAATTAGTCAGCTTTAAATACGATAACTTGTTATTAAATGCGGTAGCTGGTTTTAGTCATTGCTTTAGAAACCAACGTCATTAAACCTTTCACCGGTGCAGGGAAATTATAGCCGCCTGCGCTTAACGCCATATCCGCGTGACGCGCTTCATCGCGCAACATCTGCGCAACTACCGCACGGCTTTTTTCATCTTGTGCGGGCAATTCATCTAAATGTTTTTCCAAGTGTTGGCAAACTTGCTCTTCCGTCGCAGCCACAAATCCCAAACTCACTTTATCGCTCACTAAACCTGCGCCTGCGCCAATCGCAAAAGAAAGGCCGTACCACACAGGGTTTAATAAGCTTGTATGGCTGCCTAGCGCTTCAATGCGCTCTTGGCACCAGACTAAATGATCAACCTCTTCTGCAGCAGCGTGTTCCATTTCTGCGCGCACATGGGGTAATTTTGCCGTTAAAGCTTGGCCTTGGTAGAGCGCTTGTGCGCACACTTCGCCTGCGTGATTTACACGCATTAAACCCGCCGCATGGCGTGCTTCTTCTGACGATAAATCGCTAGCTTGAATTTTCTTGGCCGGCGATGGCCGCTGAGCAGATTGCTGGCCGCCAGAGAGAGTGCGCAACACATGGTCGGCTTGGGTAATGAATTGATCTATGGCGGTGAGCTGGCGCATTGTTGGTAGCCTCGTTGATACTAATGGGGCGATTGTAACAAAAAATACGAATGTAGCTTTGTTTGAGATCAGTTTAACGCCTAGAATTCTGGTTTCTGGCAATATAACGCCACCTACAAAAACATAATATTGAAAGTGAGGCACAGGTGCAGGACGTTAACGAAATAAAGCTGTTATTGGATTCCCGTATTCCGCTGGTAGTGATTGAAACCTTTGAGGAAAAGAAAGCTTTAGACGTACTTTCCATGGTAGCCAATAACCAAGGCCGCGATCTGCATCGTTGGTCAGTTACCGACGGTTTAACTCGCATTAATTTCGGCCCGCAACTCGTGCCCAAAGGCAGCGATCTCAATCAAATTGAAGAAGCGCTCAAACATATTAAAAGCCAAACCCAGCCCGGCATTTATGCACTCTGCGATATCCATCCTTTTTTAGAAAGCCAACCGCAAGTGGTGCGTTTATTAAAAGATATAGCGCTTAATCACTTTGCTATGCCACACACTTTGGTGTTTTTAAGTTACCAGTTGCGCTTACCGCCAGAGCTTACCCGCTACAGCAGTACCTATTCGCTCGCCTTGCCCAGCGACGAAAAAATTATGGACGTAATTCGCGAAGAAGCCAAAGTCTGGTCGGACAAACACGGCGGTGCACGCGTAAAAACCGATAACCTTACGCTCAAAAAATTAATGAATAACTTGCAAGGCTTAAGCGTGAGCGATGTGCGCCGTTTAGTGCGCATGGCAATTTGGAACGACGGCGAATTGTCGGAAGTGGATGTATACGATATTAACAAAGCGAAATTCGCTTTGTTGGATATGGAAGGCGTTATGAGTTTTGAAGTTAACGTAAAAGATTTCTCCCAAGTGGGTGGCTTACACAATTTAAAACGCTGGTTGATTACGCGGCGCGATGCATTTATTACCGAAGACAGCAAACTCGATATGCCCAAAGGTATTTTGTTATTGGGTGTACAAGGCGGCGGTAAAAGTTTGGCTGCAAAAGCGGTGGCTGGGCTGTGGGGTTTAGCGCTGTTACGTTTGGATATAGGCGCGCTCTATAATAAGTTTCACGGCGAAACCGAACGCAATTTACGCGAGGCTTTAAAACTGGCCGATGCTATGTCGCCCTGTGTTATTTGGCTGGATGAAATTGAAAAAGGCATGGCGCAAGATGGCAATGACAACGGTGTATCCCAACGTTTGTTGGGCACATTGTTAACATGGATGGCCGAACGAAGAACCAAAGTTTTTATTGTTGCCACCAGTAACGATATTACTAAGTTACCGGCTGAACTCATCCGTAAAGGTCGCTTGGATGAAATATTCTTTGTGGATTTACCCGATGTGGAAGTGCGCAAAGATATTTTTATTATCCACATCAATAAACGCAACATGGTCGCTAGCGAATTCGATGTTAGAAAATTAGCGAATGCTACCGATGGTTTCTCTGGCTCAGAAATAGAACAAGCCATAATCGCCGCTATGTACACGGCAGCTGCCAATGCACAAAAATTAACAACCGATATTCTTCTGCAAGAGATTCTCAATACCAGCCCTCTCTCGGTAGTAATGGCAGAGCAGATTGCACGGTTGAGATTATGGGCGGCGGATAGGACGATACCAGCGTGATATTTCGGTCACCCTGAGCGCGAAGCAGTCGAAGGGTTGATGGGCGTCCTTTGACTACTTCGCGCTCAGGATGAACGGGGGTATAAGCTTGAGTGCATTTTTACAGCATCTTTTTATTCTTCCAATACCACCAAAGTTTGCCCTGCCTGTACGCGCGCACCGTCAGTTTTTAAAATTTGTGTTACGCGCCCTGCACAGGGGGCGGTAATATTGATTTCCATTTTCATAGATTCCAACACCAATAGCACATCGCCTGCATTAACTTGCTGACCAATTTTTGCGGTGGTTTGCCATACGCTACCGGAAACTGAACTGTCTACGCGAATAGCATCTTCAGGGATTTCTATTTCATCGGTTTCTGCTTCAGCTTCTTTTTGTTCGTAATTGAATTGGCCGTTGGCGTGCCACTGTGCAAGTTCTTCATCGAATGCGTGTTCGCGTTGTGCAGTAAATTGCGTAATGGATTCGCTGTTATCGCTAATGAACTGTTCGTATTCATGCAAACTAAATTGGCTTTCTTCAATTTTTATGGAGTAGCGGCCTTGGGGGAAGTCACGGCGAATTTGTTTGAGTTCATCGCTGCTAACTTCATAGAAACGAATTTGATCGAAGAAATTTAATAACCAAGGTTGTTTAAATTCTGCGGTTTTGCGATAGCGGTTCCACATTTGTAGCGTGCGCCCCACAAATTGATAACCGCCGGGGCCTTCCATGCCGTAAATACACATATAAGAGCCGCCGATACCTACAGAGTTTTCTGCAGTCCAGGTGCGGGCAGGGTTGTATTTGGTAGTGACTAGGCGGTGACGAGGATCAATCGGAGTTGCAACTGGCGCACCCAAATACACATCGCCCAAACCCATCACCAAATAAGAGGCATTGAAGACAATATCTTTAACCGCTTGAATAGAATCCAACCCATTAATGCGGCGAATAAATTCTAAGTTGCTGGGGCACCAAGGCGCATTGTCGCGCACGGATTGAATATATTTTTGAATCGCAAGTTGGCAGGCTTCGTCATCCCAACTTAAAGGGATATGCACAATGCGCGAAGGCACACTGAGTTCTGCCAATTGCGCAATCAGTTCTGTTTCGCCGTGCTGTAAATGCGCCAGTAATTCGCTTAGCGAAATTTCTTGGCTGTTGTAATGCACTTGTAACGAGCGAATGCCGGGCGTCAATTCACGTAAACCGACAACCGGATTTTTTTGCAGCCACTGCATAAGTGCGTGAGCACGAAAACGCAATTTAATATCCAGTTCCAGCGCGCCGTATTCCACTAATAGAAAGTGATCGCCAGCTGCACGATAAACAATATCTTCACCGTAAATATCTTTCGATAGCTGCGCGACTATAGGTGTGTATGGTGTTACTGGAGTCCAATTTATATCGGTTGCGACTAAGGTTTTTAAGTTGGTGTTTTGTGTTTTTTCAATAAGTACAGCATCGTCAATACTCACCGCCACAAAACGAATTTTATCGCCAGCGCGTAATTGCCCGAGCTTCCATAAATCCGCACTGATTACCGTAGCCGGGCAAACAAAGCCGCCGAGCGATGGTCCATCGGGGCCGAGAATGACGGGCATATCGCCCGTGAAATCTACAGTGCCGAATGCATAGGCATTGTCGTGAATATTGGAAGGGTGCATTCCCGCTTCACCACCGGATATACGTGCCCATGTGGGTTTGGGGCCAATTAAACGAATACCGGTGCGGCTGGAGTTGTAGTGAACTTCCCAGTCGGATTTGAAAAAGGTTTCTATATCATCGGCCGTGAAAAAATCGGGCGAGCCGTGTGGGCCGTAAATAACCCGCAGTTGCCAAGTATTATTAATGCTGGGTTTTAAAGTTTCTGCTAAATCATGTTGCGCAATTGTTGGATTGGCGTGTTCAGCATCCAACGCGAGCACATCACCTGTACGTAAAGCGCGACCGTTGTGGCCACCGAATTGACCGAGCGTAAAAGTTGATTTTGCACCCAAATAATCTGGGCATTGAATACCACCTGCTACACATAAATAGGTGCGCGCACCGCGATCAGTAATTCTTCCTAGTTGTAATTGCTGGCCTGATTTAATCGCAATAATTTCATTGATGGTAATGGCTTCACCATCTAGCTTAGCGTCGATGGCTGCCCCAGTTAAAACGATTTTAGTATCATCGCCGAATTTTAAAATAGGGCCCTGCAGGGTAATTTCTAAACCGGCAGCACGTTCGTCGTTGTTTAATAAACGGTTGCCCAAGCGGAATGAGTAGTTGTCAAAAGGACCAGAAGGCGGTACGCCTATGTGCCAATAGCCGGTGCGTGCAGGGTAATCTTGAATGGTGGTTTGAGTTCCACCTTGTAGTACATCAATACGCGCAGGCTTAAAACTGAATTGATTTAAATAGCGCGTGGTCATTTTTCCACTTAATAGCGTTTCATCTTTTAAGAGTGTGCGCAAATAACCTAAGTTGGTTTCAATACCGTAAAGTTCTGTTGCAGCTAGTGCATTGGATAACTTTTGCAGCGCATCGTCGCGGTTCTCGCCATGCACAATTATTTTGGCGAGCATGGGGTCAAAATAGGCGGGTACTTCTATACCGCTTTCAATCCATGAATCAATGCGTAGGTGTTCACTGGCTGCAGGGAATTCAACTTTGCTTAACAAACCTGCGCAAGGTTGAAAATCGCGCGCGGGGTCTTCAGCGTAAACGCGCACTTGAATCGCGTGACCTTTGGCGGTAAGAGGAGCATGTAAACTTTTCAAATCACCCAGTTCGCCTGCGGCTTGGCGCAACATCCACTCTACTAAATCTACGCCGTAAACTTCTTCAGTTACGCCGTGTTCAACTTGCAAGCGTGTGTTGACTTCAAGGAAATAAAATTTATCGTCTTTGGAGTCGTAAATAAATTCTACGGTGCCCGCATTGCGATAGTTGACAGAGGCTAATAATTTTTCTGCCGTCAGTTGCATGGCATGGCGTTGTGCTTCGGGTAAGTTGGGAGCAGGGCATTCTTCTACCACTTTCTGGTTGCGGCGTTGGCTTGAGCAATCGCGCTCACCAATGGCAACGGCTGTGCCTTTACCATCGCCAAAAACTTGTACTTCAATATGGCGTGCGGCAGCGATAAATTTTTCCAAAAATACGCCGTCATCCGCAAAGTTGTTTTTGCCTAAGCGTTTTACGCTTTCAAAGGCTCCAACCAATTCTGCTTCGCTATTGCACAGTTGCATGCCAATACCGCCACCACCGGCAGTGCTTTTTAGCATAACGGGGTAGCCAATACTTGTGGCGGCTTGCACTGCTTCATCCAGATCTTTTAATAAATCCGTACCGGGGCAGAGTGGCACATGGGCTGCTTGTGCCAGCTCGCGCGCTTTATGTTTTAAACCAAAGGTAATCATTTGTTCGGCGGTGGGGCCGATAAACACTAAACCTGCGGCTTCGCATTCGGCTACAAAGCCAGAGTTTTCACTTAAAAATCCGTAACCAGGGTGAATGGCCTGCGCACCGGTTTGTTGGGAAATAGCAATAATTTTTTTGCGATCTAAATAAGTTTGTGCCGCAGCACCTTCGCCAAGGCAATAGGATTCATCGGCAAGGCGAACATGCAAGCTGTCGGAGTCAGATTCGGCGTAAACCGCAACGGATTTTATATTCAGCTTTTTAAGAGTGCGGATAATGCGAGTGGCTATGGCGCCGCGATTGGCGATTAATACTTTGGTAAACATTATGTGCTCCGGCAGGCCGTCCCGCTGGTGTTTGTACGACAGTGGTCGTCCACTGAAGATATATAAGCAATTATTTATTTGGGAATCGTCATTCCCGCGTGAGCTTCGCTGCTCTAACGTGTCGCGGGAATGACGATGACAGCTTTAATTCCAAACCAATACTTCAATCGGCGTTGGGTTGTAACCATTGCACGGATTATTCAATTGTGGGCAATTGGAAATCAGCATCACAATATCCATTTTGGCTTTGAGTTCTACATATTTACCCGGTGCAGAAATGCCATCTTCAAAGGTTAACCCACCTTCGCTAGTCACCGGCACGTTCATAAAAAAATTAATATTATGGGTAATATCGCGTTTGCTAATGCCAAACTCTGGGTGTTCTCCTATGGCGAGCATCCAGCTATCGCGGCAGGCGTGCATACAGCGTTTTTCTAAACTGTAGCGAACGGTATTGCTTTCAGTGGCGCAGGCGCCGCCAAGGGTATCGTGACGGCCACAAGTGTCTGCAACAATTTCTAATAATTCGCGGTTGGCGTTGGAAATTAATTTTGTACCTGCACTTAAATATAAATTCTTTTGGTTGCGAATCGTATCCATAGCGCTGTAGCGTTCGCTGGGATCTTTAGCGTTGTAAAATAAAACATCGGCCGCTTGGTTGCCTTCCAAGTCCACAATACGAAACGTTTGGCCCTGTTTTATTTCACCTAAAAAATAATCGCCCGCTGCAACGTAATGACGCGCGGTGGAATTTTCGGGTTGTAATGTACTTTCAATAAGAGACATGTCGTTCACCATCATTTCGCAGCAAGGTAATAAAGCGCGTTATTTTGAAACCCGCGTTGGTTCTCAGGGCGGAAGTTTTTGCAATAATCATCATCGCTAACGGGATCAGCTTCGCCCAGTTCAATTTGCACGGATTTAAACGGATAGTTTTCGGCTCGGTTGAGCGGGTGAGGGCAGGCGTGCAGTAATACCAACGTATCCATTTCAAATCGCAAGGTGACCGAGTTTCCGGCTACTTGATTTTGAGTGTCGAGTTTTATATTGCCGTTATCGTCGGCGATGACTTTGCTAAACCAGTTAAGGTTGGATGCCATATCTGCACGACCTAAACCATATTTGGCGAGTTCTACTAAAAACGCATCACTGCCATTTTGCAGCCAGTTGTTACGATCTTTTTGGTAGTCGCGTTTGCCAAATTGCGCTGTAATTTGCTCGGCGTTGCTATTGCCACAAACAGTATCGTGCCAATTGCCTTTACCATTGGCTGAATAATCTTCAGTGATGGAAGCGAAAATTCTGCCCATATCCGAATATAAACAATTGCCGTGCTGTAATTTAAAGGTGTGTTGGCATTTAAGTGTGTCGGGTGCGTTGTAACGCTCTAGCAAATTGCGCGGGTTATAGAACAGCATGCCGACATTGGCGCCGCCTTCAAGATCGGTAATTTTCATAAACGTGCCACGACGAACTTCAAGCGACCAGTGGCCATTGCCTGGGATGGTTGTGGTGTAAAAAGTCTTACTCATAGTGCTATCTCGGCGGCTCTTAATTCTTCTGGGATTTGAGTGTTTTTACGTGTGACTGGTAAATCGTAAGTGATATTTGCGCCATAGGCTTCGGGTGAATGTGGGTCGCGGCGCAACTTATCGAATACCCATAAGCGTGTGCCTAAATAAAAACCTTCACTTAAATCGTGGGTCACCATAAATACGGTAAGGTTATGTTCGCGCCAGAGTTTTAAAATTAATTGATGCATGTCGGCACGAATACCGGGGTCGAGTGCACCGAAAGGTTCATCGAGCAACAAAATTCTGGGTTGGCGAATTAAGGCTTGCGCAATGGCTAACCGCTGTTTCATGCCGCCCGATAGTTCGTGTGGGTATTTATTCAGTGCTGGCGTTAAACCAACCGATTCCAATAAAGCTTTTGCTTCTTCAACCACTTTTTGTTTTTTGCCGCCGAACAGTTTTCCTATTAAAGGAGAGTGTTCAAACTCACGCGCGATAATCACGTTTTCTAACACGGTTAAATGCGGAAACACAGAATATTGTTGAAATACAATGCCGCGTGATTGATCGGGTTCGTTAGGGATAGGTTTACCATCTAAGAGAAGTTCGCCCGATGTGGGCTCTTCCATTCCCAGCAGCATTTTTAGAAAAGTGCTTTTGCCACAGCCAGAAGTGCCCACCATAGTGATAAATTCGCCCGCATTTACACTGATGTTCATTCGCTCAAGGACGACATTGTTGCCGTATTTTTTCCAGAGGTTCTTGGCAGTGATCAAGGGCGTGATTTGAGTTGTACTTGTCATAGATGTTCCTTATTGCGTTTTTTGCCTTATTGAGGTTTTTGATAGTGCCAGGAAAAACATGTGTGGCTGATTTTAATCAATAGCCAATCCAGCACAAACGCGAGCAGAGTAATCCACGCGACGTAAGGCAAAATAACATCCATCGACATATAGCGACGTACTAAAAATATGCGATAGCCGAGGCCATCGGTAGAGGCAATCGCTTCGGCGGCGATTAAAAAAAGCCAGCCTGCGCCCAGCGATAAACGCACTGCATGAATTAAGCGTGGCAAGAGTTGCGGGATTAATACGCGCACTAAAATTTGCCATGTAGAAGCACCGAGTGTTTGTGCTTTGACGATTTGTTCATGCGGAATTTCTTGTGTGCAGCGTTGCATATCGCGCGCAATAAACGGCGCTACGCCAATGACAATGAGTGCAACTTTGGATAATTCATCTAACCCAAACACAATAAATAAAATCGGCAAAAGTGCCATGGGTGGTACTAGAGAGATGACTGTGAGCAGTGGGGCAATAGGCGCATAAAAAGTAGGAATAGCGCCGGTGAGTAATCCAAACGTAAAGCCAATTAGTGCGGCTATTGTTATGCCAAGCAGTAAACGTTTTAAACTGCTGTAAGTATCTACCCAAAATAAATATTCACCCGTACGTTTGCTGGGTTCCAATACATAGGTGTGAAGGGTTTCGCCCATTTGCCCAAAACTGGGTAATAGTTTGTCGCTGGCGTTTTCGGCCAAGCGTGCATCTGAGGCGAATATATAAACCAGAATAATGAGTGCGAAGGGCAAAATGCCGAGCAACCAGCGTGTGGGTTTGGTAGGCGTTAGGTTAATAAGCCGTTTCATAAAAATATCCCGTTAGGGTAACAATAATTTTATTGTAAGTTTGATGTGGTAGTGGTCATTCAGCGATGCGATTACTAAATCAGGTGCGAGTAATTACTCGCACCTTGTTTTTAACGCTGATGTTTAGAGTTTGTTGTCTGCCGCCATTTGCATATAGGTAGTATCAAAACGCAGTTTCACATTTTTGCTATCACCGTAAACGCCTTTGGGGCCTTCAACGCCAATGCTGGCAGCATCTTTGGCTTGCTCACCGAGTAGGCCGTGGGAGAAAGAGAATTCAGCCACTTTTTTCATGGTGGTTAGGAGTGCATCGCTTTTTGCGAATTCCACTGCTGAGGCTGGGGTATAAAACATTTTGGTGGTTTTGAGTTGCGATTCAAAACCGGCAAGGTCAGTACTGGAAGCTTTTGCCATAGCGGTGCGTGCGGCAATACCTTTGGCGTCTTGCGAACTCATAGTGCTCATGATTTCGTACCAGGCACCAACCAGTGCTTTACCTAAAGCAGGGTTCTTTTTGAGGGTTGCGGTATTCACCACAAACAAATCCATAATTTCGCCGGGGATCTGTGCGGAGTTGAACACTTTAGTGGTGTGGGGTTGTGACATAATTTCACCCACCAGCGGATTCCAGGTAGTCACGGCGGTCACACCTTTCGTGCCGTAAACCGCAACCATATCGGCGTCGGAAGTATTAACGACTTTTACATCAGATTCTTTGAGTTTCACCGTCTCTAGCGCACGGGCTAGAAGATAGTGCGAAACGCTCAATTCAACCAAGTTAACGTTTTGGCCTTTGATATCTTTCAGGGTTTTATTGTCGCCCTTGAGGATGACTGCATCATTTCCGTTGGAGAAATCGCCCACAATCAGCGCAGTACTATCAACACCACCTGCGGCAGGAATGGTGAGGGCATCCATATTGGTCATGGCGCAGGCATCAAATTGGCCAGCGGTGTATTGGTTGATGGATTCAACATAATCGTTGATTTGGGTAACTTTAATTTCAATCCCGTATTTCTTCGCCCACTTGTCGATAATTTTTTGTTCTGCAGAATAGCCCCAAGGCATCCAGCCCACGTAAATAGACCAGCACACGTTAAAGGGTTTTGCTGAAGCGAAAGCAGAGGTAAAAATTAGGGTGGATGCTAGAAAGGTTTTGCCTAATAGGCGTTTGGTGCGAGCGGTAGACAGCATGGTAAACCTCCAAGGGTTTTGGATTACAGGGCTTTTATTGGGGCTCATGGGTAGTGAGCTTAGCTAAAGCTGAGAGAGCACTCTGGCAGTTAAAATCTGTAACCCTGTGGAATGCATAATGCATCTTCCAAGGTGCGCTAACAGCCATCTATCTCCCGGGCTTTTGTCCCGCCGTGTAACCTCAAGGCTTGCGCCCGTGGGGTCGAAAGCTCTCGGACCAGTCACTACCTCTTAATTGAGATAGCCGGAACCCTAGCTTTCTATTGTAAAACGTCGAATATGCTAAACCACTCAGAGTGCGGATCAGTTCGTTCTCGGTATGGATTTAGCAAGATGAATACCAACTTGCATCCAAGCGAGTAATCACGGGTTACTCACTTGCTTGAGTAGGATAAAAGTGCTTTTTTGGTGCGCTGTTGTGGTGCGTTTTTTGGAATTCCGTCTGCTATTGGTGCGCATTAGTTTCTTATGATCAGCTCGCTTTGCCGAGGTCAGCGCCAAAGCAGATTTATTTCTGTTGAATTAGGTGACGTACTACTCATTTTGTAGCCAAGCGGTCAGAAACTGCTAGAATTAGCGGGGACAAACTTACGTACCAGAATGGCTTGGATCAGTCGTTTAAATAGTGAACTGACGGCCTCAAAAAAAGGACTTCAACTCTTAGCGGGATGATTAGGATTTATGAAGGTTATGGATAAAAACGCAGGAAAAAAAATGCAGAATTTAGGGTCTTTTGGCGCCGATGCCAATAAGCGTAAGGGTCCTGGTCTTGCTCTTATGTCCGAGCAAATTGTGATTCAACATCTTAAACATTGTCGCGATTTAACGCGTGGCTTTGCATATCGCGTATTCCCCAATTTCTGGCGCCAATGGTGCAAAGAGATTCTGGAACACGCCGAACAAGCTAAATCCAACAAAGATCAACTTGCCTTATTTGAAGTGCAAAACCTGATTGCTGCAGTACAGCAGCCTGCCGAGCAGGAGTTTTGCCAGCATTTAGCGAATGGTTTTGTAAAATTTAAAAACAAAACCCTCAACACCTTAACAGGCGAAGAGCGCTTTACCGGCGATATGCTGTCTCTAGTTGAGCATTCAGATCTTGAAGAAACTATTGCAATTACCTCTATTACCCACCGTGCAGAAGGCTTTTACGCCGAACAGCTATGGGCTTTGCAACAGCGTTTGGCATTGTTGAATGATGGAGAAAAGTTAGACGAGCGTAGCAATCCCGCCAGCCCAGTGCAATTCTGTGAGGCCTTGCGCAAGGTGCTTGCTAGCTTGGATATAGATGCCAAAACCAAAATTATTGGTTACAAAATATTTGATCACGAAGTCATTGGGCAGTTAGAAGGCCTTTACGATGAGATTAATGAATATCTTATCCATCAAAATCTATTGCCTAATTTGCGCTTTGTGCCCTCGTCTGATCATGGCTCAGATTCAAGGTCAGCAGCGGAAGACCAAGTTGCAGATGATCCTTCAGATCTTAATCCGCTGGGGGAATTGCCGCCGCAATCCGGCGTTGAGCATCGCCGCGCCAGTGATCGCCTTTTAAGTGGGGCGCTAAATCCTTCCGATGTGCAATACCAAAGCAGTTTGCTAAATGCCATTAAACTGTTGCAGGCACATATCACCCATCAAGGTTCTGTAAGCCAAGATGCTGCGGTGGGTTCGCAGCAACCTGTCCTCCAAGGGCCGGTAGCCGCATCGGGTTTTGTGCCAGGTGCCTTTGGTGCTAGTAACTATCCTGCCGCCAGTTTGACTCCTTCTAATCAGCTTCCCAATGCGCAAAATTTGCGTGTTTACAACAGCGATCAAATAGTGAGTGTGCTCGATAATCTACAAACCAGCACCCTTACTCTTACGCAACTGGCATATGAAGCTGCGAGCGCTGCGGCTGGTGTGGTGAATTTGGCACCGCAACGAGTGCAAGACGTCAGCCAGCAGATGATGCAGCAAATTGCCAAAGAAAATGAAAATGGCGCAGTCGAAGCCAGTGATATGCAAACCATCGATTTGGTAGGTATGTTGTTTGAGTACATGCTGTCCGATGAGCATTTACCGGATTCGGTAAAAGCCTTATTAAGTTATTTACATACACCGTTTCTTAAAATTGCATTTATTGATAAAGATTTTTTTGAGCAGCCCGAACACCCTGCGCGAGTTTTGCTAAATAGCTTGGCAGAAGCTGGTGTGCGTTGGGTTGGTAACGATGGCAGCGATCAGTTTGAAATTTTTAACAAAATTAAAGTGACGGTATTCCGGTTGCTGGAAGATTTTAAAAATGACGTCCGCTTGTTTGCAGAATTATTGATTGAGTTTAACGCTTACACTCATAATGTTGCGCGCCGCCAAGAGTTGATGGAACGCCGCGCGCTTGAAAAAGCGCAAGGCGAAGAGAAGTTGCGCGAAGCTAAAGTGCAAGTGAATAACGCCGTACGCAGCCGTACCGATGGCCGCGATATGCCCTCTGCGATATTGCTTTTGCTGTTACAGCCATGGTCAGATTATTTGTCGTTTGTGTTGTTGCGCTATGGCGAAACTTCAGATTCTTGGCAGCGCGCCGTTGCTGTTATCGATGATCTTTTGTGGAGCCTTGAGCCTAAAACCTTGCAAACTGACAAGGTGAAACAAATGGAGCGTCAAGACAGTTTGATTGCCGCTTTAGAACATGGTTTTGAAACTATTGGCTATGAGCAAGCTAAGGGTCGTAAACTAGTCGATGCGGTTATCGCTTTGCAGCGTTTGGCGTTGCAAAGTAAAAAAGCCGAACCCGCGCCCGCGCCTATGCGTTCAAAATTAGAAAGTATGGCGGCGGAAAAAGCGGGCCAAACAGAAGTGTTGGCGGCGCCACAAACTCCCGATGAAATCAAAATTGTTGATAGTTTAAAAATGATTGAGTTCGGCACATGGTTTGAGTTTGATGGTGGTAAACGTTTGAAAGTGGCTTGGTTCAATCAAAAAACCAATCACTATATGTTAGTTGATCAGCAGGGTAGAAAAGTGTCTTTGATTGCGGGATTGCAGCTTGCGCGCGACATGATTGCGGGTAATGCGCGTGTAATTGCAGGCAGTACCAAGCCTTTCTTCGAGCGGGCATTGGAAAATATTTATCAAACGCTTAACGAGCGAGCCGGTAATTTAACGGCTGAATCATCACGTAAAGGTGAGTGAATCTATGAGTGATTTATCTTCGCAGAATTATGATCGTGCTCTACATCGCCACGTCATTGGTGGCGATATTGATGTTTATGACAGCCTGCGTGATATTTACCTCGGTAGATTGGTGAACATTCATACCCAAGGATTAATGTTAGTGGGTGATGTTCCCTTGGAAGAAGATCGTCTTTATGAACTCGATATGCATCTCTCCGATGCGCACAACACTAAACACGTTGTGCGCATTGGGGTGGATTGTTTGTGGACTCGCGCCGCAGATCAAAATGGTAAACACTGGACTGGTTTCAGTATTATTGATTCAACCCCGCATGCCGCAGAGGAGATTCACAAACTGATTCAAGCTTGGGAGCAGCTTTAGGCGGATCTAGGCGGTTAGTGCAGCAATATCTTAAGATGTTTAACTCGGTAGCAGGTTTTTAAAGCTAAGAGAGCGATTTATTGCTTAGCTCGCCGAAACAATCCAATTTTCAATTTCATCGCTATGCCAGCGTTCAATTAGCACCGTACCTTCATCCACACAATTCAAGTACATATCAATAATATCAGTGGCTAACTCAAATAAGCGGTTGCTATCTGCTGTTATTTTTCCATCTTTCAAAATATCTTGTTCAACCATATTCAGTAAAAAAGTGAGTTTTATTTCGTAGCTTTTTAACTGATTTAAAAGCGGGCTGTCTTTCTCTAGCATGCCTTCCAAGCGTTTGGCTTGATGGCGCAGCTTTTCGTTGTTTACGCGTGTACATTGAATAACATAGCGCAATTTACTGGCGTAGTCGGGGTCACAATAACCTAGCGCGGCAGTGTAGGTTGCTAAAGCACGGATCCTACCTATTTGCTCTGCTACCGCGGGCATTAAGCGAGTGGAGAAATGCAGAACTTCTAATTGTTTAAAGCGATTTGGGTAAACGGTATTAGCTGCGTAGATTTGGGCTGGCTCGTTATTGCTCGCTAAAACTGCCGCGATGGGTTGCTCTAGTTGTTTAGCAATAAAAGCTAAGAGCGCGAGCAGTTGTTCAATTAAGTGGCAATGTAATTCGTAATTATCAATCACGGAGTCTTCTTGCCAGTCCTGACTAATTGTGAGCCAGGCGCTGTGTAGGTTTTCTTGATCTCGCTGGGGTAAGAATTGCTGCGTGCGCGACGCAAACGAACTAAACAATTGCAAACGTTCGACGATTTGGCGCTGCAGTTTGGTGAATTCTTCCCGAAACAGTGCATTCCCCCCCAGCAAACCCATACTCATACCACGATGCCGTTGTACCGCTTTAATCATATGGTTAAGCTGCTTGATCATGTTGAGCGCATCAAGCCGTTGGTTAAATAGTTCAGTAAACCGGCTAATTAGCGATTTATCGGTATTTGCTGGTGCAATCTGAGTAATTGAGTGTCTCATAGTGGTGCTAGTGCTCTGCATTTTGTGTCCTAAATGAGGTCGCATCTGCCAAAATCAGCAGGGAATGAGATTCTTTGTTTGATACTATTCAATAGAGCAACACTTGTGCCAGCACTTCCTGTGTAAGCAATTTCTTGAACCTGCAACGGAGGACGCAGCCACAGTTTTCTTGTGCGAGAATGGGCGAAAAACTAAACACCTCGCCGCAAGCAGCGGGGAATTTAACCCGCGCTTGCAATTAAATATAAGATCAATTTGGTGGCGAATGCTTTTATAATCGCGCTTCACTGTTTTAGAGAAGTGCAAGGTATGTTTAGAAAAGTGCAGCTATGTTTGGAAAAACGAAAAGCATGAGTTTTTTTGCTGAATCCCAACTTGATTTGATAGCCGATGCGCTTGTGGAGCGTGGCTACTGTATTGTGGATCATGTTTTGCCCGCAGCGCTTATAAGTCAGCTTTTGAACCTATTTCATCAATTGCAAGATGGTGAGTTGAAAGCCGCAGGTATTGGCCGCCAAACCGATTTTCAAGTACAGGAAACTATCCGCTCAGACAAAATTCATTGGATTGAGCCCGGTACAGAAATAACGTCTGAATTTTTGCAGTGGATGGATTCATTGCGTGTGGGGATTAATCGCCGGTTATTTATGGGCTTGTTAGATTACGAGAGTCACTTTGCGCATTACTCAGTAGGTGCATTCTATAAAAAACATTTGGATGCCTTTCGCGGCAATCGCAAGCAAGGGCAATCCAATCGTGTGCTTTCAACGGTACTCTATTTGAATGACGCATGGCAGCCCAACGACGGTGGTGAGTTGTTACTTTATGCGGAAGGCGATCACAATAAAGTGATTGAAACTCTGTTGCCTGAATTTGGGCGCTTGGTAATTTTCTTAAGTGAAAAATTTCCCCATGAAGTGTTACCCGCGAAGCGCGAGCGAAAAAGTATTGCGGGTTGGTTTCGTGTTAATGAGGTTGCTCTTTAATAAAGGCTGTAAGGTAATGACAAATGTTCTGCCATTTAAACGCCCATCTCCATTTGAGAAGCACAAAGGTAAAACGCTGTGCAAAAGCGGCTTTCACAAATGGAAAATAAAAACTGACAAGAAGTTTGATGTTAAAGAGGGAAAACTCGTCACCGTGTTCGAATGTGAACGCTGTAGCGAGACTAAAGTAGAAGCGAGATAAAAATGCTGGAGCTTGGGGGCGACTCCTCCCCTTTGTGAAGGGGGAGGTTGGGAGGGGGTGCTTTTCCAATAAAAAAGGAACCGCTGAGGTTCCTTTTTTATTGGCGTTAGTGCGCAAACACTTAGTGGTGGTGATGACCGCCAGCGCCGTGTGCGTGGCCGTGTTCCAACTCTTCTGCGGAAGCGGCGCGAATCTCTGCAACTTCAACATCAAAAGTTAAATCCACACCAGCCAATGGGTGGTTACCATCGATAGTCACGTTGTCGCCTTCTACTTTGGTAACAGTTACAACTTGCAAGCCATGTTCGGTTTCAGCGTGGAACTCCATGCCTACTTCAATATTGTCGATGCCGCTAAACATGTTAGATGGCAATTCTTGCACCATGCTGTCATCGCGTACACCGTAAGCTTCAGCTGCTGGAATGCTCACGTTAAACTTGTCGCCAACCACTTTGCCTACTAGTGCTTTTTCCAAACCTGGAATAATGTTGCCAGCGCCGTGTAAATACGCCAAAGGCTCTTGGCCTTCGGATGTGTCGATCACTTTGCCTTCGCCATCAGTGAGAGTGTAGTGAATGCTGGCAACGCAATTTTCTGAAATGTTCATGACTTTTTCCTGAGATTAAAGAGTAAAAATGTAAATATAAAAATTAAGGGGGCTTCCGAAAATTCAATTTTTGAGATGGTAGCGAGGCATTTTCGCACGGAGAACCGCAGTTTATATGTAATAAATGAGGATTCGAGTACGAAAATAACGAAGCTGGCGCTCAAAAAGTGGGTTTTCGGAAGTTCCCTTAAAAGTGTTCAATTGCTTTGCCGTTTATAGAGGCTTTACTAATGTAGATGGTGTAAGCAGAACCATTTTCTTCTTGCTGTAAACGGACTAACAAGTACTGAAAATCTTTGGCAAACCACGCGTAAGTCACAAGATCACTCTTATCGCGGGTGCGTTTAACTTTAACGGATTTAACATCGCCAAGCGGTGTGTTTAAAATTTCTTCGCCAATAATCTCAAATTTGTATTGCTTGATTTTACGGCCATTGGTAACCGAATACTCAAATTGCTTTTTGCCCGCGATTAAATCTTGGCTCAGCTGAACTTGGTAGCTCAGACTGTCTTGAAAGTTTTTGGTGGCATCTAACTCCTGTATTTTGCCGCTTTTTACATTGGTAACTTTATTCGCCGCCCAATCAAACACCAATTCCTCATTGCGATCTTTCCCTACGCTTTTACGCTGATAAATGTAGTGCTGCGGTAAAATGCGCTGCTCTTTGGTATCCCAGCTCACTTCGGTTTTTTCAGTGACCTTACCAACCATAGAGTCAGCATTGAAAGTGTATTCGTAGTTGCCATTTGGCAAGGGGCTCAAGCGGCTGTTGGCGGTCACATTAAAGCCGTAGAGTTTTGCGCTGTAGCTGGTTTCAAACGTGGGCGGTGCCGATACTGCTTGGGCAACCCAAGCGAAACTCATACCGAACACTGCTAGCAACCAACGGCTTGTGAATAAACGATATGAGCACATTTTAGTATCCTTTAGGTTTCATCTGATTCAATTTGGAAGCCAGATGTTGGCAAAGGTTCACCTTTTAACACACTTTTACCGTCAATCATGCGTAGCTCGCCTTCGGCAAACCATTTAACCGCGAGAGGATAGATTACATGTTCTTGGCGCTGTACACGTTTTGCTAGACTGCTCGCATCATCTTGAGCAAGAACCGGGACCGATGCTTGCACAATCGCGGGGCCGCCATCCAACTCTGCTGTTACAAAATGCACGGTTACGCCGTGGCGTTGTTCACCAGCATCAATCGCACGTTGGTGCGTATGCAAACCTTGAAACTTAGGTAGCAGGGAAGGGTGAATATTGAACATTCTACCGAGATAGTGTTGAGTAAATTCCGATGTAAGAATACGCATAAAGCCAGCGAGCACGACCAAATCGGGTTGGTAACTGTCGATTTTAGCCATAAGCGCTTGGTCAAAACTTTCGCGGTCGGCAAAGGTTTTGTGATCGAGCACTTCAGCGGGAATATTCGCTTTAGCAGCACGCTCTAAGCCCAACACTGCTGGGCGATTACTAATAACCGCCACCAAGTCGATAGGTAAGTTTCCGGCCGCTACACCATCGATCAATGCTTGCAAATTGCTGCCGCTACCAGAGATAAGTACAACAACACGCGCTTTTTTCGCTTCAGACATCTGAATTACAAGCCCTGCAAATCAACTTGAGCTTCGTCACCCACGGTTTTAGCGATATGGCCAACCACAAATGCGGTTTCGCCAGCGGCTTTCAAAATCGCCAAGGCATTATCTTTTTCGCTCACAGGAACCACAATCACCATGCCCACACCGCAGTTAAAGGTGCGATACATTTCGCGAATATTGACGTTGCCGCCCTTTTGCAAAAATTGGAATACGGGTGGGAAAGTCCAGCTCTTGGTGTCGATAACTGCTTTGCAGTCATCCGGCAATACGCGTGGAATATTCTCGGTCAAGCCGCCGCCAGTAATATGCGCCATGGCATTCACTTGGCTTTCTTTAATCAGTTTCAATACCGATTTAACGTAAATGCGGGTTGGCTCCATTAGCGCATCGCCTAATGGGCGGCCACCGCAATCTTGAGTCAAATCAGCTTTTGATACTTCGATGATTTTGCGGATCAGTGAGTAGCCGTTGGAGTGCGGGCCACTTGAGGTCAATGCGATCAATGCATCGCCAGCTTGTACTTTGCTGCCGTCGATAATTTCAGACTTCTCAACAACACCAGTGCAGAAGCCTGCCAAATCATAATCTTCGCCTTCGTACATGCCGGGCATTTCAGCGGTTTCGCCGCCTACCAAGGCACAGCCTGCTAATTGGCAGCCATCGCCAATACCAGAAACCACTGCCGCCGCAACGTCTACGTTTAGCTTGCCGGTAGCGTAGTAATCGAGGAAGAACAAAGGCTCTGCGCCAGTCACTACCAAATCGTTTACACACATAGCAACCAAGTCGATGCCTATGGTGTCGTGCTTGTTGAGGTTCATTGCCAAGCGCAATTTGGTACCCACGCCATCGGTGCCAGACACCAATACGGGTTGACGGTAACCAGCGGGAATCTCTACCAAGGATGCAAAACCGCCTAATCCACCCATCACTTCTGGGCGCTTGGTGCGCTTGGCAACGCTTTTAATACGTTCAACCAGCGCATCGCCAGCTTCGATATCAACGCCAGCGTCTTTGTAGCTGAGGGATGGATTGAGGTTTTGATTGTCGCTCATAGATAGATTCTCTGGCTGATGCAGTCGGAGTTAGCCCCATGCATGATAAGTAGGGGGTGTCGAAAAAAGGCCGCCATTCTAACAGCTTGCGCGGGGTTTGGCTTCTGTATAAAGAGGGCTGCTGGCGAGGGTGGGATATTCGTGTTTGGAATGCCTAAAATTGGCCTGTGCTACTAATGAGTGTGCAGTAAAGAATACTGTTCAATTCAAAACGCGCCGTGAATACGTCCGTGTAGGCTCGGACGCGGCATCCCTTCGCGATCCAGTCGCTTCGGGAAACTTCCTACATCCATGTAGGTCGTCCATGCCGCATACGGTTTCGAATCAAACAGTATTCTTTACTTGTGCTCCGTTAGTAAGTCTGTGTTATAGACCTGTTAAACGTTTGGGGTTTAATAAGCGCTCAAGTTCAGCGCGGCCTAGCTGCGTTTCCTCTTCCGCTACATCGATGATCGCACGGCCTTCTTTATAAGCTTTTTTGGCAATCGTGGCAGCTTGCTCGTAACCAATGAGAGAATTTAACGCGGTGACTAAAATCGGGTTGCGAGCGAGCGCTTTGTCGATATTGGTTTGATTCACATTAAAACTGGCGATGGCGTTATCTGCTAATTGATTGCAGGCGTTGCTTAGTAGCTCGATAGATTGCAATAAGTTGTACGCAATGAGCGGCAGCATTACATTCAATTGAAAATTTCCCGATTGCCCAGCGATGCCAATGCTTGCGTCGTTGCCCATCACTTGCGCGCACACCATGCACACGGCTTCAGGAATAACCGGGTTCACTTTGCCCGGCATAATAGATGAGCCGGGTTGCAGCGCTGGCAAACTAATTTCGGCAATGCCTGCGAGTGGGCCAGAGTTCATCCAACGCAAATCATTGGCAATTTTCATTAAGCTCACTGCCAAGGTTTTTAACTGACCAGATACAGCAACAGCGGTATCTTGCGCGCTCATTAATGCAAAAAAATTATCGCCCGGTATAAAGGGCAGTCCAGTATTTGCACTTAAGTGTTGCGCAAATTTCTCTGCAAAATCTTCGTGTGCATTTACGCCTGTACCCACTGCCGTACCGCCTTGCGCGAGTTGTAATAATTGCGGCAATGCAGTTTGCAGGCGTACATAATTACTTTCAATTAGGCTCGCCCAACCGCTAATTTCTTGGCCGAAGGTGAGCGGCATGGCATCCATTAAATGGGTGCGACCAGTTTTAACTATATCCTCTAATTGCGCTGCTTTGCCGAGCATAGTCGTGTGTAAGTTTTCCAGCGCGGGAATAAGTTGCTGTTCAAAGGCAAGCGCCGCGCTAATGTGAATTGCACTCGGAATTGTATCGTTACTGCTTTGGCTCATATTCACATGATCGTTTGCGTGAATAGGCTGATCCGCATATTCACTTGCCAGAAATTCACTCGCCACATGCGCAATTACTTCGTTCACATTCATATTGGTGCTGGTGCCAGAACCGGTTTGAAATACATCCACCGGAAATTGCTTCGCGTGTTCGCCTGCAATAATTGTTTCGCTTGCGCGAATAATGGCGGCGGCGATATTGGCATCCAATAAACCCAATTCTAAATTCGTTTGCGCAGCGGCTTTTTTAATTTGGGCAACAGCGTGAATAAATCGCGCGGGTAAACGCAAGCTACTAATCGCAAAATTATCAATCGCCCGCTGGGTTTGTGCGCCATAAAGGGCGGAAGCGGGCACTTGTACCTCGCCCATAGTGTCGTGCTCGGTGCGAAATGTGGTCATGGTGTACCTCGGTGCGCTGGATTTGATGGGTATAGATTAGTCCAAATTCCAAGCGAATAGTTCTTTTCCGTAAAGTCGGGTAGGCTTCGAGTTTTGGTGATGTTGTTGCTATTGTAGGTTGGCGGTGAGGAACGAACCCCAACATGACCATGTTGCAGTGCAAACCGTAAGGTGAGTTGTGTGATTTTTTGGATTTGATTGATAAGGGTTTTGTGTGGTGATGAAGTTGGCTGTGTGGGGTTGCGCAAGTTTAGTCACAATTTACATTTAGACATAAGTCGGAAGTTTTGAACAAACTATCATGTGAGGGAATAGTAAATGGCAACCATTTATGCTTTTTTAAAGATATTTGAAAAAAAAGAATATGCTGATGATTTTATAAACGGCAAGTTGTATATGAATACAATTAAATACTTTAAAGAGTATATAGATATATCTGGTGAGCTCCGCGGTGACCGTTATGAGGGTATATCCGCAATATATCAGCCTGCAAAGATTGGGAGTTTTAAGGTGGAAGATATTGAGATTTCGGGGTCTGAATTGTCGGCTCCAATTTTAGTTCATGATGGCGAACTTCTTAACAAAAATGCTTTTTGTATCTATTCATTAAATAGTTCTGGTTATGAAGCTATTTCCGCCGAAACCTTGCTGGACTTTAAGCGCACAATTGAATTGCATGAGTCGTGTTTTGGATTGGGTAATTTTTGCGTAGCTATTTTAAATGCGCAGGAGTTCATTGATCGCTGCACAGCAGCAATAAAAAGCAATAATTTTGCAGGGACTCTTGGTGCGGTTAGTTACTATGACGAACGTGAGTTTCATGGCGAGTTTCCATCGGAAAAGCTTGGTTATCAAAAACAAAGTTTCTTTTCGCATCAGAGAGAGTATAGAGTTCTACTTAACCTGAGAAGGGCAGAGGCCGAACCTTATACATTAAATGTTGGAAGTTTGGCTGATATCGCTAGGCTCACTACGCCACAAGAATTTAACCGTCAACTTAAATTAAAATTACCTGATGGTAGTCACGCATAGCAAGCGTGTTGGTGGGAAATCAATCCCGAACTTAAAGTTTTGTGCCACCGCGCGGGTTACGTCCCTCACCGCCAACAAAAGCATCATGCCTTAAAAAGTACAGAGTCTTGCCTCCCCATACCCGCAATAAACTTATCCCAACTCCGTACGTTCACGTACAGATGCGCATTGCCATCAGCCTTATGATCTTTGTTTAGCATCTAACAAGGTAAGCAACATGAGTAATCAAAAGGCCGTGAGTCACCAAGTCGGTGTGTGGATAGATCACCGTGAAGCCTTTGTGGTGTTTAGTAATGAGCCGACGATAAAGGAACACTCCATATCATCTGGAATTGAAAAGCATATTCATTCTTCTGGGCAGGGTGCAGAGTCTGCAGGCGTTGCGGAGGATCAGCGCGAAAGGCATCTTGCGCACAATCTTGATCGTTTTTATGATGATGTGATTGAGTATATTCATGGCGCTACCGCCATTTATATATTTGGCCCCGGTGAAGCGAAAGGTGAATTTAAAAAGCGTGTTGAGCACAAAGGTTTGGGGGAATGTATAACGGGTATTGAAGCGGTGGACAACCTTACCAACAATCAAATTGCGGCAAAGGTTCAGGATTTTTTTCACAGGCAATGAATTTTATTTTCTTGATTAAGACCATAATGCAGTAGGGCGGGTTAGTCGCAATGCGATCTAACCCGTACTTAAAGCTTCACACTATCGAATCCCATTAGGTCGCCAGCTAAACTCGCAACTAACCGGCTCTATACCATCTACTTCTCGTAAAAATCCAAATCACGCCCGAAGGTTTCTTTCGCAAAGTAGAGCGCAATCAACGTGATTAGCATGACCCCACCGCCCACGTAGTAGAAGCTTTTGATCATATCGCCGTTATTGAAAGCTAATACGTGAGAGAAGCACCATGCAATTGGCACGAGCGAGCCGCGAACAAAATTAGGTACGCTGGTGGCGGCAGTGGCGCGCAGGTTGGTGCCAAATTGTTCCGAGGCGTTGGTAACAAATACTGCCCAAAAGCCTACTGAAAAGCCCAGTAAAAAAATGGCGGTATAGAAGGTGGTGTTGGTGACCGATTCAAGGTTTACGTAGGTAATCATCATAAACGTGCACAGGCCGTAGAAAATAAGTAATGCTTTTTTTCGGCTGCGTAATAGCTGGCTTAAACCACCGCAAGCAAAGTCGCCCAGCACTAATCCACCATAAGCAGCCATGATGCAATAGGCTTGTTGGACAGTGCCTTGAACATGCAAAATTTTGGCGATTTCCGGTGCTCTGGCAACCAGCAATCCCACAACAAACCAAAGCGGCAGGCCGATCAATATGCAAATAAGCAGACGCGCAAACCGTTCGCCGCTGTTAAACATCATGAAAAAATTGCCTTGGGGAATCTTTGAGTCATGTGCTTTTGCAAACATAGTGCTTTCAAACAGGCCAATACGTAAGAACAATAAAGCGAAGCCCAATAGTCCCCCAATGATGTAACAGGTTTGCCAACTGGCAACTTGTGAAACCAAGCCTGCGACAACGGCGCCAAATACGCCGACAGACGCAACAATCATGGTGCCGATACCGCGTTTGTTTTTATCCATTAATTCCGAGACTAGCGTAATGCCCGCACCCAATTCCCCAGCCAAACCTACGCCTGCGACAAAACGCAAAATTTCATAGGTCGTCATATTGGTGACAAAAGCATTTAACAGGTTGGCAACGGAATAGAGCGTAATACTGCCAAACAAAACAGCCAAGCGGCCTTTTTTGTCCCCGATAATTCCCCAAAGTACACCGCCAATTAACATACCCAGCATTTGCAAATCCAGCAGGTGCTGGAATTTTTCCAGGAGAATGGGCTGGCCGGCCCATTCAGGATAAAGTTCAGCCAAGCTTTGTTTGCCGATAATCAAAAACAACAGCAGATCGTATATATCCACGAAGTAGCCAAGCGCGGCCACAAGAATAGTGGTGGTAATAACTTTTTGTTGAGCGCTGGTTGTGGTGGGTTGGGCGTTTATTGTAGTCATAATGTTATCTTTATTAGGTGGTTAACGCGTAAGTGCGCGCATTGTACAAAAAATTAGCCGCGCATATCTATTTTCTATTTGGCTCGGCTTAATCGTTACTTTTGGTTAGGTTTTTTTCGCCAAAAATCGCCGTCAAGCCTGTTACAATGCATTTTTTAGCGATAATTCAGCCGAAAGGTGGGAGTTTGCAGTGGCTCGAAAGATATTTTTGGTGTTCAGTTTTTGGGTGTTTAACCTGATTGCGCTCAGTGCTTCGGCGCAGCAAGCGTTGGATGCCTACCGTGTTGAAGCAACCGTGGCCAATCAATCTGAAGCAGAGCGTGTAGCCGCGGCTCAGGCCACTATGGGCAATGTGATTGCACGAATTATGGGCGACACAGCCGCTTTGCAGCACCCATTGATACAACAAGCAGTTAAGGATGCACCCAATTATCTTGCTAAATTCAGTTACAGCTCAGAGAACACTATCGTTCTTAATTATTCCCCGCAAGCCATTCAAACCCTTTTACGCCAGGCGCAGCTAATTGCCGCCACCGCGACTACCGCGCAAAGCGTTACGCTCTATGTGGTGGATGTAAAAGATTTTGCTGCCTTCAAACAAGTGCAAGCTTATTTGAAAACTGTGGGCGTGATTCGCAACTTAACCTTGGTGAGTGTTGATAAAGACGTTTTGCAATTTAGTATTTTATTAGATGGCGACGAGCAACTGCTCAAAACGACATTGGGTGCGAGCAATAAATTGCAAATGGTGGCTGGCGATGTGCAGCGCCCATTGAGTTTCCGCTGGCAGAATTGATAGGTTTTATAGTATGAATCCGCAGCAACTTTCGCTGGGCGTTAGCCTGAATGACGACGCCACTTTTGAAAATTTTTATGCTCCAGCCGCAACACCTAATGCACAAATTTTGGCTGCGCTGCGTTTGCAAATTACCACCGCCAATGAACCTTTTATTTTTTTGTGGGGCGCGGCGGGGTGTGGTTTAACGCATCTTTTGCAGGGGGCTTGTCATCACGCGCAAACCCTCCAAAAAAGCTTTCAATACTTCCCCTTACGCGATTTGGCTGGCTATGCGCCCGATGAATTGTTTATTGATTTGGAAGAATTGGATTTAGTGGTGTTGGATGCATTAGACGAAGTAATTAATCGCCCCGAGTGGGAATTAGCGCTGTTTAATTTATTCAATCGCCTGCGCGATGCCGGTAAGTTGTTACTGGTTGCCGCTGTGCAGGGGCCGCAAGCATTACCGGTGAACTTGCCCGATTTAAAATCGCGTTTGCAATGGGGCACGACGTTTCATGTGCACACGCTAGATGATGATCAAAAACAAGCTGCCTTACAATTTCGTGCCCGCGCTCGTGGTTTGGAGTTAAATGATGAAGTGGCAGCCTATATTATCCAACGCTTGCCGCGCGATATGAATGAGTTGTTTTGGCAATTGAATCGTTTAGATCACGCCTCGCTCGCGGAGCAGCGCAAATTGACAATCCCCTTTGTGAAGAAGATTTTGGGGCTGTAGTTGAAAGGGCTTGGATAACTTTAATCTCATAAGTTGATATAGAAGGGAGTCGCCATCCGCGTTGCGCGAGGATGACGGCTCTCATTTAAAATGGATAATTAGTAAAAGAATTTCATCCCTATTAATTAGTAACTCTCGATACCAATAAAAAGCCCGATTTCCATAATAGAAATCGGGCTTTTTTATATCTGCTGACTTTTTATGTCTGCATTAAAACATAAGTTTAATGCGCAGAAACAACGCCTTCTTGAATGGCATGGGTTGCAGCTTTTCTTGCCGCAAGCGCAAACCACAATACATAGATATAACACGCTAATGGCACTATAAAAGCCAGTGAGCGAGCGCCCACAGAGAAGTGCGCCAAGAGCTGGTCAACAGTAAAGCCATAAAGCACAGAAATAAAACCACCACCGCAAATTGCCATACACATTAAACCTGAGGTTGCTGATGCGGGGGCAGAAGAACGCTCAAGAGTTAGGGTGAAAATGGTGGGGAACATAATTGAGTTAAATAAGCCAATTAAGATTGCTGCAAAACCGGGGATAAAGCCCAGTGTTATAGCGGTTGGACCAGCGCCAAAATCTACAGAACCGCCGAGTGGGGTGGCTGGTAGATGATAGGTAAGAATAACGATTGAGCTAAGTACTATTGCGCCTACGGCTACTATAAGCAGCATGGATGTTGCGCTATAGAAACGCAGTAGTGCAGAACCAATAAAGCGACCTGCCATAGCGAACAACATAAAGAAGGGCGCTATGTAACCCGCAACTTGTGAGGATACGTTCAGAATTTCTTTTTGCTCTAAAAAGAAGATCATGCCGGAGATAACGCAAACTTCAGCACCAACGTATAAGAAAATAGCGATTGCGCCCAAGTTGGCCCATTTAGACTTTAATGCAGAAAATGGAGATTCAGCGTGCTCAGGTAATTTAGGCGCGTGAGTAGCAATGGTTTTACGTACAAGGAAAACTGCTAAGGTAAAAACTGCAAGCGCTATAGCAAGATAGATATACGCAGAGGTTACAAATGAAAGCCCGTGTTCTTTCAGTTCTGGGGTAATCACAACATCTTTTACAAAAAGCTCGCCATCCAACAAATATTTAGCGCCTACAACACCACCAATAAATGCGCCCATAGAGTTAAATGATTGGGAGAGATTCAAGCGGAAAGCCGCACCTTTGGGGTCACCCATGGAAGCAATCAAAGGGTTTGCCGCAACTTGTAGCAGCGTAATACCTGAAGCGGCTACAAATAAGCCAAACAAAATGGTCGAAAAACTATTGGTAAAAGCGGTAGAAAATGCAATTAAGCAGCCAGCAATAATACCTAGCAAGCCAAGAATAATAGAGCTTGCATAGCCTTTTCGGGAAAGATAGAAGGCGGCAGGAATAGACATAACCCCATAAGCAATAAAAAATGCAAGTTGGTTAAGCTGTGCTTGTGCGTCGGTCAAGGTAAATACTTTCTTGGTATTGGCAACCAGCGGGTCGATCAAGTTGGTTACGAATGCCCAGATAAAAAACAATGTAGTGATATAAACCAGTGCCAAAATAAGGCCACCATTCGATGTCGAATTGTTTGCCTCTTTGTTGATGGTGGGACTCTGCGGAATTGCCATTTTGTACCTCGTTGTCTTTGTCTTTGTTATTGAGCTTTTTAGTCTCTAGTATGCTTGCAGCACTTTTTTATGGGCAGTTGTCTGACAAGTGCGCGGTACTATAATTCAAGGGTTTGGTGCTGTCACATGGTTTATAGTGGTTTAAACGTTTATTAACCTAGTTATTTAGGTGTGCAGTATTCTAGAAGCTTGTAGTCATTTATACTTTTAGTTCTGTTGATTTTGATGCTTTTACCGTTATGGAGTCACCTTCATTGACTCTGATGGATGCGGTGAACTGATTTTCTCTTAAATAATAAGAAGGTGATATTTGTGGCAAAGGCAACAATCGATGACGTAGCTGCGTTGGCTGGCGTTTCTATGAAAACTGTATCGCGGGTTATGAATAACGAGCCGAATGTAAGGCCCGCAACCCGCGAGAAAGTAACTGCTGCAGTTGCCCAGTTAAATTATCGCCCCAATATGTCTGCGCGCAGCTTGGCGGGCAACCGTTCTTATTTGTTGGGTTTGCTCTATGGAATCCCCTCGGCGCATTATGTTTTGGATATTCAAGAGGGCGTACTCGATATTTGTCGGCCGCAAGGTTACGAGCTTTTGGTTCACCCGTGTAATCACCAAGACCCAGAGATCACTCAGGAAATCGCTAACCTTATTAACGATAAACGTATTGATGGCGTTATGCTTACGCCGCCGATTTCCGACAATATGACGCTTATGCACACGCTGAAGCGAATGTCGGTTCCCTTTGTGCGAGTTGCGCCTACCGAGAGCAAAAGTCTTTCGCCTTATGTAGAAACTAATGACCAAGAAGCCTCTTACGATATGACCTGCAAACTCATTGCATTAGGCCATACGCGTATAGGCTTTATTTGCGGCCACCCAGATCACCGCGCGGTAACTTTACGTTTTGATGGTTACAAAGCGGCGCTGATTGAAAACGATATTCCTATTTCAGCTGAATTGGTTGAGTATGGTTTAAATTCATTTGAGTCGGGCGAAGCTTGTGCGCGAAAATTGTTAGAGAAAAAAGCGCGACCCACTGCAATTTTTGCGGCGAATGATGATATGGCTGCGGGGGTGATGATGGTGGCCCATCAAATGGGTATTAAAATTCCGCAGGAGTTATCGGTAGCGGGGTTTGATGATACGCCGGTTGCCCATCAAATCTGGCCAGCATTAACGACTATACGTCAGCCAATTCAACAAATGGCGATGAAAGCGACTGAGTTATTGATTAAACAGCTGCGCGGTAAAGATGTGCAATTGCCAGCAAGTATGTTGAGTTCAAGTATTATTACGCGGGATTCTACCGGCGCGGCGCCGAAGAAATAATAAAAAAAAGCCGTAACATAAAATTTGTTACGACTTTTTTTGTAGAACAGATAAACTTTTTAAACAGGCTTTAAATCGGGCGTGTTATGAATCAACCAGGCCGCTGAACCTACCAGCGCAGCTTTATCATTTACAATGACTCTAATTGAAATATCGCTCACATAGCCTTTCATAGGACCTTTGTTTTTATAGCGCTCTTCAAAATCAGTTTCCGCTAAAATACCCATTAATTTAGGTGTAATACCACCGCCAATCACAACACCGCCGCGTGCGCCCGTTGAAACGGCTTTATCGCCCGCTACTGCGCCAAGAGTGTTGCAGAAAGTAATTACTGCTTCGCGGCAAATAGGGTCTTCATTGGCCAAGCCTTTGCTGCTTACATCTGCTGGTGTGTAAGGCTGTGCTGGTACGCCGGCGATGTGTGCCAAAGCGCGGTATAAATTTACCAAACCTGCGCCCGACAAAATATTTTCAACCGAAACGTGGGATTGTTCCTTTAACAAAAATGATTTTATCGCCAACTCTTTTTCATTGGTGGGTGCAAAACTGGCGTGACCGCCTTCAGTAGGAATAATTTCCCAACAGCCATTGTCGGGTACTAACAAAGCCATACCAAAACCGGTGCCGGGGCCCATCACCACAATCGGTGCATGAGGATCCGAATCTGCGGCATAGAGCACTTTGGTTTCTTGTTCTCCCAAGTATGGCACTGCGTAGGCGAGGGCGGCAAAATCGTTAATCACATGCAGGGTTTTCATGCCGAGCTGATCGCGCAATTCATTAATGACAAATTTCCATCCTAAGTTGGTCATTTGCGCTGTGCCGTCGTCATCAATAGGGCCTGCAATAGCTAGGCAAGCATATTCAGGCATAGCAATTTTAAATTCGGCACAGCAGGCTTTAATCATAGTGCCAATATCGGGGTATTCAGCGCAGCGTAAAGTGATTTGCTGGCTAGTGGTGTAATTAGGTTTGCTGGTTTTGGGAGCCTGTACGACTAAGCCAAAGCGAGCGTTGGTGCCGCCTATATCTGCAACCAATAGTAAGCTCATGCGTCAGTCCTCATGTAATTTTTTGTAGGATCATTGGGGGTGTTGAAACGGGATGAAAAGTTATAGCGGCGGGTAAAGACGTGCCTTGTAAACCGAGTCATCATTCAGGTGCTGATTATGCCGTATTTCTCAGCGCATGGAAGCCTAGGGATTATTGACAGCGCTGTCAATACGGAGTACTTTAGCGCCAAATTGGAAAGAAGCTAGTATATAATCTACTAATCAATAAGTTAATCGTATCTATTTTATAAGCAAAATAATTTTTAAATATGATAAATTATTGACCATCCCATTAGGCTTAGTCTAAACATATCCTTAGAAAAGTAATGGCAATACCACAATCTAATCATCTTGGAGGTTAACTAACGTGCAGTGGCCCACGCTCACCCATGCGGTAAAAAAAGATCCAGCTATCGAACAAAAAATTGATGAGCTACTAGCGCGCATGAGCGTGGAAGAGAAAGTTGGGCAAATGGTTCAACCTGAGATTCGTCATTTAACTGCGCAAGATGTTAAGGATTACCACATAGGTTCAGTGCTTAATGGCGGCGGTTCGGTGCCTAATGGTAACCGTTACTCAAAAGCTGCCGATTGGCTGGCTATTGCGGATGCTTATTATCAAGCGTCTATGGATGAAAGCGATGGCAAAGTCGCTATTCCTATTATGTGGGGTACCGATGCCGTCCACGGCGTGGGCAATATAGTAGGGGCGACGCTTTTCCCGCATAACATCGCGTTGGGCGCAACCAACAACCCCGATTTGATTGAACGCATTGGTGAAATCACCGCAACTGAAATTGCAGTTACCGGTTTGGATTGGGATTTCTCGCCCACCGTTGCTGTAGCGCGCGATGACCGTTGGGGGCGCACCTATGAATCCTATTCTGAGCACCCAGAGCTGGTGCGCCGTTATGCGGGCAGAATGGTTGAGGGCTTGCAGGGCATTGCAAATACTTCTGAATTCCTCGCAAAAACGCGCGTTATTTCTACGGCTAAACACTTTATTGCTGATGGCGGCACCTTAAACGGCATTGATCGCGGTGATAGCTTGGTAAGCGAAGAAGAGCTGCGCGATATTCACGCTGCCGGTTATTTCAGTGCAATTGAATCTGGCGTGCAATCTGTTATGGCGTCATTTAATGGCTGGCACGGCGAGCATATGCACGGCCATAAATATTTGCTGACCGATGTACTCAAAGAAAAATTAGGGTTTGATGGCTTGGTGGTTGGCGACTGGAACGGTCACGGCTTCGTCGCAGGCAGTACCGTATTAAATTGCCCAGCCGCGATCAACGCCGGTTTGGATATTTTTATGGTGCCAGACCCAGAATGGAAAACGCTTTTCAATAATACTGTTGATCAAATTAAATCGGGCGTGATTTCTACCGAGCGTGCAGATGATGCAGTGCGCCGCGTGCTGCGTGTAAAACTCCGTGCTGATTTGTGGAATAAAGGCTTGCCCTCTACACGCCCTTTATCCGGTAAAGATGAATTGTTAGGCGCGGCAGCACACCGTGAAGTGGCTCGCCAAGCTGTGCGTGAATCTATTGTGTTATTAAAAAATAAAAACAATCTTCTACCTCTATCGCCTTCAGCCAATATTTTGGTTGCAGGTGATGGCGCGGACAATATCAGTAAGCAAACCGGCGGCTGGTCGGTTAACTGGCAGGGTACTGGCAACACCATGGCCGATTTCCCTGGCGCTACGACTTTGTGGATGGGTATTGAAGCTGCAGTGAAAGCAGCAGGCGGTAAAGTAACGCTCAATGCCGAAGGTAATTACGAGCAAAAACCCGATGTAGCTATTGTGATTTTCGGCGAAGATCCCTACGCCGAAATGCAGGGCGATGTGCAAAATGTATTATTGAAATCCGGTGATACCAAAGATTTAGAATTGCTGCGTAAACTTAAGGCCGACAATATTCCAGTTGTAGCTTTATTTATTACAGGTCGCCCTTTGTGGGTTAACCGCGAATTAAATGCCGCAGATGCCTTTGCGGTTATTTGGCAGCCCGGTACCGAAGGTGCAGGCGTGGCCGATGTGATTTTTAAAGGGCAAAACGGTAAGCCAAACTACGATACCACTGGCCGTTTAAGCTTCTCTTGGCCCAAACGCCCAGATCAAGCGCCGCTCAATGTTGGCGATGAAGATTACGATCCGCTCTTTGCTTATGGTTTCGGTTTAAGTTATTCAGACAGCGATACCTTGAACAGCGAGTTATCGGAAGAGGGCATTCAGCACCAAGCGACTACAGATGTATTGGAGTTATTTAAACGTCGCCCGATGAATCCCTTCACAATTATTTTGGAAGGTAAAAATAATGATCGCGCGACGCTTAATGGCAATATCGCCAGCGTATCTTCGTTAACTGTTACCGCCGTTGACCGCGATGTACAAGAAGATGCGCGCCGCGCACAATGGAATGGCAATGGTGAAGGTTTAGTCGCGCTCTCAACCTTGAATCGTCAAGTACTGAGCGATTATTTACACTCTAACTCTGCGTTAATTTTTGATGTGAAGGTAGATGCTGCGCCCAAAGGCACAGCTAAAGTACGCATTGGCTGTGGCCCATCTTGCTACACCGAAGTTGAACTTACCGAAGCTTTCACTGCTGTGGCAGGACAAGGTTGGAAAACAATTAAGGTGGATTTGGTTTTGTTCCCCGATGCAGGTACAGACTTTGGTTTGAAGCGCACACAAGAAGAATTATTTGAGTTGGTGCTTGACCCATTCGCACTGGTTGCTAATGATAGTTTGGATTTGGTGTTCTCCAATGTTCGCATCGAAAAAAATGCCGGGCAAAATGGTAGTGTGCGCTGGGAGTGATCACTCGACTCACTATTTAAGCCCCCCTCAAATGGCTTCTCTTATAAATCCGCTATGCAACTAAAGCCGCTTCGTGCGGCTTTTTTATGGACGTTAGTTGGGTATTGTTTATGGTGCATTAGGTGAGGGAAGTGATAACTGTTGTAGAGGTTGGCGGTATTCAAGTTAAGGGTGCTTCTTAAGTGGGCGATTTTTACCCAAGATAAAATTACAAAATCTATAAAAATGAATGATTGCATTCAAATGGCGCAATCGATAAAACCACCGTGCATTTATTTGTAATAAATTGGCGCACGTATTTTTTGGTAAATGTCTATTTTTGGCGCGAGTTTTTATAATACGTCACCAAGTGAGTGCGCTACAAAAATGTGACGAAACTTTATTTGCAAATTGTGTGTTTTTATAAAGCGTTGATTTATATCTGTAATTTTTTAAGTTTTAAGTGATTTTTTTGTTTGGCATAGGCATTGCTCTAGTGAAAATTGTAGAAATTACTCGTGCCGATAAAGTCTAATTTTAAAAATTAGATATAAATGTAATGAAGAAATTTTAATGTCATTACTAAAAATTAGGCAGGTGTGACCATTACTAACGCTAATCTTAGAGAACGCCCTATGAAAAAACACACTGCTCATTTTCTTTGCGCTGCTGCAACTTCTTTATTTTTTTCTGTACAAAATACGCAAGCCGCACAAACCTTAACTGAAGGTTTAACAACCGGTAGTTCAATTAAAGTCAATATTCGCACACGTTACGAAGATGTAAGTTGGGATGGTTTAACCGATGCGGATGCGCTCACCGTAAGAGCGCGTTTATCTTACCAATCGGGCGCATGGAATGGTTTTGCTATTACTGCTGAAATGGATAACATAACCGCTGTTGATCACAAAGTTGATTACGCTACTTGGCCGGCTGATCCTCTGGTGATTGACGGCAAAAAAGCTGCTCCAATTTTTGATCCAGAGGGTACTGATTTCAATCAGGCGTTAGTGTCTTACACCACGTTTAATAATTCTGTTAAATATGGCCGTCAACGTATTATTTTAGACAATGCTCGTTTTATTGGTAATGTAGGCTGGCGTCAAAACGAGCAAACTTATGATGGCCTAAGCTTCATCAATAAATCTATTCGTTACACCAATATTTTTGTTGCGCACATAACAAACGTGAACAGGATTTTTGGTAATCAAAATTTACTGCAAGGTGATTACAAACAGGATTCTAATTTAATCAACGTGAGCTACACCGGTTTTGAAGCAGGTAAGTTGACGGGGTACGCGTATTTAATTGATAACCTTGCAGATGATTACTTGAAAAAACTGGCTGGCGGTAATGCTAACGCCATCTCAAACGACACCTACGGCGTGCGTTGGTCCAGTACAGCAAACCCAGCTTTCATGTACACCTTGGAATATGCCAAGCAATCTAATGGCGATAAAAACCCTATTGAATACGATGCGGATTATAAGCTTGTTGAAGTGAGCACTACGCTAGGCCGTTTTGTTCCAGCCTTAGGTTACGAAGTGTTGGGTTCTGATAATGGCAAGAAAGGATTCATTACTCCTTTTGCTACGCTCCATGTATTCAACGGCTGGGCAGACCGCTTCTTGGCGACCCCGGCAAACGGTTTGAAAGATATGTACGTGAACCTCGGTGCAACTTTCTCTGGTGTTGCTTTAATGGCAAGCTACCATGAATACAAATCAGACGTTAAATCAATTGATTACGGTACAGAGTGGAATTTTAGTGCGACCAAGAAATTTGGTGCAGTAACTTATATGGCGAAATACGCTATGTTTGACAACGAAAAATTAGTAGCAGCTAAATCAGACACTAGCAAGATTTGGTTGCAAGCTGATTGGAATTTCTAATAGAAATTTTTTAACAGGAGCGTTTAATCGCTTAACTAAGCTTAGCTAGAAATAAAAAATCCCTCGTTAGCAATAACGAGGGATTTTTTATGTTTACCGCTTCTTAAATTTATAGTGGGAATTGTCATACTCGCGCAGGGAGGGGCAGCTCTTGAGTCTCATTAGTTACAATCTCATCCGCTGCATACCAAAACCTATGTATATTTAAAAATAGCAGCATGATATGTAATCGGTTTCTTGCATGGTTTGTGCTGTTGCGCTTAACACTGGGTTTTTTAAATCTACCTCAATCTCTTGGCTTATCAGTTGCCCTAAATTTCATGACCAGCTATTGGTTATCAAGGTTGAGGTTGTCGTCCATAATAAAAATTTAATAGCGTAACTCAGGCAGAAAAATTAAAAATAATTATGTAATGTTTTCATTAATGATAAAGAAATCATTTGTAGGGGAGGCGAGTGTGATTGAAGGCACATAAAAACTATTATGTCGCGTAAATTGTTTTTCGTGTGTTGACAGTGGTCTGTGATGTCCATACAGTTGGCCACTCTAAAAGGTTAGCGATCCTATAGCCTTTAATCACAATCAGTCATGATTTTAGGTTACTGATTCTCTATAAAAATAATAAATTATGTAGTTAAAAAATGGATTTCTGTAATAAATAATATAAAAAAAGGCATTATGAAAAAAGAACAGGAATTGTTTCGGCAACAAGTCATAGATGAACTCAATAGTAAGCTTAATGGTGAAATACTATTGAGGCCTAGTATTTCTTTCGAGCGTTTTTTGTTATGTGCAGTTGTATGGCTAGTTTTAGTGGCCACTGTGTATCACCTTATAGAAATAGATTCTTCTAAAATAATTACAGGCGAGCTGGTTTTACAAGGTGAAAATAACCTTGTTGCCAGATTTATGCTGCCCATTGATTTTGTCTCTCAAATCAAAGTGGGAGACATAGTTCCTGTTCAATTGCTGGGGGTTTCTGAGGCTCAGCGCCTTAGTGCCAGCATAAAAATTTCTCATATTGATCAAACCCTATCCGTACTAGGTGCTTCTTATCTGGGTGATGCACGTGTTGCTAACCTAAAAGTGGAGGCGGCTTTAATGGATTCTGCTGTGCTCGTTCAAAACCAAAGTTTTTCGCTCTCCGAAGGCGTCGCATTTTCATTAAGTTTGAATGGTCAACCGCAAAAATTGTTTCCGTGGTTACGAAAATATCTTGCTAGGGGTGCATAAATAAATGACACACTCAAGCAATAATGAGCTGAACGTCGAGCTAGAAAAAAAAGGCGATTCTGGAGAACTACAATTCGCATCAGCGGAAAAACTTTTGACTTTTGAAGTGCGTAGCAAGTTGCCTGTAGTCTTACAGTCTGAAAGTGCCGAATGTGGTTTGGCTTGCCTCGCAATGGTGGCGAGTTTTCATGGTTTCTCGATGGACTTAACCAGTCTGCGTAAAATTCACCCCATTTCACAACAGGGAATGGATTTATCTCAGCTGGCGGATGTTGCTGGCCGTATGAATTTAGCCAGCCGCGCTCTTCGTATCGAGATGGATGAACTTTTACAGCTCAATCTGCCCTGCATTATTCATTGGAACGTGAACCATTTTGTCGTGATTAAATCGGTTCACGCTAACTACGTGATTATTCACGATCCTGCACACGGCAAGCGAAAAATTTCACGTATTCAATTTGCGAAGCAATTTACCGGTATTGCACTTGAATTGTTCCCTACAAAAGACTTTGAAAAAAAAGATAAAACCAAACGTTTAAAAATTTCTGATTTGTGGAGCCGAATCGTCGGTTTCAAAAAGAGCTTGGTTCAAGTATTAATTTTTTCGCTCTTGATTGAATGCTTTGCGATTATTGCCCCACTTTACTCACAAATAGTGATTGATTTAATTCCCAAGCAGCAGTCTTTGGATGCGCTTTATGCGATTGCGTTCGGGTTCACGTTAATACTACTCACTCAAATTGCCGTTTCAGCTGTAAGAGATTTGGCGCTTCTGCGTTTATCGAGTCAACTCAATATTCAAATGGCTGCGAATTTGTTTTATCACTTGGTGCGCCTGCCTTTAAGTTATTTTATTAAGCGGCACGTAGGCGATATTTTATCTCGCTTCGGCTCGCTATCACATATTCGTCAAATGATAACTGCCGGAATTTTAAGTGCAGTATTAGATGGCCTCATGGCTATTATCACGCTGATTGTATTGTGGTATTACAGCGCGCAATTAACCATGGTTGTTTTAGCCGTGGTTGCAATTTATATTCTCATGCGAATTGCTTTCTATGAGCCATTCAAACAACTCAACTTGGAAAATTTGATTGCGAGCGCTAAAGAAAACTCGCACTTTATGGAAACTTTAAGAGCCATTCAAACCTTAAAAATATTTCAACAAGAAAATGATCGCCAATTGGAATGGTTGAATCGTTTAGCCAGTACGATTAATAAGGAAATTAAGATTTCTCAATGGGGCATTGGCTTTAATGTAGTTCATGGCATTATTTTTGGATTAGAAAATATTATTGTCGTTTTGCTGGCTGCAAAATTAGTGATGGCAGGTAGTTTTACCATCGGTATGCTATTTGCATTTATGAGTTTTAAAATGAGCTTTATCGCGGCTGTGAATAATCTCATCACTCAAGCCATTAATTTTAAAATGTTGGATATTCATTTAGAGCGCATTAGCGATATTGCTTTCACCGAAAAAGAGAATATCAACGAACATTTACCCAAGGCAGATAATGCTATCAATGCTTCTATTATCGCTGGAAAAATCGAAGTGATCGATCTTGCTTACCGATTTGAGGGTGGCGATCAAGATTTGTTTTCAAATATTTCCTTCACAATTGAGGCTGGCGAATCAGCTGCAATTATCGGCCCCAGTGGTTGTGGAAAAACAACACTCTTGAAATGTTTGATGGGTCTTTTGGAACCCACGCAAGGAAGAATTTTGATAGATGGAAAACCTCTAAAATCTTTCAAGGAATATCGCAGCCAGATCGTTGGTGTTATGCAAGATGATCAATTGGTTTCCGGTTCCATTAAAGACAATATCACATTATTTTCATCTATTACGGATTGGCATCGAATTTATCTTGCCACGTCAAAAGCCTGTGTTCACGATGAAATTTTAAACTTCAGTATGGATTACGAAACTCTTGTGGGTGATATGGGCTCGAGTTTAAGCGGCGGACAAAAACAACGCATTGTGTTGGCAAGAGCTTTATATCGCGAGCCGCGCATTTTGTTTTTGGATGAGGCCACGAGCCATCTCGATGTTGCTAACGAATCTTTGGTTAATCAACATATAAAAGATTTAGCGATTACTAAAGTACTAATTGCTCACAGGCCAGAAACGATTAAATCAGCAAATAAGAAAATTTTAATAGGGTGATCCTAGTGAATTTTATGGATAAAGAGGAGAGTGCTATTTTAACAAGCAATGATAACTATATTGTCGCTTGGGAAGAAACATTTTTCGTAAGTTAGCTTGTAAAAGTTATCTTTGCTGGATGCAAAATAAATACGTGCAGCTTTAACTGCATATCTAATATATTTTTTATGGAGTAAATAATAATGCGTACTTTATCTAAAAAAGAAATGAAAGCTGTTAGCGGTGGAATAAGCTGCAATGCCTGGCCTTATAATTCATACAACTGCTACACACCTACCCCTCAACCGCCAACACCCGTTTGTGTTGAATGGGCGAGAGATCCTAACAACTACGGTGGCGCATACATTTGTGTGAAGTATAAATAATTTTATTGTTCAGCTACTCGTAGAAATACGAGTAGTTGTTCTTATTCATTTCCAAGGTGTTTAGAGGGTTTAAATGAAAAATTACGAATTGCTTATGGTTGGGTTTGGTTCATTGGGGGATATATATCCATTAATTGCGTTGGCAGACCGATTAAAAAGAAATCGTAAGGTTACATTTTTAGCTAATGAATATTTTAGGCATCATATAGATGCCGCAGGAATCAACTATTTTCCAATAGGCTCTATTGAGGATCAATTGGCTGCAAAAGAAACTGGTTTAGTTTCTGGCGAAACTGTGGAAGGGCGTAGACTGCGCTACGAAAATGTGATTGGCAAAAGCTATAAAATCACCTATGACTATATTGCTGGAAGGATATCTGAAGGCGTACAACTTTTAGTTATTACTCACGGAAATCTTAGCCCAGCAGTTATGGCTTGCGAGGCTTTTAATATTCCAACTATCTTCACCCATTACGCACCCTCGCAAATTATGCATAACTTTGAAGATGCTATTTTTTGTGAAAGTTTTTATAGTGACCATGAATGGTGGGTACGCTATGTAAAAATTCCTTTGCAAATAATAAAAATGAAATTTGGATTTGAAGTGCAAGATCAGTTTAATGTGCATCGAAAAAATTTAGGTTTGCCTCCTGTGTTGAGTCACTGGGAAAACTGGCGGCAAAAGTTTAACTTTAAAAAAAATAAAGTTACCCAATCCAGTATGCGAGTACCCATTCAAATAGTGATGACACCACGTTGGTTTTGCGAGCCCATGGATAAGAGCATAGAAGATTTTCAATTTGCGGGATTCCCTTTTGTTAAAGAGTCAATCGGCGAGCAAGAAATGTTAATTGATTCATTTATTAACGCGAATGGTAAGCCTATTGTGTTTACTCCGGGAACAGCCGTAGAGGATGTACAAGCATTTGTAAATGAGATAATTCCTATCTGCCGTAAACTTGGTTCGCCGGGTATTTTCTGTTCAAAGCACGGGAAGGAAGCTTTTGATCAATTGCAAAAAGTTGACGATGTCCCGCTCCTCTATATCGAGCATGCAAAGTTTTCACACCTATTGCCCAAATCACGATGCCTAATACACCATGGCGGCATTGGAACAATTGCGCAAGCCATTAGAGCAGGAATACCACAAATTGTTAGGCCTAGGATGTATGACCAACCTTCTAATAGTGTAAGGGTCATGATGTTCGGCTTGGGTGGTTCAATATTTCCAGATTTATTTCATGCAGATAGCGTTGCCAATATTTTGCTTCACATTGAAAACAATCCAAAGAATCAAGAACTCCTTGCCTACTACTCAGAATTAGTAAGCAATGAAGATGGTGTTGGAAATTGCTGCAAAATAATCGAACAACTTTTAGAAACTGAAGAGAATAAAAATGCAGAGCTTATTGAAAGTTGCGCAGCATACTAGATACCACGCCATCACAACTAACAAAACTTTTATACTATCGAAATGGTATGAGCTATTGGTTGGTATGCTGGATGCGTTTACGGCAGGAGTTGGCTCAAAATACAGTCACAAGGTTTCATGTATCCTTTGTGGTTGGACAGGTAATCACTTTTTGGATTTTTACACGGGTTACGATTTTGTTCACAGGAAAACAGTATGCCCAAACTGCTTCACGCACCCTCGTCACAGATCCTATAAATACACGTTGGATAAAATTTTTGCTCAGCTCAAGCAGGAGAAAATTAAAGTATTGCATTTTGCACCTGAAGCAATCATTACTCATCTGATTACACAATACCCAAATGTTGACTATTTAAGCGTTGACATTGATTACCGGAATGCTATGAGAAGGGAGGATATTACAAAACTTTCTTTTGCAGACAACAGCTTTGATTTTATTATGTGCATTCATGTACTTGAGCATATCCCTGACGATAAAAAAGCGATGCAGGAGCTCTTCAGGGTTTTGAAGCCAAATGGTATCGCGTTACTTGATGTACCCATTGATCAAACCAATGAAGCCACTTATGAAGACTGGAGTATCACTAGTCCTGAAGGCCGTACCAAAGCATTTTGGCAATGGGATCATGTACGCCTTTACGGTTTAGATTTTTCCAAAAAATTACGGGATGTTGGTTTTAATGTGACGGAAGATGATCACATAAAAGACAAAGGTGAAGCTCTTATACAAAAAGAAGGGCTTGAAGCAACCACCAATTACATTTGTAAAAAAATTAGCCAATAGCAAATGTTTCGATAATTTCAATGAACGGAGAACCTTTAGCTGTTGATATTGATGTGACTTTATTGCGGTAATCATTTTTGGTCGAAGGGTTATGGTGTCGATATTTGTGCATTTATGCGAAATGGTACGTAAGTGCATAAAATATAAAGATTAAAAAATTTATTTCATGAGTGGTATAGACTAAGGCAGCGCTCTAAGAAGGCTCCCTTCCAACCCCCTTGTAGGGGGCATATAAAACCACTCCTTAGAACTCAGTTTTTATTTAATTTCCGTCGCAGCAACTATTTCCACTTCCACGTTAGTCTCCGCTTTTGGCTCCATTTTAGGTGACGGGGGATTGGCCACAATCTCGTCCGCCGCATACCAAACCCCATGTACGCTTAATTGTTGCCAGCCCCAGCGAATCCATTTAATTAAAGAGGCTGCCAACCACAGTGACCAAATTAAAATCGCTATTTTGTAACACCACAAAGGCAATGAAATTATCCAAGCAGTGGGGAATTCGGCATCGCTGTGATCCTGATACCAATTAAACCAACCTGAGTAAGAATCGTTACCGGCAATATGCATTTCTGGGCTGCCCAGTAATCCTTGCGGGATGGTACTTATCAAAGCGCTGAGTGCCGCGATGGATAATGCAAATAAAATAAATTGCAAAAATTTGAACTTGCGTGTGGTCGTTATGGTTTGTAATTTACCGCGTTGTTGCAACACCAGAATCCACAAGGCAACTAACACGAACGTGAAAAAGCTTAGTGTGCAAATCCCCAAGCTTAGTAATATCCACTCGTAAGTTTTTAGGGGCGTAAGCGAACTACGGCCAAGTGCAACTGCAATAACTATTATTACCATCAACATGCCCCAAATTAAAATGCTGGGTCCAATCATTGGGCCGCCGACAAACAGTGGCCAGCGATTTTGCGGCAGATTAATTCTAATGTTTTGATTGCTGCTGCCTTGCTCCAAAACGAAGGCTGGCGACCGAGTAAATACACCAATGCTCTCCGCTTTTTTCCACGCGATAGCAATAGTTTGTGCTCCAGGGTGAAGGGGCAATTTTAATTTTCCATCGGTGACCGCAATAATCTGTGGGTTGCCATCAATAGTGACGCTGGCCAAGGTTGCTTCAGAGGGTAAGGTGAAACCATATTGCCCGCCTTGATTTGAGCGAATTAATAATTCCAGTTTACTTTGGCTATTTCGATTGCTCGGTTCATAGTCGAGTTGGGCATTATCAATCGTAATAAAATTACCTTTGGTAGCCTGCGGGCGATTAACATCAATGCTTAAGGTTTCACCTGGCCAAGGTTGCCAAATTGGTAGAACTTCATGTTTATCCATTTGCACTGGTGCAAGACCCTTGGTTTCGGTATGCCAGAGCGTGCCGACATTTAGCGACCAAATTTCTACCCAAGGTACATTTTTTGCGGCTTGCAATTGTAGCGGTGTTACTTGTTTGAGGCTTGAAGTCCACTCAAATTCATCTTGATTCGCTTCAAAACGTACAGCAATTTTTCCGGCGGCATTGGCTTGTGTGGTGAGCGGTGCTTCGCCATTCAGTAGTGGAATTTCTATATTAATTGCACCAAAAGCAGGTGCAACCCGAGATACAGTGGTTGTTACATTCCAATCCATATCAATATTTAATTCGCGGCGAACCACTACAAACGGCGCTATAGGTTCTGGGCGCAAGTGATCAGATTTGTTGGTGGCTTGATCGCGTTCCACGCGCTGTAATTGTAGTGATTGACTTTGTTGTTCTGCGGTAGGTGCACCACTTAATTCCCAGCCATTGGTGTTAGCGGAAACATTATGTAGGCTCACAGGGAATTCTAGATTTAATGCATCGCTGCCTTGCAAGTTTGCTGTTAAGACTACTGTGTGGCGACCTTTAGGCAAGCTCACTAATAAGTTTTGATTGGCGCTTTGTATTAAGAGCGCATCTTTTCCATCTACACTAACGCGCGTTGGCCACCATTGTGATTTATCGGCTGGTAGTGGCAGCGAAATAAAATCGCTACTGTGTACAACCAATTCAATCGTTAATTGATCTTGTTGCGCGTTGAGCTTTACGGATTCTATAGCAGCGCAATTGGGTAAGCAGCGCGGCGCTTGCGTCAGCCGTGCTTCTAGTTCCGCTAAAATAGCAGGGTCTATAGTGACATCGGCTTTAGCATCATCCGCTGGAAAAAATAGTAAACTTGCTACTAACAAGCTTGGTAAAAGGCTGGCAGTGGATGCTTTATTAAAGCTGGGTAGCGTTATTTTTTTATCTAACAAGCTAAAAAAGTGACGCAATAAAACACCCGCCAATAACAGTGGCAATATCACGCACAATAAATAGCCCAAGCTATTAACCAGTGGTGGTACCAACAACAGTTTGGTAGTTTCATCAGCCGCAATTGGGCCAGTCCAGCTTATACTCACACTATGGCGATTCCATGTAGGTACGGCTAAACCGGTTTGGGTTTGTTGTGATGGATCGTATTTTTTTGAAATGACTTTGCCAGCTGTTCGTTGCAAGTCAGAGCTTGTTAATACTGATTTTTTCATTCCTGATACAACAATTTCTTCAACGTTAGAATCAGATACTACGCCTGAGGCTTCTTCCTTAATGTCTGCCATTAGCACCGGTGCCGCTGCTGGAACTGCATCGAGGTATACTTCCCTATGGAGTCCCTCTGGCATAAAAGGAAAAACTTTTTCGCTATCCAATTGTGGGTTAAGCGCGCTGCGCGCTTGATGAACAGTAAACGGTAGCAAAATCAGTGCGAGCAGAAAGAATCCGATGTAGGTATATTTCACGATAAAGTTTTTAAATTTCCCGCTCACAAATGCGGTGAGTGCTATAGCGATAATTAAATTCAACCAAATTAAAACGGGCGCACCTTCGCGGTGGAAAATAAGTACCAAGGTTGCTGCAGTTAAAACACCGTAAGTGATTTTGGTTAGTTTGGCGATGGCGACTGCAATAATCAATACGATAAACATATCCCACAAAGTCCATTGCGAAATCCAGCTGCCATATTCGCTGCTTGCACCCGTTGCGGTAAATAATGACCAGCCGGGCGGTAAGAAAAGTTGTGTTGATACGCTGTTAAATTCTTCATTCCAACCGGTAACAGGAATACTTAAACTGCGCGGCAATTGGCTGGTTCCTTCAAGGTTAATATCGCGCTCACGAATTTCTACGCCGGAATTTTTGCTGTTAGCGAGATGAGTTACTAATTGCGGTTCGCCCGCAATTTGTGCACTGGTTAATTCAAAAGGATTAATGGTTTCAAGGCGAGAAGCGGTGGTGTAGCCGCTAATAGTGTCTTTCACAATAAAATGGGTGCCGGTAAAACTCAGCCATGCATTTCTATTGAGCTGTAAGTTTTTGCCAAAGTCTTTATTTTCGCCGCGTTGCAACTCTTCAATTTTAAAATGTGTTTGCGGTGTCATTAAATAGGCCGGCAGGGATTTCCAATCGTCGGGTAATTCTGTTTGTTGTGGGTCAATGGTTTGTACGCCAGAAATTTGCACGCTGCGCAATTGTGGTTGTGCTGCGAATACCCAAATCTCTTCTTCTGGCCAGAGTTGCTCTTTTTGCGAAGGCTGGGCGATATTTTTAATGGCTAAATCATTCAAGGGCGCGGTAGAAATACTGGTGAGCGTTAATTCCCAAGTGCCGGGTTTAACTTGAATGCGCAAACTGCCGTCTTTTTCAATACGTGCGGGTAGTACGCTAGCAAAACTGGTGACGGTAAAACCGGTCAGCAATAATTGCCCTAGTTGTAGCTCGCGCTCTTTGCCGCTGACTTCTATTTGTAATTGGGTGGTTAGGCTGAGCGGAATTGAATCTTCAATTTTACGAAATACGCGTAAGTTAAACGTATCTTGATGGGTTGCTGCCGTTTGTTTTTCACTCGCTGCTAGCCAGAGTTGGTTGTTATCCTCCATTGCAGGTGAGGCCACCATCTTGCCATTTAAATTTAATTGCACTATGCCCGTTTGTGTGGGTATTTGCAGGGTACGCGGCATTTCGCTCCAGCGAATTTCACCGCTAATGTCATGAGTGCCCACCGTTAAATACACTTCTGGAACATTGTTGTTATCGCGCACGGCGATGATGGTATTTTTGTCGCTCAAGTTTTGCGGCCAGAAACCGGCGTTACCCGGCAATACCACCCAATCGTTTTTATAGACTTCAATACGTTGCGTAAAGCGCGCGCCAGTTGCATTTGCATCAATGCGCAACTCAGAGGGCCAAGTGCAGGCGCGAGTGGCATTGTTATATAAGAAAGGGCAATTTAAATCTGGGTGTTTTTCCAATACCCACGGCTTCCATTCTTCAAGTGATTTAGGAACTTCAACCGCAAGGCAATGTGCGCTCGTGAGGATGATAAGTAGGCTGGCTATGCGCGCAATAAATTGGGACATACAAGGGTTCCTTTTTGTTATTGGTTAATCGGGTATTTGGTGGTGGGATGAGTATAGAGGGCTCGTGCGCAAGATAATAGGCGGCCATACCTGAAGGAATTGTGAATCGCTCTTGAAAGTGAAAGCAGATACACTTTGGTACAATTTGACTCTATTTGGTAAACAGTTTTGGTTTGTGCTCCCCTACACTCTGCCAAACAAAATCACAATTTGGTAGGAGGCATCATGACGTACTTACACAACAAAATAAGCGCATTTTTATTAACTGCAATCTTCACAACGTGCACAGCTTACAGTTTCGCTGATGAAGCTCAATCTGAAGATAAGCCGCAACAAGCTAACAAAAATAGTCGTGATGGCTATTACCTTTCTATTGGAGCTGGGTATCGTAACCTCGAGTCTCCCGGAAGAGAGGAGGTTAATGGTTGGCAAGTGGTGTTTAATGGTCGCTACCAATGGAAGGGCCTTTTTGCGGAACTTGCTCTGGATCCCTCCAGCGCCAAAAGTCTTCCTGCTGTGGGGTACAATTTTTACACTACGGATCATTGGAATCTGGATTTAATTGGAGCAGGTACCGCCGAGCGCGTCGAGTTTAATTACCACGTTAATGGTGAGGCCAAGCAGATATCCTCGAAGTCACCGAGGGGCGTTGGATTTAGGGCGATAGGCTCTTGGGGAAATACACTATTGCAAGTGATTGCATTGCCCTATTTTCATGAGGATTTTCAATCAAATAGTGAGGTAGATTATGCTTCATTGTGGCTCGGTCACCGGTGGCAAATTAAAAACTGGAGTGTGAGTGGGTTGGTCGGCGCAAAATACCGCTCAGCTGGCTTAATGAACTACCATTTCGGTGTGGCCGAAAGTGAGGCTGACGCAGTGCTTAATGCATATGAACCGTCATCAGGTATTGATTACACTGCGCAGATTGATTTGACTTATCCTGTCAGCAAAAATGTTTTGTTTCAGGTTTATTCCAGAGGTACGATCTTCTCTGATGAATTTCTGAGGAGCCCAATCATAGGTGCCCCGCGCGAATTTCACGGTCGCCCTGAAAAAGAACACGAGTTTGGTGTCCTTTTGAATTACGTATTTTAAGGGTGGGCTGAAATGAAAAATAAATATCAGTTCATATTTGCCGTATATCTTCTTTCTGTTTTGCAATCAAGTGTTGCAGTTGCGCAAAGTCATAATGATTCAATAACCTTATCACTTAAACCAAAAGAGTGTGTGGTGTTTAAGGAGGGGGATAAGTGTTATGCGAATATAAAGGTTAAATGGAATGCAAGTGGCTCGGGCTCCTTTTGTCTGTTTCGCACGCCAGGTGACGTTAAACTGGAGTGCTGGAAAGGTGTGAGTGAAGGCCGATTTACGGAAGAGCTGGTGATGGATGAATCTGTAGATTATTACGTAGTCCGTGCTGACAATTCTGAAATACTTATCCGGAAAACATTACATCTATCTTGGGTTTATAAAAAATCGAGTAGACCTGAGCATACTTGGCGACTTTTTTAATTATCAATGAAGAATCAATCCCCTAAATCAATACTCATTGTGGAAGATGACACTGACCTACAGCAGTGGATAACTGAATATCTTACTGGAAAGGGTTTTGCTTGCATTTGTACTGAAAACGGCGATGAGGCCGTCAAATTAATTTCTGATATTCAACCGGATGTGGTTTTGTTGGATGGCGCACTGCCGGGGCTTGATGGTTTTGAAGTCTGCAAGGTGGTGCGATCATTTTATAAAGGCGTCATTATTATGATCACGGCAAGAGATGAAGAAATAGATGAAGTGCTAGGTTTGGAGGTTGGCGCAGACGATTACTTGATAAAGCCGATAAGAGCTAGGGCATTGTTGACTCGAATTCAAAAGTTACTTGAAAAGAAGAATACAACTTCTTCAAAGCCCCTTACCTTTAATAATCTCGTTATTGATCCGCACTCTCAACGTGTTCTTTTATCGGGTGTTGACGTAAAACTCACATCAAAGGAGTTCGAAGTTTTGTGGGTTTTGGCTTTGCATCCAGGTGAAATTGTCACACGAGACACCTTGCTCAAAGAATTAAGAGGCTATGAATTTGACGGTCTCGATAGGTCAATTGATTTGCGCATTTCGCGTGTAAGAAAAAAGCTTGAAGATCGTATCGACGACCCTTATCGCATAAAAACGATTTGGGGAAAGGGCTACCTCTTTGTAAAAGATGCGTGGTAGCCGATCTATGCTGACATTACGCACGCTTACTCTGTCGCTCTTGCTCACGATTGTGGTTGCGTCTGTTGGCTCGGGGTTTTTACTAGATAAACTCTATGCCGAGCTATATTCAAGCGAACAGACGAACAAGGGTTTAACACAGTCACAATTGAATCTTATAGGTGCACAGCTTTCAGCAATCTTACGGAAGCTTAAAAATAAGGAAGAGTTTATCCAAGCGTGGCAAGAAGAAAATTCGCCTCTTTCTCTAGAGGTAATAGATCAAGACGATATTAGAATTCCGCCAGAGCTTCTGCAGGAATTAGAAAATACAGGCCATATCATTTTATCCTCCTCGACCAACCTCAGTTACTATTCTTTTTTAAAAGAAGGAAATAATTATTTAGCCATACGCTCCCCGTTGGCAAGTAATCATAAGCAACCTAATTGGCTTCCTATTCTGTTCACTGTCATTTTTTATACGCTGTTAATACTCATTATGTTCGCGTGGTTGTTCCCCTTAATCCGTCGCTTACAAACTATGCAGTTGTCTGCAAAAAAATTGGGTGAAGGTGACCTGAGCGCACGCATTACCCCCAGTGCTATTTCTCATATTAAAGATATTGAACTCGAATTTAATCGCATGGCGCAGCGTATTGAAGGCTTAGTGTCTGATATCAGTTTATTGAGCTCAGCTATATCTCACGAAATGCGCGCTCCCTTGGCAAAATTACAGTTTGGCTTAGATGCGCTGCGGGAGGAAGACGATGAAAAGAGGCGTCGAATCTATCAGGATCGCCTTGATAAGGTAGTAACCGATATGACAAACCTTATTGAGACTTTGTTGAAGTATGCGCGCTTGGATAAAAATATTGCGCAACTGCCAAAAGATGAGGTCGATCTATTGGCGTTATGTACCAACCTAATAGCGTCAATGGCGCAAGGCGATCGTGTAAATGATTCGGAATCTGTAGAAATAGTAATTCATATAAACGCAAAAAAACCATTTTATATCGTAAAAGGCGATGTGTTTTATCTGAATTTACTTATAGAAAACTTGATCTCCAATGCTGTCAAATATGGCAGGGGGGAAATACTGATTAGCTTTAGTCAAGATAGAAATGGAATCTTGTTTGCAATTGAAGATAACGGCGCGGGAATAAAAGAGAATTTTAAAAAGGATATCTTTAAACCTTTTGTACGTGGGGAAAAATCTAAAAGTGAAGAGGGCGCGCACTCAACTCTGCAAAAAGGTTATGGGCTTGGCATGGCTCTTGTCAAACGCATTGTGGATTTGCACAGTGTAGAAATCGAAATTTCAAAGTCAGGTGCGTTGGGCGGAGCAAAAATTACGTTACTATTTTCGGAGGCCAATTGCGTCAGACTTAACCTTTGTTGATTAATTTTTTAATTAAATTGTATCTGCGCGATACAAATTGATAAGAGTTGGTACAGTTATAAATGTTATGGTGATTTAACCTATCCCTTCAAAATGACTTAAAGGGATATCAAACATGTATCTCACAAAAAATAAATATTTTGCAACAAAATATGCCGTTGTTAGCACTTGGTTTTACTTGGCATTATTAACGGGCTGTTCTGATAATAATAGCAAGGAAGTATCTAACTATTCATCCAGCGCTTCCATCTCCAGTTCTTCCTCTGTGTCCAGATCTTCCGCATCAAGCTCTCCTTACGTGGGGCAGTCGGCTGTGCCAGCATACGGTTACGTCCTATCGGTAAGTGTAGGGTTGGTATGAATTCTAGTACGTTTTTAGAAAAGCTTAAAAAAAGGACGTGTCCGCAATTAAATAGTACTTACTTTTCATTAATGGTGGCTGTTTTTTTTGTGGTTTTTTACAATGCTTCTTTTTTTGAAACTGTCAAAAGTATGTTTGACTATACAAGCAGTAGAGATTTTATTTTTATTATTAGCATATCGCTACTGCTTCTGGCGTTAACATTTATTATTGTTTCTGTGCTTACTTTGCCTTATCTGGTCAAGCCGCTAATCAGCATTATTTTTATTGCTGCTGCCTGCGTTGCGTATTTTATGGATGCGTATGGCATCGTCATACATAGGTTAATGATACAGAATATGGTGGAAACGGACTTGCTTGAAATTAAGGGTCTATTAAACGTCAGGTTGTTTTTGTATCTGCTTTCACTTGGCATTTTTCCTTCCATTCTAGTGTTTTGTATAACGATAAATTTTGATGAGTTTAAACCTGAATTATGGAAAAGAACGAAATTCATAGCACTTGCTTTCACTGCTAGCATCATCTTAATTATGAGTATGCCGCAAGACTATGCGTCTTTTTTTCGCAATCATAAAGCCGTGCGTCAAATGGCTAACCCCATAAACTTTATCTATGCAGGAATTTCATACCTCACTACGAGCAATCGGGTTATTGGTGTTAAGCCTATAGAAAACGATGCCAGCATCACACCTACTGGGAAAGCACACATAAAGCCGACACTCTTCATATTAGTGGTAGGAGAAACTGCACGTGCTGATCATTTTGGTATTAATGGTTATAATCGAGATACAACACCATTGCTAGCGAAGCAAGATATTATAAATTTTAGCAACGTCACTTCATGCGGCACTGAAACAGCTGTTTCAGTTCCTTGCATGTTTTCGGTGCTTGGAAGAAAAAACTATTCTAATAATAAGGCTAAAGCACAAGAAGGTTTGTTAGATGTTGTCAGTCATGCCGGTATCTCAGTGCTATGGCGAGACAACAACTCTAGCTGTAAAGGTGCTTGTGATAGGGTTTCTTTCGAAAATGTTCAACACCTAGATGTGCCGGAATTATGCAATGAAAGGGAATGTTTCGATGAGATCTTACTGCATAAGCTGACTGAAAAAATTTCAGCAACAAAGGGAAGTAAGTTGATTGTACTACACCAAAAAGGCAGTCATGGGCCTGACTATTTTAACCGCTATCCACCCAGCAGCGAATATTTCTCGCCTGCATGTAAAGACAACCACTTGCAAAATTGCGCTAAAGAAGAATTGATTAACGCATTCGATAACACCATTAGGTATACCGACTATTTTTTAAATAGCACCATTGAATGGTTGTCGGGTCAAAATGTTGAATACAACACATCATTGTTGTATCTGTCTGATCATGGTGAATCATTAGGAGAAAAAAATCTGTATTTGCATGGCATGCCCTATGCAATTGCACCGAAAGAGCAAACACATGTACCTTTTTTCTTATGGTTGTCTCAAGATTTTGAAGCCGCAAATTCTATTGATAGGTCTTGCTTGAAAAAAATCAGTAACGATTCCTACAGCCACGACAATCTTTTTCATACTGTTCTTGGCATGCTCAATGTGAGTACAAACGTGTACAAAGCGGATTTGGATATCATAAAGCCTTGTAGAAGTACTGGTATTCATTAACTGGATAAACTCTATGCAAAGCTTATTGGCTTTTAGGTTGATGTAGCTCCTCTCTTGATGGAGGGAATGATAGTTCTAAATTTCAATGGATTGTAAAAGTGAAAAAAGGTTCTAAATGTTAACGGTTAGCCCCGAAAGGGGCTTTTCATTAAGACTTTTTCGGCGTTTTAGGCTTAATGGAGTTATTCACTCTAGGCGCTGCCTTCGCTTTAGGAGCGTAGATTTTTTTCACGGGTGCATTAACCGTTTTGCTGCCGCCACGGCGAACTTTTGCGGGGGCATCGGCGCGGCTTGCGGGTTTTTTCGGTGCGGGTGCGGCTTTTACTTTGCGTTGATTTAAGGGTGGCGATTCTGTGACATCAAAACCTTTAACGCGCAGGCGCTTAATTTTGCTGCCGACTAAATCTTCAATTAGCGTGAGTTTGTATTCTTCCGCTGGGCACACCAATGAAATCGCTGTGCCTTTTAATCCTGCACGACCAGTGCGCCCAATGCGGTGAACATAATCTTCGGTGAAGAAGGGCAAATTCAAATTCACCACAAAATCCAAACCTTGAATATCCAAACCGCGCGCGGCAACTTCGGTAGCCACTAACACTTGCAGTTTGCCATCTTTAAAATCTTGCAGTGCACGGCGGCGCGAGCCTTGGGTTTTCTCGCTGTGAATAACGGCTGCATCCACGTTATCCAATTTGAGTGCGGCAATCAGCTTATCCGCTTCTTCGCGGGTGCTGCTGAAGGCCATCACTTGATACCAGTTTTGGCTACGCAAAAGGTGCACGAACAATTCATATTTGCGCGCGTCATCCACGGGGTAAACCACATGGTCGATGGTTTCCGCCACGGCATTGCGTTTGGATACCGCCACAATCGTGGGCTTATTCATCGCTTGTTTGGACAAGTTAGTCACCAGCGGTGAACTAGTCGCAGAGAAAAATAGGGTTTGATGTTTACGAACTATAGCGCTGAGCAACTTATGAATATCGTTCACAAAGCCCATATCCAACATGCGGTCGGCTTCATCCAGCACCGCAAATTCAACTTTTGCTAAATTAATATTGCCAAGCTCTACATGCTCAAGCAGTCGCCCAGGTGTCGCCACCAAAATATCCACGCCGTTGCGCAACTTGCTGGCTTGGCTGGTGACTTTTACACCGCCATACACAGTCGCCACCTTAAACGGCAAAAACTGTGCAAGTGCCTGAATGTTTTCGGCAACCTGCTGCACCAATTCGCGCGTGGGCGCTAGCACCAGCATGCGAGTGTTCATGGCTTCTGGCGTTTTTGGCTTATCGACCATCTGCTGCAATATCGGCAAGGCATAGGCGCAGGTTTTACCTGTACCGGTTTGGGCGGTTGCAAGCAAATCGCTGCCGCGGCGGGCAATGGGAATTGCCTGTTGCTGAATGGGGGTCATCTGCTGATAACCCATCACTTTAATGGCGTGCAGTAATTCCGGGGCAAGGCCGAGGGAGGCAAAATTCATAATCATTTAACTAAACAAAAAAGAGGGCTGGCAGTATAACAGCTTGCGGCTTGGGTATTTTGATTGCTTTGAGCCGTGTCTAGCGAGAGCTAAGAACCAAAATCTACTTAAACCGCTAGGCCACTGAACTAAAGATTATTGTACAAATATAATAAGCATTGCTTATTATATTCACTGCATATTGTTTGGTGAGCTTATGAGTCCACAACCTGTAGATCTAAATCAATTAATCCCCGAGCGTTCAAGCTTGGGTTTTCTTATTTCTGATACCAAGCGCCTAACCGGTAAGTTGTTTGCTGGGTATCTCAGCGATTACCCACTGACCTTGGCGCAGGGGCGGGCGCTCTTGGGCGTGGCGCGTTATCAGGGAATTCGCCAAGTGGATTTGGCTGAATTTTTGGATATTCAGCCAATTACCCTCGCGCGCATGATCGATCAGCTCGCGGATATTGGCTATGTAGAGCGCCGCGCTGATCCTAGAGACAGGCGTGCGTTTCAATTATTTCTATTACCTGCTGCAACTCCCACGATTGAGTTTTTTGCAAAAAAATCCCGTGAGTTTCAACAGCAAGCTTTAGCCGGTTTAAGCGATGCACAAGTTGACGCTTTATTTGCAGGTTTGAACCAAGTGCGCGTCAATCTTGATCGTATGTTATCCACCTCAGATTCAACCCCAGATTCAACGTCGGAGCCAGTATGAGTAGTGAACAAAATGCGCCCTTGGCAATAGAGAACTCCAAGAAGCGTTTAATACTATTAGTTGTATTACCGCTGATAGTCGCGGTGCTTGGTTTAGCGATTTATTTAAAAGGTGGGCGCTATGTAGGTACTGAAAATGCCTACGTAAAAGCGGATGTAATTGCCATTAGCAGCCAAGTTTCAGGCGCAGTGGTTGAGCGTGCGGTTAAAGAAAATGAAACGGTAAAGGCTGGGCAATTGTTGTTTCGCCTTGATGATGAAACCTACCGAATTACAGTTGCAAAAGCTGAGGCAAAATTAGCGGAAGTGCGCACCAATTTATCGTCTTTAAAAGCGACTTACCGCGAGCGGCAATCGGATTTGCAAGTTGCAAAATCCAATTCTGAGTTTGCTAAGCAAGAGAAAAAACGCCAAGCCAATTTAGCCACGAAACACTTAGTCGCCGAAGCCGCTTTTGATCAAGTAAGTCACACCAGCAAGGTTGCCGAGCAACAAATTGTGGGTGTAAAGCAAGATTTAAAACGTATTGAAGAAACGCTGGCGGGCGCAGTGGATTCCTCCGTTGAGCAACACCCCAGTTATTTAGCTGCAGCCGCAGAATTAAAACAGGCGCAATTAGATTTGCAACACACTAAGGTTTATGCCACGCAAAATGGTGTGGTTACTCGCCCGCCAGAATTGGGCGAGTTTGTGAGTGTGGGCGCTATAGTGATGAAGTTAGTCGCGACTGATCATTTATGGGTTGAAGCCAATTTTGTAGAAACCGATTTAACCTATGTGCGCGCCGGGCAAAAAGTAGATGTGTATATCGATACCTATCCCGATGTGCAATGGGAGGGCGAAGTGCAAAGCCTAAGCCCCGCAACGGGCGCAGAGTTTTCAGTGATTCCAGCGCAAAACGCAACCGGTAACTGGGTGAAAATTGCACAGCGCGTACCTATCAATATCAGTATTAAAGCCAAGACGAATGCACCTGCTTTGCAAGCTGGTTTAAGTACCCAAATTGAAATTGATACGGGTCATAAGCGCAAGTTGTTAGGCTTTTCTATTTAAACTCTATGCGTGAAAAACACTGCGGCATTTCGTGTTTTTCACTCTTATCTAAACTGCAAAATGCGAATTTAATTCATGGTAGTCGCAGAAAAATCCTCTCTCGGTCATAAAGGTTTCGTCACTTTATCAGTGATGCTCGCTACCATTATGCAGGCCTTGGATACCACCATCGCCAATGTGGCGCTGCCGCATATGCAGGGTGGTATGTCGGCCACGCAAGATCAAATCTCTTGGGTGCTGACTTCTTATATTGTTGCCTCCGCTATTTTTTTGCCGATGACCGGTTTTCTGGCAGATCGCTTTGGTCGCAAGAAATTATTTTTGTGGTCGGTGGTAGGCTTCACGCTGACCTCTATGCTCTGTGGCGCGGCGCAAAATTTGCCGCAAATTGTTTTATTTCGATTGCTGCAAGGTGTGTTTGGCGCAGCGTTGGTGCCTTTATCGCAAGCGATTTTGTTAGATACTTATCCCAAAGAAAAACATTCCTCTGCCATGGCGATGTGGGGCGTAGGCGTTATGCTTGGCCCCATTCTTGGACCAAGTTTAGGGGGTTGGTTAACAGAGCATTATTCGTGGCGCTGGGTGTTTTACATCAATTTACCTTTTGGGATTCTAGCCTTCCTGGGAATTGCGGCGTTTGTTAAAGAAACCCAAATTAATCACGCTCGTCGTTTCGATTTATTAGGCTTTGGCTTTTTAAGTTTAGGGATTGGCGCACTGCAAATGATGCTCGACCGCGGTGAAGTGTTGGATTGGTTTCACAGCAATGAAATTGTAATTGAGTTTTTGTTGGTCTTGCTCGGTTTCTATTGGTTTATTGCCCATATTTTTACCCACAGACAGCCGTTTATTGAGCCGGCTATTTTTAAAGATCGCAATTTTTCCATGGGTTTGGTGTTTATGTTTATTGTGGGCATTATTTTGTTGGCGACTATGGCGTTACTGCCACCGTTTTTACAAAATTTGCTTAACTACCCAGTCATCGATGTGGGCTTGGTAATGGCACCGCGCGGCGTAGGCGTTATGATTGCCATGCTGATAGTGGGCAAGCTCGCCAATAAAGTAGATGCCCGTGCGCAGGTGGTTTTTGGTTTAAGCCTCACGGCATTTTCGCTCTGGGAAATGACGTTGTTTAATGTCAACGTGAGTGCGTGGGATATTGTGCGAACTAGCGTAGTGCAAGGTTTTGGTTTGGGCTTTGTGTTTGTGCCACTATCGTCCATTGCCTTTTCCACTTTGCCATCGCACTACCGCAACGAGGGCACGGCCTTATTTAGCCTTACGCGCAATATTGGCAGCAGCATTGGCATTTCGGTAGTTATCAGCCAGTTGCAACAGAATATTCAAAAGAACCACGCCGCCTTTGCGGATTACCTCACGCCCTTTAGCTTGCCGTTGAAAGAGGCTATGCAGGCGGGTGCGTGGAATATTCATACCACCCAAGGCTTGGTCTCCTTGAACGGTGAAGTTACGCGGCAGGCCGCAAGCTTGGCCTATTTGCAGGATTTCCGCCTGATGATGTGGATATGCCTCGCCGCTTTACCACTGATTGTGTTTCTAAAAGCGCCCCCTATGCAGCCGAAAAAAGCCTAAAGAATAGCCACTAAAACTGCCAAGATGCGCGAGAATCCCTGTTATTTATGGTATTCTGCGCGCCTTTTTACGTTCTACCTTTCCTTTGTTTGGATTCAGTTCTTTCTTCTTTTTAGAGATTCATATGGCAGTAAAACCCGTCTATCGCGTTATTTTCCTCAATCAAAGCCAAGTTTATGAGCTGTTTGCCAGCGCAATTTACCAAAGCGAAATGTATGGCTTTATTGAAGTAGAAGAGTTTGTGTTTGGCGAGCGCAGCCAAGTATTGATTGACCCTGCCGAAGAAAAGCTCAAGCAAGAGTTCGCGGGTGTAAAGCGCTCTTACATTCCCATGCACGCGATTGTGCGTATCGATGAAGTAGAAAAAGAAGGCCCCGCTAAAATCAGCGAAGTTAAAGGTGGCGATTTTAAAGGCAGTGGCAGTGATAAAATTGCCCAATTTCCCTTTGGCGGCTTTGTACCTAATCCTAATTTAGGCGAGTAAAAAGCGGAGCGAATAACCCCTAATCTCAATTATCAGTTTTGGCCCTTAATCTTGATGAGGGCTTTTACAATTTCCTCCACTTCCTGCTCCAAATTTCCCGCTACACTTGATTACACATTTCCTTCAAGACACAAAAATAGCATGGTGCAACCTCTTATTCTTGCCATAGACCAAGGTGGTCAAAGTTCACGTGTGGCCATTTACACCAAAACTGGCGAGTGTTTGCATAGTTTCTCTGCTGCCTGTACTACCACGCATGAATTCATTAATGGCGTAGAGCATATCGAACAAAGCCCGCGCGATATTTTGTTGGGTATAAAAGCTTGCATAGAAAAAATAACGGCAGTTTTGGGCGATGATGTAAAAAATATTGTCGCCGCTGGCTTTGCTGGACAGGGCTCATCGCTTGTATGTTGGGATAATAAAACCGGTGAAGCCTTGTCGCCAGTGTTGAGCTGGCAGGATACTCGTGGTGATCAGTACCTCAAAAATATATCGCTCAGCCATTCGCAAGCACAACACATTAGTGGCTTACGCGTTTCGCCCCATTACGGTGCAAGTAAAATACGTTGGTGTTTGAACAATAATCCACTAGTCGCTTACGCTTACCACAATAAATCGCTCAGTATTGGCCCCATTGTCAGTTATGTTTTTTGGCATTTATTGAATACAAATGTGGTCGATCCTGGCCACGCACAGCGCACGCTGTTATGGAATCTACAAAAAAATAACTGGGATGACTCGCTATTAACATTATTTAACATTCCCAAGGCAATACTACCGCAGTGCCAATACCACAACAGTCATTTTGGTGATTTAGCCTTAAACCAATACACAACAGGCCAACACACAATTCCTTTTACCGCTTGCGCCCGTGATCAAGGTGCATCCTTATTTGCGCGCGGTATACCCGAAAAAGCGGCCTATTACATCAATATAGGGACTGGTGCATTTATTCAGCGCTTAAGCGAAGACATGCATGCTCCAGAGGGTTTGTTGGTTAGCCCTTTATGGTTGCCGCAAAATAAAGTTGAAGTTGATATTATTGAAGTTGCATCGCCTACTTGTTATGCATCTGAACTGACGGATGTTTTTAAAATAAGCTCTCAAAAACGATTATATGCGTGGGAGGCAACCGTCAATGGTGCAGCGGCTGCGATCAGTTTTTTACAAGAGCATACGGGCATGCAAATTACGCCCAGCGAAATTAATACAGCATTAGCGCTTAATCCCGATTATGAGTGCTATTTTTTAAATGCTATTGGTGGTTTAAGCGCGCCTTATTGGCGAACCGATTTGCAATCGCAATTTAGTGAAAACATTTCCGCACATGAAAAAATTCTTGCATGGTTAGAATCCATTATTTTTCAAATTACAGTGAATGTTCATTTAATGAATCAACTCGGTATTGCGCACAAAATTTATATCAGCGGTGGAATCAGTAAAGCCGATGGGTTGTGTCAAAAGCTGGCAGATTTATTGCGAGTTCCCGTTTACCGCAGCGAAAATACGGATGCCACATTGCAGGGTATTGCCTGTATGGCAGCAGCTATTCCACAACAGTGGGAGTACTTGGCAGAAGAGGATGTTTTTCAGCCGCAGCCCAATCTATCTCTTCTAAAGGCCTTTGGCGTATGGCAAAACAGTATGAATCAATGGCTTAGCACTAAAAACTCAAAGTGATTGAAAAATTCGTTATTTAATTTATATAAAAGTCGGCTACACTTGAGCGATCTTCCGGTTGGACTCTACTGATGAAATATGATCTCGTCGTGATAGGAGCAGGTATTCAGGGCGCAGGAATCGCCCAAGCAGCAGCGGCAGCAGGTTATACCGTATTAGTATTGGAGCAGTCTTCACCCGCAGCGGGTACCTCCAGCAAGTCTTCAAAATTAATTCATGGTGGGTTGCGTTATCTCGAACACGGCCAATTGGGTTTGGTTCGCGAGAGTTTGCGTGAGCGCGCGCTTTTACTCAGGCTTGCGCCAGATTTGGTTAAACTGCAATCGTTACATATTCCCGTTTATAAAAATGCTCAACGCAGCCCGCGCACTATTCGTGCGGGGTTGAGCCTCTATTCGCTGCTCTCTGGGTTTGATTCCAATGCGATGTTTCGCAGCTTGCCTAAATCGCAATGGGGTAACTTGGATGATCTAAAGCAAGATGATCTGCAAGCGGTGTTCCGCTATTACGAAGCTCAAACCGATGACGCCGCGCTCACCCGCGCTGTGCTTCATTCGGCGATGGATTTGGGCGCAGACTGTGAAATTCCAGGCCAATTTATTAAAGCTCATATCAATAGCAAATCGTGCTTGGTGGAATTTGAAAGCGAGTATGGTTTTAAAACAGTGAGTTGTCGCGTCTTGGTCAATTGTGCTGGGCCTTGGGTGAGTGATGTAATTTCAGGTATTGAGCCCGATATGTATTTACCCAAGGTGGATTTGGTGAAAGGCAGTCATTTGATCTTACCGCCGTTACTGGAACACTATTTTTATTTAGAAGCCCCGCAAGATAAGCGCGCCGTATTCGCTCTACCTTGGCAGGGCAAGTTAATGATAGGTACCACTGAAAAAACTCACTACGGCGCACCTGAAAGAGCTCACTGTTCCATTGAAGAACGCGATTATCTCTTGGAGGTGTTGCAGCATTACTTCCCACGGCTTGTAATTGATATGAACCAAGTAGATAGTTTTGCTGGCCTACGGGTTTTACCGCGCAATGAAGAATCCGCTTTTTCACGTACACGTGAAGTCCTGTTTGAGGTGGATAACGAAGCCAGCCCCCGATTTATTTCAGTGATGGGTGGCAAGTTGACCACTTACCGTTCTACCGCACTTGTGGCCTTGTCTAAAATAAAGGCATCCTTACCCACCAAACAACGAATTGCTGATACCAGCCAGATTCCCTTGTCGCCAGTGGATTGGCATTAATTCGCCCGAAACTGATAAAAATCATTGGTGCTACTCGCATCTACCGTTAAAATGCGCCCACGAAGATTCTCTTTCGTCTCTGGCAATCTTTCTTGATTGCCATTTTGTCCACCCTCAGCTTTAAGGACTCACTGTGAACTTTACTGGCGCTCACATTCTCTCCATCAAACAATTTGAACGCGCTGATATTAAGCGAATCTTTGACGTGGCCGATGCCATGGAGCCTTATGCACTGCGCAAAAAAGTCACGCGCGTTTTAGAGGGTGCAATTCTAGGTAATATGTTTTTTGAACCGAGCACGCGTACGCGGGTAAGCTTTGGCGCCGCCTTTAATTTACTGGGCGGCAATGTACGCGAGACTACGGGTTTTGAAAGTTCATCCATCACCAAGGGCGAATCGTTATACGATACCGCGCGCGTACTTTCTGGTTATAGCGATGTAATTTGTATGCGCCACCCCGCCGGCGGTTCAGTGGCAGAGTTTGCCGAAGGCAGCCGCGTGCCCGTCATTAACGGTGGGGATGGCCCCAATGAACATCCCACCCAAGCGCTGTTAGATTTGTACACCATTCGCAAAGAAATGCGCTCCAAAGGGCGCGGGTTAGACGGCTTGCGCATCGCTATGATTGGCGATTTAAAACATGGCCGCACCGTGCACTCGCTGTGCAAATTGGTGAGTTTATTTAGCGATATTCAACTCACACTTATATCACCTAAAGAATTGGCCATGCCGGATTATATTGTTGAAGAATTGCGCATGGCGGGCAATAAAGTCACCGTAACCGATGACTTGATGCACAGCATTTCTGATATCGACATAGCCTATTCCACGCGCATTCAAGAAGAGCGTTTTAGCAACAAAGAAGAAGCCGATTTATACCGTGGCCGCTACCGATTGAACCAACGTATTTACACCGAGCACTGCCAACCCAACACCGTAATAATGCACCCGCTACCGCGCGATTCCCGCGAAGAAGCCAACGAGTTAGACAGCGACCTCAACGCAAATCCCAACCTCGCGATTTTCCGTCAAGCGGATAACGGTGTGTTAGTGCGCATGGCATTGTTTGCGTTGGTGTTGAACGTAGCCGATCAAGTGGATAAATACGCGCGTGAAGTGAATTGGCATAGCTCGCTACGTGGTTGATAAAAAAGTAAATCCCCTAACCCCCTCCCAACCTCCCCCTTGAAAAGCGGGGAGGGGCTGACTCCCAGTGCGATAAGTTTTGTGCGAAGCTCGCCCTTGCCCCCTCCCGCTTTTCAAGGGGAGGGTTGGGGTGGGGTTGAATTTTGGTCTGACTTAAATAGTACATACACAAGGCCAACAGCTAACGCGAAAATCTAGCTCCCCCTTTGAAAAAGGGGGCTGGGGGGATGTTAAAAACCAAATATTGCCACAAAATTAACATTCAGAATTTTATTAATAATAAATTTAACCATTCCTCACTACGCGGCTAATCTAAATCGGAAACCATTCATGTTAAACATAATAATTTATGCACTTGGCACCGGCGGTGATATTGACCCTATGGTGGGGGTTGGGTTGGAATTAAAGCGGCGAGGTTACGCTGTTACGTTTTTATCGAACGATTATTTTAAGCCAAGAATTGCAGCGGCTGGCTTTGAATTTGTTTCAGTCGGCACGCTTGAGCAATATCATAAAGGCAACAGTGCCGCCGCTTGGGAGCCAAGGAATCACACCGATAATTTTGAACACTATCATGCGCCTGCGTTTGAGCCTGCGTTTGAGTATGTTAAAAATCTAGCTGATAAAAATGTATTGCTCTTGGCCTTGGGTGAAGAAAACGGTGCGCGGGCAGCTGCGGAAAAATTCAATATTCCTTTTGTTAAAGTTATTTTATCGCCCAACATAGTATTTTCTGCTTACAGTCCGCCTGCGCCCATGAGTTGGGCAATTCCTAAGTATATTCCGCGTTTTATTGTGCGCTATTTGTTGCGGCGTAATCGCAAAACCAGATTTAAGGTTTTCTGCAAAGCTCCGCATACCGCCGAGTACATTGCAACGCGCAAGCGTCTTTGGTGTCCCTTAAGATTTCAAACGAAATCCAACGCTATATTGCAAATTGGTTTCTTCCCTGAATGGTTTGGCATGCGTGCAAAAGATTGGCCAGCTGAATTAAAGTTAGTGGGTTTCCCCTTGCAAAATCGCGCAAGTTCAAGCATGCGAAGTGAGTTGGATGCATTCATTGAAAAGTTTGGCGCACCGCTTATTTTCACATCAGGTACAGGTGTGAAGGATGTTGAAGAGTTATTCAAAGAAGGGAGGAAAATTTGCGAACAATTGCAAGTGCCGGGATTATTTGTGGGCGGCAATACGGGTGCAGAAATCTTGCAAGGTTCTACCTTATGTACGCATATGGACTACATAGATTTTGAATACGCGCTGCCCAAAGCTTTGGCGATTGTTCATCACGGTGGTATAGGAACAACTGCGCAAGCGATTAAAGCAGGAATTCCACAACTGATTCGCCCCATCAAATACGACCAGCCTGACAACGCCGAGCGCATTTATAAATTAGGTTTAGGAACCTATGTGATGCCGGATGGTTTTAGAGCAGAGCAGGTGGCTCCTATGATTGGCAATATGTTGCAAAAAACTAAAAGCTCTAAAGCTCTGCGCCATTATTCTGCAGATGTTAACAACAGCAGTGCGATTATAAATGCGTGTGATTTAATTGAGCAGGCGAGTAAAAATTGCTAAATGAAATCAAAGAGTCTTCCTGGAATGGCGTTTACTTAAGCGAGTCTAACTGAGGAGATTACAATGCACTCCTAAATAAGCGAGTGCATGGGAGATGTTAGAATTGCAAAGGTATATTGTTAAAAAGTTACTTCAGGGTCAAGGTAATAGGCGGCTTGTTTGTTGTTGGATTTATACATTCCTAATAAATGGAATATCCAAGAGCCTTTAAAAGAGTCAGTTATGGTAATAGGTTTATCAAAGTCATCGCTAAAGTCTAAATCTGTCTCTTTTTCTGACGTGTCGACGTTAAATTGGGTCAGTAAACAGCTATTAAGTTGTACTTCAGGATTGGCTTGTTGGTAGGTAAAAGTAAGAGTGTCGCCCACATCAATTTTTGCGGGCATTTGATTTTGTGGTAACAGCGGCTGAAGAGCTGGATCACCGGTAACCTGAAAATCTACTTGAGTGACTAGGTTTTCCTCAATGCTCTTGGGAAATAAAAGAGTAAATGTATATTTGATCATGTTGAATCCTTTTGTAAGTGGCTTTAAAACTATTATTGAGTGATTTAAAAACTACCGCTCGCACGGCGAAGGTCTAATAGATCGGGCTCTGCTTGAATCAGCTTTAACGGATACCCGAGTTCAACTGCTCTGGTGAGTGCCGCAAGGGCAGCATCACGTTCACCTAACAACTCATACGCTAAGCCCGCACGAAACTGAACACTAGCATTTTTTGGCGCGATTGCAATTACACGCGCTAACAGCGGTTCTGCTTGTATGCGATCATTCAGGCGCGCCGCGTACAACGCCATTCGAGAAATAATTATTACATTTTCCGTTTTGTGTTCAAATTGTGGTGTCAGTAATTCACGTGCTTTGCCATAGGCTTTTTGCGCTTCAGTTTCGCGTCCGGGAATCCAGAGCAAGGCATCCGCCAAATTCGCCCAACCAAGGTAGCTGCTTGGGTTGCCCTTACTGGGTGATACTGCTGCTTCAAATGCAGCAGCAGCCCCTACATAATCTCCTTTATTAAATAAGGCATTACCAAGATTGGTGTGGAGCGCGTAACTGGAGCGTATTTGTAGCCCTTGTTGCAAAGCTTGCATAGCTTCATCTGAGCGGTTTTGGCGCTCTAGAGCAACATAGAGACCGGCATAGGCTAAAACGGCATCGGGTTGTAGTTGAATACTTAGGCTGTAAGACTCTTCGGCCTTTGGGTAATTGTTCTTCAATAGGTAGACGGCACCTAATTCATCAGCGAAAAAGCGCTCTTGAGGAAATTTTTTCAGGCCTTGCTGCGCGAGCTGAATTGCCTCGTCATAACGTTGTGTCGAGCGCAGTGCAGACACTTTGCCGCGCCAAGCAAAAACACTGGTAGGTTCAAGCGTGAGTGCTTGTGCAAAGGCGGTAAAAGCTTTGTCATGCTCGGCTTTGAGGGTAAATACTCTCCCTAATGCGACATGAACAAGTGCAAGTTGAGCATTTAAATGCAACGCTTGTTGCGCACTGGCATCTGCTTTCTGCAGCCAAACGGGGTCTTCGGTATCACTGTTGTAACGATAGCTGTATACCAGCGATAAGCCTGCGACTGCAGCTGCATTATCAGGGGTGCGTGAAAGAATAGTGTTAAAGCTTTTTTCTGCAGTCTCTAAGCTGCCGGGTCTATCAAACATCTTGAGCGCTTCAAGACCCTTGTTAAGTTCTAATGATTGCGAATAGGGTTCTAGTGGTTCGCTTTTGGCGATGTGGTCGTTGTCTTTGAGTGGTTGCAGTTGCGAAATCAAACCGCCTACAAGCATTGCAATAGTAATACCAATAAACGCAAGGGTAATACTGTTATTACGAATATAGATTTTTGCCCGTTGCGATAAAGGCATGGTTTTTTTTGCAATGCGCGTTTCAAAAGTTGGGTGCTCTTGCGTGCGCCCGCTGTTTTTTTTGCGTTTCTGAACGCTGGAAAGCTCTGTTTGCGAATGCGCCAATATTTGCGTGCTGTTAGTTTCAGCTTCTGAGTTTACCGCCATTATTTGGTACAGCTTTTCGCACTGTGCTGCTACCCAATGGGTGTTATTGGGGCGGTTGTCAGGGTCTTTGCTGAGTAATTGCCCTAAGAGCTCTACCGCTTCTGGCAGTAAATCCGGGTTCTTTTTAATGGGCGAAATTGCGGGGTGAGAAATAATTCGCTGCATCAGTTGCAGTTTGTTTTCCGTTTCACCAAAAGGATGCGCACCACATAACAGTTGGTAAGCTAAAATCCCGAAGGAAAATAAATCGCTGCGGTAATCCAGCTCTTCGCCCATGGCTTGCTCGGGCGACATAGAGCCGTAGCTGCCGGTTACGTAATCGGTGAGTGTGCCGCTAAAGTCTTGGGATTTGGCAATGCCGAGGTCAGTAATTTTGGCGAGCTTGCGCTTGTTGATTAAAATATTCTCCGCTTTTAAATCGCGGTGAATAATACCGGTATCGTGCGCTACCGCTAAACCCTGTGCAATTTGTGCCAGCCACTGCATACGCTGTGAGTGCGAGACTATATGCTCGCGTAAATGTTGCTGCAGGTTTTCCCCGTCTACATATTCCATCACCAGCGCGAGTTGTTCGTTGGTTTCCAGGTAATCGTAAATTTGAACAATATTGGGGTGGTTGAGTTTAGCCAGGAGCAGGGCTTCGCGTTTAAAGCGCTCGCGGTAGTGGGGTTCAATCAGTTCGGTGCGTAAACATTTAATCGCGACTTGCCGATCTAAACGGGAATCGCGCGCAAGGTACACCAATCCCATTCCGCCACGGCCGATGCTGCTGAGGATGGTGTAGTGACCTAGTTGGGTTAAGCCCCCAGTATCTTGCGGCGATTGTATCATTCAGTCGTCTATTTATGGTTTAAGCCATTCCCAGCGGTAACTCTAATGTGAGTACTCCACCTTTATAAATTTTAAATTTGTCGCAGCCAAAACGGATTTTACCTCCGCGTCTTTCTACTAGGGTTGGTAAACCTAACATCATAGGTAAGGTATCGGCAATTTGTTTGCGCAGGCGAAAAATATAAATATTCATATGAGTATTATCTAGCCCCAGCTCATTGGCGAGTATATCCGTGTACACCCAACCCTGGTTGATGCTATCCAAGCCGAGCGCCGCATCATCCGCACGGTGGCGAGCCAATTGTGCCAAGAGATAATGATGGTTGCGTATCGCTAAATCCACTTTTTGCTGGCTGCACACTAGCTCTAGCTGGGTAGTCTCTTCATCCAAGCTTAGCCTAAATACAAACTCCATATCATTGAGTTGTTGCAAGTTGAGGCTATGGGCCTCGGTGGGGCCGTAAATGTAGGCGCGTATCAACTGCCAATGCACATTGCCTAGTTGTACTAAATCGCCATTCTTAACGGCGTACGTTAAGTGCTCTTGCTTCTCATTCAGTGTTTCTATTTGCCACTCTTGGTTTTGCTCCTCGAAATAGAGCGCAAGTTCGGGGTTATAGGCATCGGGTAATAAATGGTAGCGCGCTAAATAAATCGGTTGCAGTTGAGTGTCAGTGGGAATATCCAGCGGCCAGAGCATATCGGCTGGCGCGCTGAGGTCTATGACTTTAAAAGCAGGGTCGGTGAGCTCCGCAAAATGCAGTTCATCGTTTAAGCCCAAGGGAATGGACTCACCAGCAGCTAAGTTAACGGTATTCAACCAAGTGCCATTAAGCCCCAAATTTTTAATACGCCACTCGCTGCCTGTCCATTCAATGGCGGCGTGGAGTTTGGATACGTAGGGTTTATCGATATGAGTATCAACAGAATTCGCCAAGCGGCCAAAGGTATGGTGCGGCGCTAGGGGAATATAGGTTTGAGTTGCAATGTCTAAAATATAAGCCATAAAAATATATACACAGGGTTGGTGTGTTGATCTTGAATTCCCTGTTTATGATTTCCACTCGCGCCCATTTACTAACGTGTAATAGCGTGTAATGGGCAAGTTATCGAATAGATCATAGAGTGCCACAGTCTAGACAAGGTTTCACCCGTTTATAAGGACTATTTACAGGGATGATTCGTGCATTCGATGCATGGATAACGGGTGAAATTGTGTCCTACTGGAGCTATATCCATGATCTCAATTTTCCAAGCGCCTAAATCTAATAAACCTGTGGCTAAAGCCGTCTATGCGTTTGATGAAGAATCGGGTGCAAAATGGGTTCCATTAAATAAAAGCTTTATCGCCCTCGCCAAAATTATTTTGCAGGCGGCTGCCGAGCGCATGGGCGTTAAAGGCGTAGCTGTCACATTAAGTTGCATTACTCACCAAGGTTATCGGCATCTCCTCTTAAGCGGGGATGAATCTAATAAAATCACCAACGCATTTGGCGCGGTGGAAGAGTTTATTATTTCTAATGAGGATTCATTAACGCCGCTGAATGAGCGCTTTAGTCATTTGGATACTGTATCTGCCTCTATGGATTACCACGGCCAGCGTTTGGGTTATTTATTAGCAACTTTGCCCGCGGCGGATTTTGTTGAGCAGTCCATGCGTCGTCCCCCACGTTTAATAGAGGCTGAGCTGCAGGTAGTGGCCAGTGAGTTGGGTTCTATTATTACTCGCTATCAAACTCGCTACCGAGCCATTTTTATTTATGGCGACCAAAATTTCTGGATTGGCAATAGCGCCGCTTTGCGCCAGTTAGATAAACGTATCGAACAACTAAAGGATGTGACTAAGCCGGTGTTTATTCGCGGCAATAAAGGTACGGGTAAAACAATTGCAGCGCGCAGCTTACATTGCTCACGTCATCAAAGTATTTTGCCATTTATTGAATCATCCTGTAATGAATGGCAAGAGGGCGCCGCCGCCAGCATTTTGCAGGCACTTTATGCTTATGCCAAAGGCGGTACTTTGTATTTACGCAATGTAGATGGTTTATCTGGTAATAATTTGCACATCTTGCAAAGTTTTTGGGAGAGCGTAAAAAAGGATTTGGCTGTTAAGGGAGTTGAGGAGTCGGCAGGGATTATCTTCTCTGTTAGCCGTAAGCATTATTCCAATGCTTACGATTTAAACGAGTGGTTAAAGGAAAATACTGTGGAATTATCCCTGCCAGATTTGGCAGATCGCCGTGAAGATTTACGTGATTTAGTGAATTTTTTTATTCGCGAGTACACCCTTTCCGTTGAGTTTGATTTTACCGAGCATGCGTGGCGATTGTTAGAAGCTTTTAACTGGCGTGAGAACGTAGAGCAGTTAAAGCGTGTTATTCAGAAAGTGGCTTTAGTTGCTGAGGAGCCGCTGATATCTGTAAGCCTATTGGAGCCATTACTAAGGGATTAGTAGGAGTTTACTAAACGCCGCTTCAGGATGGGGCGGCGTTTTTTTTCGTTCAGATTTTTACGTAAAGGATTATTTTTTTGGCGGATATTTCCTAATAACCACATCTGTTTGTGGATAAGGAATAGTGATTCCATTCGCATCAAACGCAAATTTAATTTTTTCATTTAGTGCAAACTTCACAGCCCAAAAATCCTCTGTCTTAACCCAAGGGCGCACGACAATATTAACACTGCTGGCGGCAAGCTCGCCCACAGCGACGACTGTTTCTGGCTCTCTTAATACTCGATCTTCTTCTGCAATAACTTTCAAAACAATATCTTTGGCTAACCGAAGGTCATCGTCGTAACTTACTGAAAACACCATATCAATACGGCGCGTTTGGCGCGATGAATAGTTAATAATATTGCTACTGTAAATGGCGCCGTTGGGAATAATCACTTCTTTATTGTCGCCGGTATAAAGCTTGGTAGAAAAAATTCCAATAGTTTCAATGATGCCAGAGGTGCCCGCCGTTTCTACAAAATCCCCCGCCTTAAATGGGCGAAAAATTAATAACATAAAGCCTGCGGCAAAGTTTTGCAGAGAGCCTTGCAATGCAAGCCCAATCGCAAGACCTGCTGCACCAAGCATGGCGATTAGCGAATTGGTGTTAACGCCAACGTAATCCAACGCTGCAACAAGGACAACAACTAGCAATAAGGCGCGCACTACTGAACCAAGGAAATCGATAAGGATGCGATCCAATTTGGTGTGCGATAACACTTTTTCCAGCGCACGGCTAATAATTCTTGCAGCGATTTGGCCGACCACAAATATAGTTAGCGCCACGGCCACCTTCAGTGACCAAGGTACAACGTGTAAATCAAAAAACTTTATAAGTTGAGCTTCTTCAAACATGGTTTTCTCTGTAGTAAAAATGAATTTGGTGTTTCCCTAAATTACACTCCCGAGTTTCAAAGAAGGGAGTCAGCCCCTCCCCACTTTTCAAGGGGGAGGTTGGGAGGGGGTTAATACCTAGTATTTCCGCTCAGGATGAATGGGGTCTGAGTCTCAAAAAACAACTAAGCAATCTGCCCCGTAGTGCGTACTCGTTTACCACCTTTTACAATTTCTTTTTTTGCTGCTTTCGTAGCGGCTTGCTCTTTCATTCGATTATCAATGTAATTCTTACCCGCCATTAAAAACCCCGCCACAATAAATGCGCCGGGCGGCAAAAGCGCTAGAATCATTCCGGGGTAATTGTTGCCTAATACATTCAGTGTCCAATTGCTTGCCATATCGCCAAACAATAATTGCATGTTGCTAAAAATCATGCCTGTGCCAATGACTTCACGGATTGCACCTATACAGACTAAAACCAATAGAAAACCTAATCCCATCATGAATCCATCTAAGGCAGCGAGTAGCATCTTATTTTTACTGGCAAAGGCTTCGGCGCGACCAAGCACGGCGCAGTTGGTCACAATCAGCGGAATAAAAATTCCCAAAATTTGGTACAGCTCATAAGTGTAAGCTTTCATTAATAATTCAATGCAACTCACTAGCGATGCAATGATCATAACAAATGCGGGTAAGCGAATGGTATCGCTGATTTGGTTGCGAATTAATGATACTGCTGTATTTGAAGCGGTGAGCACCATTAAGGTTGCCAAACCCAAACCCAACGCGTTTACAACCGTTCCGCTTACTGCCAGCAATGGGCACAAGCCTAAAACTTGTACCAATGCGGGGTTGTTCGACCACAGGCCCTTTTTAACAATATCTTGATAATCAACTGAAGCTTTGCTTTCACTCAGGCTCACTTCATCAATAGTTTGTTCGGTCATTTTATAGCTCCCGATACCGCATCATTTTTTTTAAACAATTCATCGCGATGTGCATCCACAAACTCCAATACACGGCGCACTTGATTTACCACCGCACGCGGTGTAATCGTTGCGCCTGCGAACTGATCAAAATCGCCACCGTCTTTTTTAACTCTCCAGTGTGAGCTTTCGGGTACACCTAGAGATTTTCCATTAAAGCTCAAAATCCATGAGTTCTTTTTTAAATCAATTTTATCGCCCAAACCGGGGGTTTCTTTGTGATCTACTATACGCACACCCGCAATAGAACCATCGGCGTTAATACCCACAATCATGCGAATATCGCCACTATAACCATCGGGCGCGGTGGCGGGAATAATCACCGCAATAGTTTCGTCGGTATGGCGCGCCACATAAATATCGCCACCGCTTTTTAAACCTAAACCTGCCCATGCGGATTCAGGTACTTGAATGGTATCGCTCAATAAATCATTATTGTGGCGTGTACGCGGCACTATTTCAAATAAGGCTTTTTGTTGCGCTGCGCGTTCTGCTTTGGCAATGCGCTCTTTGGTAAAGTCTGCGGTAAAGGCGAGCAGAGCGGTTGTCACTAGTGCGAAGGCACCCAGCAATAAACTGTTTTTGCTGATGGATTTGCCTAGCATCTTAAAACTCTCGTTTTTAAGGCTCTCGTTTTTTAAGTCATTAGACATGATTATTTCTCCGCCTTATCTTTTGCTATCACGATACGAGCTTTGCTGTGCCCGTAAGTGCGCGGAGTGGTGTAGTAATCAATAAAAGGTGCGGCGAAGTTTAAAAATAACACGGCGAAGGCAACGCCGTCGGGGTAGCCCTTGCCCCATACTCGAATCACATAAATTAAAACACCAATGGCTGCGCCATAAATAATGCGGCCTTTTTTACTGACTGCCGATGTTACCGGGTCTGTTACAATAAAAAATGCGCCCAGCATAGTTGCCCCAGAGAGCAAATGGAAAAGCGGTGAGCCGCCACTATTTGAACTGCCGTTGTCGTAAAAAATCGCTGCCATTAGCGCAAGGGCAATCAACATTGAAATAGGCGCGTGCCAAGTGAAAATGCGTTTGTAGAGCAAAAATAATCCGCCGATTAAAAATGCAATATTTACCCACTCCCAACCTGCGCTGGCGAAGTAGCCGCTTTTTAACAGAGGTTCGCTTTTGTAAATTTCTTCAAGCGCGAGCGATGAGTTTTGTTTCATCACATCTAACACTGTGGCAGAAGCATAGCCATCAATTGCTTGGCCGCCAAAGATTTTGTTCAGTGCTTCGCTAATACTGACGGCGTGTGTACCATCGATGGTTACGGGTGTTGCCCATTGCGTCATGGGAATAGGGAATGACACCAGCAAAATCACATAGGCAACCATCGCCGGATTAAACGGATTTAAACCCATGCCGCCGTAAAGTTGTTTGGCCAACACAATTGCGCAAAAGCTACCGACTACCACCAACCACCAAGGGCAGTAGGGTGGTAGTGACAACGCCAATAAAAATGCTGTTACCAGCGCGCTGTAATCTTGTAAATAAAAACCAATGGGGCGATTGCGCAGTTTCAATACTGCAGCTTCAAATGCCAGTGCGCTCACACTTGCAATCAACAGATTAAAAAATACACCCACGCCAAAAAAATACGCCAGCGTGAAAGCACCGGGCAGAGTGGCGTATAGCACCAAGCGCATTACTTGGCTAGTGCTTAAAGGCCCATGTGCATGGGGCGATGTAATATTTAATAAAGCCATTCTTTCTTCTCGGGTTTTGTGTGGGCGCTGAGGTACAACACATTCGTCTAGGTAATTTAACCCCCTTCCAACCTCCCCGTGCATAAACCACATGGATGTGGTTTATGCACGGGGAGGTTGGGTTACAATAGCGCGTTCAACTTCTCTTCCAAATTCAACATCGCCGTTCTAAACGCTTCCACATTCGCATCACCCTCTGCTTCCGCTTTTGCTAAGCGATCTTTGGCTTTTTGCAAACGGGTTTGTAGCGATTGAATTTGCTCAGCGCGCTTTTCGTCGTCGCTCATGGTAGCGAGGGCGGCGGCTTTAGCTTTAGCTTTTTCAATCGCGTGCTCAGCGGCACTAACTTCTACGCGCGCAGGTGTTACCGGTGTCGATTTTTCCAGCTCAGCTAATTCCGCTTGGGCTTCTGCCAGTTTTTGCAGCATTTTTTCGGCGCCGAGTTGCAGTGCGTTTGCGGTTGGGCTGTTTTCTGCCTTGGCCTGTTCAGCTTTTTCTTGCGACTTAATTAAGCGCGCCTGTAAGGATTCAATATTCGCACGCAGCTTTTCTTCGGGCGATAAACTGAGCTTGGCTTGTGCACGCGCAATCGCAGCGGCCACTGGATCTTCTGCAGCTGGGGCAGATGTCGCTAGAAAATCCGCGAGTTTCTTTTCTGCTTCAGCGAGTTTTAATTCGCATTGTTTAATACGCGATTGTTGGCGAACTAATTGTTCTTCGGTGATCGGGAATTCTAGATTTTTGGGTACCAGTGGCGCGCGTGCGCTTTCCAAGCTGTTTTTGGCCGCGCCGAGAATGCGCTCTAATCGCGCCTTTTGTTCATCAAATCCAAGTTGATCTGCATTGGCTTTGGCAAGCGCAGTCATTACAGCCGCAACTTGCGGTACGGCAAGTACTGAGTTTGTGTCAGCTGCGCCTTGCGGTTGGTTTGCGGCGGCAGCTTTTTGTTCGGCGGTTTTTTGTAAGAGCAGGGCTTTGGCTTCTTCTGCCACTTTTTTGCGCGCTACACGTTTGGCTTCTTTTTCTGCTTCTTCTTTTTCTATTCGCAACTTTCTAAATTCAAAACGTTGGCGCGAACGATCTGCTTTTTCTTTTTCGCTAATGTGATTGCGAATACTACCTTTGGCAGCACGATAATATTGCACTAGTGGAATTTTGCTTGGGCACACGTAAGAGCAGGCACCGCATTCAATACAGTCAAAAATATTGTGCGCTTGCAAACGTTCCAAATCCTCTGCTTGCGCATACCAAAATAATTGTTGTGGTAACAAGCTCACGGGGCAGGCTTCAGCACAGAGGCCGCAACGAATACACGCTTGTGCTGGCGGTGGTGGAGGTGCTTCTTTTTTGCTGGGTGCGAGTAAACAATTAGTGGTTTTAATTACTGGCGCACGCAGGTCGGGCAGGGTAAAGCCCATCATTGAGCCGCCCATAATCACGCGCGATGCTTTGTTTGCATCAAAACCATGCTGCTCTAAAACATAATTAATCGGTGTGCCGAATAGCACATCAATATTGCGCTGTGTTCTGAGCGATTCACCTACAACGGTCATCACTCGATCAATTAGTGGTTCGCCATAGCGCACGGCGCGCCACCCAGCAACAGCGGTGCCCACGTTTACGCAGGTTGCACCTATATCTGCCGAGTGATGACCATGGGGGATTTCGCGCCCCGTTAAAATTTGAATTAATTGTTTCGCGCCGCCTGAAGGATATTTGGTGGGCACAGCCACAACTTCAATAGCGGAATCTTTACCAGTAACACGCGCATTTTTAACGGCTGCTTGCAGTGCAGCTATGGCTTTTGGTTTGTTATCTTCTACACCAATGACCAAACGTGTGGGGTGATGCAAAATATAGCTGAGTAATAAAGTACCTGCGATAACTTCATCGGCGCGCACTTGCATAAGCATATCGTCGGCCGTGATATAGGGTTCGCACTCAGCGCCATTAATCACCAGCGTATCAATTTTTTGGGTCGATTTTGTATTGAGTTTTACCGAGGTAGGAAAACCTGCGCCACCTAAACCGGCTACACCTGCGGCTCGAATTTTATCGAGCAAGGTTAAACGCTCAACCGCTAAATAATCTTCGCACGCTTCGGTGGCGATAAAAGTGTGTTCACCGTCGGTATCAATCACAATGCATTCGCCGCTCATGCCAGAGGGATGCGGCAACACAAAATTTTCTATCGCGGAAACCGTTCCTGAACTTGAAGCGTGAACGTTCGCGCTAAAAGTGCCATCGGCGGCGGCAATCAATTGGCCAGCCAAAACTTTATCGCCCACTTGCACAATGGGTTTTGCGGGCGCGCCAATATGTTGATTGAGCGGAATAATTAATTGCGGTGGAATGGGCAAACTGCCCAGCGGCAATTGCATAGATTGAGTTTTATTTTCGGGCGGATGAATACCGCCGGGAATTTCCCAGACTTTTATTAAGTTCTGGGTGGGAATTAAACTATTCAAGGAATTAGTTACAGGAGTATTCATCAGGCGGCTGCACCTGTGCGTTGATGTTTGTCGCTGGCAATTAAATGAATTGGGTTGATGCTAGGTAATTCCCACGCCCAGGTTTTTAAGTTGGTTTCAACTGGAATCATATCAATGCAATCAACAGGGCAAGGTTCTACGCATAAATCACAGCCAGTACATTCATCTGCAATGACGGTGTGCATTTGTTTGGCTGCGCCGAGAATGGCATCCATTGGGCAGGCTTGAATACATTTTGTGCAGCCGATGCATTCATCTTCGCGAATGTAAGCTACTTTTTTTACCTCAGATTCGGTGCCGTGTTCTTCATCTAATTGTGGTGCTTCAACATCCAATAAATCGGCGAGTGCGTTAATTGTACTTTGACCACCGGGCGGACATTTGTTAATTGCATCGCCATCCACAATTGCTTGCGCGTAAGGGCGGCAGCCGGGATAGCCGCATTGGCCGCATTGTGTTTGCGGCAAAATAGTATCGATTTGATCGACAATCGGATTGCCTTCCACCCTGTAGCGCACTGCGGCAAAACCAAGCACGGCACCAAATAAAAGCGATAGGCCGACAAGCGCGACAAGCGCAGAAGTAATGGGGTTTTGAAGGATGAGTTCAAACATAAATTAATCAGTTTCAGAAAATAAAATAATTGCTCGGTAAATTTATTAATCGTCATCCTCGCGTAGCGGGGATCCAGCTCTTGATTTTAAGAATAGCCATTGAGCTAACTAAAAGCTGGATCCCCGCTGCGCGAGGATGACGACTCCCTGTTTAAAGGTTAATTACCTAATCCCGCAAAACCCATAAACGCCAATGACATTAAGCCCGCGGTAATCATACCTATGGCTGCGCCTTTGAAGGGCAGAGGAACATCTGCAGCCGCTAAACGTTCACGCATGGCAGAAAATAAAACCAACACCAATGAAAAACCCACCGCACCGCCAAAGCCGTACATGGTTGATTCAAAAAAGTTGTGAGTTTTTTGGGTATTTAATAAAGCCACACCGAGCACGGCGCAGTTCACCGTAATTAGCGGTAAGAAAACACCAAGCACGCGGTATAACAGTGGGCTGGTTTTTTCCATAAACATTTTTACGAATTGTACTACGGCGGCAATCACTAAAATAAACGCGATAGTGCGTAAATATTCTAAACCGAGCGGGGCGAGAACCCAGTGATCAACAAGATAAGTGCAAACAGATGCGAGCGTCATTACAAACGTGGTTGCGCCCGCCATGCCTATTGCAGACTCAAGTTTGTTGGATACGCCCATAAAGGGACACAAGCCCAAAAATTGAACCAGCACAAAGTTATTGACGAACACTGTGCTTAATAAAATGAGGAAAAATTCGTTGATAGACATGGAATAAGTTCTCTACGAAGCTGAATCTCTGTAGGTTGGGGTAAGCTTGCGCACCCCAACACCACCATCTCGCCATGTTCACCGATAAATCGACATGAGCCGCTTGATGTTACATTTACGCCTGCGGAAAATTTGTTTGTTGGGGTGCGCTTCGCTTACCGCCAACCTACGGGCTCTCTCCGTAGAGACTTACATCACCCGTTGGCCAGGTTTTGCGCCTGCATTTGGTTCCAGCAAATAAATTTCTTTATCGCCTGAGCCCGCGGCTAACACCATGCCTTCGCTCATACCAAATTTCATTTTGCGCGGTTTGAGGTTTGCTACGACCACGGTGAGTTTTCCGACCAAATCTTTTGGATCGTAAGCGCTTTTAATGCCGGAGAAAACATTGCGCGTCTCACCACCTAGATCCAAGGTTAGGCGCAACAATTTATCGGAGCCTTCAACATGCTCGGCGTTGGCGATAAGTGCGATACGCAAATCTACTTTGGCGAAATCGTTAAATTCAATTTCAGCGGCAATCGGGTCATCGGTCAGTGCCGTTTTTGCTATTTCAACTTTGGGTGCAGCAGCGGCCAAGGCTTCTTTAGTGGCTTCTAACATAGCATCGACCTTGTCTTTTTCTACGCGAGTGAGCAGCGGTTTAAATTCATTAATTTTTTTGTTGCCACGGAAATTAACTGCTTCAGTCCAACTCAATGTTTCACCGAGGAAGGCTTCGGCATCTGCTGCCAGCGTTGGCACCACCGGTTTTAAGTAGGTGAGAATAGCGCGGAACATATTAATGCCGAGTGTGCACACGGCTTGGGTTTGCGTTTCTGCTCCCGCTTGCTTTGCCAGCTTCCACGGTTCTTGGGTGGCGATGTATTCGTTGGCTAAGTCTGCCAGTGCCATGACTTCGCGCAGTGCTTTACTGTAGTCGCGGGCTTCGTAGTGGGCGGCGATGGTTTCGCCGGCATCCACAAACTTTTGCCACAAATCCGCATCGACAATATCGCTCGCTAAAACACCGCCAGCGTTGTTGATGAACTTGGCGGTGCGGCTGGCGATATTCACAACTTTGCCGACTAAATCGCTATTCACGCGTTGAATAAAATCTTCAAGGTTGAGATCGATATCGTCCACCGCACTGGTCAGTTTGGCAGCGAAGTAGTAGCGCAAATACTCCGGGTTCAAGTGATCCAAATAAGTTTGCGCGTTAATAAACGTACCGCGCGATTTGCTCATCTTGGTTCCGTTGACGGTCACAAAACCATGAACGCAAATTTTGGTGGGCGTACGCAGCTTGGCGGAATGCAACATTGCGGGCCAGAAGAGCGCGTGGAAATTGACAATATCTTTACCAATAAAGTGGTAAACCTCGGCGGTGGAATCCTGTTTCCAGTAATCCATCCAATCGATGCCGTGTTTATCGCCGTAGTTTTTTAAACTGGCGATATAGCCGATAGGTGCATCCAACCACACATAGAAGAACTTGCCGGGCTGGCCGGGAATTTCAAAACCGAAGTAGGGCGCATCGCGGGAGATATCCCACTCTTGCAGGCCGCTATCCAGCCATTCGGCCATTTTGTTGGCGACTTCATCTTGCAGGTGGCCAGCGCGAGTCCAATCTTTCAGGAAATCGCTGAAGGCTGGCAAGGTGAAGAAAAAGTGTTCGGAGTCTTTGGCGATAGGGGTTGCGCCAGAGATGGTAGATTTAGCATTGAGCAAATCCATAGGCGAATAGGTGGCGCCGCATTTTTCACAGTTATCGCCGTACTGGTCTTCGGTTTTACATTTGGGGCAGGTGCCCTTGATGTAACGGTCGGCCAAGAACAGATTTTTCTCCGGGTCAAAGGCTTGTGAAATCTTGCGGCTGGCGATATGGCCATTAGCCACCAAACGCTCATAAATCATGTAAGACAACTCGCGGTTTTCATCCGTATGGGTGCTGTGGAAGTTGGCGAAGTTGATGCTGAAGCCTGCCGAGACCGACTCGTGATCGCGTTTGATATTGGCGATATGCTCTTCCGCGGTAATCCCTTTCTCTTCAGCTTTTAGCATAATCGCGGTGCCATGGGCATCGTCCGCACAGAAATAGAGGCAATCATTACCGCGCAGGTTTTGGAATCTCACCCAAATGTCGGTTTGGATTTGCTCCAGCATATGACCGAGGTGCAAATCGCTATTGGCATAGGGAAGGGCGCTAGTAACCAAAATTTTACGGGCGGGTATTTTACGAGCTGGCGATAATTCAGGTGATTGAGTCATAGGTCTGCTTAGCTGGCTGAGTCTAGGTTTAAGGCCGCTATCTATTTGAGCAACCTCATAAAAAGGCGCGCACTATAGCATTTTTCACTCACCGTTTCAGGCGAATATTGCATAGCCGCGATGACTATGTCTATAGTGCACGGGCTTTGACTATTTTTTCATAAAAACTCTATTCCCTACATCATAAAGGTGACTGCTATGACGGATCCGGTAGAAACAAAAGACGTATTTCAAGTCTCCCAAGACTCAAAAAACCTCGCCTTATTACTATGGATTGGCACTTTATTTTTTGGCTTTATCCCCGGCTTGGTTCTGTATCTGGTTAAAAAAGATGACCCTTATATTGTGGATCAAAGCAAAGAAGCCCTTAACTGGTCCATTACTGCCATCATTGGTTATGTTGCGGGCAGTATATTGATGGTGATCTTGATTGGTTTTTTGGTTATTGCCGCTGTGGGGATTATTCATTTGGTGTTCTGCATCATGGGTGTTATAGCAGCATCGAGCGGCCAGACCTTCCGCGCCCCCTTCGCAATTCGCTTGATTAAGTAATTCGTTTCGGGATGCTGTTTAAAAAGAGCACTTTATGTGCTCTTTTTTTATTTTGTGTGCTCGCTTTTTTGGGTGGTTTTGCACCATTCTTTTTCATCGACGATGTAAAAATGGTCTAACGTTTAGCATTGCCTCAAAAAAGCGCTAATTTAGCGCGCGCTGAACACATTGCTTCAAGTTGGTGCGTTTGTGCCTCTGAACCCCCTTAAAACCCCCTGTTTTCTTGGCACGTATTTCGCTCCATTCACACTACTGATAATAAGCTTGTAGGTGTGTAATGGCTAAACCTGTTTTTTACGATGAGATGATGGATGCTCCAGAGGTGCTGAGGCCTCACTACCAAGCCTACGGCCATTGGTTAAATACCTTGCCCAAAGAGCGATTAGCACGAAAAAAGGCTGAAGCGGATCTAACCTTTCACCGCTTGGGTATTACCTTCGCGGTCTATGGTGAAGAGGAAGGTACGGAACGTTTAATTCCCTTTGATTTGCTCCCCCGCATAATTCCATCCAATGAGTGGAAAATGCTGCAAAAAGGTTTAGAACAACGCGTTAAAACCTTAAATTTATTCCTGCACGATATCTATCACGGTCAAGAAATTTTACGTGCGGGTTTAATTCCGCCCGAGCAAATTCTGCGCAATGCGCAATATCGCCCAGAGATGCAAGGTGTGGATGTTCCGAACCAAATTTATGCGCACATTGCGGGCGTAGATATGGTGCGCGCTGGTGCGGGCGAGTTTTATGTATTAGAAGATAATTTGCGTGTGCCTTCTGGCGTATCTTACATGCTGGAAAACCGCAAGATGATGATGCGTTTATTTCCAGAGTTATTTGCCAAGCATGCAGTAGCACCGGTACAACATTACCCCGATATGTTGCTGGATAATTTACGCCTCTGCGCGCCGCAGGGGGTGGAGAATCCTACAGTGGTTGTCTTAACACCGGGCAGTTTTAATTCTGCTTATTTTGAACACGCATTTTTAGCGCAACAAATGGGCGTGGAGTTAGTAGAAGGCCGCGATTTATTTGTGCGCGACGATTCAGTTTATATGCGCACCACCCAAGGGCCAAAACGAGTTGATGTTATTTATCGCCGTTTAGATGATGACTTTTTAGATCCACTCGCATTTCGCCAAGATTCTATGCTCGGGGTTGCGGGTTTGTTATCCGTTTATCGCGCAGGCCGGGTGACCTTGGCGAATGCCATTGGGACAGGTGTGGCAGATGATAAGTCGATTTATCCCTATGTGCCAGAGATGATTAAATTTTACTTAGATGAGGTGCCGATTTTAAATAACGTGCCTACACACATGTGCAGAAAGCCGGAAGAGTTGGCGTATGTGTTAGATAATCTTGCTGAATTGGTAGTAAAAGAAACCCACGGTGCGGGTGGTTACGGAATGTTGGTTGGGCCAGCGGCAACTAAAGCAGAAATTGCAGAGTTTCGTAAACATTTAGTGGCTAACCCCAGCAAATATATTGCGCAACCTACGCTGGCATTATCGACTTGTCCTATTTTTGTGGATTCGGGTATTGCGCCGCGCCACATAGATTTACGCCCATTTGTATTGTCCTCAGGCAAAGATATTCGCATGGTTCCTGGCGGTTTAACGCGGGTTGCCTTACGTGAAGGTTCGCTGGTGGTGAATTCATCTCAAGGTGGCGGAACTAAAGATACTTGGGTCTTAGAGGATTAGGTGCTGGAGGATTAAGAGCCAGAAAGTTAAAAATTAGCAAGTTAAGAGTTAAAAACTAATTTTTGCCGTAACAAAATTTGTGTTGGATGGAGAAAAAATATGTTATCACGCACGGCAGATCATTTATTTTGGTTGGCGCGCTACATTGAGCGTGCAGAAAATATTGCGCGTTTATTAGATATTACCTGCCAGACGTCACTTGCGCCGCAATCTGCCGACAGTGCGAGCCGCAATTGGCAAGCAGCGCTGTTGTGTAACGATCAATTGCCTGCCTATTTAAAAGCTTATCCAGAAGTGACGGCTGAACATGTTTTGGCGTTTATGGTGTTTGATGTACACAATCCATCGTCTATTTATTCCTGTTTAAAAGCCGCGCGCGAAAATGCTCACGCGGTGCGCGGAACTCTAACGTCGGAAATGTGGGAGACCATAAACTCAACCTGGTTAGAAATGTTGAGTCACAGTAAACGTAAACTGCAAGATGAAGAGTTTTCGGGGTTTTTTGAATGGGTAAAAACGCGTTCATCGCTTTCACGCGGTGTAACCTTCGGCACCATGTTGCACGACGATGCCTTTTGTTTTATTCGTTTAGGTACTTATCTTGAGCGCGCCGACAATACTGCGCGTTTGTTGGATGTGAAATATTACTTAATCGCTGAAGGTGAACCCATTGGCATAGCGGCTGATTATTATCAGTGGGGCGCTTTGTTGCGCTCGGTATCAGCGTTTGAAATTTATCGCCGTGTGTACCGCGATAGTGTGTTGCCGAGCAAAGTTGCTGAGCTTCTTATTACTAACTCTGAGTTACCGCGTTCATTGACAACGTGTATGACTGAAGTTGAATCGATGTTGCAAAAATTATCCAATCAAAACTCCCACGAAACCCAGCGTTTGGCGGGTCAGCTGAGTGCGCAATTGCGCTACGTAAAAATTGATGAAATTTTAGAGGAAGGTTTGCATCCTTACTTAGAAAAATTCCAGAATCGAATTTATGATTTGGGTATGCGCATTAGTCACGATTTTTTAATGCCGATGCGAGCTGCCTGATTTTTTGAGTGGTTTAGGTTTATTAATGGTCAATATCAACAAGAGGGATATTTTATGCTGCTGAATATTCAACACGAAACTGTGTATCGCTATTCAACGCCAGTGGATTACACCATTCAACATTTGCGTTTAACACCGCGTACTGAAGCTCATCAGCAAGCGATTGATTGGAAAATTAATACGCCGGGAAAATACCAGCGCCATATGGATGCCTATGGCAATGTTGGGCATATTTTGGTGTTAGATCGCCCACATGAAGAAATTCGTATTACGGTTAGTGGCCAGGTGGAAATTTCTAAAGAAAATGCGCACTTTCCGTCGGATGGCGGTGAAGTACCGCTCTTGGTGTATTTGCAGCCCACGCACTTAACCACGGCGAATGAGGCCGTATTGGATTTGGCGCAAGCTGTCCACCGCTCTCAACGTGGAGCTATAGATTCCATGTTCAAGCTCATCGATGGAATTCAGCAAGCGGTCGCCTATGTTCCGGGTGCCAGCCAAGTCACCAGTACGGCGGCTGAAGTTTTGGAAGTAGGCGCGGGTGTTTGTCAGGATCATGCGCATGTATTTATCGCCTGCTGTCGAGCACTTGATTTGCCTGCGCGTTATGTGAGTGGTTACATTCACCCTGGCGATACCGATCATGCGGCCAGTCATGCATGGGCCGATGTGTGGTTGGAGGGAATGGGGTGGGTGAGCTTTGATATCACTAACGCTAACTTTGCGGCATCAGAACACTGCCGGTTGGCGGTTGGGCGAGATTACTTGGATGCGTGCCCGGTTCGCGGTGTGCGGCATGGTGGTGGTGCAGAGGCGATGGAAGTGGTGGTGCGAATTGCCCACCCAGATTCGGCCAGTGTACTGCTACAATCTATAGTGTCTTTTCCGCCCTTTGATAAAGATATGAAACAAGAGTTACCCCAACAGTAATCGTTTTCGCTCTGAGTTTTGCCTTGGAGCGCTTCTCCAAGGTTTTTAAGTTATGACGTATTGTATTGGGCTTCAAGTGGATTCCGGGTTAGTTTTTTTATCGGATTCGCGTACCAACGCCGGTGTGGATCACATTAACACCTTTCGCAAAATGACAGTGTTAGAGCGTACTGGCGACAGAGTGATGGTGCTGCTGACTTCCGGTAATTTAGCGATCAGCCAAGCGGTTATTAATGAGCTGAAGCCCTTAGAGACTAGCTCTTTGGTGGATGCTAACAACATGGTAGAAGCCGCCCGCATAGTGGGCGCGGCACTCCGTACTGTTTACAACCGCGATGCCGATGCCTTTAAAGAATTCGGGTTAGATTTTGCAGCCAGCTTCATTTTTGGTGGGCAAATAGGCCATGAGCCACCCCGCTTGTTCCAAATTTACGCGGCCGGTAATTTTATTGAAACCACTCGCGAAACACCTTATTTTCAGGTGGGTGAATCTAAATACGGTAAGCCTATTATTGATCGTGTCGTTGAACCGAGTACTACGTTAAAAGATGCTGCCAAGTGCGCCCTCATCTCCATGGATTCTACTATCCGTTCAAATTTGAGCGTGGGTATGCCGCTGGATTTACTGGTTTATGAAACCAACAGTTTGTGCGTGAAGAGTCATGTGAGTATCGGGTTAGAAGATCCCTATTATCAGCAGTTGCGTTCCAGTTGGGGCGAGCGTTTGCGACAGGCGTTCCACGATATGCCGGAGCCGGATTACTGGGGCTGATTTTTATGTTCACTCTGCATGAGTAGTGCAAGAAAATCATCGGTAGACATGGGGTGGTACATAAAGAATCCTTGAGCCATAGCGCATTGGTTATTAACGATGAAATCTAAGGTTTCCTGATCCTCAATACCCTCGGCAATGACTTGCAGATCCAAGTGGTTGCCGATATCGATAATGCTGCGTGCAATAGCGTATTTTTTTTTGTTCTGGGTAACATCAATTAAAAATGAACGATCAATTTTTAAGTAATCAATCGGTAAATCTTGCAAATAACTGAAGGATGAGTAGCCGGTACCAAAGTCGTCAATAGCAAAGCGAATGCCGATTTCACGTAATTGATTCATGGTACTTAATACGCTTTCTTTATCCTCCATAAATAGCGATTCGGTGATTTCGAGCACAATGCTTTCTCCTTGAACATCGTACTCTATTAGCTTATTTTGAATGTTATTCGCAAGGTCAGCGTCTTTAAATTCACGGGCTGAAAGATTAATCGCTACCGTAATATTGTTGATGCCGTGGTGTTTCCAACGTGCTATTTCCGCACACACTTTATCCAACACAATTCGCCCAATTGCGCTAATCAGATTTGCTTGTTCCGCAATAGTAATAAATTGCACGGGTGGAATCATAGTCCCATCCGGCCTGATCCAACGCGCTAAAGCTTCAGCGGCAACTATTTTACCGCTGCTGACCTGAATTTCGGGTTGTAGAAATATATGGATTTGGCCATTGCTAATGGCATAGCGAAGGTTGTGCTCAAATTCCAATTGATGCAGCGCTAAACGCTCCAGTTCTTCACTGTAAAATTGAAAATTATTTTTGCCTAATTTTTTGGCGCGATACATAGCCATATCAGCTTTGCCGATCAATCCATCGGGAACTGTGTCGTCACGGGGGTAAATACTAATGCCCATGCTGCAGCTAATAAAATGGTTGTGATTATTGAGCAAGAAGGGCTGTGTTAATGACTCTAGGATGTTGGCGCTCATGCGCATTAATCCCGATTGTGAAATATCTGACTCAATTAGTATTACAAATTCATCGCCGCCCAAGCGCGCTAAAATATCGCCATCACGGACACAGTTGCGCATGCGTTTAGTGGCAATGCGCAAAAGCTGATCGCCTGCCTCATGGCCATCGGTATCGTTTACTTTTTTAAAGTTGTCCAAATCAATAAAGATCACCGCAATTTTTTTATCATCCTGCGGGTGCTCTTTAATAATGCTGTCAATCTTCTCTAGGAGAAAATTGCGGTTGGGCAGGCCTGTGAGCGCATCGTGATAGGCTTGATGATGAATAAACTCTTCAATTTTTTTCTCTTCAGTGGCATCGCGCAAGCACCATACGCGCCCAATCAGCAGGTTGCTTTGCAATTGGGGAAGAGAGTGATATTCAAAAATGCGCCCATTGGTGAAATGCAGAGTGCCCTTAATATGGGCATGGGGTTGCTTGTGTAATGCATCCGTCATTTCGCTCAGGTGCCAGGGGTTCAAGAGCATCTTGCGCACGTTCTGCCACGAGATAGCTTGCGTTTTACCCTCGTATTTGGCGATATCAGGTAGGAGCTCCTTACCCATCTTGTTACTTTTGAGGAGCCGTCCCGTATTATCGAGCGCTAGGATGATTTCACCCGTCGCATCAAAGGTCGCATTTAGGGCCGTGAGGGATTTTTGCAGCTGATCTTGAGTATCGCTTAGGGTTTTAAGCTGGGTGCGCAATAATTGAGTGCGCTCGTTTAGCTCCTTTGAGGTGAGATAGAGTGAGTTATCCAGCACCTTACGGTCTAATTCATTTTGCTCATAGGTATCAGAAATTGTTTGCAGTAGTGCAGCGTGCTGCTTTTCTAAACCCGCAGCGTCACAATATTGCTGTAGTTGTTGCAATAACAATTTATGCATAAAAAGGGTATCTAGTTATTTTATTGTAGTCTTTTGGCGTAAGGCCATTGTACATGACATTGCGCTGCTGTTCATAAAACTGCCAAATTGTGCAGTGGGTGACTCCTGTGGCGGTCAGTAAGAAGTCTGTAGGTGAGAGGTCTGTAAGTGAGAGATCTGTAGCGTAGACGTAATAACCCAAGCTTAGGCTAAAAGCCTGCGCTACGCAGCTTTAAGTCCCGGCTTATTACAGGCTTCCAATCCTGGAAATAACGTTGCCCTTCTAGTGCCTGCTTCTAACTGGTGACATTTGTGAATTTTGGATACAAAGGCGCTTATGCCACAATCCGCACCGATAATTTTTTACTTTTAATTCCGTACTGGGTGGTCTTTTGTAATGCGTAAATCTAAGCCGATAATAATCTCTGTTGTTGCTTTATTAGGGATATTTTTAATTTTATTCCTTGTGAAGTTCACACAAATTTTTTCTATGATTGAGGCGGGTAAGAACTTTACTCCACCGCCAGAAGCCGTAGGGGCATTCACTGCCGAAGTGCAGGACTGGCCGAACAGCTTTACTGCTATGGGCACGGTAGAGGCAGATGAGGGCATTAATATCTCGGCGGAAGTAGCCGGTAAAGTGCAAAAGATTCTGTTTAAGTCGGGCGAGCAGGTTAAAGCAGGTACGGTGCTTCTTGTTCAGGAATCGGGCAATGAAACGGCACAATTGAGTGCTGCCAGTGCGCGGTTGCGGTTAGCACAGGCAAATTACGAACGCATGGTGCAGTTGCGCAAAAAAAATACGGTTTCACAAAATGAGCTAGATACTGCACTACAGCAAAAAGAATCTGCGCAGGGCGATGTTGATAATTTAAAAACCACCCTGAATAAAAAAGTGGTTACCGCGCCTTTCGATGGCCGCTTAGGTATTCGTAAAGTTGACTTGGGGCAAGATTTAGCGGTAGGCACTCAAATCGTTTCTTTACAAGCTACCAACCGCGTTCGCGTTAACTTTCCTGTGCCACAATTCTGGTTAGTGAAAATGACTAAAGGCTTGCCGGTGACTGTGCAACTGGGCGATGGCTCTAACAATGTTGTTAAAGGTGAAGTGACTGCGGTAGGTGCGGATATTGATGCGACAACGCGCAACGCAACTGTGCAGTCTTCGTTGGAGAATTCCAGCAACCAATTTATCCCCGGGATGGCGGTACAAACGCAAGTGACGCTTTCTAACCCTGAAAAAACGTTGGCTGTGCCAAGTACAGCAGTTATTTTTGCTCCCTTTGGCGATACCGTTTTTGTTATTGAAAAAGATAAAGAAAAAGGCACTTTAAAAGCGCGTCAACAATTTGTGCGTTTGGGTAAGTCGCGTGGTGATTTTATTGAAATTGCGGATGGCTTAAAAGCCGGTGAGCAAGTGGTAAGTGCAGGTGCCTTTAAATTAACTAACGGCCAATCGGTAGTGATTAGCCAAACGCCGCAGCCTGCGTTTAATCAAAATCCTAAGCCTGCAGATAATTGATTATATCTTGCTGCCTAATGCTGAATAATATTCAGCATTAGGATTGCCCGCAAATTGTTTCACTCAAACACAATTGAGTTATTTATATGAAATTTACTGATATTTTTATTAAACGACCTGTGCTTGCTATGGTCGTTAGCCTGCTGATTTTAATCACAGGTATTCAGGCGGCCAGTTCACTTTCTGTGCGCCAGTATCCACGTAGCGATATTGCTGTTATCACCATTAGCACTGTTTATGTTGGTGCCAGTGCCGAATTAATTCGCGGTTTTATTACCACGCCTATTGAGCGCGCTATTGCCTCTGCCGATGGTATTGATTACATCGAATCTAGCAGTGCTATGAGCATGTCTACGGTTAACGTGCATTTGCGTTTGAACTACGATCCGCTCAAAGCTATGACCGAAATCAGTGCCAAGGTAAACCAAGTGCGTGGCGATTTGCCGCCTGAATCGGAAGTTCCATCAATTACGGTGGAATCGGCAGATAGCCAATTCGCTTCTGCTTATTTAACGTTTAATTCAAAAATTCTTGGGCAAAACCAAATTACTGACTTCTTAACACGCTCAGTACAGCCGCGTTTAACGGCAATCGCAGGCGTACAAAAAGCCGAAGTGTTGGGTGGTCGTACGTTTGCAATGCGTATCTGGTTGAAGACCGATAAGTTAGCTGCGCTTAATATTTCGCCCTCTGAAGTTCGCCAAGCGCTTTCTTCGAATAACGTGCAGGCTGCAATTGGCCAAACACGCGGTAGTTATACCCAAGTGAATTTGCGTGCAGATACTGATTTAAAATCAGTCGATGAATTTAAACGTTTGGTTGTTCGCCATAGCGCTGAAGGAACCATTCGTTTAGAAGATGTTGCAGACGTGGTATTAGGTGCAGAAAATTACGATACCGAAGTAAATTACTCGGGTGATACCGCCGTATTTATGGGTATTTTTGTAGCGCCTAATGCAAACTCATTAGAAGTTATCCGCAATGTTACGAAAGAGATGGAGAAAATCAAAGCTGACTTGCCCTCTGGTTTAATTGGCGCGGTTGCTTATGATGGCACTAAATATATTGAATCAGCAATTCATGAGGTTATTAAAACCTTAACAGAAACCTTACTGATTATTGTATTAGTTATTTTCTTATTCTTGGGTTTTAGCCGCTCAGTTATTATTCCTGTCTTGGCGATTCCACTCTCGCTGATTGGTGCCTTGTTTATTATGCAAGTGTGCGGCTTTTCGCTGAACTTGCTTACGCTATTATCCATCGTGCTCTGCGTCGGCTTAGTCGTAGATGATGCGATTGTCATGGTGGAAAATATAGAGCGCCATATTCAAGAAGGTAAGACGCCTTTTAATGCTTCCATAGTTGCTGCCCGTGAATTAGCTGGCCCGATTTTGGCGATGACAGTAACGCTGATTTCAGTCTATGTACCAATTGGTTTGCAAGGCGGGCTAACGGGTACTTTGTTCCGGGAATTTGCGATTACGCTTGCGGGCGCTATTACAATCTCCGCGATTGTTGCAATTACCTTGTCGCCAATGCTGGCTTCACGTATGTTGAAACCTCACAAAGGCAACGGTGCGCCACTTGAAAATATTTTTAACCGCTTTCAAGTGTGGTATTCCGACAAACTGAATTACACCCTGAATAATCGCAAAGGCGTTTACATCTTTTGGGTGGGTATTGCACTATTGTGTTTCCCTCTTTATATATTCTCCCCTAAAGAGTTGGCACCTACAGAAGACCAAGGCGTTATTTTCGGTATTGTTGATGCACAATCTAACTCCACTATGGATCAGTCGTCGCACTACGCAAAAATTGTAAACAACGCGTTTATGGGTTTTCCAGAAACCGATTTTACCTTTCAGGTAACGTTTCCCACAGGCGGCTTTGCTGGCATGGTGTTAAAACCATGGGAAGATCGTGATCGCACCGTATTCGAAGTAAAGCCAGAGGTTCAAAAGAAACTCTCTGAAATTTCGGGTGTGCGCATTCTGCCCATTACGCCACCGGCATTGCCTGGCGGTGGTCAGTTCCCAGTTGAGTTTGTGATTGCATCCACAGAAGATTCCAAAGAAATTTATAACTTTGCGATTAAGCTACAAGAGAAAATGACTGCAAGCGGAAACTTTTATTTCAGTGTTTTGGATATGAAAGTAGATCAGCCAGATTACCAATTAAACATTGATCGTGAAAAAGTGGCTGACCTCGGTTTAAATATGCAGCAGGTTATTTATGATTTGGGAACTTTGCTAGGTGGTGGTTACGTCAACCGTTTTAATATGGCTGGCCAAAGCTACAAAGTGATTCCGCAAGTGAAGCGCTCTGAGCGTTTGACACCAGAAGATTTAACCAAGTTGTATATCACCGGGCCGGATAAGAAATTAATTCGTCTTGACCAAATTGCAACCTTGGATCACTCCACAGCGCCGCGCAGCATTAGCCGTATGCAACAATTAAACTCGGTGAAAATCAGTGGTGTGAGCGGTAAACCTTTGGCAGAAACTCTCGCTTGGTTAGAAACAGAAGCCGCGAAAATTTTGCCAAAAAATTACAGCGTCGATTACACCGGTGAATCGCGTCAATTAAAGCGTGAAGGCAATACGTTCTTGCCAGCATTTTTAATGGCCATCACCATGATTTTCTTGGTGCTCTCTGCGCAGTACAACAGCTTCCGCGATCCTATAGTAATTTTGGCCGGTTCTGTTCCTCTGGCGATTTTTGGTGCCTTGGTGTTTACCTTTATTAAAATGCCAAACCCCGATATGCCATCCTGGACCGGGCCTATTTCAAGTACGCTGAATATTTATTCGCAAGTTGGTTTGGTGACTTTGATGGGCTTGATTGCGCGTAACGGTATTTTGGTGGTGGAGTTCGCCAACCGTTTGCAAGAAGAGGGCGCCACCAAATTGGAAGCTATTCGCCAAGCGGCGGTAATTCGTTTGCGCCCCGTATTGATGACCAGCATTGCAACGGTTGCCGGTCATACACCGTTAATTTTTGCCAGTGGTGCAGGTGCAGAAGCGCGTAACTCTATTGGTGTGATTCTGGTATTTGGTATTGCGATTGGAACCTTCTTTACCTTGTTCGTGTTGCCGTCAGTCTATGTACTCTTGGCAAAGGATCATCACTTAGATAAGGAAGCGCTTGATAAGCTAGAGCACGGCCAAGCTTAGAGCTGGTACAATAGCGTCATCCTACAAGGGCACCACTAGGTGCCCTTTTTCTTGCAGCATCTATATTGGTTTGTCTTTTTTAGTTTGCCTTCGAGGTTTTCATGTCTGTTATTTCTCACTCTGCGGTTGAACATGCCTTACAACAGGTGATTGACCCCACTACTGGTCGCGATTTAATCAGTCTTAATGCGGTTTCTGATATTGTTATTAGCGGCAGTAAAGTTGATGTCACTTTGCTCTTGGGTTACCCCGCCAATAGCGTGCATTCCGCAATTGCGCTTGCCGTGAATGAAGCGCTGAATAAAGTGGCTGGCGTGGAACAGGTTGGTTTGGATATCGGCTGGACGGTGTACGCCAATCCCACCGCCAATTCGCAGCAGTCTTTGCCAGAGGTTAAAAATATTATTGCTGTGGCATCGGGCAAGGGCGGTGTAGGAAAATCGACTACCACCGCAAACTTGGCCTTGGCGTTAGCCGCTGAAGGTGCGCGCGTGGCGATTCTTGATGCCGATATTTACGGCCCCAGCCAGCCGCAAATGTTAGGCGCGCCGGAGCGCCCACCGCAAGTGATCAAACACAATGACCAGCAATTTATGGTGCCGGTTGAAGCCTACGGCATTCAGGTCAATTCCATGGGTTTTATGGTGACTGAAAACACGCCTATGATGTGGCGCGGCCCTATGGTGAGCGGTGCCCTGCAACAATTACTGGCGCAAACCTATTGGCAGGATGTGGATTACCTGCTTATTGATATGCCGCCGGGCACGGGTGATATTCAGATTACCCTCGCGCAAAAAGTCCCTGTAACGGGCGCAGTGATTGTTACTACGCCGCAAGATATCGCTTTGCTGGATGCCAAAAAAGGCATTGAAATGTTCCGCAAAGTTAACGTACCCGTGCTCGGCGTTGTGGAGAATATGGCGATTCATATTTGTAGCAATTGCGGTCACGAAGAACATATTTTTGGCAGTGGTGGTGGTGAGCGAATCGCGCGCGATTATCAAACTGAATTGCTCGGTTCCTTGCCCTTAGATTTATCAATTCGTGCCGATGCCGATGGCGGTAAGCCTTCAGTTGCAGCAGACCCTGAATCCGCCGTTAGCAAGATTTATCGCGATGTTGCGCGCAAATTATCAGCCAAATTGTGGCTGCAGAATTTAGATGCGCAGGCAATGCCCGAGATTGAAGTGTCGAACGATTAAACTTTGACCGCAAACGCGCTAAAACGGTTTTAACGACCAGACTGTTTTAATAGAGAAGGCGGTTTTTAACTAAGCGGAAAACCGCTATCATGCTGCCCTACAACAAATTCACCCTAGATTCCCCCCAGGAAAGCTTCAGGAGCACGAATGAGCATCAAATCCGATAAATGGATGCGCCGCATGGCGGAGCAACATGGCATGATCGAACCCTTTGAGCCAGGCCAGGTGCGCTATGACGCGGCTGGTGCTCGTATCGTTTCTTACGGTACGTCTAGTTATGGTTATGATGTGCGCTGTGCGGATGAGTTTAAAATTTTCACCAACGTGCATTCCACGGTGGTTGACCCTAAAAACTTTGATGAAAAGAGTTTTGTGGATATCAAAAGTGATGTCTGTATTATTCCGCCCAACTCGTTTGCACTAGCAAGAACCGTTGAATATTTCCGCATTCCCCGTTCAATTTTGACGGTGTGTTTGGGCAAATCCACCTACGCACGCTGCGGCATTATCGTGAACGTAACGCCGTTAGAGCCTGAGTGGGAAGGGCACGTGACGTTGGAGTTTTCCAACACCACGCCGCTGCCAGCCAAAATCTACGCCAATGAAGGCGTTGCGCAAATGCTGTTTTTTGAAACCGACGAAGTTTGCGAAACCTCTTATAAAGATCGCGGTGGTAAATACCAAGGTCAACGCGGCGTTACACTTCCTCGCACTTAAGTCTCCCTCATCGCACATCATCTGACATTTTGTGTGTTGGATGATGTGATGTTAAAAGTTCACACCTTCTCCGATTCCCAGGCCCCACATTTTTATGCCCCTACCGCAACACACAGATGTACTGATTATTGGCGCTGGTGCTGCAGGTTTAATGTGTGCAGCCAATTCTGCTGCGCGTGGGCGCAATGTGGTGGTGGTGGATCATGCCAATAAAGTGGGCAAAAAAATCCTTATGTCTGGTGGTGGCCGCTGCAATTTCACCAATATGGAAGTGTTGCCCAAACATTACCTATCTGCGAATGAACATTTTTGTAAATCGGCATTAGCGCGTTATACCCAATGGGATTTTATCGGTTTAGTGTTAAAGCACGGTGTGGCCTATCACGAGAAAAAACTTGGGCAATTATTTTGCGATAACAAAGCGCAGGATATTTTAGATTTGTTATTGGATGAATGCGCGCAAGCCGGTGCGTCTATTTATACGCACTGCGAAATTCAAACTATCACCCCACTCGGTGCAGAAAAATTGCCAGCACGTTACCAGGTTGTTACAAGCTTGGGCGAGATATTATGTGAATCATTGGTGATTGCAACCGGCGGCTTGTCCATTCCCACCATGGGCGCTACCGGTTTTGGCTATCAAGTTGCTGAGCAATTTGGGTTGGCATTAAAACCGCGCATGGCAGGTTTAGTGCCGTTTACTTTGTCGCCAACTCAACTTGAACAATTTAAAGATTGTGTTGGTAATGCAGCAGAAGTGAGGGTGACGTGTGGTGAGCAATCCTTCGCTGAAAATATATTGTTTACTCATCGCGGTTTAAGTGGGCCTGCTATTTTACAAATTTCATCTTACTGGCAGCCGGGGCAAAGTTTGGTTATTAATCTTTTGCCTAGTATAAATTTGGTGGAATATTTAACGCAGCAGCAACAGGCACGCCCCAAAGTGTTATTAACGACCTTGATGAGCGAATTGCTAACAAAAAGTATCGCGCAATGTTTTTGTCATCAAGTGGGCGAAATCAAACCCATTAACCAATACACGCCTAAAAAAGTTCAAGCGATTGCCGATGTTTTTCAACAGTGGGAAATTATGCCTGCGGGTACAGAAGGTTATCGCACAGCAGAGGTTACGTTGGGCGGTGTTGATGTTGATTGTCTATCCTCTAAAACTATGGAATCTAAAACCCAACCCGGTTTGTTTTTTATTGGTGAAGTGGTAGATGTTACTGGTCACCTCGGCGGGTTTAATTTTCAGTGGGCTTGGGCGTCGGGTTTTGCCGCTTCCCAATATACTTAATCATCGTTTTGTAACTATCCATCTTTAATCTCAATACATATTCATTTTTAATCCCCTTATTATCACCATGAAATCCAAATTTTTATTAAGTCTTGTCCTTATCTGTTTACTTCTTCTAAATGGTTGCGCTACGCGTTCACAAAAAATAGCCAACTGGCCAAGCGATATGCCGAGTAGGGAATTTTTTGTTGCGCACTATGAATCAGATCTTGAGAATAGAAGTGGCCAGAATGTAGATGACTACCTGCTCTGGGTGCTGCGTTTTTATAAAGGCTGGGAACTGTACAGCAATGGCTGGAGCAAAGTGACGGAAGATTCGTTGCATGGCGTAACTGACCCAGTGCTTGCGCAAGAAATTAGAACTAAAATGAATTTAATTGGCGAAGGCATTGCTTGCGAGTGGGCAAAAAATAAAAAGGATCGCCGGATTCTTACGCGTCATGTCGTGGTATGGGGTAATGCGCTGATTGAATCAATAAAACGTGACCAAGAACTCGCACTGATTAACCGTGTACTTACCGATGTGAATGCGTTGTTGGTCAACCAAGTGGCGATGGATGATGTGAAAGCTGAGCGTTATTTTCCGCGCGATGGCGATGATGTGTTTATGTGATGTGTTAGTTATTGTTTGTGGTTTAGGTTAACTATTTATTCAATTCATCTAATAGGGTTTTGCTCATAAGCTCCAAGCGCGAGCGCAACTCTTGTTCAATCTCTGGCATCATTTTTTCAATAATGCTATCAATAATATCCTGTTGATGATTTAATTTCGAACTGCTGGCAACCGTAAAGGTATTGCCAAGTTGTCTGCTGGGTATACTGGCAGCGGTAATTTTTCGCGCTGTTACGTTGGCAAACAAAGGTGGTGGGTTGTTGCCGTGTAAGCGCGCGCGAATATGTTCCGGTAAAAACGGATTTTCACCCGTCGCCTTGGCAAGGTTGGGGCGCGCAACATTGTGTTTATGTGCTTCTTTAGCGAGTTTCCCGGCAGTGACTTCAGCAGTATGTTTTTCGAGTTCGCTGAGGGTATCTAATAGTTCGTTATTGCCTAATTGCATCGCCGTGGCTGATACGGCCTGATAGTCGTCCATGTTGTGATTAAGGTCGCTTGGGCTTGGCGAATGAAAAAAATCCTGCTGTTCTTCAAAGATAGTTTTGGTAGGCGGGGTTACATGTTGTGCCTGCCGGTGAGCTTCTGCGTCTTGCACACCGCTCATAACAAGCGCTGGCTCTGCACGTTGTTGCTCAGATACTTCTTCTTGCAGAATAGGGATGTCATCTTCTTCCAAGAGCAGGCCTTTTATGGATTCCAATTCATTCAGCATGGCCGCTTTTGTTTTGGTGGTGTTGCCCATAAATAGCCTCGACATTGGGAACAAGAGTTAGGTGGTACTTGTTTAGTTCTGCACAATTTTTAAGTTTTATGTCCGTTCAGGATGAACGGAGTGTTTATGTACTTGAGCATTTACTTAGCGCTTATGTTGGGTAATAGGATAACCCCGCTGCTTATAAAATTTATAGTGCTCGCGGGTGTTTTCTAAAATTTTTGGTTCTTGAATCACAATTTCAGCAGTGCGCGCAAAGCGGCTGAAGTACTCGGGAATCTGGCTGCTGAGGTTGATCAACACATCGTGATGTTCACCGGCATCCGCAGTGAAAGTAATCTCCACTTTTAAGTTTTCATCGCCGCCGATAATTTGGTGTGCAATAAAACTTTCGGGTTTAAAGCTCCACAGTAAATCGTCCAGCTCGTGGGCTTCTTCCAACGTATCAACCACCACTAAAATACTGTGGCCGAGCCGCTCCACTTTTTCAATGAAGCGGCAGGTGTATAACCAGCGCGCTTCCACGCTGGTGTCTTGCAAAATATGAAAATCAATCTGTGTCATAAGCAGGCTAATTAGGAGTTGTCTTATTGGTTATTGAGCAGATATTGAACCAGCAGCGGCACGGGGCGACCCGTTGCACCTTTGGCTGCGCCAGATAACCACGCAGTTCCCGCGATATCCAAATGCGCCCACGCAAAGTTTTTAGTGAAGCGCGACAGGAAACAGGCTGCAGTAATACTGCCGCCAGCGGGGCCGCCGATGTTGGCGATATCCGCAAAATTGCTATCCAATTGTTTTTGGTAGTCATCCCACAACGGCATTTGCCAAGCGCGATCATTAGCGGTTTGGCCCGCTGCTAAAATCGCCTGTGCCAAGGCTTCATTGTTACTGAATAAACCGCTGGCATGATTGCCCAGCGCAACTACGCAAGCGCCCGTGAGAGTGGCAATATCAATTACCGCTTTAGGTTTAAAACGCTCGGTGTAGGTGAGCGCGTCGCATAAAACCAAACGGCCTTCAGCATCAGTATTGAGCACTTCAATAGTTTGGCCAGACATAGAGGTCACAATATCGCCGGGTTTAGTGGCGCTGCCGTTGGGCATATTTTCACTGGCGGCGATAACGCCAACCACATTTATAGCAGGTTGCAACTCAATCAAGGTTTTGAAGGTGCCGAGTACGCTAGCGGCACCGCACATATCATATTTCATTTCATCCATACCGGCGCCGGGTTTGAGGCTAATGCCGCCAGTATCGAAGGTGATACCTTTGCCCACTAAGGCGATAGGCGCCTCTTTTTTGTTACCACCTTTATATTCCAGTACGATAAGTTTGGCAGGTTGGTCGCTACCGGCAGAGACCGACAGTAGTGAACCCATACCCAATTCTTTCATCTCTTTTTCTTCCAGCACTTTTACGCTCAAGCGCGTTTGGCCGCGCGCAAGGCGTTTGGCTTCGCTGGCGAGATAAGTGGGCGTACATACATTGCCGGGCAAGTTGCCCAATTCGCGTGCCAAGTTCACACCATTGGCAATGGCTTGGCCAATAGCGATACCCTTGGTAGCGCTGGCGCTGGTGGCTTTAGTGAAGCCGAGAGTCACTTTCTTAAGGACAAAACTGGGTTCAGCAGGTTTGCTTTTCAGGGAATCGGCACGATGTTGACTGGCGATTAAAATTTCTACGGCTTGGCGCGCTTGCCATTCGGCGTCTTTGTCACTGACGTTGATATCGCCGAGGATAATGCTCAAATCTGAGCAGTGAGTGGCTTTAAGTGCATCAGGTATTTTTTGTAAGGCTTTGCGGAAGTTATCGCTGCTGACACTTCCCTGCTGCTCGCCTTTATTCGGGGCACCAAAGCCAATGATCAACAAACGTTCAGCCGCTATCCCCTGTGGGTTTAAAAGTAAAAGCGATTGGCCCACTTTGCCATCGAACTTTTCGCGTTTTAACAATGTCTCTAGTTGCTTGGCATCAGCAGCATTAATGGCGCTGGCGGCCGCCGAGAGTTTGCCGCCTTCAAAGCAGGCAACTACCAAACATTGAGTTGATTGTTTAACGGCATCCAGAATTTTGGCGCTAATTTGCATGAGAAATCCTCAGAAGGGGGCGTGGTATTTGTGGGCGAGAGTTGGCTTTAAAGCTAAAAGTCTCAAGACAAACTCGTGCAGGTACGTGATAATGCCACACTTTCAATAGCTGTGCAGCGCCTGTGTTTGGTGGTTTCTGAGACTTATGTTTAATGTCTAGGTTGTACATTAGGAACCGTCTGCCAACGGCTACAATTTAAGCAGAATAGTTATTTTGCGCCAAAGAATTCTTGAGGAATTTGAGTGATTATTTTTCGTTATCTCACCAGAGAAATTTTAATAAGCACTTTTGCAGTTTGCATTGCGCTCTTACTGATATTTTTGAGTTTTCGTTTTGCAAATTTGTTTGCAGATGCCGCTACCGGTAAGTATGCCGTAGATGTACTCTTTGAAATAGTTGCGTACCGCATGCCAGGTTTTATACAAATTATCTTGCCGCTGGGTTTTTATATTGCTGTGTTGTTGGCCTATGGTCGCCTTTACATGGAAAGCGAAATGGTAGTGTTATTTGCTTGCGGCTTTAGTCAGCGTCAATTGCTTGCCATCACCTTAGCCCCAGCTGCTTTTATCGCCATTCTAGTTGCCGTGTTTACATTTTGGTTGGGCCCAATAGGTTCTGAGCGCTATGCAAAAATTTTGGATGAACAGCGCAATCGCAGTGAATTTGATGTGCTAAATGCAGGCCGTTTTCAAAACGTGGGGCAGGCGGTGACTTACGTGCAAGAAATTGTTGATAACCATAAACGCCTAAACGATGTATTTATTGCGCGCGATGGCGGTGTTAATTCGTTGCCAACAATTGTGTTAGCTCGTCAGGGTGAACAACTTGAACATGAAGAGTATGGTCAACGTTATTTGGTTCTGCGCGATGGCTACCAATATGAAGGTAAACCGGGTACTGCAGATTTTCGTATCACCCATTTCTCCAGCTATGGACAATATATGCCACCGGTAGTGTTGTCGGGTGATTATGCCAACGAGACTGACGCAAAATCGACCATGGACTTATTGTTTTCCAACGAGCGTGAATTGCGTGTTGCATTACAGTGGCGGATTGCTTTGCCTGTAATGGTATTTGTTATGACACTGTTAGCGGTGCCCTTCAGTAAAACTAATCCGCGCCAAGGGCGCTATTTAAAAATGTTGCCCGCGATATTGGTGTTTGTATTTTATTTTGTGTTCTTGAGTACTGTGCGCGGTTTAATGGATCAAGGTAAATGGCCCGTATTGCCCGGCTTTTGGGCGGTACACGGTGCGTTTTTAGTTTTGGGTTGGCTGTTGTTTAACTGGGACAGCCTCATGCAATCCAAGCGCCGCGCGCGCGCGGAGAAAATTGCCCATGCGTAAAATCACCCGTTATGTTTCCACCAGCGTTTTTAACGCTATAGCATTAACACTCGTTGTGTTTATGTCGCTATTTTTTATTCTTACTTTGATTGAACAGTTGCGATCCTTGCGTGGAAATTACACTGCCTATGAAGCATTGCTTAATGTGGTGTTGAGAATGCCGGAGGGTTTAAATACCTTAATTCCCTTTTCATGTTTAATTGGCTGTCTTGCTGGTTTGGGTGCGTTGGCAACCTCCAGTGAGTTGGTCATTATTCGTGCTGCTGGGGTATCGACTAAACGTATTGTGTGGATGTCGCTGCGCCCGGCGTTAGTGTTTATGTTGCTGCAGTTGGCGGTGAGTGAATATGTTACACCTTACTCTGAACAAATGGCGATCAACCGTAAAGCTATAGCGTTGGGGACGAGTGTGAACCAATCGCAGCAAAAATTGTGGAACCATGAAACTGGTGAGTTTATGCATTTTGATGCGGTCTTACCTAGCGGTATTATTTATGGTTTGAGCCGCTATAAACTCAATGAAGAACATCAGTTAGTGGCGGCAAGCTTTTCCAAACAGGCGATTTATCAAGGTGACCACTGGCAGGAAGAGGATGTGGCTATCACCCATATTGAGAAGGATTCAACGCGCATAGAAAATATTGCTTCGCGCCGTTGGGATTCACAATTAACACCGGGTTTGCTCAATGTATTAGTGCTTGAGCCAGACAGTTTATCGTTGCGCAATTTGTTTTATTACAACAATTATTTGAGTGAACAAAAAATTGAAAATAGCGATTACAGCTTAGCTTTTTGGAAAAAAGTGCTTGAGCCATTGGCAACTGCCAGTTTGGTGTTGATTGCAATTTCGTTTATTTTTGGCCCGCTGCGCAGCGTGACTATGGGGCAGCGAGTTTTTACTGGCGTGATGTTTGGCGTTGCGTTCTTAATTGCCCAAAAATTATTTGGGCCAGCGAGTTTGGTGTTTGGCTTTTCGCCCTTGTTGGCGGTGCTTTTTCCGATTCTAATGTGTGTGGGGATAGGCGTAGTTTTACTACGCAAGTCGCGGTAGCTTGAAAACTATCTGTCGTGCTTGTGCTGCGTTAAAAATGGCTGCCTCGAAAACGTTTTTGATAGCTTGGGAGTTTAATTAATCAGAAACTGTATTTTTTGTAGCAGCGCTTCTTTGTCGATGGGTTTTTCAAGGCAACCGCGAATCCCAATCGTGGCATCGGAGATGGGCCGAAGGCTGCAGCTAGTATCTGAAATTAACACTATAGGTATGGTGTTGGTTTTTGGGTTGCGTGCCAGTTGGCGGCAGAGACGCTCATCATTTTCATCGGCAATGGCGGCCTCCATAATGATGGCTTCAGGGTGAATATCAATACAAATATCTAACGCATCTTCTGCGGTTTCGGTATACAAAATATTGTATTGCGGTGTTAGCATTTGAATCAGCATTTTGGTTTCAGTAGTGTCTTGCTCAACCACTAAAATCGATTTGTGAGTGGCAATATCGTCAACCAATGAGCGGTTGCGGCCACTGTGCTTGGCTTTATAAAGCGCGCGATCTGCGCGTTTTACTAAATCTTCCAGCGTGTAGGTGGTGGCTTGTGCACAACTTGCACCGCCGATGCTCACAGTAACTTGATGATGTGTAGGCGAAACCTCATGGCGCAGGCCTACTCTTTCGAGCTCTGCATTAATCGCATCAGCAACTTTCATAGCGCCTAAACTGTCGGTTTCTGGCAGGAGCACAATAAACTCTTCCCCACCGTAGCGCCCCAGTAAATCAAAAGGGCGATTCAGGCAATCGCGGATTGCTTGGGTGATTTTCTTTAAGCAAGTATCGCCAGCGGGGTGGCCATAGTGATCGTTAAAGAGTTTAAAGTGGTCTACATCAATCATTAATACGCTAACGGGTTTTTGTTGGCGCGCTGCTAACAGCCATTGCTGTTGTGCCATTTCATTAAAGGTACGGCGGTTGTAGGTTTGAGTGAGGCTATCTAATTGGCTGAGCGCTTCTAATTCGGCATTTAGTTGATTGAGCTGGTCGCGCATTTCGGTAATGCGTTCCATAGCGCGAATTTTGGCTTTGATAATCATGGCGCTAACGGGTTTGATCAGGTAATCGTCGCCACCGGCTTCAATACCTTCGCGGTAGCTTTCATCCTCATTGCGACCAGTAACAAAAATAATGGGTATCCAGTGGCCGCCCAACCATTCGCGGATCAAACGTGTTGTTTCAAAGCCGTTTAAGCCGGGCATCTCCACATCCATGATGATCATATCCACCGGTGTAGTTTCCAGCAGCTGGAGTGCTTCTTCGCCACTTTGGGCAATGAGCGGAGTGTGCCCAGCCTCAATAATATAATTGCGCATGGCATAGCGAAGGGTGGCGCTGTCTTCTACGAGGAGGATCTTCATTGTTAGGCTGAGCTTATTGTGAGTGGTACTTTTTGTGAGTAGATGCTTTTGTGCATAACGTTTTACTGATCGCTAAAACACTTCCCAGTGAGTCTAGTCGAGTTTTTATCGATTGCAGTGCAGAGTTTATGCTCTTTGTGTGATTTTAAGTCGCCAAAAACGATGAGTCGATTATAAAGAGCGATAGATGGCATTTATTTGTTAGCTTCGCCAGCTAGGTCACATTTGGCAGGCTTTATTGCTGGTGACCAATATATAACCAAGCCTGTTGCACACGTTTGAAGACTGATATTTCATGATGTTGTTGGAGTTGGCCATTTTGACGAAAGACTGCAATAAAGCTCACGAGTCCCTGCTTATCGTGTTCTTGGCCAGCGTTGGTTTCGAGGATTTTCAGGCCCAGCCACTCACAACTGCTTGCCCAAGCGGCTATGGACTCTTTGCTGGATTGAATACGTTCTGTCGGGCTCCAAGTATCCCATAGGTAATCAATTGCCATTAATACATGAGCGCTATAACGCGAGCGCATCAGAGCCTCGGCGGTGGGTGCTAGGACTTTGCGCTCCAAGTAAGGCAGGCAGCAAGCTCCTAATTGTTTTTGGCTTCCACATGGGCAGGCTGATTCTGGGTTGAAGGTGTTTGTAGGTGGCATTTTTGACCTCTTTTCGGTATGTTGTGCGGCTATTTTCGCTATAGCTAGCCATGCAGTCCCAAGGCTTGCTTAAGGCTCCATTCCCGTTTGCAAAGTGAACCCCATGACTCAGTTTGACGATATCCGCCCCTACTATGATGCCGAAGTGCGCCCCATTATCGACCGCATACTTGCGGATCCAGAATTGGTTGATGCCGTTGCGCGTTTAAAATTTCCCAAACTCACCCAATGGTTAGGCTGGTTAATTAAACCCTTGGTGAGGAAAAAGCTGTCGGATCAACTCGCGGGCGTCAATGACGTACGCGGCTTCCAAGAAGTGGTAGCGCGTTATCTGTCTGGCATGATAACGGAAACGACTAGCTCGGTAACCATTTCGGGGCTGGATGTTTTAGAGCAGCATCAATCTTATTTGTTTATTAGCAACCATCGCGATATTGCGTTGGATCCTGCGTTTGTGAACTGGAGTTTATTCCAGAACGACTGTAATACTTTGCGAATCGCCATTGGCGACAATTTGCTTACCAAGCCTTATGTGTCAGATTTAATGCGGTTAAATAAAAGTTTCATTGTGAATCGCTCCGCTAAAGCACCGCGCGAAAAATTTAAAGCAGCCAAGCATTTGTCGGCCTATATCCATCACTCCATTGCGAATGAAACCTCCAGTATTTGGATTGCCCAGCGTGAAGGCCGCGCGAAAGATGGTTTTGATAAAACCAATTCTGCGGTCTTGGGAATGATTACCCTCAATAAACCAAAAACCCAGGATTTTAGCGAATATGTGAAAGAGTTACGGATTGTTCCTGTGTCTATTTCTTACGAGTTAGACCCTTGCGATGCCGCCAAAGCGCGCGAGCTTTATCATCAGCGCAATTTGGGCGGCTATCAAAAGGAAGAGCATGAAGATGTAAAAAGTATTGCTATGGGAATTGCCGGTAAAAAAGGCCATGTGCATATAGCGTTTGGCCCAATTTTGAATGGCCATTACGATGGCACTGATCAACTGGTTGCTGAAATAGATCATCAAATTGTGATGAATTATGTGCTCCATGCCACTAACTGCTTTGCCTACGAAATTTTGCACGGCACTGTGCCAGTGATTAACTACACCGAAAATAATATTCCTTATGACCCACAACCGCTCGCCCCACAAAAAGCGGAATTTATGGCGCGTATAAATGAGATTCCGGCAGAGCAACGCGATATTGCGTTGGCAATGTATGCCAACCCTGTAGTGAGTAAACTAGCCAAGCTCAATGCCGAGCCAATTGCATGCTAACCGATTTGGTTAAAAAGCAAATTCAAGGTGCTTACAGTAAATTTTTGGAGAACAAAAATTTAAAACCGCGCTTCGGCCAAAAAATGATGATTGCTGAAATTGCTAAAACTTTCGGTAATATTGAGTTAGATGAAGAGAATGTGCGCGAGCCTTCCGACAATTATGGCAATCATATTTGCGTAGTAGAAGCGGGTACAGGGACGGGCAAAACTATCGCTTATTTATTGCCCGCTTTGGCGATTGCTAAAGCCATGGGCAAAAAGTTGGTGGTGTCTACCGCAACAGTTGCACTGCAAGAACAAATTGTCAGTAAAGATTTGCCTGAGCTGCTGCGCCATAGCGATTTATCCTTTTCGTTTGCGCTCGCCAAAGGTCGCGGCCGTTATTTGTGTTTGAGTAAGTTGGATAATTTACTGGCAGAATACGAGAGCGGTTTAAATCCTACTCGCGCATTGTATGAAGATGAACTGCCGAGTGTGACTGCACAAGGCGTTAAGGTTTATCAATCCATGATGGAGGCTTTGGCCTCTAATAAATGGAGCGGTGAACGCGATACTTGGCCGCAAGCGCTTGAGCAAGATGAGTGGCAAATTATTACTACGGATCACCGTCAATGTACGGGTCGCCGCTGTTCCAATGTTTCATCCTGCAGTTTTTTTAAAGCGCGCGATTCGCTGCACAGTGTAGATTGTATTGTTACCAATCACGATTTGGTGCTGGCCGATTTAGCGCTCGGTGGTGGGGCAATTTTGCCAGACCCAAAAGATACGCTCTATATTTTTGACGAAGGCCATCATTTACCGCAAAAAGCGCTCAGCCATTTTGCGCATCACAGCCGCATGATTTCCAGCAGTAAGTGGTTAGATCAATGCAACAAAGGTTTGGGTGCAATTCTCGGCCAAATCAGCGGCGCGGGTAATGTGGATCGATATGCAGAACAATTGCCGGCCGCCTTCATTGATTGTAAGCAACGTTTGGATCAAATTTATCCACTGCTAGAAGAATTGGTGCAAAGCATCGCGCTGGAAGATCGCCAATCCAATTACCGTTTTAAAAGCGGGATCATTCCTCAAAACTTATTATTGCCGTCGGTTGAGCTGCAGCGCAGCTTTGATCGACTGACCGATTTGCTCAGCAAAATCTGCGATGAATTAACCGAAGCGATGGAAGATCCCCATTGCCCTGTGCCTAAAATTGATGTGGAAAATAATTATCCGGTAATAGGCACATGGCAATCGCGTGCTGAAGCTAATCGCGAACTCTGGGCGAGTTACGCTGTGCCCGATGCTAATACAGCTGTGCCAAAAGCACGCTGGTTAACGCCGGTGGATAATTCCGGCAACATGGATATTGAAGTGTGCTCCAGCCCCATCCTTGCGTCTAAAACGTTAGAGTACAGTTTGTGGGATAAATGTTGCGGTGCAGTTGTTACTTCCGCAACTTTAACTGCACTTGGAAATTTCCAGCGCTTTCAAATGCGCGCAGGCACACCAAATGGTGCAAGCTATCAAGTGGTGCCCAGCCCCTTTAATTTTGCGCAGGCGACTTTAGAAATTCCGGCGTTTGCGGTTGATGCCAGCAATGCCGATGTGCATACCATATCGCTGATAGATCATTTGCCGAAATTGCTTGATAAAAAAGAAGGCAGCCTTGTGCTTTTCTCATCGCGCCGACAAATGCAAGAAGTTTATGATGAAATGCCAGACAACGTACGCGATTTAATTTTAATTCAAGGCGACAATTCCAAACAGGAAATGCTGGCTCAGCACAAGCGTAAAATTGATGACGGCGAGGGCAGTATTTTATTTGGCCTCGCTAGTTTTTCCGAAGGTGTAGATTTGCCAGGTGATTATTGTCGCCATGTGATTATCGCCAAGCTGCCGTTTGCGGTGCCGGATGATCCTATTGAATCGGCGCTCTCGGAATGGGTAGAGTCGCGCGGCGGTAATCCGTTTATGGATATCACTGTGCCAGACGCTTCGCTGAAATTAGTGCAAGCTTGTGGGCGTTTATTGCGCACCGAAACTGATACCGGAAAAATCAGTTTGTTGGATCGCCGTATTTTGACCAAGCGTTATGGCAAAGCAATTTTGAATTCACTGCCGCCCTTTACGCAGGTTGTGCATAAATAACCGCAGCGCTCCATTTTTTGTTTGAGTAAGTAAACCCCCTCCCAACCTCCCCCTTGAAAAGCGGGGAGGGGCTGAGCTTCACTCCGCTCATGAATTGAGTGAATTTTTAATTCTCTCTCTCATGAAGAGGGAGCTGACTTCACTCCGCTCGTGAATGGAGCGAGCTTTTAGCCCCTCCCTCTTTTCAAGGGGGAAGGTTGGGACGACTGTATTGATACAGGAGGTAGAGTAACGCAGGAGCAGTTACCGAGGGGATTAAATTCATAGGTGATAAATTTATGAGATCAAAACATATAGCTGTCGCAGAAATTTTAATTGATATCGAAAAAGAGCTGCGCGATTTGCAGTTGTGGGAATCCGAATCGCCTTCAGCAGAAGCGCTAGCAAGTACCCAACCCTTTGCGATAGATACGTTAAATTTCCCACAGTGGTTACAATTTGTTTTTGTTCCGCGCTTGTACATGATGGTTGAGCAGCGTATGCCGCTGCCCAGAGTGAGTGGTGTAAAACCAATGGCAGAAGAATATTTTCAAATGCTCAATTTAAACAGCGCAGCGTTGATTTTGCATTTAGAGCGAATGGATAATTTGCTCTCTGAATAACCAATTTGGAAACCTTATGGTCAACTATAAATACTCCACCGATGATCTTCTATATTTAATGGCGCGCCTGCGCGACCCGCAAACAGGTTGCCCGTGGGATATTAAGCAGGATTACGCCAGCATAGCGCCTTCTACTTTAGAAGAAGCTTATGAAGTAGTGGATGCTATTGAGAAGCAGGATTTTGTGCATCTGAAAGAAGAGTTAGGTGATTTATTATTTCAGGTAATTTTTTATAGCCAGCTTGGCAAAGAAGAAAACCGTTTTGATTTTGCGAGTGTGGTTTCTGATCTGGTTGAAAAACTCGTGCGCCGTCACCCGCATGTATTTCCTGATGGAACTTTGGCGAGCAAAATTGATAATCGCCATACGCTCCCAACTGACGTAAAAGCGCGCTGGGAAGCCATTAAACAACAAGAGCGCGATGCCAAAGGTGCGCAAGGTTTATTGGCCGATGTTCCGCTTAATTTGCCTGCGCTAAGCCGCGCTGCTAAATTGCAAAAGCGCGCCGCCAATGTGGGTTTTGATTGGACGGATGTGCAAGGCCCTATCGCCAAGGTACGCGAAGAATTAGTCGAGGTAGAAGAAGCCTTAATTGCCAATGACAATGAAGCTATTGTGGAGGAATTGGGCGATTTGTTTTTTGCGGTAGTCAATGTCAGCCGCTATTTGAAAATTGACCCAGAGCTTGCACTGCGCAAAGCGAGTCAAAAATTTGAACGTCGTTTTAATTATATTGAAAACCATATCAACAAACCTATGGCTGATGCCAGTATTGAAGAAATGACGGTCTTATGGGACGAGGCTAAAACTCGCTAAGCATTTTGGAATAGCTGGTGCCCTACTTAGACTTTTTTGTTTTCTGTTCTAGAATTGAAAACAGCTAGACTAAAGAATAACTAATAATTTATAGATGCCTTGACCGCCCTTGGTCAGACGGATCACATTCTATGTGAGGTTAGCTTGGATTTTAATGAAGTACGCCCTGGCTATGTAAAATCGTCTGAAAAGACGATTAAGATTCATATATCCGAGCTTAAAATTGGCATGTTTGTCTCTAAGCTCGATCGCCCTTGGTTAGAAACTCCATTCCTGATGCAGGGCTTCGTGATTGAAAGCCTAGATGATATAGATGCAGTTTCTGAATACGCGCAGCATGTTTGGATTGATGCCGTACATGAGGAGTGGGTTGCACCTGAACAGCGTGCCATCGCCACAGGTCAGTCTAAAAAAGTCAGTTATATCAATAAGGTTGATGCTAAAGCAGAGCATTCCGCCGCGCTGCAAACCTACCGTGAAGCACGCCGTATAACTCGCACTCTGCTAGACGATTTACGCTTGGGTGGAGTGATTAATTCTGAGCAAGCAAAAAGTACTGTGAAAGATTGCGTGCATAGCATTTTGCGCAATGCTGATGCCTTGTTGTGGATGTCAAAAATTCGCAGTCAAGATGAATACACGGCTGAGCATTGTTTGAATGTGTGTATTTTGGCAATTGCCTTTGGCCGTCATTTGGGCATGAGCGAAGCCGATTTAGAAAAACTGGGGATGTGCGGTCTATTGCACGACGTGGGCAAGATGCGAGTGGATCCAGCGGTACTCAATAAACCATCTTCATTAACCGAAAAAGAATTTAACCTTATAAAGGCGCACACTGTTCACGGCCGCAATTTGCTGATGGCTTCCCCGGGAATCTCCAATAGCACTATTGATGTTGCGTATAGTCATCATGAGAAAATAGATGGATCGGGTTATCCCCGTGGTTTGAAGTCGTCTGGTATCTCAGAGTTGGCAAAAATGATTGCAATTGTGGATGCCTATGACGCTATGACCGCAGATCGCTGTTACTCGCCCAGCATTCCTTCAACTGAAGCATTGAAAGCTATTTTTAAAGATCGCGGCACGCATTTTGATGATCGTTTGGCGTTGGAGTTTATTAAAAGCGTGGGCTTGTACCCACCGGGAACGCTAGTGGAATTGGTAAATGGTTTAGTGGCGATTGTGTTTGAAACCAATACCAAATATCGACATTTACCTAAAATTATTGTGGTGAAAAAACAGGATAAGTTGCTTGCGAAAAATGTGTTGGTTGATTTAGCCGATGTTGAAACCGCAAAGCTGGAAAAAACATTTTTAATTAAGCGCGCGCTTAAAGACGGTACTTTTGGTGTGTTTATTAAAGATTATCGTGAACAAGGTTTAGCGTTGGGGTAATCTCGGTTTTTCCTCGTAAAAATTTGATTCTTACCAATCATATTCTTATTGATTTTATATGGGAGTCGTCATCCCCGCTACGCGAGGATGGCGACTCCCTTCTTCGAAAAATTGTCGAGAGTTTTTAAATAGATATTATTTTTCTGCCTCATCCAATTCTTTCATCCTTTCTTTATTCGCTTTATCTAAAATATCTTCCGTTTGCTTGGATTTTTCCAGTGTTTGCTTCTGCGCTTCGCTCAATACGCCTTGGGGCTTTTCATCGGCGTTTTTGGGCGAGCAGGCAGCGCATAGACAAGTTAGTAACAAACAGTTTAGTAGCAAACAACGTAGGAATGTAGATGAGGTCATTGCGGGTGGCTCCACAGGGAAGATTAATCAAATGTCACCCTATAGTAATAGCACGGGAATTAACGCAATGCTCCTCAATTCAATCACTAGTGCTAACTATGACTAGAAACCATCATACCCGCTGACCCTGAGCGCCAAGCTTATATGCGCCTCAGTCCAGTAAATCTTCATACGCAATAGTTTGAAAGCTATTTAGGTTATTCCATGGCAGGCTGGTGGGAGCAGGGGTGATCACCAAACTAATTTTATTGCTGCTTGATCCATCAAAACTGCCGCTTTCAATAACGAGGGGTATTTCCTTGTGCTCATCCCAAAGTACCTGGGTAAATTGTTGGGTACTTTTTTGCTCGTACCAAACGGCGCCAGCAGGGGCAGGCTTTTTGAGTTTGGTCATTTTTTTGAGTGTTGCGCGATTCACCAAGTAATAAGCTGTTTCCCATACGCCATCAAATCCTAAGGTGCCGTATTCAGTGACTCTGGGTTCAATGATTTTTTTGTCATCCTCACGTACAAAGCGAAATTTGATTTCATTATTGGCATCGCGTACCAGCCATTTACCCGCGGTTGCGAAATTTAGATTATGTTCGTGTCCATCTACTGCGTGATCAGCGTGGCTTTCATGATCTTGATGCACCACTGCTTTTGGAATGATACGTTCACTCCAAACAATGTTGGTATCGCGAATAAACCGCTCTTGAAAGTGAGTTTGCTTTTTTACGCCTTCGGTGGTGATCGTCATACTTTCAAATGTCATAACAGCAGAGAGCGGGGCAGCAGATGTGTATTGGGTAGCGAAGATAACGCTGACTAAGAGAAAATATTTTTTCATAGATATTCCACAAAAAAACACCTGACCTTGCGATCAGGTGTGAAACGTTTAATTAACGTGTTGCGCCAGAATTTAAAAACCAAATGCGGTTTTAATCAAGCCGAAGACTTTAGTGTTGTCGATAGTGCCTTTAAACGTTTTGGATGCCGCGCCTGCACCGGTAGCAAATAACATAACATCGCCACCGCCGTGGGTCTCTGCACCTAAACCCACTTTAACTGCAGACTCTTGTAGGTAGTCGTCATGCAATACTTGGGTATTATCCGCACTGCCTTCTACTAGGGTGCTGCGAACAGCAGGGCGGTTAGGGCCATTGCCGAATACCAAGGTGGTGTAGTTTTTACCATCGGCATCCAACAATTCTTTACCGTCTTTGTAGTTTTTAACGGTGCCTAATACATCGCTACCGCGTTTACCGTAACCGTTAAAAGTCATGGTGTGATCGTGATCGGCAGTAATGACGATTAAAGTATTTTTCAACTCAGGGTCGCGTTTTTTCATTTCATCCACTGCGGCTTTAATAGCGTCATCGAATGCAATCGTATCTTCCAGTACACGTTTTGCATTGGTGCCGTGTAAAGCGTGATCAATGCGACCACCTTCAACCATTAAGAAAAAACCTTGCGAATTTTGCCCGAGTACATCAATGGCTTTTAACGTCATCGCACTTAAGCTTGGCTCGTCAATATTCTTTTTAACGCGATCTAACTCATATTCCATATGGCTTGCGTTGAAAAGGCCAAATAGTTTAGTGGTCGTTTTAGCATCAATAGCGGCAAGACTACTGCCGGTGTTTGCCCATGAATAACCTTGGGTTTTCATTTCAGCAATTAAATCGCGGCCATCAGTGCGCTTGCCTTTACCATTAGCGGTTGCAACGGCGGGTAAAAAATTATCGCGACCGCCACCGAGCAATACATCTAAACCTGTACCCAATTTGCTGTTGTAACCAACACCACCCACTATAGCTTGGGCAGCGATATTGTTTTCAGCATCGCGGTGGCAAATGTGAGAGTAGGTTGCTGCGGGTGTTGCGTGAGTAACGCGCGTGGTTGTTACCGCGCCAACTGATTTACCTTTGGCTTTGGCGATTTCCAAAATGGTATCTACTGGCGTACCGTTACCCGTTGCAGGGCAATTTGAATCTGCACCTGTGGGTTTAATGGCTTTAGTATCTGCCGTCATAGACAGTACTTCGTTGTTCATTTTCACACCGGTCATATAAGCCGCCATAGAGGGCGCTGAGTCGGTAGTTTGGGCATCGTTGGAATAAGTTTTAACGCGAGCGGTGCGCGTTTTACCGTCGAGTTTTTCCATATTCAATTCGCCTTCTTCCTTATATTTGTAAATGCGTGCAGCAGTTACCGTGGTGGGCCCCATGCCGTCACCGAGAAAGAAAATAACGTTTTTAGCTTCGCCGGCAGCGAATGCCGGTTGCGAACATGCTGATGCTAAAACAGCAGCGAGTAATAATTTTTTCATGATTTTTTCCTATGAATCTCTGTCGTTTAGCTAGGGAGTTACAGGTCAATTGCGCTGCGAATCAGCGTAAAGACTTTGGTGTTGTCCACTACTCCGGCGAAGGAGTCTGCGTTTTTACCCATAGCGCCAAGGAACACGTTAGTGCCACCGTGCGTTTCGCTACCTGCGCCCACGGGGATTGCAGCTTCTTGATGGTAGGTATCGGCGAACACTTGGTTATCACTTAAGGCAGAGAAATTTTTACGGTCGCCCGCAACACGGTTTTCACCATTGCCGAAACCTATAATGGTGAAGGGCATGCCGTCGGCATCTTTTGCTACTGAACCGTCGGTGTAATTTTTTAACAAGCCTAATACGCCGGAATTGTTGACCGTTGTTTTACCGGTTCTTGCCGCGTAACCATTCAGTACCAAGGTATGGTCATGGTCAGCAGTAACAACAATTAAAGTATTTTTCAGTGTGGGGTCGGTCTTTTTAATTTCTGCGATAGCAGCTTTAATGGCGTCATCAAAGGCGATGGTATCTTGCAGTGCTTTAATGGCCGTGGTTTCGTGAAGAGCGTGATCGATACGGCCACCTTCAACCATTAAGAAAATTCCGTTAGGATTTTTCTGTAAGGTTTGAATCGCTTTTACCGTCATTTCTGACAAGCTTGGCTCATTAGTGCCATTGCGAACTAAATCGTAATTCATATGGCTTGAATTAAATAAACCGAGAAGTTTCGTGGCGGATTTAGGATTAATAGCATTCAATTCAGTTTGGTTGCTGGCATAGCTGTAACCTTTTGCCTTCATCTCTGCAATTAAATCGCGGCCATCGGTACGTTTACCACCAACTGCGGTTGGTAAAAAGAATTGACGTCCACCGCCCAATACAACGTCTACACCGTCTAACAGTTTGTCGTTGTAACCACTGCCCGCTGCAGCAGGTACGAGCTGCGCAGCAATCGTATTTTCTGCATCGCGATGGCACACATGTGAGTAAGTTGTAGCAGGCGTTGCGTGAGTAACACGAGTAGTAGTCACTACACCAGTCGCAATACCTTTTGATTTTGCTATTTCAAGCAGAGTGGTAACGGGCTTGCCGTTAGTAGCTGGGCAAATGCTATCGGTACCTTTTAAATAGCTTGCGCCTTTGTCATCAAAAGCTTTGGTTTCTGGTGTCATTGAAATGACTTCGTTATTCATTTTTACGCCAGTCATATAGGCCGCCATAGAGGGCGCTGAGTCAGTGACTTGGGCATCGTTAGAATAGGTTTTGACAAACGCAGTTTCGGGGAATGTATCTATGGTGAGCTCACCATCTTCACCTGCACCGTAAATACGCGCAGCTGTTAATGTGGTGATGCCCATGCCATCACCCAAGAAAAAAATAATGTTTTTAGGTGTTGTGGTAGGTGTTGGCGTCGGTGGTTCTATGGTGACAGACTTGTTTGAACCGCCGCATGCGGATAGTGCGAGAGAAATAGTGGTACAAAGTAAGATTTTTTTCATAATAGCCTCCTTTAGCTGTCGCTAAATTAGAGGCTTAGTGTGAAGTTTTTAAGGCGGAATTATGACGATTTAGTAACAATCAAATATGCAGAGGTTTGTGTGCAAAGTTTAAGCGATTGCTGGCTAAAACCAAATTCGCACACCTGCTACCAAACTTGTATCGCTAGCCGCTTCTCCTTTGTTCTCTACCATATCGGCAGTTTTACCAAATTTCTTGTTCCAGTTAACGCCAATATAAGGCGCAAACTGGCGTTTGATTTCATAGCGCAAACGTAAACCTGCGGTAACATCAGATAGCCCTGAACCTGTACCCGCTTTCAAATCATTTTGGCCATAGATATTAACTTCTATTTCGGGTGAAAGAATTAAGCGCTGTGTAAATAGCAATTCGTATTCGGCTGAAACACGTAGAGCAGTTTTACCCGATTCACCCACAAATAAAGCGGCATCTACTTCAAAGAAATAAGGTGCAAGACCTTGCATGCCTAATACACCCCAAGTGCTTGTGGGTGTGGGTTTAATATCGTGCCGAACACCTAATTGAAGATCCCAATAGGGTGCAATAGCACGGCTATAAAGTGCTTGCACTTCGGCATCTGTAATTTCTCCATCGCGTTTTTCAAAATCTGTTTTCAGCCACAATTTGTTTAAGTCGTTGCCGATCCATGCTTGCGCATCAACAATCAATGGGTTTGCGCCATCAGCATTGCGTAATTCAAGTTGATCAAACATAACTTTGGTGATGACAGGATTATCGCCATGATCGTGCATGGCCTCTATTCCATGTGCGTCACTATGTTCGTCTGCATTTACACAAGCCGCTAGTAAATAAAAATGGCTGGCAATAAGTGTGGCGATGAAACTTTTCGCATAATGTCTTTTCATCATAAGTTCTCCTATACCACCTTAACCATGCGCATCATGCCGAGCATGTGGTAGAGCAGATGACAGTGATATGCCCAGCGGCCTTTGGCGTTGGCAGTCAGTAAATAACTAATTTTTGAACCGGGTTGTACCAGTACGGTGTGTTTGCGCGGAATGAAATCCGGGTCGCCAGTTTCTATTTCACTCCACATGCCGTGCAAGTGAATGGGGTGGGTCATCATGGTGTCGTTAACGAGAATAATGCGCACGCGTTCGCCGTATGTAAATTCCAGTGGCGCGGCTTCCATAAAACTCTGGCCGTTTATCGACCACATGTAGCGATGCATATTACCGGTTAAATGCAATTCAATTTCGCGTGTAGGTTCGCGTTTGTCGCGCGTGGGTTCAAGGCCGCGTAAGTCTGCATAGGTAAGTACTTTTCGGCCATAGAGATGCTCGTTGTGGCGCAGGCCAACCCCCGGGTCTGCAAGCCCACTCGCTGGTGCTTCTGCATGCATATCTACCTGCGGGCCAAATTCGGTTTTGGGGTGAATAACTTTTCCATTGGTATCAAAGTTAATGCCGAATCCTGCTTTAGCAAGATTGCTCGTCACTTGCGGTTTGGATTTCATGCCGCTCATATCGTGGCTGCTGTGATCCATGTTCGCCATTGAATCCATATCGTGACTGCTGTGATCCATGCCCGCCATTGAATCCATATCGTGGCCGCTGTGATCCATTCCTGCCATCAAATCCATATTGTGGCCAGTGTGATCTATAGCCGTAGTTGCGTCATGACTGCTGTGATCTACCGCAGTACTGCTGTGAGCATGAGCACTATGATCCACTGCTGTGCTGGGCGATGCGGTGTGTTGACTGTGATCCATGCCACCCATGCCCATATCTTTATGACTCAAAGTAGGGGCTGGGTCCATCGCTGGAATTTCAGTTTTTAAATTTGGATTTGTCGTAAGTGTTCCGCGTGCAAAACCGGTGCGATCAATATTTTGCGCAAAAATGGTGTAAGCAGTTTCTGCTTCGGGTGTAACAATCACATCGTAGGTTTCAGCGGTTCCTATTCTGAATTCATCTACAATTACCGGTTGAATATTTTGTCCATCGGCGGCGACCACTGTCATTTTTAATCCGGGAATTCGTACATCAAAAATCGTCATGGCTGCGCCATTAATAAAACGCAAACGAATTTTTTCATTGGGCTTGCATAAGCCCAGCCAATTTTGTGCAGGTGTAATGCCATTCATCAAATAGGTGTAACCAGTGACATCGGCAATATCCGTATCGCTCATGCGCATTTGATTCCACATGCCGCGATCACTCCAAGTTTTTGCAAAACCTTTGGCTTTTACATCGCTCCAAAAATCACCCACTGTGCGTTCGCGATAGTTGTAGTAGTGGCTCATTTTTTTGAGAGTGGTATAAATTTTATCGGGTGCTGTGTCTGTCCAATCGGATAAGAGCACAACCATATCGCGATCATAAACAACTGGGTCTGGCTCTTTGGGGTCGATAATAATTGCACCGAGCAAACCTGTTTGTTCTTGGAAGCCCGAATGGCTGTGATACCAATAAGTGCCGTTTTGTTTTACATCGAATTCATATTCAAAAGTTTCACCAGGCTTAATTCCTGCAAAATCAAAACCGGGCGAGCCATCCATTGTTGAAGGCAGCACAATTCCGTGCCAGTGAATAGAGCTGTCTTCTTGTAAATTATTGGTAACACGCAGCTTAACGCGCTCACCTTCTTTCCAGCGCAATATTGGCGCAGGCAAGCTGCCGTTGACAGTAGTCGCAATGCGCGTTTTGCCGGTGTAATTCACTTTTTGATAACCAATCTGCAAATCAAATTGGTTTCCGCTCAATACTTTGGTACTCGCAGTTGGTGTGGGTGAATCCGCAAAGGTTGTTTTTGAGAATGGCAAGGATGTTAGTGCAAGTGCAGATGACGCACCCAGTACAAAATGTCTGCGCGACAAACGATGTGAATGAATAGTTTTCATAGAGCCTCCTTATTTCAGCTCATGATTGATAAAAAATAGAAATATGTTTGCGAAAGATGCGCCAAAATGTAGGCGGAGCTGTTTTTTAGACGGAGTTATCCCGTACTAACAGAAAATGGGTGGGCGATAGAAGGATGAGGAGAGAGGCTTAGGCGCAACGCTTGAGTAAAAATCTTCAGCAGTAGAATCTAGCTTGGCTAATAAAAAATCCATGCTATTACTGGCTGTTGCAAGTGTACAGCCACCAAATACGCAATCACCCATGGTTTTGCAGCAATTGGATTTTTGGTGGCTATGTTGTTGGGTATCATCAGAAACGACTGGCATAGTACTCATATCATGATGCATATGATCCATTTCAGTCATACTCATCTCTGCCATTGCCAAAACTGCAGAGGGCATTGTTGTCGCTTTTTCCAACTCGCAAGTCATGCTCACTGTTGCCAGAGTTTGGCTAGTAAAAGCCAATAGCAAGAGTAAAACTATAATTTTTTGGTAGCCTGTTTTCAGCATGATTTCATGGGGCGCACATAAATAAGACAAAAAGATATAACCAAGCGAAAGAATAGAACAATTGGCAGTGGGGCGTCTAGCCTTCTTTAAATAAACTTAGCTATGTGAGTTAAGCTACAGACATACAGAAAGTAGGTGGTTGTAATGGGTTATGATGAGCCCCTAAGCGCGGGCAAAGCGCATTCGAAAGATGATGGATCACATAATTAATGGCGATTATGATGTGTATTAAACTTGCGTTAACTAACGTACCTCAATGACTATTGAACTAAGAAGGAAAAGACAATGCGAATTTTACAGATATTCATGGCCGGGCTTTTAGTGCTAAGTCTTTCGGGTTGTGGCTACAACAAATTTCAAACGGCAGATGAGCAGGTCACGTCTAGTTGGTCGGAAGTGGTAAACCAATATCAGCGCCGAGCGGATTTGGTACCTAACTTGGTTAGCGTTGTAAAAGGTATTGCCGCGCAAGAGCAAGCGGTTTTTCTTGGTGTGGCTAATGCCCGCGCAAAAGTCGGTAGTTTGCAAGTTACACCTGAACTGGTGAATAACCCGGAAGCTTTTGCTAAATTCCAAGCGGCACAAGGGGAGCTATCCTCTTCGCTTTCTCGCTTATTGGTTGTTGCAGAAAACTATCCGCAATTAAAATCTGATGCGAACTTCCGCGATCTGCAAGCACAGCTAGAAGGGACAGAAAATCGCATCACAGTAGCGCGCAACCGCTACATTAAAGATGTGCAAGCATACAACGTTACGGTGCGTTCATTTCCCACCAATATCACCGCAAAAATATTTGGTTATCAAATCAAACCCAATTTTACAGTTGAGAATGAAAAGGAAATTTCCAAACCGCCTACTGTAAATTTTGATGCAGCACCTAGCCAACCGCAGAGCGATGCAAAATGAGTAAGATAAAAGCGCCGCTTCTGGCGCTTTTACTTTTATGGCTAGCAGTGGCTGCTTCCTATAATGCTTATGCAGACGTTGCAGTGCCGAAACTAACTGGCCATGTTATCGACCAAACTGCCACTCTCTCGCCTGCTGAAGTATCGCAGTTAGAGCAAATATTGCGCGAATTTGAAACCAAAAAAGGCAGCCAAGTCGCTGTGCTTATTGTGCAGACCACTGAGCCAGAAGCTATTGAACAATACTCCATGCGTGTAGCAGAAGAGTGGAAGTTGGGTCGCAAAAAGGTGGATGACGGGGCAATCCTGTTAATTGCAAAAAATGATCGTGCTCTGCGTATTGAAGTAGGCTATGGCTTAGAAGGCGCACTTACGGATATCACCAGCAAACGTATCATTAGCGAAACAATTACGCCGTATTTTAAACAGGGTGATTTTAACGGCGGCATAACTGCCGGTGTGCACCAAATGATGCGCGTTATTGATGGCGAGTCTTTGCCTCCACCTACTGATAAAAATGGAGATGCTGGTAAAAGTGGATCGCAGTTTCTGCCCATTATCATTTTAGTTGCGTTTATTCTTGGCGGAACTCTGCGTGCGATATTAGGGAAATTTTTGGGTGCTTTGGTAACGGGTGGAATTATTGGCATTATTGTTTGGATATTTGTAAGTGTTTTTGGCGTTGCCCTGTTAGCCGGATTAGCCGCCTTTGTATTTGCCCTTATTAATGGTGGGGGAGGCGGTGGCCGAGGTTGGGGCGGCGGTGGATTTGGAGGAGGCGGCTTCGGTGGAGGAGGTTTCAGTGGCGGCGGCGGTGGTTTTGGCGGCGGCGGCGCGTCAGGGAGATGGTAACTATGAGCACTAAAACAACTGTGAACACTAAAGCAACGGTGAATATTAAACGTATCATTAAACATTTCTTAATGACTCGCTGGCAGGTTAATAAAAGTTTCCCTGCTGCAACGCTGGATGCTATTGAAAAAGAAATTAAAATCAGCGAAACAATGCATGCCGGAGAAATTCGGTTTGTCGTTGAAGCAGCATTGGATGGCGCACCGCTATTTAAAGACCAATCTGCGCAAGAGCGTGCGCTAGAGGTTTTTTCGCAATTGCGTATTTGGGATACCGAATATAACAACGGCTTACTTATCTATTTATTATTGGCAGATCGCGCCGTAGAAATTGTGGCAGATAGGGGTATTCATTCTAAAGTGGGCGTTGAGGAATGGCAAAAAATTTGTCGTAAGATGGAAAGTGATTTTGCAGCAGGGAGTTTCAAACATGGTGTATGTATTGGTATCAATTCCATAACGGAACACTTGGCAGCGCACTTTCCTACCAGTGAAGATGATATCAACGAGCTCCCCAATAAACCTGTGGTGATGTAATGACGGAAAATGCTGCGGACAAACCCTATACAGATCCCGTTTGTGGAATGAAGGCAGTGGCTAATCCAGATAAGTGCGTTGCGCATGCTGGCACCACTTACTATTTCTGTAGTCAAAAGTGCGTAGAAAAGTTTCGCGCTAATCCGCAGCAATATCTATCACCGAAAACACAGCTGCAAAAAGAATCCAAGTCAGAAAAAAATTCCGTGTCAAAGCAGGCCATTTATACCTGCCCCATGCATCCAGAAATTCAACAGCAAGGCCTAGGCACTTGCCCCTTGTGTGGCATGGCACTTGAGCCTATGGATGCCACAGTTGAAGCCGATAACAGTGAATTGCAGGATATGACGCGGCGCTTTTGGGTGTGCTTAAGCCTAAGCCTGCCGCTGTTAATAATGACTATGAGCGATATGATTCCCAGCGTGAATTTGCATGATCGTATGGGCATGAGTTTCTTTAATTGGCTGCAAGCCATACTTGCAACTCCGGTTGTCCTTTGGGGCGGTGCACCTTTTTTTGCGCGGGGCTGGGCGTCATTTAAAACCTGGAATTTAAATATGTTCAGCTTAATTGCGCTGGGCACAGGTTCTGCATTTCTATTCAGCGTGTTTGCTTTGTTGCTGCCCCATTATTTGCCCGATGCTTTCAAAATGAATGGCATGTCACCGTTATATTTTGAAGCCGCAGCGGTCATTATTACCTTGGTATTAATGGGGCAGGTATTAGAGTTGCGCGCACGTTCGCGCACTAACGACGCGATTAAATCCCTGCTTGAGCTTGCACCTCATACCGCACTGCGAGTGAAAGCGGATGGCAGTGAAGAAGAAATTCAGTTAGATCAAGTGCAAGTAGGTGATCTGCTGCGTATAAAACCGGGCGGTAAAATTCCGGTGGATGGTGACATTACTGACGGCTATTCTAATATTGATGAATCCATGATTAGCGGTGAGCCACTTCCCATTACAAAAAATGTGGGCGATAAAGTTAGTGCAGGTACAGTTAATCAAACCGGTACTTTTATATTGCGCGCAACCAAAGTGGGTGCAGATACTTTGCTTGCACGCATTGTGCAAATGGTGAATGACGCAGGGCGCTCACGTGCACCCATTCAAAAATTAGCCGATCAAGTTTCTGGTTGGTTTGTTCCAGCGGTTATAGCTGCCGCCGTTATTGCTTTTATTGCGTGGTCAGTCTTCGGCTCATCGCCTGCGCTTGCCAATGCATTAGTTGCCGCTGTTTCTGTACTCATTATTGCTTGCCCGTGCGCGCTGGGTTTGGCAACACCCATTTCAATTATGGTTGGCATTGGCCGCGGTGCAACCGAAGGCGTATTAATAAAAGATGCAGAAGCCCTGGAGTTAATGGAAAAAGTAGATGTGCTGGTTGTTGATAAAACTGGCACCTTGACCGAAGGCAAACCTACAGTACAAAACATAACTGCTACAGCAGGTTTTACAGAGCAAGACGTTTTAACGTTTGCCGCCAGTTTAGATGCTTTGAGCGAACATCCGCTTGCGGTGGCAATTGTTATGCACGCTAAAGCGAAAAATATTTCTTTGCAAACTATTGAGCAATTTGAGTCAGTTACCGGCAAAGGCGTTCGTGGTTTATTAAGCGGCAAAAAAATAGCGTTTGGCAATATGCGCATGATGGAAGCAGAGAATATCAATACCTCTGCGCTAGATGCCGACATTCAAAAATTACGTGACCAAGCGCAAACGGTAATGCTATTAAGTGTGGATGGAAACTTGGCCGGAATCGTCAGTGTTGCCGATCCCATTAAATCAACGTCGCGCGAGGCAATTGAAAAATTACACGCCGCTGGTTTAAAAATTATTGTTCTTACTGGCGATAACGCCACTACCGCTGCCGCTGTTGCCAAACAGCTAGGCCTCGACGATTTTAAAGCCGATGTTTTGCCCGAAGATAAACTAAATTTTTTAAAAGATTTGCAAGCAAAAGGTCATATAGTTGCCATGGCGGGCGATGGTGTAAATGATGCGCCTGCGCTGGCGCAAGCTAACGTAGGTATTGCCATGGGCACAGGAACAGATGTTGCCATGAACAGCGCGCGTATAGTCTTGGTAAAAGGGGATCTACGCGGCATAGCTAAAGCACGCTCGCTCAGTGAACACACTATGCGTAATATTCGTCAGAATTTATTCTTCGCATTTATCTACAATTTTTTGGGTGTACCTATTGCGGCGGGAATTCTCTACCCTTGGTTTGGTATTCTATTAAGCCCCATGATTGCAAGCGCTGCTATGGCCTTGAGCTCTGTTTCTGTGATTGGTAATGCATTGCGGTTGCGGAATAAAAATTTGTAAGTGGAATTTATTTTCAAAGGCTGGCCAGAAAATTGTTATATAGCAATTTTCTGGCCAGCAACACATGTGTAATTACTGCTTTAAAAAATGTAATAAGTCACGCACCAAGCGGTCTTTATCGGTAGCGAATAAACCGTGAGGTGCGCCCGCATATTCCAGTAAGGTGGCATTAGGAATTGCCGCAGCAGCTAAGCGAGAAGAGGATTCAATCGGTACAGTTAAATCTTCAGTGCCGTGGATAAACAGCGTAGGGATTTTAAATGCTGCTAAATCCTCACGAAAGTCAGTGCTGGAAAATGAATGCAAACACGCCAGCGTGGGCTTTATTCCCGCTTGCATCGCAATGCCTCTAGCCCATACCAATAGCTCGTTGCTTACTGCCTGTTTTTTTTCTTTGACTCCAAAAAAGTCTTGGAAAAATCCGCTAAAAAAATGTGCTCTATCGGTGCGAATAGAAAAATCTGTTTTATCAAATTTCGCCTGCGGTGTACCCGCTGGGTTGTCAGGGGTTTGTAACCGGAACGGCAAAATAGAAGAAATAAGAACTGCTTTACTAACCCCTTTACCTGCGTGGCGCGACATATACCGCGCCACCTCGCCGCCACCCATTGAAAACCCTATTATTGCTGCGCTATTTGCTTCTGAATCATCTACTGCTGCGTAATCTAATACTGCGGCTAAGTCATCGGCCAAGGTGTCATAGTCATAACCATCCCAAGGTTGTGATGATCGACCAAAGCCACGCCTGTCATAAGCAATTACACGATGCCCTGCATCGGCAAGCGCTAAAGCAACTTCATCCCAGCTGTCAGCGGAGAGCGGCCAGCCATGAATTAATACGACGAGGTTACCTTGCCCCCAATCTTTGAGATAAATTTGGTTGTTGTCTGGTGTATTAATGAAGGTCATGGTGATGCACTCTGTGATTACTGTGAACCTGAGCATGACATTCAACGCTATTTGCATCCGTGCCCTTGCGTACAGAGCGGCTAGATGTTGAAACGAAAATAAGTGCTACAATCCCCGCAAATATTCCTAATAGCAGAACGAGCAAGAGCGAATAATCGCCAAGACTCCTCTGCATTAATTTCCAACAGCGTTCTTACAAAAAATATGAAAACTCCCCTCATTACCAAAGAAGGCTTAGAAAAACTCAAAGCCGAATTAGATCACCTATGGCGTGTTGAGCGGCCAGACACCACTCAAAAAGTATCTTGGGCTGCAAGCCTTGGCGACCGCTCTGAAAATGCCGACTATCAATACAACAAGAAAAGATTGCGCGAAATTGACCGTAGAGTTCGTTACCTACGCAAATGTATTGAGGATCTCAAAGTAGTTGAATATTCCTCCGTGCAAGAAGGCAAAGTTTTCTTTGGCGCATGGGTAGAAATTGAAAACGACAGCGGCGAACAAAAACGCTTCCGCATAGTAGGCTACGATGAAATTTTCGACACCAAAGATTACATCTCCATAGATTCACCGATGGCACGCGCACTGATCAAGAAAGAAGTGGATGATGAAGCGGTGGTAAGAACCGAGGCCGGTGAGTTTTTTTGGTATGTGACTAAGATTGAGTATCTGAAATAAGATTTATTGTAGAAATTTCCTTTTAAATAATATCGGTAATAATAAGGTCGAGAAGGTAAGCTTGCTTACCCTCTGGATTTTTTCTAAATTCTTTTTGATCCCCTCAAATACTTTTCTTATTTCGCCAAGGCTAAAGGCAATAATTCCAATTTTTGAGTATGGAACTGTTGCAGGCTGCTGCGGTGGCCAATGCTAATAATAATGGCGTTTGGTAAATGCTCTTTGATTAGCTGGTACATAGAAAACTCTAAACCTTCATCCATAGCAGAACTGGCCTCATCTAAAAATAAAACCTGTGGTTTCACCAGTAGTGCGCGAGCTATAGCTAGGCGTTGTTGTTCACCTAATGAAAGAACGCGTGTCCAATCATCCTCGCCGTCCAGCTTGCCAATCAAATGACCCAAATGAACTTGTGTAAGTAAGTCGGCATCATGTTCGCTGAACTCAGGTGCATTAGGGTAGTGAAGCGCATTGCGCAAGCTGCCCAGCGGCATATAAGGTTTTTGCGGTAAAAAGAAGTTGCTGCCTACTTCGGGGTAAGTGACTTGCCCGTCAACATAAGGCCAAAGCCCCGCGAGGCTGCGCAGTAAAGTAGTTTTACCTACCCCGGAAGGGCCACTTACCAACAGTGCTTCACCAGGTGCCAAATCAAGATTGACTGTGTCAAATAGTGCGTGACCAGTCATAGATTTCACCATGAGGTTTTCAACTCGTAGATGTTGCCCAATGTGTTGTGTAGATACTTCAGGTAACTTTTGAGCGTGGTCTATGTTATCCATAAAACCAATTAGACGTGTCATAACTGCTCGGTAGTTCGCGAAACTATCATAGGAAGATCGAATAAAAGAGAGGGCTTCTTGAACCTCACCAAATGCATTTGCGGTTTGCATAACGTCGCCAAGTTGAATTTCCTTTGAGAAAAGTCTTGGTGCTTGGATGATTAGGGGAAAAACTACGGCAGTTTGAGAAATGGCTAAATTATAACCGTCAAATTTTAGGCTACGAAATACTAATGCCCATGAGTTTGCAATTACTTGAGAAAATCGCTGTGCTAAATTTTTCTTTTCTGATTTTTCGCCCCCAAAGAATGCAATGCTTTCACCATATTCACGCAACCTAATTAACGAATAACGAAAGTCCGCATTTAATTTCTCATTTAAAAAGTTGAGCTTAATTAATGGCCGACCAATCTTAATGGCGAAAACAGTAGCGATTAAAACATAAGCATATGCGAGGAATACCATAGCCCTAGGAATTTCAATGCCAAATAATGCAAGTGTTGCCGATAAGCTCCATAGGAGTATGGTGAATTCAAATAATGAGACTAAGGACTGAATAAGGCCGACCGAGAGGCTGAGAGACAAACTAACAAACTGATCTACATCTTGCTGGATTCGTTGGTCGGGGTTATCGACTTGAGCCGTGCAATAAGCACTGCGGTAATAGGCTTGGCGCGTTAACCATAAATCCATAAGCTTGGTTGTTAAAGATAGGCGCCACTCAATCAATAATTTTTGCCTTACATAAAAATTAACAAGTGCACGAATAACGTGTAATGTTGCCAGGAAACAAAATAATAAAATTGCAGTCCAAAATGCCTTTGCGTCAAGTTGCTGCATGGCATTGTATAAATCTTTATACCAGTAAGAAAAAACAACATTCAACCTTACTGCAGCCATAGCCAATAAAAGAATGAGCGCTAAAATGAATAAAGGTGTTTTGTTGCGTTTAGGGTTGAAGTGGTCTCCACATAACCGCGCTACATCTGCGCCCCAGAGTGTAAATCGGCGTAATAGAAACGCCATTACAACAAATGCAACACTGCTAATGAGAAATGCAATTGCAATCCAGCGTAGGCTGTTACTAATCTCTTCTGCCCAGTTCATAATTTTGCTCTTATAAATGTGTTTTAGGGGGCGCTATTTTGGGTGAACATGAATAGCGATACGATATTACTCAAAGTGAAGTATTCCGTGCCAGTGTCCTTTATCGTTGCGTAAACTTAACCTAGCTCTTGGGTATGAGCAAGAGCAACTTAGCTTTTAAGTATTTGGGTTAGCGGTAATACCTTAGGAGGCTTCAAACACTTCCCTGTAAAATTTCAATTCAGCTTCAATTGCTTGTTGAATACTCTCTGCCTGTCTAAAGCCGTGGCCTTCTTCTGCAAAAGTTACATAGGCATTTTTAATTCCCTTCTTAGTGAGTGCCGCAACCATAGCTTCTGCTTGCGTGGGCGGAACCACCTTGTCCTTTAAACCCTGCAAGAAAATCACCGGGCAATTTAAATGATCTATATGGTGAATAGGTGATCGAGCGTAATAGATCGCTTTTTCTTTTGGATATTCACCCACTAAAGAATCCAAATAACGTGCTTCAAATTTGTGCGTGTCTTTGGCGAGAGCTTCCAAATCGCCAATACCGTAAAGACTTGCACCTGCTTTAAAGGTATCACTAAAAGTGAGTGCGGCAAGTACCGTGTAACCGCCTGCGCTACTGCCGCGAATAGCAATTTTGTTGTTATCGACCAAACCGCGTTCGATTAAATAGTTTGCACCGCTGCAAACGTCAATCACATCAGTAATGCCCCAGTTACCTTTTAATCTATCGCGATATTGGCGGCCATAACCTGTACTGCCGCGATAATTCACATCTAAGATTGCAAAGCCACGGCTTGTCCAAAACTGAATTTTAAGGTTGAGCGACGTTTCGGTTGTGCCCGTTGGGCCGCCGTGACACATCACAATCAATGGCGGCAGTGTGTTTTTTGGCGCAGTGATAAGTTTACTTTTAGGTGCGTAGTAAAAGCCGTGCGCAGTTTCATTGTCGCTAGTAGCAAAACTAATGGCTTGCGGCTGCGCAATATCGTCTTGCGTTAAAGTGCTTTTGCTTGCGCCAATCAATGGCTTAATTTCTTGTTGATGAAAGCTATAGAGGGCATTGCATTTAGTGGCGCTTGCTGCAAAGAAATAAGCATGTTCGTTGTGGCAGTGAACGCCCGCAATATCTTTAAATTCGCTTTGAATGGTTGTTAGTGTTTTTGAGGGAATATCAATTAGCCCCAGTTGCCATTGCCCATGCTGGCTAAAGCAAGAGAAAATTTTCTGATCATTTAAAAACCCATAAGTACTCATACCAAACACCCACTGCGGCGTGGCGAATTCGGCGGGCATATCGCACACAATCTCTGCGCCATTTTCGGTGTGATGATAAATATTCCACCAGTTATTGCGATCAGACACAAAAAACAATTCGCCGTTTGGCGACCATTGCGGTTGAAATACCGATTCAGTTTTGCTGCCGGCAATAAGTTGTGTGTTGGTGATTTCGCCTGCTGCATTTAAATCTGCGCAGTAAAATTCGGTACCATCCCACGGCATTTGCGGGTGGTTCCAGCATAAATAGCTGAGTTTATTGCCAGTGGGATTTAAGCGCGGGTTGCTGTAAAAATCCGCCCCGGAAACTAAAATTGTTACATTGCCGTTTAAATCAATCGCGACTATTTCGCTACGCTCTTCAGTTTTCTTTGCGTGGTCAGCATGTGTATGATCTTCGCGCACACAAATTAAACGCTTGCGTGTTTCATCCCACGAAAAATCCGCGTAGCGAAACTTTGTTTCAGAAAATAATGGGTCGGTTGGCGATAGGGCGGTTAGTTCATTGCTTACACGATCAATCATATAGATGCGTTGGTCTGCATCCAGCACACAAAAAATACGTTCAGGTGTAACCAAATAGCTTGCGCCGCCATATTCATGGGCGCGGGTGCGGATGTTATGCGGCGCAGGTAAAACATCGCTCGTTGTTCCAGCGGGCGATAGTTGCACTAACGCATTGCGCCCTTTTTCTGCAGGGCGCGATTCCAACCAAAAAACACTATCATCGCAAGAACGTACTTCGCTCAGCTTTGCACTTTGTTGCGTAAGCATTTCTGCGGTAATGGGCGATGGCCATTGTCCGTAAGGGTGAATTTGTTTCATGAGTTATCAACCATAGATTACCAGCGCTTGGGCGATTTTCGTGAAGTGTGAAATACGCGCAGAATTTGAATTTGATTTAATTCCGGTTTTACGCGGTAGGGAATTATGTAGCGCGTGTCTGGCACTATAAGTTCACGTGTGCCGTGAATGCGGCCAGGGGCACCTAATGCTGGGTTGCTATCGAGAAGTTTGACTGCATTGTAAATTCGTTGCACCACAAGCTTTGCGGCGGCAGGATCATTTTTTGCGATGTACTCAGCTTCATCGTTAAGATTTTCTAACGCTTTTATCAGCCATTTAATTTGCATTTACACCCCATTTTTTCAAGGTGTCTGTAATGGCATCATCGCTGGCAAATTCGCCATTGTCAGCTTCACTAATTGCCGCTTTAATTTCTTGAATTTGCCATTCATTGAGTTCAACAAAATCGCGAATTGCTTCGGTTGCGAGAAAGGATTTTGATCTGTGAGTTGCATCGGCAAGGTTTTCAAGGCGCACTTTAAGGTCATCGTCCAAGCGGATAGTCATGGTAGTAGACATAGCGATATACTCAATTGTGTTTTAATGTACACATTATAGTACATTGCTTTGAGTATCAATCAAGTTACCTCCTGGGTGCCTGATTTTTCTCTACCCTTGTTTATTTGTTCAGTTTTCCGCTTTAATGGCCGCCTTCTTATATCAAGTGACTTACATGAAGCGCTTCGCATGACATTTTCTATCGCCAAGCTACAGCCACATCTCCCCAAAGCTCATAGCGGCATTTGGTGGATTGCCCTGTCTGGCGGCTTGGATTCTTGTGTCTTGTTACATTCCCTAGCTGCTTTGAATTTACCCGTCACGCTTCATGCGCTGCATATCAATCACCAAATTTCTCCCAATGCCAATGCGTGGCAAGCGCACTGTGCGGATATGTGTGCTCGCCTGAATATCGCTTTTACGGCCATAAAAGTGGATGTAAAAAACAGCGGTCGTGGAATAGAAGATGCTGCCCGTGAGGCGCGTTATGCCGTTTTTGAGCAGCATATAAAGAGTGGTGATTACCTGTTAACTGCACACCATGCCGATGATCAAGCCGAAACCTTGTTATTGCGATTGATGCGTGGCACCGGCTCACGCGGTTTGGCGGCTATGGCACAGCAGCGACCTTTGGGGCAGGGCACCTTATTTCGCCCATTGCTTAACTTTAGCCGCGCGGAACTTGAGGACTATGCTCGCGCTCAGGGTTTGAGCTGGGTAAACGACGAAAGCAATGCTGATGACCACTACGACCGTAACTACCTGCGCAACCAAGTTATGCCTTTGTTGCGTGAGCGATGGCCTGGGTTTGCAGGTAGGTGGCAACAAACTGCAGAGCTGTGCGCGGCTAACGAATCCCTAATTGAAGAGTTTGCCGCACAAGATTTGGAGTTGGCAGATTTCAAGCCCAAGTTGGTCGGCACCAGCATTAGCTTGGTTTACGCTGAGTCCTTATCGGTTGCCCGCCGCCATAACCTGATGCGCACTTGGTTGCGCGGGCAATGCTTGAGTACGCCTGAGCAACAACATCTGCAACAAATCGAGCAGCAAATTATCGGAGGTCGTCAGGACGCAGAAACTCAGGTGACTTGGGGCGATGTTTCTCTGCGTGTCTATCGCCAGCGCATTTACGCTTTACCTTTGGCAGATTTGCTGAGCGTGCCTGATTCGTCGTTAGAGTTTGCCCCCGCAATAACCCTTCCTGCGGAATTTCAGTTTGGTTTCGAGCACCTTGAATCCTCTGATAAGCCCTTACTAAATCCTAATCTACCCAATCTACACCTGCGCTTTCGTCAAGGCGGAGAGCGCTGTCGTCCTGCGGGTCGAGCTCATTCTCAAACCCTCAAACGCTTATTACAAGATTACGGCGTAGAACCGTGGTTGCGCGAAAGCCTGCCTTTGGTCTATAGCAACGATGATTTAGTAGCCGTTGCTGATTTATGGGTTTGCGAGGGGTTTCAAGCGGAAGGTGCTGGGTTTCACTTGAACTACAGTAAGAAACGGATTTAACCGTTTTTCCCTTTCTCTGAATTTGCAGAATCTATTGGGGTGGAGTCAAGGTGATACTTGCGAGACCGTCGGAGGCATGGAAGCCGACGTCGAGCCTACATGGATGTACTTGCGGCGTGTCTCGCAAGTATTACCTTGGCTCCAATCGAGATTGCTACATAAAAGAACCTTTTCATTGAGCCACCAACCTCTTTCGGGTAGACTGGCGCCCCGTCCTGAAAGATAAACCTCACGCCCCGCAACGGGTGCATTTTTGATCGTTTATCTCCATCTGCTTTGCTTAATTGCTGCTCCTATTTTTACAGACTTTAGGTTTTTCAATGACACGATATATATTCGTTACCGGTGGTGTTGTTTCTTCTTTGGGTAAAGGAATTGCGTCTGCATCACTCGCAGCCATTCTTGAGTCGCGTGGTCTAAAAGTGACCATCATGAAGCTCGACCCCTACATCAACGTTGACCCAGGCACCATGAGCCCCTTTCAGCACGGCGAAGTATTCGTGACGGAAGATGGCGCCGAAACCGATTTGGATTTGGGCCATTACGAACGTTTTATTCGTACCAAAATGACTCGCCGCAACAACTTCACTACTGGCCGTGTATACGAAACCGTATTGCGTAAAGAGCGCCGTGGCGATTACTTAGGCGGTACAGTACAAGTCATTCCACACATTACCGATGAAATTAAACGCCGCATTCTGGAAGGCGGCCGCGATGTAGATGTTGCACTGGTTGAGATCGGCGGCACCGTAGGTGATATCGAATCGCAACCATTCCTTGAAGCAGTGCGTCAGTTAAAAGTTGAAATGGGCTCACGTGCATTGCTAATGCATTTAACACTCGTTCCGTACATCGCCACCGCAGGCGAAACCAAAACCAAACCAACGCAACATTCGGTAAAAGAATTGCGCTCAATCGGCTTGCAACCCGATATTTTGTTGTGCCGCTCAGAACGTTTGGTGGATGAAGATTCACGCCGCAAAATTTCCCTGTTTACTAACGTCGCCGAGCGCGCCGTAGTCCCACTGCCCGATGCAGACACCATTTACTCAATTCCACGTTTATTGCAAAGCTACGGTTTAGATCAAATTGTGGTAGAACTTTTAGGCTTGCAATGTGGCGAAGCCGATTTGAGCGAGTGGGATAAGGTTGTTGAAGGCAAGTTAAACCCTGTACACACCGTGACTATTTCTATGGTAGGTAAATACATGGAATTGCTCGACGCTTATAAATCATTAATTGAAGCGCTTACTCACGCGGGCATTCACACGCACACCAAGGTAAACATTAATTATATCGACGCAGAACGCGTAGAAAACGAAGGTGTTGAAATTCTGAAAGACGCTGATGCGATTCTGGTTCCCGGTGGTTTCGGTGAGCGTGGCGTTGAAGGTAAATTGATGGCCGTGCAATACGCTCGTGAAAACAAAGTGCCTTACCTTGGTATTTGTTTAGGTATGCAATCTGTTGTCATTGAATTTGCGCGTAACGTTTTAGGTTTAAAGGGCGCTAACTCAACTGAGTTTGATAAAAATTCTCCGCACCCTGTGATTGGTTTAATCACCGAGTGGATTACGGCTGAAGGTGAAGTTGAAAAACGCGATGAATCTTCAGACCTCGGCGGTACTATGCGTTTAGGCGCACAAGAATGTCGTTTGGTTGCCGATGCAAAAGCTCGCGAAATTTACGGTGCAGACGTGATTGTTGAACGTCACCGTCATCGTTATGAAGTGAACAACAATTATGTTGATCAAATGCAAAAAGCCGGTTTGAAAATTGGCGGTTGGTCTGCCGATGATACTTTGGTTGAAATGGTTGAATTGCAAGATCACCCATGGTTTGTTGCTTGCCAGTTCCACCCAGAGTTCACATCAACTCCGCGCGATGGACATCCATTGTTTACCAGTTTTGTGGAAGCGGCTTTAGCGAACAAAAAGTAATTCTATTTAAACAGGAAGCGTCATCCTCGCGACTCGCCAGAGCGGCACAGCAAACGCGGGGATCCAGCTTTTCAAAAAACATGGATTCCCGCTACGCGAGAATGACGATTCCCCTAAAGTAAGTTGGCCGAGCTAGCTTAAAGGAAATTGTAGTGAGTCAAGAAATCGTAAAAGTTGGCAATCTTCAAGTAGGTAATAGTCTGCCGTTTGTTCTATTCGGTGGTATGAACGTACTTGAATCGCGCGATATGGCAATGCAAGTTGCAGAAGCCTATGTGAATGTGACGCAAAAGCTGGGTATTCCCTACGTATTCAAAGCGTCTTTTGATAAAGCCAATCGCTCATCCATTCATTCCTATCGCGGCCCCGGTATGGAAGAAGGGTTAAAGATTTTTCAGGAAATCAAACACACTTTTAATGTTCCAGTGATCACTGATGTGCATGAGATTGATCAGTGCGCACCGGTTGCCGAAGTAGCGGACGTTATTCAATTGCCCGCATTTCTTGCCCGCCAAACCGATTTGGTTGTCGCCATGGCAAAAACTGGCGTTGTAATTAATATTAAAAAGCCGCAATTTTTAAGCCCTGGCCAAATGAAAAACATTGTCGAGAAATTTGGCGAGTGTGGCAACGAGCAAATTATTTTATGTGATCGCGGTACTAACTTTGGTTACGACAATCTTGTGGTCGATATGCTTGGCTTCCGCACCATGCGCGAAGTGAGTGGCAATGCCCCAGTGATTTTTGACGTAACGCACTCCTTGCAATTTCGTGAATCTAAAGACAGCGCTTCAGGCGGTCGTCGTCACCAAGTTGCTGAATTGGCGCGTGCAGGCATGGCGGTTGGTTTGGCTGGCTTATTTTTAGAAGCCCACCCTAATCCCGATAAAGCTAAATGCGATGGCCCAAGCGCATTGCCCTTGGATAAGTTAGAACCCTTTTTGCAGCAAATGAAAGCCATTGATGATTTAGTGAAAGGCTTTCCACTGCTTGATATTAAATAAAGAGTTGGGTGTTAACTAACCTTCTTAAAAAGAGGGGGGCATTCGAAGAAGTTGTCATGTTGTTTATATCGCATGACAAAGACTACAAAAAATCATCAGCCGGGAATAGCCGGACTGAAAAATACGAATTTTTAATAAACGCTTGTTTTAACATTGTGGAGCAAAAGCATGAGTAAGATTGTTGATATTAAAGCCTTTGAAGTTTTAGATAGCCGCGGCAACCCAACTGTGTTGGCAGAAGTAATTTTGGAAGATGGCTCAGTAGGTTCTGCAATGGCTCCTTCTGGCGCATCTACCGGTTCGCGTGAAGCCTTGGAATTGCGCGATGGTGATAAATCACGTTACTTTGGTAAGGGTGTTTTGAAAGCGGTTAACAACATCAATACCACTATTAAAAGTTTGGTAGTAGGTTTTGATTCTTTGGATCAGCGCGCGCTTGATAACGCCATGATCAAAGCTGACGGCACCGACTTTAAAACCGTATTGGGTGCAAACACAATTCTTGCTGTGTCTTTGGCGAATGCTAAAGCGGCTGCAATCTCCAAAAAAGTTCCACTCTACGCACACATTGCAGATTTGAATGGCACTCCAGGCAAATACTCAATGCCAGTTCCAATGATGAACATCATCAACGGTGGTGAACACGCTGACAATAACGTAGATATTCAAGAGTTTATGGTGCAGCCGGTAGGCGCAAAAACTTTCGCAGAAGCTTTGCGTGTTGGCGCCGAGATTTTCCATACGCTGAAAAAAATCCTGCATGACAAAGGTTTGAGTACTTCAGTGGGTGACGAAGGTGGCTTTGCTCCCAACCTTCCATCTAACGAAGACGCGTTGAAAATTATCGCTGAAGCCGTTGAGAAAGCGGGTTACAAGTTGGGCGACAACGTAACTCTCGCGTTGGATTGTGCTTCAACCGAATTCTACAAAGATGGCAAATACGATCTGGCAGGCGAAGGCCGCGTATTCACCACTAACGAATTCTCTGATTACTTAGCTGACTTGGCCGCACGCTACCCAATCATCTCTATTGAAGATGGTAAAGACGAAAGCGATTGGGCTGGCTGGGCAGATTTGACGCAAAAAATCGGTCACAAAATCCAGTTGGTTGGCGATGATTTGTTCGTGACCAATACCAAGATTTTGAAAGAAGGTATCGATAAGAAAATCGCTAACTCTATTTTGATCAAGTTCAACCAAATCGGTTCTTTGTCAGAAACCTTAGATGCAATCAAAATGGCACAAGATGCTGGCTACACTGCAGTAATCTCTCACCGCTCTGGCGAAACTGAAGATACTACAATCGCTGACTTGGCTGTAGCTACTGCCGCGGGTCAAATTAAAACGGGTTCATTGTGCCGTTCAGACCGTGTATCTAAGTACAACCGTTTGTTGCGCATTGAAGCTGAGTTGGGTGCTGCTGCTCCTTACAAAGGCCGTGCAGAATTTAAATCGTAAATTTGTCGTTATCCCTTCTCCGTCACTCCCGCGCAGGCGGGAGTCCAGCCCTTTAAAAACTGGATACCTGCCTGCGCGGGTATGACGATTGAGAAGATATATATTAGTTATTGAATAATAAAAATTATGAAATGGCTCTTTGCAGTTTTGCTTATTTTGCTCGCAGCACTTCAGTATCGCCTTTGGCAAGGTGAGGGAAGCTTTGCGCACGCGGCAAAATTATCGCGCGAAATTAAGCAGCAACAAGCCGAAAATGATCGCATGCGTGAACGCAATCGCATATTAGATGTTGAAGTCCAGGATTTAAAATCGGGCGCAGATAGCGTGGAAGAGCGCGCGCGCAACGATATCGGCATGATTAAAAAAGACGAAACCTTTTTTATGATTCCTGCCAAGAAAAAAACTGAATAATGCCACTCTTAACTCCTCCTCGTTATTGGTTTGTTATTCCCGCAGCCGGAATTGGCTCACGCATGGGTGCAGATAAACCCAAGCAATATTTAATGCTCGGCAACAAAACTATTCTTGAACACACGCTAACGCGTATTTTGAGCCTGCCGAATTTAGCGGGCATAGTTGTACCGCTCAACAGCCAAGATAATTTTTGGACATCGCTTACGATTCTGCAGCATCCGTTAGTTCATACTATTCACGGTGGCGCACAACGCGCAGATTCAGTGTTAAATGGTTTGAATTATTTGGCTGACAAAGCCCACAATCAAGATTGGGTTTTGGTGCACGATGCTGCGCGCCCCTGCGTGACTATCGAAAATATTCAAACCTTATGCGATTCGCTCGCGAGTGACGAAGTTGGCGGGATTTTAGCTGTGCCTGTTAGCGATACACTTAAACAAGTCGCTAGCATCAATAAAATTCAAACAACAGTTGATAGAAGTGCTTTATGGCAAGCGCAAACGCCGCAGCTGTTTCGCTACAAATTATTACGTGATTGCTTAATGCAAGCGCTCGTACGCAACGAAAATATTACTGATGAATCATCTGCGGTTGAGTTATGCGGTTATCAGCCTAAAGTTGTTGAAGGCCGAACAGATAATATTAAAGTGACTCGGCCTGATGATTTATTGTTGGCTGAATTTATTTTAAAACAGCAAGAGAAACAGTTATGAGAATTGGCCACGGTTATGATGTTCACGCTTTTGGTGATGGCGACAAAATTGTGATCGGCGGGGCAGTCATCCCACATTCGCGTGGTTTAATCGCACATTCGGATGGCGATGTCTTATTGCACGCACTTTGCGATGCACTTTTAGGTGCTGCCGCGCTTGGCGATATTGGCAAGCATTTTCCCGATACCGATATGCAGTATCGCAATGCAGATAGTCGCTCGCTGTTGCGTATGGTTTACAGCAAGGTGAAAGCCAAAGGTTGGAAACTTGAAAACGCCGACATGACCATTGTTGCGCAAAAACCGCGTATGGCTACGTACATTCCGCATATGGTGCAAAATATCGCCGCTGATTTGCAGGCTGAGAATGACCAGCTCAATGTAAAGGCAACAACTACTGAAAAATTAGGTTTTACCGGGCGTGAAGAAGGTATAGCAGCCTACGCCGTTGTTTTATTGTCCAAAATTTAAATTAATCACTATCGCTGAAATCCAATACTCATAAACCACATCCCTGTGGTTTACCCTTAGGGCAGCTACGCTGTGCAAATTGCTCGATTTCATTCCCGATGAAATTCTACCTCCCCGCATCCATGGGGTCGTCCTGCAATTTGTCACAAGGCTGAGTATTGGATTTTTTATTTCACTTTTTCGAACTTACTTTATGCAGTCAGATTCATTGTTAGAAAACACAGTAAAGCTCCCGTTAGCATTTTCGCTAGACTTTCCTTATGCGTACGGCGTACCTGATGCAAGCGCAAGCTTTCGTGTTGAGCCAGAGGACTTTCAGGTTGACGAAACTCTTGGTTTTGAGCCACTAGATGAAGGTGAACATGTTTATTTGCATGTGTGGAAGCGCGGTGAAAATACCGCGTGGGTGGCAGAAAAAATTGCTGAGCTCGCACAAGTGAAAGTCATGGATGTGGGCTACTGTGGCCGCAAAGATCGCCACGCTGTGACTACGCAGTGGTTCAGTGTTTATTTACCCAAGCAAGAATTAGAGCCTGATTGGGCTGCGTTAAATAGTGAGACTATTAAAATATTATCAATCAGTCGCCATCAACATAAATTGCGTCGCGGTGATCACGAAACCAATAGCTTTATTATCCGTTTGCGTGATTTTGTGCTTGCAGATAAAGCAGCGTTCGAGCAAAAAATCACACAGGTATTGGCGCAAGGTGTTCCGAATTATTTTGGTGAGCAGCGCTTTGGTCGCAACGCGAATAATTTGCCTGAAGCTCATGCAATTTTGGTGGAAGGAAAACGCATTCGCGATAAACAAAAACGAGGCTTAATGTTATCCGCAGCGCGCTCTTACCTTTTTAACCAAGTATTAGCTTCACGTGTTTTAGCAAATAATTGGCAAGAGTTGTTGAGTGGCGAGCCAGAAGTGTTTCCATCGGCACCTTTATGGGGGCGCGGTCGCTCCGCTGCCACAGATGAGGCGTTAGCTGTAGAGGCAGTTGCTATGGGTGTTTGGGCTGAATGGCGCGATGGTTTAGAGCATGTGGGTTTGTCGCAAGAGCGTCGTGCTTTGGTGCTCAAACCAGATGCCGCGTCCTGGCGCTGGTTGGATAATGATTTGGAGTTAAGTTTTAGTTTGGGTAGCGGTGAATTTGCGACCACAATTTTACGTGAATTAATGGTTTTACACTCGGCGATAAAAACCGAAGCGGTTTCTGTATGATATAGTTGTCGCGATAATCGCTAAATAATCATTGATTAATTATTGAGAGGAGGGCTGAAAATGAGTGACTTAATGTTACAAGGTGTGGGCATGACTTCAGCCCGAACTCGCGATCGCTTAATCGAGCGTTTAGTCGATAAAGGTGTAACCAACATGCGCGTGCTCGATGTAATGCGTAATACTCCTCGCCATATTTTTCTCGATGAAGCTCTTTCTCATCGCGCCTACGAAGATACTGCATTGCCCATCGGCCACGGCCAAACGCTCTCGCAACCTTATACCGTTGCGCGCATGACCGAAATTTTGTTAGGTGCAGCAGGCAAGTTGGATAAAGTATTAGAGGTCGGTACTGGTTCAGGTTATCAAACTACGGTTTTGGCTCAGCTGGTTCCGCAAGTTTACAGTGTGGAACGCATTAAGCCCCTTCAAGACAAGGCGCGTGATCGCTTTCGCCAGTTAGGTTTGCGCAACGTCAGTTTACGCCATGCTGACGGTGGTTTTGGTTGGCCAGAAATGGGCCCTTACGATGGCATTCTAAGCACTGCTGCACCCCATGCTGTGCCAGAAGAGTTGCTGAAGCAGTTGGCTCCGTCCGGTGTGCTCGTTATACCTATCGGCGGTAGAGAGCAGCATCTACACCTTATTATGCGTGAAGACGATACCGACAATTTCATCACTCGCATTATTGAACCGGTTAAATTTGTTCCTCTGGTTTCCGGTACTTCTCGCTAATTATTCCTACTATTCAATTATTAACATCGCTATAGCTTTACATTTCTGTTGTTAATTTCGCGTTCAAGTTGTGCATAATTTCCCTTAAATTAAATAAAAGCTATAGCATTGACGATTAATTAACCACTATTGGTGCACATTTATATAAATATTTTAGATGATTTTAAAATAAATTTCATATATTTAGCACTATAAGTTATTAAAAAGACTAATAATTAACCTTAAGCCCTTTGCCTCATTATGGTTATATACCCACGTAAAACTTCAGATGTTTTATTAAAAATGTTCAGTATATTGATCGTTTTGTGTCTGATGGTTGCGTGTTCATCGCACCCTGTTGCAACTGTTGACGATCGCTCTAACCGACAAATTTATAAGGGTAAAGTCCATAAGGTTAACGCTGGTGACACCCTTTTTTCAATTGCATGGCGATATGGTGTAGATTATAAAAAATTAGCAGAATTCAATGGTATAAGGCCACCTTATACTATCTATCCCGCGCAGCAAATTCGTGTTAATTTGCGCGGGGCAAACAGTCAGAATAAAAATTTAGGTAACGCCGGTTCGGCGGCAAAAAACAGTCAAGGTAAAGGAGTGCCAGCCGAGAATAATCGTTCAATAAAAAGATCAGATGTTTCGCCTAAATCAACAAATGGCTCTGCTGCGCAGGGTGCTCCCAAGTGGCAATGGCCATCTTCCGGCAAGCTAATTGCCCTGTTTCAGGGCGACTCTGGATTGAATAAGGGTATTGATCTTAGTGGAAAATTGGGGGAGCCTGTGCTGGCAGCAGCTTCTGGGAGAGTGGTTTACGCCGGAAGCGGGTTGAGCGGATATGGTAAGTTGCTCATCATCAAACATAACGACACCTTTCTAAGTGCTTACGCACATAATGATGAAATATCAGTAAAAGAAGGTGATTTCGTTAAAGCTGGGCAAAGAATTGCCGATATGGGTTCAAGCGGTACTGATAGAGTTAAGCTTCACTTTGAGATTCGTAGCGAAGGTAGTCCAGTGGATCCACTGAAATTTTTACCCAAGCGTTAATAGTGCTGACACATTCGATAAGTAAATATAACTGGGGTCTGTGAAGCGACTCGAAAACCTGATCCAGAATAAAGAAGTAGGCTGAAGGGAATGGGTATAGCTTGGGTAAGCTAGTTTGAACTAGCTAAATTTTACGATTTAAGGGGCTGAAAAATGACTTTGCAAACTAAAGAATCAGGCGTATTTGATCGCGACGACGTGTTCATGGCGCAAGAAGTAGATTTTGATGAAAGTGATATGTTACTGGCAGAAGAAGACGAAGCACCGAAAGCAACGCGCTCAGCAGGTACCAGTGAACGAATTATAGATGACAAATTTAACAAGACCCTTGATGCAACTCAGATTTACCTCAACGAAATTGGATTCTCCCCATTATTAAGCGCTGAAGAAGAAGTGTTCTTCGCTCGCAAAGCCCTTAAAGGCGACGAAGCTGCACGCAAGCGCATGATTGAAAGTAACCTTCGCTTAGTTGTAAAAATTTCTCGTCGTTATGTAAACCGTGGTTTAGCGCTTCTCGATTTAATCGAAGAAGGCAACTTGGGTTTGATTCGCGCTGTTGAAAAATTTGACCCAGAGCGCGGCTTCCGTTTCTCAACTTATGCGACTTGGTGGATTCGTCAAACCATCGAGCGTGCCATCATGAACCAAACGCGTACTATCCGTTTGCCGATTCATGTTGTTAAAGAATTGAATATTTATTTGCGTGCTGCGCGCGAGCTTTCTCAAAAACTCGACCACGAACCATCACCAGAAGAAATTGCACATTTGTTAGAAAAGCCAGTAGCGGATGTAGAGCGCATGCTGAGTTTGAATGAGCGTGTAACCTCCATTGATACCCCGATTGGCCCATCGTCTGACAGAACCATTGTAGATACCATTGCCGATACCCACATTTCTGACCCCGCTGCTATTTTGCAAGAGCGCGATTTGACCATGAGTTTAGATTCTTGGTTAGATGAATTAACTGAAAAACAACGCGAAGTACTTTCACGTCGTTTTGGTTTACGCGGTCACGAAGTGAGCACCTTGGAAGAGGTTGGTCATGAGATCGGTTTGACTCGCGAACGCGTTCGTCAAATTCAAGTAGAAGCTTTAAAGCGTCTGCGCGATATTATGGAAAAACAAGGTTTGGATAGCGCAGCTTTATTTAGCGCTTAATTCTAAGTCTAAGGGTTGGCGGGATTCAACTGCAAAGTGCATAACTGTTTAAGCCGCTAAAGCCTGCTGAAAAACCCCTAGCCAAAAGCTAGGGGTTTTTGTTTAATGGCAAAAAAATTCAGTGAGTTTTGCCCTGCTCAAAGAATTCGCACCGCATCAGCACACTCGAAATGGTGATATTGGAAGATTTAGTTCCAAAAGATCATCTGTTGCGCAAGCCTGATAAATATATCGACTTTGAATTCATCCGCTTTATGGTTTGGATTTTCCAGACAAATTACGTATGTTGTGTTTCAAATCACAGAGGGTAATTCAATTAGTTAGTAGGATGGGAGGAGTGATAGTAAATAAACAAGGACTGGATATATCGGCTGATTATAAAGCTATCTGATCAGTCGTTTAACCAGAAAAAATCTAAGAATTTAATCTATACGTGGAAAAATAACAATGAATAATCCAAGTGTAGGAAGTTACATTAGTAGCTTACTGCCTCCGCCTTTGCATGCGTCAACTCCTTTATCAAAAGAAGACATGGAGTATTTAAGCCTCAACAATCCTAAGTTGCTTGGTTTAAAAAAAATGTACTCGTCTTATGACAGCTTTAATAATCTACATTCTCAATGGGATGAAGAATTTTGTAAGCAGCAAATATTTTTGCCATATTTCAGGGGCGATAATGCGTATATTTGGCAGATACGAAATAACAACTCCGTGGAAAAATATAATTTAACCACGGAGTATTTACTTTCTATCGATAAACTAGGTCTTTTTCAAAAGACGTTTGAAGACGGATCCTTTGGTGCTTTTACGTATCAATCAGATTCTGGATTAGTTGTAAGTCGAGATCTATTAGATTCGGTCTGTGAATTGTATTTTCTTGAGAATATCTTGAGTTTATCGACATTAGCAGATATTAAAATTTTAGATATTGGTGCAGGATATGGGCGATTAGGGCATAGATCAATTGAATGTTTTTCTGAAATTACTTCATATATATGTACAGATGCGGTAGCAGAATCGACTTTTCTTTGTGATTTTTATACAAGATTTCGTGGTGTAACTCCGAAATGTGAAACTGCACCTATATACGATATAGAAAATTCAATTGCTAAAAACAGACCAGATTTGGCTCTAAATATACACAGCTTCTCGGAGTGCACTTTAGCCTCAATAGAATATTGGCTGAATCTATTGGCTTCAAATGAAGTTAGATACCTTATGATTGCCCCAAATAACTTCCATAATAATGATGGAAAATTTTTAATTTCTCTGGAAAAAGATCTTTCACATATTGATTATGAAAAATCTATAGCCAAATACGGGTATCGATTGATCGCAAAGACTCCTAAGTTTCTGGACTTTGCTGTCCAGACTAACGGAATTTCACCAACCTATTACTATCTTTACGAGCTATATCCGTAACAGTATCCCCTCTTATTTTATTTGAACGACCAGTATACCCATCAAACAAAAAACAACAGGCCATCAAACCTGCTGTTTTTTACGTACAGAAAGACAATTTTATTGCTCAAGTAATACTAAATTGTAGATCACTTTTTACAGGCAATAAAAAACCGCGACTAGCGCGGTTTTTAGAAAGAGTTTTGCTGTGTGCGATTAACGTTCCAGTAGCTTTAACTTACCCGGTACGCCATCCCACTCTTCGGCATCGGCTGGAGCTTCTTTAATCTCAGTGATGTTTGGCCAAACCTCTGCCAGTTCAGCGTTAAGCTCAAGGAATACCGCTTGGTCTTCTGGCAGCTCATCCTCAGAGAAAATAGCGCCTACTGGGCATTCTGGCTCACACAAAGCACAGTCGATACACTCGTCTGGGTGAATCACCAGAAAATTGGGGCCTTCGTAGAAGCAATCTACTGGGCAGACTTCCACACAATCTGTGTGCTTACACTTGATGCAATTTTCCCCAACAACAAAAGTCATAGTTGACTCCCCAAACGACTAGAAAATAAATGACTGATACTCAGAAGCGCGCATTCTAAACAGGCTGGGCTGTTTTGGGTAGCGGTTTGCGCGCAGCTGTTCAAGTTTAACGGCTTTTCCTTAAGGGTTTAGCGCCCTTTCTTTACTATTTCCTTCAGGCGATAGAGTTGTTCCAGTGCTTCTCGCGGCGATAGGTTATCTGGATTGATTTTTTTCAAGGCTTCCAGCGCTGGATCTGGCAGGGCATCGAACAATCCTGATTGCAGAGGCGATGCAGCGTCGAGCGATACAGCTGCTGATACTGGCAGTGCGGTTTGTGTCATAGCTATTGTGGAGTGCTCAGGATGCACGCCTTGCTCAAGTAGATGCAGTTGCGCCTGCGCCTGCGCCAAAACCTCAGCGGGAATACCGGCAAGTTTTGCCACCTGTAAACCGTAACTCTTACTGGCGGGGCCTTCCTGAACTTTATGCAAGAACACAATATTGTCGTTGTGCTCGGTGGCATTCAAGTGGACGTTGGCGATGCCCGGAATCGCTTCTGGCAAACTCGTAATTTCAAAGTAATGTGTCGCAAACAAAGTAAATGCACTGACTTTTTCGGCAAGATGTTTAGCGCAAGCCCACGCTAGCGAGAGGCCATCGAAGGTGCTGGTGCCGCGCCCGATTTCATCCATAAGTACCAAGCTACGTGCCGTGGCGTTGTGAAGAATATTCGCAGTTTCGGTCATCTCCACCATAAAGGTTGAGCGCCCGCCAGCCAAGTCATCAGATGAACCAATACGGGTAAATATGCGGTCTACAATGCCAATCTCAGCGCTTTGCGCAGGCACAAAGCTGCCAATATGAGCCAGCAACACAATCAAAGCCGCTTGACGCATATAGGTCGATTTACCGCCCATATTAGGGCCAGTCACAATCAGCATATGGCGTTCGCGATGAAACAATAAATCATTCGGCACAAAGGGCGCTGTAGTCACTTGTTCAACCACAGGGTGACGCCCGCCTTGGATATTAATACCTGCTTTGAGTGAGAGTGCCGGGCGGCAGAAGCCGAGAGCGTCGGCTCGCTCTGCCAGCGTTGCGAGCACATCTAATTCGGATACAGCATTAGCTGAATTTTGCAGCGGAATCAGTTGCTCATTGAGAATATCCAGTAGTTCATCGTAAAGCGCCTTTTCGCGGGCGAGGGCGCGGCTCTTGGCGGAGAGCGCCTTATCTTCAAACTCTTTCAATTCGGGGGTGATGTAACGCTCGGCATTTTTAAGCGTTTGGCGACGAATATAGTCAGCCGGTGCTTTTTCAGCCTGAGCGCTGGTCAGCTCGATAAAATAACCATGTACGCGGTTGTAGCCCACTTTTAAGGTGGGGATGCCGGTGCGCTCGCGCTCGCGCAATTCCAAATCCAGCAGATATTGGCCGGCGTTGGTGCTGATATTGCGCAGGTCATCCAGTTCGGCATCATAGCCATCGGCAATCACGCCGCCTTCGCGAATCACTACGGGCGGGTTTTCGATGATCGCGCGCGACAGCAATTCAACCAATTCGGGAAAGGTGCTGATTTGCTGCGCAAGTTCGTGAATTAATCGCGATGAGTGTTTTGCCAATTCTGATTGCAGCTCTGGGTAGCAGGCAATCGACATCATCAAGCGCGACAAATCTCGTGGGCGTGATGAGCGCAACGCCAAGCGGCCAAGGATCCGCTCCATATCGCCAACTTGTTTCAAAATGCCGTTGGTCACTTCAAAGGCATAGTTGTGGCGCAAGCTGGTGATGGCATCTTGGCGTGCGTTGAGTAAATCAATATCGCGCAAGGGGCGATTCAACCAGCGGCGCAAAAGGCGGCTGCCCATGCTGGTGGCGGCGCGATTCAATACCGAGAAAAGTGTGTGTTCATCGCCACCGTTGAGGTTGATATCCAACTCTAAATTGCGGCGTGTGGCGGCATCCATAATGACCGCTTCATCGCGGTTTTCGTGGGCGAGGCTGCGCACATGGGGCAGGGCCGTGCGCTGGGTTTCGCGTGCATAGCTTAATAAGCAACCGGCGGCGCAGAGTGCGGCTTTGAGATGTTCGCAGCCAAAGCCCGCTAAATCTTTAGTGCCAAATTGTTGGACAAGTAAACGCTCAGCCGTTTCATAATCAAATTCCCATGGGCCGCGACGGCGCAAGCCTTTGCGGTTTTCAATTAGCGCAGGTGTCGTTAAATGATCGCTCAATAATAATTCAGCAGGGCTTAAACGCTGCAACTCACCAAGTGCGGCATCTAGTCCTTCAACTTCAAGTACCAAAAAACGGCCGCTGGCCATATCGAGCGATGCAATACCGAAAGTCTCCCCCGCCTGGTGCAATGCAACCAGCAAATTATCGCGGCGCGAATCCAGCAGCGCTTCATCGCTAACCGTTCCCGGCGTCACTATGCGCATCACCTTGCGCTCAACTGGCCCTTTACTGGTCGCTGGATCGCCAATTTGCTCGCAGATGGCAACCGACACACCTTCTTTTACCAGTTTAGCGAGATAGCCATCCGCGGAATGGAAGGGAATCCCCGCCATAGGGATAGGTTCGCCGTTGGATTTGCCGCGCGCGGTAAGAGTGATATCTAAAATTTGCGATGCGCGTTTAGCATCATCAAAAAACAACTCGTAGAAATCGCCCATGCGATAAAACACTATTTCGTCTTTATGCTGAGCTTTGATGCGTAAATATTGCTGCATCATTGGCGTATGGCTGTCATTGGCTTCAAGGGTGTTGGACATGAGTGTGACCGGCTGAGGTGAAAACAGGCGGCCATTCTACGGGATTAGCTTGCCTACCAAAACCCTAAGCGAAAGCTGAGGGTTTAATTGGTTGATGTCTTGTGGGTAAAGGGAGTCGTCATACTCGCGCAGCGGGTATCCAGCTCTTGATGTGGTTTGTTCACAGCTGGATTATTCGCTAGGCTCTCCCTGCGGGTCAATCTTCGGTTGTTCAAAGCACTTGTGCTTTAGTCCCGCAAGCGAGGATGACAACTCCCTTCTTAAATAAACCTCATGTTAACTGACCCAGATTTTTCTTGAATTTCTAAGTGTGCAATTTTTGAGTTGCACGATTTTTTTGGAGAGGGCGATAAATTATTTTTTAAAGTTAATTACCGTCCAAAACATTTGCTACAACTAGAACAGAAAGATTCTCGGCATATTATTTGCTCAGGTCTACGCTGAAGCCACAAGCAAGCGCAGAGGATATTGTGATAGTTCAACAAGGCATTTCATCTTTAACACAATTAACACTTCAGTCAGCGGATAACTCGCTATTAAAGCGGCAAGATTTTTCCGGTGCTGCGGCAACAATTGCCGACACAACAACTATTTCACAGGAAGCTCATGCGCGCCTTGCCGCTGAAAAAACGAATGCATCTGGCGCTTATTCCGCAAACTCTTTTCGCATCGATGGCCCCATTTACACTCTTGAAGAGATCGTGAGCAGTAAAGGCGGGAAGCTCATTGCTTATAAGATGACGGACTCGCAGGTGAATGAAGTTAAGCTGAGGGGGGAACAAGAAAAAGCGCGCGAAACCGCTAATTTTAAATATGCTCAAGCTCATCAATATCAACCCGTTGGTCAGATAATTATTGATAATAAAGTTTTTGCGACAGTTTATGATTCAGGAAGCTTCGAGCTCGCCCGCTCGTTACCGGGATTGAGCGAAAATACATTGAGTCCAGCAGACCGGCTTGCTGAAATCGCACGCAGGGTAAATGGGGAAATCATCACATCTGATTTATTACCAACGATGGGCGGTTGGTCCGGAGCTTCAGCTCCGGAATCAATGCTGCCACCGCTTACTGCGCGCAGCCTTCAAGAAATACTGATGCAAGATATATGGCCAATTATGGCGACTGGGTCTGTTTCATCTTCGTAAATTTACAGGCAAAATATAATCCAATTGCATATCAGGGTGTAGGGTTCCAACCGTTAAACGTATTACCGGTAAATAAGATGATGAGCTGTTGGAGATTTTCCGATGATGATTATGGAAAGGTTGAGCCAATTATTAGTATGGGAAAAATGCAATGCTGTTATTCAAGGTGTATTGAATGAGTGTAGGTGCCTAACTGATTTTACTTCTGATAGACATGGATACAATCATGCCAGTGCTATCTTTGTGCCCAAACAATAGATGCTCGGTGTGGCGGCAGTGGACTCTCGCCAACTTTTTCCAATAACTCGGCAGTGATACTGGATAATTGGAATTACCCCTGCTTCCTCTCGAAAACAACGTATGTAGACATCTTTCGGATTCGACTCATCATCTTTTCACCAAAAACTAATTTCATGAGTGATGCCCACCAAGGTAGAGGAAAGTTACGGCGATTTTGTTTGGCGACATCATATAGATATGTAACTTCTTTCTGATTCCAGCCGCAGTTTTTAAAAAATTCAAACCAATTTGATGGGAAAAACTGAAACGGTGCTTCGCCTAACATTGCTTTAAATCTCTTGTCTTGGAATCGTGGATAAATTTCTGGTGCGTAATATTCGCAGATCCACAATTTAAAATTTGACTGTCTATGTATAGCACCGGCCAAACCGCTCACGGACTCCTCGCTGAGATAGGGAATAACTCCCTCGGTTAACATTATTGCAGGACCGATTATTCGCTCATTGAGAGCGGAGAAGATTTCCTCGCGTTTCGCTTGATGGGAGAGGTCAAGGCCGATTCGTTCTAATTGGAAATTCGGTTGATGATCTCTCAGCTTAACGTTTTTGAAATTCATGATTTCCGGGAAATCAATCTCTATCCAATGTACATCCTGTGGTAGAGAAAGACGGTAAGGGCGGGTATCCAAACCTGCGCCTAGATTAATGATGGTTTTGTATCCTTGACTCACATATGACGAAATATAATCGTCGATCAAACGCGTTCTAATAATTACCGACCAGTAGGCGTATTTCTGGATCGAGTGCATTGAGCTGGCAATAGATTTTCCAAATTCCCCCACCAGTACTTCGGCGAGTGGGTCAACAAATAAGGCGTCACTTCTTTTGCTTTCGGTCGCTCGGTAGGACGCGACCCAAAAGGCAGTATCTGAAACCTTTTGAACGATATTCGTATTTGGGTTGCGGTCTAGATTTTTAGACGTCGTGTTACTAATACGTGACATGAATGCGAAACTCGAAGATGAGGAGGGTTGTATTTTTAAGCGGTCATAACAATTTATTGTAAGTTTCAACAACTTTCGATAATTGCGACGGACTAACATTGCCCAGTAACTCATCCGCTATGTGACCAAAACTTATTGTAGCTTCCGAATATACGCGCGCTCCGGTTTCAGAGAGATTTACCAGGCTTTGTCTCGCATCTCGCGAATTGACTGCCTTCTCCACCAAATGATTTTTTTCCATCGGCGCAAGCAAACGAGTGATCCCCGATGCACTCATGCCGACATGCTCAGCTAATTCAATTCTGGAGGCAGTCTTGTTATGCGAATTGTGTAAGTAATACATGATTAGGTATTCCACAAGGCTAATTCCATGAACACTGAGACGATTCCCAACCTTCTTAGATAATCGCGATGCGAGCAACGCATTTTGGATTACAAATAACGCGCTTACTTCAATCTGAGTCATAAACAACACCTTGATATATGCTTGAATAATCAAGTATATATCAAGGTGTTGATGCGAGTAAATAGTGGAGGCTGGAAGGGTTCTATGTGGGATTTCTGATGCCGTGATGGGGTATCGAATGGTCCGCTTTTTCGCCGATAGTGATGAATTAATCGCTGAAGGTGGCCGTGTAATGGTACCTTGTTTGCGTATTGAGGAGGGCGTTGAGGCTAAGTGGCTTTATGATTCTAATGATATTATCCGATTTTTAAATACGCGGTTCGGCTAAGCAGGGCTTCGCACACTCGTTATATTTTCAATTCTTCATTCAGGATTTTATGCAACTCATTGATATTGATAAAACGCGTTATCGCAAGCACTTAAAAATAGTGTTTATTGGCTGTGCCGTTAGTTTAGCAGTGGGTAGTTTAGCTTTGTCGCAAACACTGATTGCTATTTTCCCCGATGAAAGTGGCAGCCATTTTCATTGGAACTTATTGGGCGTAATAGTTAGTGCAGTTACTATTGGTTGGCTACTCAATAAATATCGTCAGCACGATTTTATGCGTGAGGTTACTTATGTTTGGGAGTTGAAGCAGGCGCTGAATAAGATAGCCCGGAAAATGCGAAAGCTGGAAGCGGCAGCGCTTGACGGTAATAAAAATGCGTTGTTGGCGATGCAATACAGTTATGCCGGTTCGCGTTTGTTGTGGCACCTAGACGACAATGCGCTCACGCTGGATGAGTTGGCGATTAAGCAGCATGAGCTTGATCGCCTAGCAGAAAAATTCCACGTAACTTTACTAGTGGCTGATTACGACGAGAAAATATTAACAGCGTTTTAGCGCCTGTTAACGCCTTCTACCACTGCCGAAACTGGCCGTTTTTTTGTCTCGTTTTTCTTGCAAGCGGGCCGCATCGGCTAAATCTAATTCGGCCGGTTCACCCGGCTTTTCATCATCAGGAACCACGCGATCTCTGGGGGCACGTTCAAACTCCTGCGCAGATGCTTTGGGTAAATTTTTATATTGATACAAATAAAAACCTTCTACCTTTTCTCGCGCCCAGTCAGTTTTCTTTAAAAATTTCACGCTGGATTCAATGCTGGGGTTGGTTTTAAAGCAATTAATGTTGAGGTAGGCATAGAGGATTTCAAAACCATAATGATCGACTATTTCGTTTAATAATTTTACCAAGCTCAACCCGTGTAAAGGGTTGTTTTTAAAATTGATGTCGTCGCTCATGTGATGGCCTGCTGCTAAGGTGGAATTATTTTTCATTATACGTATCGCTCACTGAATTAGACAGTTGAGCGCGGTTAGGTTGTGCCGTGTACACTTCAACCTGTGTAGAGCTATTTGTAAGCCTTCGCGCTCCAATCCCTAGAGAAATTACTCCATGTTAAACCCCGAAAAACCACGTCTTCCGCGTGCGCTAATCGTCGCCGTGCAATTAGACGGTGTTAGCGATACTGAATTTAACTCGTCGTTGGTCGAATTGGCTGAGTTGGCAAAGACCTTGGGCTTAGATGTAGTTGGCCAATTTACCCAAAAGCGTACATCTTTTGATTCGACGGCCTATATGGGTGTCGGTAAGCGGCAGGAAATACGCGAATTCATTGAGGCGCAACAAGAAGTGGCCGATAGGTTGACGCATAGTGATCCACACGCGGCGAATGATGCGGTGGAGTTTATTCTTGTTGATCATGAAATCTCGCCGTCCCAAGCGCTCAATCTTGAAAATGAAGTGGGTTGCGAGGTGATGGATCGCACGGTTGTGATCCTTGAGATTTTTCATCGTAACGCCAGCTCACATGCCGCAAGAATACAAGTTGAGATCGCACGCCTGACCTATATGGCGCCGCGTCTGCGTGAGGCGGCGAAGCGCGAAGGCCCTTCAGGACGGCAGCGCAGCGGCACTGGTGGGCGTGGCTCAGGTCAGTCGCGCAGCGAAATGGACAGCCGTAAGGTGCGCGACCGTATTGCCGAGCTGCAAAAAGAAATTGATGCGATGGAGTCTGGGCGTGAAACCCAGCGAGCACAGCGTCAGGGGCAAACGGCGCTCGCCCAAGTGGCATTGGTCGGTTATACCAATGCGGGTAAATCGACGTTGATGCGCGCATTGACCGGCAAAGACGTATTGGTCGCCAATAAATTGTTTGCCACACTCGACACCAAGGTGCGTACCTTGCACCCGGAAACTGTGCCCAAAGTATTGGTGAGTGACACTGTGGGGTTTATTAAAAATTTACCCCATGATTTGGTGGCCTCCTTCAAATCAACCTTGGACGAAGCCCTTAACGCATCACTGTTGTTGCACGTTATTGATGCTGGCGACCCCGGGTTTGAGGCGCAGTTAGAAGTCACCGATAAAGTGTTGGCCGAGATTGGCGCTGACACTGTGCCACGCATTCGCGTGTTCAATAAAATTGATTATCTGAGTGATGCTGCCGCACAAGCCGAGCGTACCGCAGAGCTGCACCTAAATTATCCCGGTTGTATTGTGTTGAGCGCGCAGCGTGAGGACGATATAAAAAATTTGCATCAAACCATTGTGCAATTTTTTCAAAAGGATTTGGTTGAGTCAGAAATCTTTTTACCCTGGTCAGCACAAGAATTACGCGGGGAAATCTTTGCTTCTTGCGACGTGCTTGAAGAACGTGCTGATGCGGCGGGTGCTTTTTTTCGTTTACGCGCTACACCTGATATGGTCGCCAAGCTGAGTAAACTTGCAGACGATGCCTGCGTGAGTCGGTCTAAATAATGTCGGTCTAAAATGAAGCGGTCTAAATAATGCATACCAGACTTTAATCCGTGAATATAATTATGCAATCAGACGCCAAAAAACTGGTAGAGAAACACAACAATCTCAATCACTCCGAACTGTTGAAAGTGGTATCACATATTCAACGAGAGCAGGGCGAATGGATTTTGCACACGCTAATGGTGGAGGCTTGTGATGTGCCTTTTAAATTCAAGCGTAAAGGGAACTACCAAAGTTTAAAAGGTGCCAGAGTGAACATTACCTACTACCCGGAACAGCAAGTTGTCGCGGGCATTACATTTGAGGTTATGAAAGTCGTGCGTATTAAAAGAGGATGATGCAGGCAAAACCGAGAGATTTGAGTGAATAATGTAATCCTGTTTACAGATGGCAGTGTAGATACCAAAACCCACATTGGTTTTGGTGCTTATCTTGCCATCGAGAATGTAGAAATACCTGCTATTGAGTTAATCGCGAAGGTAAAAACGAAACAGTTTGACAATACATCTTCAACGCTGCTGGAGATGCAAACCTTGTTGTGGGCTATCGACGATGGAATTTCTTCCAATAGAAACATAATAAAATTAATAATCTATACGGACTCACAAAATATTTTAGGCCTATTAACGCGACGAAAAACATTAGAGCAACGTGATTACTATGCGAATAGTGGCAAACGGTTAAAGAATGCCACTATGTATCAACAGTTTTATAAGGTTATAGATCGATATGATTGCCACATTATTAAAGTGGCTGGGCATAAGCCCCTGCATGCAAAAAATGATATTGATAAAATATTTACGTTAGTGGATAAAGCTTCCAGGCTAGCCTTGCGAAGTTTTCGTTGCGGAAAGATCGCATCGAAATAATTTATTACACCTATTTTCCGCAAGCTACCGAGAAACTTATGAACTTGGATAAATCAAAAAAGCGTATCGCAAAAAAAATCTAAAATGGGTTTTCAAGGTTACCCTAAAATTTCCATAACAATTCTTGCAGCACCCCAAGCAGAATAGGGATTATTTTCTACGTTGACTTCGATTTCTGTTTTACCGGCAAATGAGAATGCGGAAAATGCCACCACGATCAAGGCAATCTAGGTTAGGTTAAGGAAAGATAACGCGCATGCGCAGTATGTGTTATGTAAAAAAGTGCTACTCGGCGAATCCAAAGTGCATCCTAGGTGTGTCTTAGGTTAGTCGTAACTTTAGAAGTTATGATTTTAATCAATATTTAAACCAGCCAAATTGGAAAATATATGTCGTTAAGATTATCTATTGTAACTATCATTCTATTTTTACTCTCCTCGTTAGCTTTTTCTCAAACTGGTGTATCCAGCATTCCATCTCATGCTGGCAATTCAAAAAAAGTTCTCATTATTGCTTCAAACCTGGCAGATATGGGCGATCCAGAGAAGCACGAAGCCCGAAACGATCTCTGGGAATACGCACCGCCATACCATGTATTTGTTTCGCATGGTTACCAGGTGGACTTTGCTTCTCCGCTGGGTGGTTCCGTACCGTTTATGAGGGAACCTTTGGGGATTAGCAGCTATACCATCAAATATGAGGGTTTCTTGAGTAAAGCCAACAACTCATTAGCGCCTAAACAAGTGAATCCAAGTGAGTACGCAGCAGTGTTCATCGGCGGGGGTTACGGGAATCTTTTTGATGTGGCTTCTAATAAAGATTTGCTCGGCATCATAGCGAAAATCTACGAGAATGGTGGGGTAATTGGAAGCTCTGGCCATGGCGCTGGTGCCTTTGCGAACGCAACGCTTTCCAGTGGCAAGCCCCTTGTAAAGGGTAAGCGCATTGCAGGTTTCCCAAACTCAACAGAAAAAGAAAAGGACTGGGCAAAACAAGGGAGCCTACTGCCTTTTCTAGTTGAAGAAAGACTTAAAGAAAAAGGCGCGATCACAGTGAACAAAGAGAATATTCCAGACAAGCATGATGTAATTATCGATGATCGTATTGTCTCAACGATGTTCCTGCCATCTGCTGCATTGGTAGCGAAAGAAATACTTATCTTGCTAGAGAAAAGCGGAAAACCTAACAAATCAAAATAAGCTACGAAAAAAAGCTTAACAAGCAGCGTCTGATTTTAGCGTTATGGGGGCAACTCGTATTGTTTTGTGCCTGCTGAAAGTTCGCTATTGGCCGAACTTGTCGAAGATGTAAATTGTAATCGATACTTCGGGAATGGAATGGCGGGTAAGCAAAAATAAAAATGCCTTGCCCTTAACCAAGGCCGGCCTTGAATCTGAGTTGCCGTGTATGTACTCTTTGAAATATTGTGTTTGTGGCTTTTTTCACGTGAGGCTAGACTGTTTAATTGGACTGGTGATTAAAGAATTTCGACTTCTTACTCTTAATCCCTCACTCTCGCTGCTCAATAAAGTTAAGTATTGACAATCTAGGTCTAATTTGAGGCCGTATATCTCCAAATATATTAAACCGTATATCTACAAATATATTTTTAATCGAAATTATATTGTTGTTTTGTAAGGCCTTTATAAGTCATCCAGCCTTTTACGGATTGTAGATATAAGGTCTAGACTTTTGAATAAACTGTTACAAGGGAAACTACATGTCTTCGATCATTCATTATTCAGGCCCAGCATATAAATACAGGAGTTTTGGTTTGTTTGATGATGAATCAAAAGAGCGAATAGAAAATATGTTCCGTCATAGGCAGCTATATTTTTCAAACGCTTTAAAATTTAATGATCCTTTCGAATGCAATCCAGCAATAGAATATGAGCCTTCAGAATTCAGGAAATATTTATTCAGTATTGCAAAAAAGAAGGGCATTAAGGTTTCTAGCCAGCTTGTCTCACAACAAATGCAAGAATATAAAGAGTTCGGATTTCAAGGAGACTATCAAAAATATATGGCCAAACGCATAGGTATATGTTGTATGTCTAAAAGGCCTGACATTGTAACGCAGTGGGCATACTACGCTGAAGACGGCAAAGGCTTTTGCATTGAATATGAGGTAGGTGGTTTTGAAAAAGTGGGAAGCATTGAGGTTGAATATAGGGGCTCACGCCCTATTGTGGATTTAGTGAAATTTCAAAAGGAACCAGGTTATCAATGGAATAAACTATTGGAAATAATAAGTTGTAAAGCAACTAAGTGGGCTCACGAAGAAGAAGTTCGTTTATTTTGTTCATTTATAGGCGTAGCAACAGTTCCAGAAAGTGTAATAAAAAGCATTACCCTAGGTGCATCAATAGATGATAAAAAGGCCGAATGGTTAGTCAATGTTGCTAAAACGCATATTCCATCTATAGAAATAAAAAAAGCAAAACTATGCAAGAAAGAATTCAGTATAAAAATTGATTAATATTTGTACAGGTCGCTCAAGCATCGCACCTTCGGTGCTGGACAGTTTTTAAGGTGCGCTTTTGCTGCGCAAAAGTATTCCATAAAACCACAACTTAAAAACTGCCGCTGAACTCGGCATTAAGCTGAAATATCTGCGAAGCTTGGTGCTAATTTAGAAAAAATAAAACGCGCCGCTGAGAGACATATATCTATATTTAAGGAGAGTAAAAATGAAAAAAAATATTAAACACGGTTTGCTCTGGCGTATTAGTTGGTCTGGTTTTGCTATTATTGTTGCGGTTTTATCTTTAGTAGAATTCCTCAATAATAAAAATTATATTTATCTAATGTTTTCTATAGCTTGGTCTTTGTTAGCAATATCTTATTTCTTGAATCCTATGGTATTAAATTGGAATACTAAAATCTCTGAAATTAAATATGCTTCAGCTATGTACGCAATTGGGTCGCCTACAATTGTGGGTCTTTGTTCTCTGGGTGGTAGCGCGCTATTACTAATTGCTTTATTTTTAAAGTTTTCAAATTTGGTCTAGCTACGCTACCACAATTTTTAGTGTCAATATAGTGAAGCTTAACAAGCGACTGTGGTAAATTTCACATGGATTTCCCCTGTCAACTAATAGGTTGAAGGTCCTCTATTGGCTGAAGGCGTTGAAAATGAAAACTTCATCTGAGATTCAAAAAATATTTTTAAGTTTGAGCACTCTGAACCCAAAGCGGAGGCTTATTAAGCCCACAATACGCTTAGTTTCACTTTGATATTAATTGTTCAGGTTCAATACGAGTACACAAGAGTCCATCATGAATTCAAAAAGGCAATCGGCATCAGCTCGGCATATTTTAGTTAAGACTCAAAGTGAGGCGGAGAACATAAAGCAACTTATCCTCAAAGGCGCTGATTTTGGTGTTATGGCGAGGAAGCACTCTACTTGTAGCTCAGCAAAAAAAGGGGGAAACCTTGGCGAGTTTAGCCCAGGTCAAATGGTTAAAGCATTCGATAATGTGGTCTTTAAGTTGCCGGTACATGTGGTGCATGGCCCCATCAAAACTCAATTTGGTTTTCACCTAATTGAAACTATCTACCGTGACTAATGTGTTTAGGCTCTTTGCGGAAAAGCGGCGTAATAATTTAGCTCGACGTTTAATTGAATGGTTGCTTGGGCCGATGTAGCCATATAGGGCGGGTCTAGGTTCCCTCGGGCAGGTATCAGTAAAACAATTTTCTAAATAACTGTGATCAGGAGAGTTTTCTATGAACAAATGGCTATCCACAATAACTGCAATTTACTTGATGGCGTTTGTTTCTCTAGCCGTTAATGCAGAGGAAAAAAATACCAAGAGTACAAGTGATCAGAAAACAGAAAAGCCAGCAAACGATCCGGCATATTTCTTTCCTCCCAAAATGCAGAGTTTCAAATTATATGGTGATGCTGCGATTCCAAACTCAAAATCAACTCCTGATGAGGAAACGGGTGCAGACAAAGGCTGGATACAAAAAGTTTCCCAACCCTATGTTCAGGTGTACTTGCCGGCAAAAGTTAAAGCGACAGGCGCCAGTGTGGTGATATTTCCGGGCGGAGCTTATTGGGGATTAACCTTTGACCACGAAGGTGTTCAACAAGCCAATTATTTTGTGGATCACGGAATTGCTGCGTTTGTTGTTAAATATCGAATTCCAAATGATTTATGGATGATCGACAAGTCCATTGGCCCGCTGCAGGATGCGCAACAAGCGATGAAATTTGCTCGTCAACACGCAAACGAATGGAATCTGGATTCAAATCGAATAGGTGCAATTGGCTTTTCTGCTGGCGGTCATCTTGCGTCAACCTTGGCTACACATTTCAACAAACCTCAGATAGAAAATCCCGACAATATTAATTTACGCCCTGATTTTCTCGTGCTTGTTTATCCTGTGATCAGTATGGATTCAAAAGTCACACATCTGGATTCGCGCAAAGCCTTGCTGGGCGAAAAGCCATCCAATGAGCGCATCAATTTCTTCTCCAATGAATTACACGTAAATGCAAACACTCCGCCCACACTGTTACTGCATGCTGTCGATGACAAATTGGTAGATGTAAAAAATTCCATTCTATTTCTTGAAGCACTAAAAAAAGCGAAGGTTCCTGTTCAAGCGCATCTCTTTGAAAAAGGTGATCACGGTTTTTTCCTGATGCCACGTGATCGCTGGCAGGCACCTATTATGGAATGGCTTACATCGAATGGTTGGCTTAATTTGAAAAAGAATTAATCTTCATCTGAACTCGCAGAGTGACGGATTTATAGTGGCTAGCTTAATGTTCGCTTTTGGCGAATGTGAATGGTCTATTTATGACTTATCTGTATCTCTAAGCAATCGCGGGTTACGCCACGGCGTGGCTAACCCGCACTACTACTGCTTAAGGCTTTATAGAAATTAAAAATAGAAATTCTGCGGCTCAATTATTCACTGGCTTTTATGCGCAACATTACGGGCGTTGGCTTCCCAATTCTGCCCGTCAAAATTCACAACTTTCACGGTCTTTGGCTGCGGGTTTAAGCAGCGCAAATTTACATCGACACCATCTGGGTTTGAGCGGGGAGTGTAGAAAGGTTTGATACCACAGGTTTTGCAGAATGTGTGTTTAGCTACGCCGGTGTTGAATATGTAGGTGGTGAGGTTTGCTTCGCCGGTAATCACGCGAAAATTGCGCAGCGGCACAATCAAATGCAAAAAGCCGGTCATGGCGCAGATTGAGCAGTTGCAGTTTTCAACCTCAACGTCGTCCGGTGCTTCAACTTCAAATGTTATTGCGCCGCAATGGCAGCTGCCTTGGTAGAGCATGTCTGTCCTCTTCTTTATTGTTCCCACGCTCTGCAATCGTACAGAGTAGTTTTATTGTAAAGCAAGCTTCCTTTATAAGTGTAATTGCTTCCATAAAGGTTGCTCCGTGAGCCAGAATTTGCGCCCACATGGCAGGCACTCAAAGCTCTAGCCTTGTAACAATTCAAGGTTTTGGCGTGTCAGGAGGCCGGTATACACCTTTGGGATCACCTAAAAGCTTCATTCTTTGACCATATCGGGGACACATATCTCATCCTTGGCCACGGGATTGCCAGCCGCCAGTGCAGCGGTAATGGCTGCCTACCAAGCACTCGCAACTCTATATAAGGAGGGAGTTTTGTTGGTTGTTTGAATCTGGCTGTTCTTGGCCGTTTTTGCATATTCCGTTGCGTCACAGAAATGAATTTTTTATATAAATAAAATTAGCAAACAGCTAAAGCTGAACTATTATCAGCATATGTACTAATCATAAAAACGAGGCGACATCGTGAATTTACAAAACCTAATAGATAACGCTCAAAAATTGCCCAATATTCCCAAGGTTGTTCAAGAGCTTATAGAAAGCTTTGGCGATGAAAACGTAAGCAATGATGCAATCGCGAAAAAAATAAGTGCAGATCAAGTACTAACTATTAAAGTGTTACGCGCAGCCAATTCGGCACATTATGGCGGCAATCGCAAAGTGGGCTCGGTGAGCGATGCGGTGTTTTTGTTGGGTTTTAACGCGGTGCGCACACTGGTGTTAGCGTCTGGCCTAACGGGTGCATTTAAGGCGCCGGAAGGTTTTGATTTAAAGCAGTTTTGGCACGATAGTTTTGCCGTGGCTGCCACTTGTAAGTGGATTGCGCGCTACTCGCACGATGATGCAGAAACCGCGTTTACCTGCGGCATGATTCATAATATTGGTGAGCTGTTGATTCACATTCTGTTGCCTGCTGAGTGCGCAGAAATGCAAAAAGTTGTGGATAAAGGCGCACGCAATGTTGATATTGAAAAGAACTATTTAGGTTTTGATTTCTCTGAAGCGGGCGCTGAGCTTGCGCACCGCTGGAAGTTTCCAGATGCGATAGTAAAAGGCATTCGCTACCAGTTAGACCCTCATGAAGCTGAAGCATTTCCACGTTTGGCGGGTGTGATTAATCTTGCGCTTTACATCAACAAAATGAACGATGCGGGCGCAGATAGTGCAGCAATTTTGGCAAGCTTCCCTAATGCCTTAGCAACTGAGTTGGGCATTAACTTAGTTAAGTTGATGGAAAAAATTGAAGAGACTAAAGAGTTGGCAACACCTATAGATGCTCTGCTTGAGTAAGCTTTAGGCTTGCAAGGTTATGAATGAAAAAGCCCGCATTTTGCGGGCTTTTTTGCTTCTGTTGTTGTCGCTTTTCTGTTATTGGCACCGGCTTAGCGCTTGTGCAAAACAATCTTCAATATCTTGCGGTTTGCTTTTTCGTTTTACATCGTCAAAGAAAATTTGCGCTTGCGGGTACTGGCGGCTCAAATACATCAACCATTGTTTAACACGGTTGCCACAATTTCGTTCATCGTAAAGCGGCGTCGTTTTTTGATAATAGTCGAATAGCATTTGGCAGATTTCTGGCCATGTTAGTGGCTGATATTCTTCACCCGCTAAATGCGCTTTTATTTGGCGTGCTAAATCCGGGCAAGACAGTAAACCGCGCCCGAGCATTACATCGTCGCATTGGGATTGTTCTCTGCAACGCAGATAATCGTCTACCGTCCAAATCTCGCCATTGGCGATCACCGGAATTTTTAGTTTGGCTTTAATCTCGGCGATGTAATGCCAGTAAGCGGGCGGTTTGTAGCCGTCGGCTTTGGAGCGGGCGTGAACTGTAAGCTCATTAGCACCAGCAGATTCCACCGCGCTCGCGTTTTCCATATAGGTGGATTTGTCTTCAAAGCCCAAGCGAATTTTTGCGGATACGGGGATTTCTTTAGGTACGGCATCGCGCACGGCTTTAATGATGCTGTAAACGCGATCTGGCGTACGCAATAGGCAGGCGCCGCCTTCGTGGGAGTTGACGGTTTTGGCGGGGCAGCCGAAGTTGAGGTCGATAGATTTCGCACCGTAGTGCACCAGCTCCAAGGCATTTATGGCCATAGGTTCAGGTTTGCTGCCGAGCAATTGGACTTTAACGGGGGTACCGTTGGGCGTAAGTGAGTTACTTTCCAGCTCCTGTGCAAACTTGTAGAAGACGCGATAGGGGAGTTTTTGGTCGGTAACGCGAATAAATTCGGTTACGCAGCCATCCAGCCCGCCAATACGTGTCAAAATGTCGCGCACGTGATGTTCTACAACGCCCTCCATCGGGGCTAACATGATTCTCATAGCAACCAGTATCTAAAGATGACGCAAATTTATCGAGGGCGGTATTTTACGCATCCTCTGGCAGGATTGCAGGCGGTTTTACGCGATATACGCCGTTTTGATTGAACTCCTTCATTTGGGTTGATAATGAGCCCTAATCTGCGTAGATTGCGCCCCTTTTTGAACGAATTAACATTTTTCTGAGGACTTACCATGACATCAACCCATTTTCATGAGCTGATTGCCGACCCACAACTGCGTAAGGCGATTGATGCGCACGGCTACGAACAGCCGACGCCTGTGCAGTTGCAAGCAATTCCGCAAGTGTTAGCGGGTAAAAATCTCTTGGTAAGCTCCAAAACTGGCAGTGGTAAAACTGCTGCGTTTCTCTTGCCTGCGTTGCAAAAAATTCTCACCACGCCAACCACCACGCCAGAAAGCTCACGCATTCTAATTTTAACGCCCACGCGCGAGCTGGCTCGTCAAATTCTTAAAAATGCTCAGCAGCTTTTAAAATTTACCCACATTAAAGTCGGTATGGTGTGCGGTGGCGAAGAGTTTAAATATCAAAAGGCGATGCTGCGTAAGAACCCTGAAATTGTTGTGGGTACGCCTGGCCGTTTGGCGGAGCATGTCACTCATAAATCCACCGATTTTACCGGTTTGGATTTTTTGATTTTGGATGAAGCCGACCGCATGTTAGAAATGGGTTTAAGCGAAGATGTAATGGCCATCGCTAAAACCTGCAGCACAGATCGTCAAACACTCTTATTCTCTGCCACCCTAGAACCAGAAGGTATTCGCCATTTAATCAAACAAGTTGTATTGGGCGATGCCGAAGAGATTACGGTAAAAGAAGTTGCCAACTCCATTGAACAGCAAATGATTTTGGCCGATGACGTTAAGCACAAAGAAAAACTATTAATCGCACTCTTAGAAAAATCGCCCTTTGAAAAAGTGGTGATTTTTACTAACACCAAAGCGAAAGCGGTGCAGTTAGATAACGTGTTACGTTACAACAAATATAAAGTGAGCGCGCTACACGGCGATATTACGCAAGACCAGCGCCGCATTTCGTTGGATTTTTTCCGCCAAGGTAAAACCCAAGTGTTAGTGGCAACTGATGTTGCCGCGCGAGGTTTGGATATTCCCGGTGTAGATTTAATTATCAACTTTGATATGGCGCAATCGGGCGATGATTACTTGCATCGCATTGGCCGTACTGGCCGTGCGGATGCTGAAGGTAGAGCGGTTTCTTTTGTTGCCGCTAACGATTGGAATCTTACCAACGGTATTGAGCGCTATTTAAATCTCAACTTTGAAATTATTAGTATTCCGGGCTTAGTAGGGCACTACAAAGGGCCGGATAAGCTTAAATCATCCGGTAAAGCGGCTGGCACTAAAAAGAAAACCGATGATAAAAAGAAATCATCGGATAAAGATGTGAAAGTAAAAGTGCGCACTAAAGACAAAAAGAACGTAGGTAAACGCCGCGCGCCGACTGCTAAAGTTGAGCCAGCAAATGATTTGGGCGATGGTTTTTCTGTGTTTAAAAAGAAGCCGCAATAGTCTTTATTGTTGAAGTACTCTGCACACCGTTTGTCATTGAGATATTTGTTTCGAAAACGCATGACAAATTTCAGGAGAAATTTGCACAGCAACGCTGCCCGCAGGGTAAATCACATGGATGTGATTTATGCACACATCCCTGTAGCTCCCTCAAGTCGTCCCTCGGCAACTGCTCCTGCGTTGCCCTACCTTCTGCATCCATGCAGTCGTGACTTGAGGGTTTCGAAACAAATATCTCAATGACAAACTCACATCTTAGCAAGCCCGTCATACTCACTAATCTCTTTATCCCAATACGCTGGTTCTCCAAATTCGCTGCGAAGATGCGCAATAAACAATTGTGCTTTTGCAGCGTGCGAGCGTCCCGGCATTCTCACCGCGTGAATAGCGGGTTCAATTTTTGACTGCGGCGGTTCATCGGCAAACAGCGGAATCAGTTGCCCGGAAACAATCATATCTTTCACCAGCCAACTCGCTAAATGCACTATGCCAATACCAGCGACAGCTGCGCGCAAAAGTGAATAGGTATCGTTGCTTTTCAATGTGCCTTTTATGGGCAAAGGTGCGCCTTTGTTTGCGCTTGCAAAACTCCACAAACCGTAAACCGTTTGCGCATTCGTGGCTATTAGGCAATTGTGTTGTAATAAATCTTGCGGATTTTTGGGACGACCGTATTTTGTAATGTACGCTGGGCTAGCGCACACTAAACGCTTGCACGGGGCGAGCTGCGTTGCTACTAAATTACTATCGGGCAATACGCCAATGCGAACCGCTATATCAATGCGTCGAGCGGATAAATCGATAATCTCATCGCCAATATGTAAATCAATTTCCATTTGGGGGTAGCGTTGAAGAAAGCGTGTTACCGCGGGGGCGACATACATGCGTCCAAAGGATGAGGGCGCAGTAATAGTAAGTAAGCCCTTGGGGTCGGAGCTTAGGGCGGACATATCGTGTTTGGCTTCGTCCAGCTCTAGCAGTATGTTTTTGGCGCGCGGCAGAAACTGTTCGCCAGCATCTGTAAGCATCATACGGCGCGAGCTGCGGTTAAATAACTTGAAGCCCAAGTCAGCTTCCAGCATATCCAGCTTTCTGGAAACTGAGGAGACGGCTATGTCCTCTTGTCTTGCCACCTTGGAGAGGCTTCCGGTTTCTGTGATGGCTAGGTAAATGCGTATGGCATCAAGCATGGTAAACACTCTTTTGTTGCGTAATGTGCAAAGATGATTTTCATTTTTGATTATTGTTCTGTTTTATGCAACACAATACACTTTTCCTGCGTTCTACTATTATGTCTTACACAATCGGCTTATAAGCCAAAGGAAAATCTATGATGACTTCACGCTTTAAAAAACTCGTTGTTGCGCTAGCGCTGGTATCTAGCGGTTCGTTCACCGGCTTGATGAGTACTTCTGCAATAGCCGCAGCCCCTTTTGCGAAAACACCGGCGCCGGGTTATTTTAGATTGATGGTGGGTGCTTATGAAGTGACGGCGTTGAGCGATGGGACTGTGGATTTACCTGTCGATAAATTGCTTATGGAGCCAGAAGAGAAAACCCATGCCGCGCTTTCAAGCTCTTTTCTAAAAGCGCCGCTGGAAACCTCGGTTAATGCCTACCTGATTAATACCGGCAGCAAATTAGTATTAATTGACACAGGTGCGGGCGGTTTGTTTGGCCCTACGCTTGGCAAATTGCTGGCTAACTTGAAGGCGTCGGGTTATGAACCAGCGCAAGTTGACGATGTGTTCATTACTCACATGCATGGCGATCACGTAGGCGGTTTGGCGGCAGGTGGAAATATCGCCTTCCCGAATGCGACCATTCATGCCGATCAACGCGATGCTGATTTTTGGTTGAGCCAAGCCAATTTAGATAAAGCGCCCGCTGACCAAAAAGGTTCCTACCAAGGGGCTATAGGTTCGTTCAAGCCCTACATTGCTGCTAAAAAGTTTGTTCCTTTCAAGGGCGGTATGGATAAAGGCGTTTTAGAACTGGCCTCTGGCGTTAAATCCTATTCGGGTTATGGCCATACTGCGGGTCACACGGTTTATGTGGTTGAAAGTGAAGGGCAAAAGCTGATGCTAATTGGCGATTTGATTCACGTAACGGCAGTTCAGCTAGATCACCCAGAAGTCACTATCGCCTTTGATACTGACCCTAAAGAAGCTGCTAAAGCCCGCGATAAAATCTTTACCGAAGCTGCGAAGCAGGGCGTGTTGGTAGCGGCATCCCACATTCAATTCCCAGGGCTTGGTCACTTAAAAAAGACGGGCAACTCTTATGAATGGATTCCGGTTAACTTTACCCAGATGCGTTAAGCGTTAAAAGTTAAGCGGCTACCCATAAAAAGAGCGCATTGATTGCGCTCTTTTTTGCATTAACCGGCCCAATCAAAAATGAGGCTATAAAAAGCACTTGCCTGTTAGAATACGCGCCTGTTTTTACTCACAGAGAATTTAATGTTAAACGAACTCTTCGCGATTCTTGCGCCGATTATGATCTCCACCGGCATCGGCTATGCGTGGGGCAAAAGCGGCACTGAATTCCCTACCGATTTTATCTCCCGTATCGTTATGTACATTGGCACTCCCTGTTTAATTATTGGGGTAATGGCCAAGGTTAAAGTGCAACCCGCAGTGATGGGCGATGTTGCTTTGGCAACGGCCATCGTTATGACCGCTATGGGTTTAATCGGCTGGTTATGGCTGCGCAGCTTAAAGCTCTCGGTCGCAACCTATTTGCCACCGTTGATATTTCCTAATAACGGCAATATGGGCTTGCCGCTGTGCCTCTTCGCCTTTGGACAAACCGGCCTCGCTTTGGCGCTTGGCTCTTTCATGGTAATGATGGTCGCCACCTTTACCGTGGGTTTATTGCTGGTTGCTGAGGGTAATTGGCGCGACCGCTTGCTCTCTGTTGCCAAACAACCCGTTATTTATTCCATGGCAATTGCAGTGGTGCTGCTTGTCACCCACACCGATTTACCGCGTTGGCTGAGCAACACAGTAGATTTGCTGGGCGGTATCGCTATACCGTTAATGACCATCGCCTTGGGGGTGTCGCTCGCTACGCTCAAAATCCAATTCTTATCGCGCAGTATCGCCTTTAGCGTAGCAAGGGTATTTGGTGGTTTGCTTCTAGGTTATGCGGTGTGCGAGATCATGGGTTTAACCGGTGTCTCCCGCGCGGTTGTGCTCCTGCAATCGGCTATGCCTATAGCGGTGTTTAACTATTTGCTCGCACTACGCTATAACCGCCAGCCGGAAGAAGTAGCGGCTATGGTGCTGGTATCTACCTTGATTGCCTTTGCTGGGCTGCCGTTTTTGTTGGCTGTGCTTTTGTAGGCTATCAGCTACAAGCTACTCGATTGCGTACAGAAATAAGTACATGTACTATGGTGAAAATCCACAAGAGGAGATTGCTATGGATACTATGAGCTATACCGCTTTTCGTAACGATTTAGCCAGCGTGCTCGACAAAGTGAATGATGATCATAAGCCGGTGCTGATTACCCGCCAAAATGGTAAGCCAGCGGTGGTGATTAGCTTGGAGGATTTTCAGTCTTACGAAGAGACTGCCTACTTAATGTCTAGCCCCAAAAATGCGGCGCGTTTGAATGAGTCCATTGCTCAGTTAGAGGCAGGAAAAGTTCTGTACAAGGGATTAATAGAAGAATGATGCTCGCTTGGTCAGAGCATGCTTGGGCAGATTACCTATATTGGCAAGAGATTGATAAGAAAACGCTGAAGCGAATTAATATTCTTATTAAAGAGATTCAGCGTGAGCCTTTTGTGGGAATTGGCGATCCAGAACCTTTAAAACATAACTGGTCTGGGTGTTGGTCGCGACGCATAGATCGTGAACATCGGCTTGTTTATAAAATTGAAAATGCGGTACTGGTGGTATTACAGTGCCGTTTTCATTATTCATAGAAAACGGAAACATTATGTCTGGCGTAAAAGAAATCGTTTTAACCTTTAGCTGTCAAGATTCCAAAGGCATAGTTGCCGCTGTTGCAACTCTGTTTGCTACCTTGGGTTTTAACATCAAAGAATCTTCTCAGTTTGAAGATGTTGAGCAGAGCCGTTTTTTTATGCGCACTGTTTTTGAGTGCCCAGCCGGTTACAATTTGAACCAAATCCGCTCGCTGTTTAAGCCGCTCGGCGAACAGTACAAAATGGATTGGCAAATTTCAGATAGCTACGTAAAACCTCGTGTACTCATTGCAGTATCGCAATGGGGACACTGCTTAAATGCGCTGCTGAATAGTTGGAAGAACGGATCGCTACCCATTGATATTGTCGGCGTAGTGTCTAATCACCATGTCATGCGCGATTTAACAGAATGGTATCAATTGCCGTTTCATTATTTACCTATCACTCCATCCACCAAAGCAGAGCAAGAAGCGCAACTTTGGCAACTGATGCAAGATTTGCAATCAGATTTTTTAGTGCTGGCGCGCTATATGCAAATTTTGTCGGACGATCTTTGCCAAAAATTAAATGGTCGTGCGATTAATATTCACCATTCATTTTTGCCCGGCTTTAAAGGCGCAAAACCCTATCACCAAGCGTTTGATCGCGGCGTAAAACTGATTGGTGCCACTGCGCATTTTGTTACTGCTGATTTGGATGAGGGTCCGATTATTGAGCAAGCAGTTGAACGCGTGTCTCACATTAACTCGCCCGAAGATATGGCCGAGATTGGCCGCGATACTGAAGCCGTAGTATTGAACCGCGCAGTGCGTTGGCATGCGGAACATCGCGTGTTATTGAACGGTAGCAAAACTGTGGTGTTTTCCAAGTAAGGTTTCAAAGCAATGACAACTCTATTATTCAAACTCCAAAACGTTCCCGATGACGAAGCGACTGATGTGCGCGAGCTGTTGGCGGAACACGATATTTATTTTTACGAAACTCATGCCGGGTTCTGGCGCTTGGGGGTGGATGGCCTCTGGCTGCCAGACAATTCCAATCTTGAACGTGCCAAAGAGTTAATTCGCGTTTACCAAGCAGAACGCACCGCTAACCAACAAAAAGTCTATGCCGAATTGGTAGAGCAGGGGCAAGCGCCTACGCTCTGGCAAAATTTTAAGTTATCACCCTTGCGATTTGTGGTGTTGATGATTGCGGTGTTTTTTATCCTTACTTTAACTCTCGCGCCCTTTGGGTTTATGGGGAAACAGTAAGTCTTTCCAAGCCAGAAAAATTAATCGATTTTGAATCTGCCGTGCTAATGAGTGCGTCTAACTCACGACATTATTAACTTTGGACTAAACCATGAGCCAACCTATGAATCAATCCGTTGCACTCATTGCTGGAAAGGAACGAATTCTTAGTGTAGATGTACTGCGTGGTTTCGCACTTTTTGGGATTCTTTATTCCCATATGATTGTGTGGTATGCAGCGGGTGCATTACCTGAACACTATTATCGGGCCGATTATGGTTTCTTAAGTCTGGTTGCTACGGCAAGTTACTTCTTGCTTTTTATGGGTAAATTTTTTTCCATATTTTCGTTTCTGTTCGGGTTAAGTTTTTATCTGCAGCTTCATAGCCTCTCAAAATACAGCAATCACCCCGTTGCGCATTTTGCGTGGCGGCTTGCCATTCTTGGATTGATCGGTCTTGCGCACCATACTTTTTGGCGCGCAGATATTTTATCCATTTATGTCCCGTTGGGTTTTTTGTTAATTTTTTTTCGTAGTATTTCCAACAAAGCATTGCTGCTTATTGGTTGTTTATTGGTATTAAACCTACCCACACTGGTTATGCAGTTTGCCAATCTTGTTTTGTATAACCATTACGAATTATTGGCCAGTGATCCTAAAGTTGAATCCGCAGCTTACCTGCAGGTCATCACACAAGATAATTTTTTAGAAATGTGTCGCGGCAATCTATTAGGGACTTACGATAAATTGGTTTATCAAATCAATAGCGGGCGCTTAATAATCACCTTTGGTTTTTTTCTGTTAGGCATGTGGGTTGGACGGTTGGGCTGGTTTAACAGCCCTGAAATAGCACAGCAAAAAGCGCTGTTGCTTTTTCGTAAATCGTGGAAGGTCATATTGCTGTTAATTGCGTTGGGTATTGTGGGTGGCGTAGGTTTTAACGTTGCACAGGTAGACATTGAAAAAGCGCCTTGGGCACAATATCCGTTTATCGTTTTATTTAATTTTATCAATATCGCTCTAACGCTTCTTTATATTACGAGCATTGTGTTGCTCATGAATAAAGCGTGGTGGGAAAAACGCTTGGCGCCACTGGCTAGTATTGGAAAAATGGCACTCACTACCTATTTAACTCAAAGCCTAGTGGGTGTGTTTTTATTTTTTCATGTGGGGTTTGGTTTGTTTGGGGAAACTACACCTGCACAAAATATTGGCATTTGTATTGTGATATTTGCCCTGCAAATGATCTTTAGCATGTGGTGGCTTAAAAGGTTTTATTACGGCCCCGTTGAATGGTTATGGCGTTCGGCGACCTTTTTGAAATGGCAACCGCTCATTAAGCTTTAAAAAATATCGATTTAATAGGCAAAAGGTGTAGGCTCCATTGGTTTGACGCTAATCCGAACCTGCACCTTAAACGCTAAGACTCTGATTTGGCCTGAGTCCTTACATCATGTAGAATGCCCGCCTCGCAATTTCTAGCCCTGTTTTCACGAATAATCGTTGATATCGGGGCATAATTTAAGGCACCCTACTATTAAGGCAGCTGGCGCATCACCATGGAAATTAACCCGCTTTTAATCGCCCTGAAAGACCTCACTGAGCGCACCAATGTGCTTAGGGGGTATCTTTGACTATGCCACCAAGAAAGAACGCTTAACTGAGGTTGAGTTAGAGCTCGGTGAATCCAATGTCTGGGAAAACCCAGATCGTGCCCAAGCCCTCGGTCGTGAACGCTCCACCCTCGAAAACGTTGTAAAAACCATTGATGACCTAGATTCCGGCGTAGCGGATTGCCGTGAGCTGCTGGATATGGCCGTGGAAGAGGATGACGAAGCCAGTGTTGCCGATGTACAAGCTGAAATCGAGCGTTTGGATGCGCAACTCGCCGCACTTGAGTTTCGCCGCATGTTCTCCGGCGAAATGGACCCCAATAACGCCTATTTGGATATTCAATCTGGCTCCGGAGGCACCGAAGCGCAAGATTGGGCCGAGATTGTATTGCGCATGTATTTGCGTTGGGGCGAAGCGCGCGGTTTCAAAACCACTTTGGAAGAATGCTCTGAAGGCGATGTGGCCGGTATTAAAAGTGCAACCATTAGCTTTGAAGGTGAATATGCCTTTGGTTGGCTGCGCACAGAAACTGGTGTACATCGCTTAGTGCGCAAATCCCCGTTTGACTCTGGCAATCGTCGCCATACATCGTTTTGTTCAGTATTCGTATCACCTGAAATTGATGACAATTTTGAAATTGAAATCAATCCTTCCGATTTGCGTATCGATACTTATCGCGCCAGCGGTGCCGGTGGTCAGCACGTTAACAAAACCGATTCGGCGGTGCGTATTACGCACATCCCCACCAATATTGTGGTGCAGTGCCAGAATCAGCGTTCACAGCATCAAAACCGCGATCAAGCTTATAAAATGTTGCGTGCAAAAATGTACGAACATGAAATGCAAAAGCGCAATGCCGAAAAGCAATCTTTGGAAGACAGCAAATCTGATATCGGCTGGGGCAGCCAAATTCGCTCTTACGTATTAGATGATTCGCGCATTAAAGATTTACGCACTAACGTGCAAACCAGTAACTGCCAAGCGGTATTAGATGGCGCACTCGATCAGTTTATGATTGAAAGTTTGAAGGCCGGTTTGTAATTTTATTTTCCAAATTCATTTTAGCAATTAATCAGTGACGACTATGACTAACGAAACTCATTCAGCACCGCAAGCTGCACCCGCACACGACGAAAACAAACTCATTGCCGAACGCCGCAGTAAGCTCGATGCGATTCGTGAAAAGGGCAATGCATTCCCCAATGATTTTCGTCGCGATCATAAGAGCGTCGCTTTGCAAAATGAATTTGGTGAAAAGACCAAAGAAGAATTGGAAGCACTAAATACTGTCGTCAGTGTTGCTGGGCGCATTATGGCCAAGCGTGGCCCGTTTTTAGTGTTGCAAGACGGCGAGGGCAGTATTCAACTATATGCCGATAAAGCTGCGCAAGAAGTAATTAAAGATAAATGGGGCGTGTGGGATATTGGCGATATCGTGGGTATAAAAGGCGCGCTGCATAAATCTGGTAAAGGCGATTTGTACGTAAACTTGGAAGAGTATCAACTACTCACCAAAGCGTTGCGTCCATTGCCCGATAAATATCACGGCTTGAGCGATCAAGAAATTCGCTATCGTCAACGCTATGTAGATTTAATTGTGAACCCCGAAGTGCGTGACACTTTCCGTTTGCGTTCTCAGTGCATTAATTTTATTCGTCAATACATGGTCAGCCGCGATTTTATGGAAGTAGAAACGCCCATGTTGCATGTGATTCCCGGCGGTGCATCGGCTAAGCCATTTGTTACGCATCACAACGCGCTGGATATGGAGATGTATTTGCGCATCGCCCCAGAGTTGTATTTGAAACGTTTGGTAGTGGGCGGTTTTGAACGCGTATTTGAAATCAACCGTAACTTCCGTAACGAAGGTGTATCGACTCGCCACAATCCAGAATTCACTATGATGGAATTCTACCAAGCCTATGCAGATTACAAAGACTTGATGGATTTAACGGAAGATATGCTGCGCAAAATGTGCCAGTCAGTTATGGGTACTACGATCTTGAAGTATCAAGATAGCGAATACGATTTTGGTAAGCCATTCGCGCGTATGTCGGTGGTGGATTCAGTATTGCACTTCAACCCAAGTATTACTCGCGAGCAATTAAGTACTATTGAAGGCGCAACTAAAGTCGCCAAAGACTTGGGTATTCACATTAAAGACTCTTACGGTCTTGGCAAAATTCATATCGAAATTTTTGAAGAAACCGTTGAGCATAAACTGGATCAACCGACTTTCATTACCGAATACCCAATCGAAGTATCACCATTGGCGCGCCGCAACGATGAAAACCCAGCCGTGACTGATCGCTTTGAATTCTTTATCGGCGGCCGTGAATTGGCGAATGGCTTCTCTGAGTTGAATGACGCCGAAGACCAAGCCGAACGCTTTATGCAGCAAGTCCGTGAAAAAGACGCAGGTGACGATGAGGCCATGCATTACGATGCGGATTTCGTTCGTGCACTCGAATACGGTTTGCCACCAACTGCCGGTCAAGGTATTGGTATCGACCGCTTGATTATGTTGTTCGCCAATGCGCCATCTATTAGAGATGTGTTGTTATTCCCGCACATGCGCCCTGAGTAAAAAAATGAAGTGAAAATAGCGCCGAGAGGCGCTATTTTTTTATCTGCACAAAGTCGCTATCAATTATTTTTTCTGGCGTTTTTTATATAACTATAAGCAGTCTGAATTTTTTGGAAACATTCGGTGGCAGATTGAATCATATAAGAAGGTAAACCTAAACTAATCAATTTGTCGGGATGATATTGATTGACAAGGTTGCGGTAGGATTTTTTTATTTCGGCATCACTGGCATGTGCAGATACATCAAACACAGCATAGGCGGCTGCTAATTGATCGGTACGATGATCAAAATCCTTGGTTTGCTCTTCGCAAGTTTTACTTTCTTGAGTGGATGATGTTTGTTTTGCTGATGGACGAGTTTTTTTTGGTTCTGCGCCGTTCTGTTGGTTTTGATTATTCTGAAACTGATTGGTTTGGGTGGTGCTACCGAATTGATGTTGTGCGGATACCATTTGCAATAGATGCTTAAAGGTAATATTTGAATAACCCAAACCTAAAGCGACTTTTTGTATCGCTTCAATTTCTTTGCTGACTAGTAATCCATCCACCCGCGCCAAATTAATAAGGTAAACTAAAAGTATCTGTACCAAGTTTGGGCTTTTTTCTGCTAGCCATTGAAATTGCTTAAGGGTTTTATCTGCTTGAAATTTGGGTTCTGCACCTAACTTAAACAGCCGTATTGCTTCGCGCTTATGGTCTGCGTCAAGATCCATTTTTTCCATGTAGACTTCGGTGCGTTTTACTTCGCGTTGATTAATCGCGCCATCATGCTTTGCCACGTAACCCAGTAATGTAAAGACGGTTCGAAAGAACAGCTCTTGAATATCATTGCGTTGTTTTGTGGAAGAGTTGTTGCCAGAAAAAATACCTACTAGCGCACTCGAAAACTTATTGGATAATGTATAAAGGATAAATAGAAGTAAAAGAGCAGCTGCGATATAGGTAAACATAATGCCGCCTTTGTTTTAAATGGCCACAATCAGAATCAGCCTATTGCGATAGCAGTTCAGTTCGTTGGCGCACCATCATCTATACCGTAATTACTGAATGGAGATGTTTGAAGCTGTGCAAAGGTACTTGGTAGTGGCGGTAAGGGGTTTTGTTTTTGGTTGCCAAATAGTTATAAAAAGGCATTAAAAATTTATTGACCCGCATCGGCTTTAAGCCTAGTATTTAGTTGTGGTAGACAAAAAAACCACAAGATATGGTGCTAGTGATAGAGATTGCCAACAGTTGAACCCTTGATGCTTGTCATCAATCGTTCATAGGCTTCTGCTAGCTCTAGCTTCGTAACGAATTTTGAATGAAATGATGAGTGAGGTGATTTCTACAATAGGAAGTATGTTCTGTTTATATCTAGGTAATGCGTTAAAGGTAGTGTGTTAATAGAAACTAGAAAGCTAACCTTGTTATTAACTTTGAACCTTAAGGGCGGTGACCATTTATGGCAAGAAGAAATCACGCTAGACGCAGCAACTCACACAGTAGTTTCTCGGATGAAAATATCCAAAAAAGTTCACGGCATAAGTTGTCGCGAAAACAACCGAGAATCGATGACAACATAGTTGATTTAAAATCCCGCTCGAAACAAGTCGAAACAGCTTACTCTCCCCCTCGCTCCGCCCAACCTCTCCGTGCAAAAAACCAAGCTCAGCAAGAATACATCAATGCGATTAATCATCATGCGCTAACCTTTGGTATTGGTCCAGCCGGTACAGGTAAAAGTTATTGTGCTGGAGCATTGGCTGCTGAAGCATTAGAGTCTGGCCGTATTGAGCGCATTATCCTTACGCGCCCTGCGGTTGAGTCGGGTGAAAATCTGGGTTTTTTACCGGGTGATCTTGATGAAAAATTCTCCGTATATATAGATGCCTTTCGCGATATTTTAAATGAACGCCTGGGTGCCGGTACGGTTGATTATTGTTTGCGCCATGGCCGAATCGTTGCTGCTCCCTTAGCTTTTATGCGCGGTAAAACATTCAACAGCAAAACTTTTGTGATTTTAGACGAGGCGCAAAATACCAGTGTTGCGCAAATGAAAATGTTTTTAACTCGCATAGGTGAAGACTGCAAGGTGGTTATCAATGGTGATGTGAAGCAAAGCGATATTCGTGGGCCAAATGGTCTGTCGGACGCCGTTGAGCGCTTGGGCGGCTTACCGAATGTTTACATTCATGAGTTTGCTCGCGATGATATTGTGCGTAGCGGTTTGGTGCGCGATATTATTGATCGCTATGAAGTGCCTGAGGATCAATAGCGGTAGCTAAACTCTTTGTTTCAGATGCGCTGTATTCGCAGCGCATCTTTTTTTCAGCTATTTTTGGCTGCTGCGTGTTCTCTGCATAATAAAAAGAGTTCCTTGCGTTATTACAAAAATCCCCAAGCTTTATCTTGCTAATTTTTATCGGGCTCGGCATCCTGATTTTTTATTTTAAGAATTTGTGTATGAAAGCTTTGATTTGCCCGCTATGTGCTCTTCCTCTCAATGCCCTTCCTCTCAGTGAGCGTACCCAAGGTCTTGCCTGCTTTAATCGTCATCAATTTGATCAGGCAAAAGAAGGCTATTTCAACTTATTGCCGGTACATTACAAAAACTCCCGTGAACCTGGTGATGCAAAACAGCAGTTGAGTGCACGTAGAGAGTTTTTGTCAGCAGGTTATTTTTTGCCATTAGTTGCTGCTCTGAAAGAAATTATTAGCTCCGATACTGAGAGTCTTTTGGATATAGGTTGTGGTGAAGGCTACTTTACTCAGTTACTCCAGGAGCATTGTAGTAGCGCAGAGGTTTATGGGCTTGATATATCAAAAGCAGGCGTGCGCTTGGCTGCTAAAGGCAATAAGCAGAACCTGACATATATCGTGGCATCAAGTCAGGCGCTCCCGTTAGCAGATGAGAGTATGGAAGTGATTATTAGAATTTATGCGCCCAGTAAGGATGAGGAGTTATTTCGCGTTCTAAAGCCTAAAGGCCAAGTCATCATAGTGACACCAGGGGAGCAGCACTTGCTTGCCTTGCGCCAAAAAATCTACCAAGTCATAAAACCACACCCCAAGCCTGTGATACCACAAGGGTTTAAGGAGCTTAAGCAAGAGTTAGTTTCTTTCCCGCTAGCTATACCCTCGGGAGAACTGACGGCAGCGTTATTGACCATGACACCTTTTGCGTGGAAGTTAAGTGCAGAGCTTCTTCAGTCTTCTATAGCGGAGGGGATTGGCGATATGGCGCATTTTCAAATAAGTGTTTATGAGAAGCTAAGTTGTTAGAGTTAGTTAAGTAGAGCAGGTATTTTTTAACTCTTTTCCGCAAAGTGGCTTTCATTGCAATGATTTTGTGATGCCCGTCTCAGAATGTGTGGTGATCTTGTGGGTTGTGAATTACTGGGTTATTATGCCAAATCGGTTTCAAATGCAGTTTTAGATGACAAATATCAAAAATTTTGAGTAAATGGTTATATAAAGTAATACTCTTATTTTGTTTGCTGGCATGATTAGATAATTCCACCTCTTTATTAGCGCGCAAAAAGGTTCAGTAATGATGAAAATTGGTTTAGCTATTTGTAAGAGCTCTCTATTTTACCGTGCATTTTTTAGTTGTTTAGCCCTTTCTAGTTTTGCTACTTATGCTGAACCAGCCGCAAATATTCATGATGCCGCTATTCAAGCCATTGAATCCAATCCTGATATTCAAGCCAGTTGGCATAGTTTCAAAGCGGCAGGCCATCAGGTTGGGGAAGCTAAGGCCGGCTATTTACCCTCTGTGGATTTGGCGGCAAGTACCGGTAGAACCAAACGCGATTTTGATGGGCGTGAAAGCTACTCAAATACGCAAGGCCAAGTCTCTTTAACGCAAAGCTTGTTTGAAGGCTTTAGAACTGTCGGTCAAGTCCAGCATTTTGAGGGCGCGCGGTTAGTGCGTTACTACGAGTTGCTAAATACTATTGAAGAAACTGCTTTTGAAGCTGTTCGCGCTTATGAAGATGTCAGCCGTGAGCGGGCACTCCTAAGTTCAGCGCGCGACAACTACGCCAAGCACCAAGAAGTATTTTCCCAAATTGAAGAACGAGTCACTTCAGGGGTGGGTCGTAAGGTGGATTTGGAGCAGGTGGCTGGCCGTTTGGCCTTGGCAGAAACTAACTTACTCACTGAAGCTTCGAATTTGCACGATGTGACGGCACGTTATTTACGTGTTGTTGGCAGTTTACCTGCGGCTGATTTAACGGCTTCTGAACTTGCTCAAACTAATTTGCCTGCCAATATTCGCGAGGCCTTGCAGCTAGCCTATCAAGGCAATAGCGGTTTCCACGCGGCCGTTAAAAATATTTCTGCAACTCAAGCCACTGTAAAAGTTGCTCGTTCAGGCTATCTACCTAAAGCTGAGTTGCGTGCGCGCCAAGTGGTTAACCGTAATAGTAATGGTTTTGATGAACGTGTTGATGCCGCGCGCTATGGTGATGAAAGTGCGGTGGAGCTAGCGTTAACTTATAACTTGTTTGCTGGCGGCGCTACTCGTTCATCGGTGCGCAGAGCATTGGAAGACGTTAATCAGGCTAAAGATTTGCGTGATAAAGCCTGCGTGGATTTGCGTCAAACCACCCAAATTGCTTACAACGATTCCCAACGTATTAAAGAGCAGCTTAAATCGCTCGATCAACATCGTCGTTCCAGTGATAAAGTGCGTACGGCATACAACGAGCAGTTTAAAATTGGCCAGCGTTCACTGTTGGATTTGCTCGATGCTGAAAATGAATATTTTCAAGCGAGCCGTGCCTTTACGAGCGCTCAAGCGGATTTAAATATTGCTCATGCGCGCACTTTAACGGCTATGGGCAGCTTATTACCTTCACTCAAAATTACCCGTGATAATTTGGTGCAAGTTAAAGAGGCTAAAGTTAGCGACAAAATTGATGGTACTAATGCGTGCCCGCTTGAAGTTGCCGAAGGCTTTTCGCGTAAAGATTTGATTTCAGAAGTCGTGCATTTAAATGGCGATGCGTTGTTTGATGTTGGTAGCTCAGTGCTAACTCCCAATGCAGCACAAAAGCTGGATGCGCTTATTGAGAGAGTTAAAAATACGCCTAATGTTGTACAAATCAAAATTGAAGGTCACACCGATAATACCGGTACCGATATGATCAATATCCCACTTTCAAAAGCGCGTGCAGAAAGTGTAAAAAACTATTTCATACTGAATGGTTTAGATAAAATTAGTTATGAAACTGAAGGTTATGGTGCCACTCGTGCTATAGGTGATAACACTACCGATATTGGCCGCTCAGCAAATCGTCGAGTTGAAGTAACTGTATCGCGCCAAGGTTAATTGTTAGCATCTAGGCCAAAAGCACAGTGCTCTTAAGGAGACTGTGCTTTTTTTATAACTGAAGCATAGGTTTAAACCGCGTTTAAAATTGCGCAACTAGCTGTTGGCTACTATATTGATGGCACTATCTGTTCTTTTATCAGTGTTTTTTAGACACTTTCACATTGATTATTTTTGCGGGTGTTACGGTTTGACGTTTTGGGGGAGCATTTAATGGTAATGCAACACACTGGCTCAGCAGAGAAGGGCGGGCCCTTGTTGGAATGCTTGCTAATTCTTGCTCGTGCGCATGGGATCTTAACAACCGCTGAAACCTTACTGGCTGGCTTGCCGCTGCAACACAATCAATTAACTCCCTCTGCATTTGCGCGTTCAGCCAAGCGTGCGGGTTTTACCAGTAATATTGTTATCCGCGAACTTTCACATCTCAACGATGCTTTGTTTCCCGTCATACTCCTGCTCAAAAATAACTCTGCTTGCGTATTATTAGAGCTTAATAAGGATGCTCAAAGTGCACGGGTTGCTTTCCCTGACTTGGGTAACACAAGCAACATAATCCCACTCACCGAATTGGCTGAAATATATTCTGGGCGTGTTATTTATGCTCGCCCTGAGCAACATTTTGATGCGCGCACCACCTCCATTGTCAAAGCGAATAAAGGGCATTGGTTTTGGAGTGTTATTGCAGAACACCGCGAGTTGTACCGCGATGTATTACTGGCGGCATTTATTATTAATATTTTTGCCTTGGCATCGCCCTTGTTTGTGATGAATGTTTACGACCGAGTGGTGCCTAATCATGCTACTGATACTCTGTGGGTTTTATCGCTCGGCATAGCCTTAATGATCAGCGCCGATTTTGGTTTGCGGATGATGCGCGCATGGTTTGTGGATTTAGCGGCAAGCCGAACAGACATTACCTTGTCGGCAACGATTATGGAACGAGTGCTGGGCATGAAGCTTGCTGAGCGGCCTGTGTCGGTGGGGTCGTTTGCATCGAGCTTACAATCCTTTGAAGCCATACGGGGGTTTATCAGTTCCGCTACCGTTTTGGCATTTGTCGATTTGCCATTCATTCTATTATTTACTGTGGTGATCTTGCTGATTTCGTGGCCGCTGGTATTTCCAATTTTGTTTGGGATTATTGCTGCGCTCATTTATGCGGCAACTGTACAACATAAAATGCACAGCCTCTCTGAAAACTCTATGCAAGCTGCGGCACAACGCAATGCGATTTTAGTGGAAAGCTTACAAGGCCTTGAAACCTTAAAAACTACGGGTGCCGAAGGCCGTATGCAAGCCATATGGGAACAAACCACGCTTTTGCTGTCACGTACTGCCGTAAAAATGCGCATGTTGTCAGGTACTGTTGGCGCGGGCACCGCGTGGCTGCAACAAATTGTGTCGGTAATTATTATTATCGTTGGCGTCTATCAAATCATTGAAGGTAATTTAACCCAAGGCGGTTTGATTGCGTGTTACATGTTGTCTGCTCGCATCATGGGGCCTATTAGTCAAACAGCCGCGTTACTCATGCAATATCATCAAGCGGCAACTGCATTAATTAGCTTAGAAGAAATCATGAAGAAACCTGTAGATCGCCCCGCAGGTTCCAGCTGGATTAGTCGCGCGCGTTTGCAGGGTGGCATTGAATTTAAGCAAGTAGGTTTTCAATACCCGCATGACGAGCGTGAAGTATTGCGCAATATTTCCTTCAAAATTAACCCCGGTGAACGGGTGGCTATTTTGGGCCGCAATGGTTCGGGTAAAACTACCTTAGAAAAAATGATTGCCGGTTTATATGAGCCAAGTGAAGGTACGGTATTAATTGACGGTATAGATATTCGTCAATTAGACCCTGCAGAATTGCGCCGTAATATTGGCTATGTCTCGCAAGATGTGAATTTATTTTTTGGCAGCCTGCGCGACAATATTGCTATGGGTGCAGGGCATGTTAGCGATGAAGCTTTATTAGAAGCAGTGCGCTTAAGCGGCTTAACTGAGTTTGTTAATCAACACCCTTCTGGTTTAGCAATGCCAGTAGGTGAACATGGGCAATTGCTTTCAGGTGGACAGCGTCAAAGTGTAACCATCGCACGCGCGTTGCTGAATGATCCGTCAATTTTGTTATTTGATGAACCAACAGGTTCTATGGATCACTCCAGCGAAGAGGAATTTAAACGCAATATTGCAGAATATTCTCAAGGCAAAACCTTATTGGTAATTACTCATAGAACTTCACTGCTTGAACTGGTGAATCGCATTATTGTTATCGATGCGGGAAAAATTGTTGCCGATGGTGCAAAAGAACAAGTTGTAGAAGCCTTGCGTCAAGGCCGTATTGGGAGGGCTTCTTAATGGAGATTAAGAGCACCCATTCCACCGAGCTCAAGAGTAAAAAATCAGAAGCATCAGGCTCCGAATTTTATTTTAAAAAATTAGGCCAATGGTTGGATAAAGTTGGCGTTCCTGCCAGTACCTATATCGATAAAATTTATAAACGTTGGCTTGCACCCATTAATGAACAATCACACGATTGGTTGGATGATGCAGATTGGGCGCGTGTGCAGCAAGAACCACTGCAAGCGCGTTTATTATTAAATGCCATTGCCATTATCTTTTTCATTTTGTTGGTATGGGCTGCGTTTGCGAAAGTAGATGAAGTGGCGCGCGGTGAGGGCAAGGTAATTCCTTCGCAGCAGCTACAAGTTATTCAATCTTTTGATGGCGGTGTAGTTGAAGAAATTTTAGTGCGTGAGGGTGATGTGGTTAAAAAAGGCGATTTGTTATTAAAAATCGACCCAACGCGTTTTGTGTCCAGTTTTCGTGAAAATAATGCTTCTTTAGTTTCATTACAGGCGCGCGCCGCACGCTTAAAATCCTTAACGTCTAACGAACCCTTTCTGCTCTCGGAAGATTTAATAAAATCATCGCCAGATATTGCTGCACACGAAACTTCGCAATATGAAGCGAATCGCCGTGAGTTAGATGAACAGCTTATTATTTCCCGTAGCCAGCTAGAGCAGCGTCAACGCGAGTTGCAAGAGGTGCGTGCAAAGTTATCGCAAGTAACGCGCGCTCTGGATTTAGCCAATCAGGAATTAACCGTGACTAGGCCGCTGTTGAAAAGCGGCGCTGTGTCTGAAGTAGAAATTCTGAAATTACAAGGTGAAGTTTCCAATGCTACCGGCGCGCGTCAACAAGCGCTTGCGCAAGAGCAGCGTTTGCAAGCAGCTGTAGAAGAATCTGAAGGTAAGGTGCGTGAAGTTGAATTGAATCAAGTTAACAAATGGCGCGCAGAATTATCAGAAACTTTGCAGAAACTATCGAGCTTAAGTGAAACCGGAACAGGGCTGGCCGATAAAATCAAATACTCGGAAATTCGTTCGCCAGTGCATGGTACTGTACAAAAGCTTCACACCAATACCTTGGGTGGCGTTGTACAGCCCGGCCATGAAGTGATTGAAATAATTCCATTGGATGATCAGCTGTTAATTGAAGCCAAGGTTGCACCCAAAGATATTGCTTTTTTACATCCGGGTGAAAAAGCTATCGTCAAATTTACCGCATATGATTTCTCCATTTACGGTGGTTTAACGGGCACCCTGGAGCACATTAGCGCCGACACCATGAAAGATGATAAAGACAATGTTTTTTATTTGGTGCGCGTGCGTACTGAACGTGCTGGGTTTGATACCTTATTACCAATTATGCCGGGCATGACCGCGCAGGTTGATATCTTAACCGGCAAGAAAACGGTTCTCTCTTATTTACTCAAGCCTGTTTTGCGGGCGAAACAAAATGCCTTAACCGAGCGATAATGCAGTCACTATTTATATCTCCACTTAATATTCAATCACCGCGTTGGCTCCAAGCGTTTCCCTTAGCGAAAACGTTGAATGCAGCGCACGAATTGCCTGCTGATTTACGCGGCTTTCTGATTTGGGTGATGTTGAATGACGAATTTAATTTCAATCAAATCTCCCAATGGGTTGGCGCAGGTGCGCGGGTAGTGGTGCTGACTTCTGTGGAAGATCCGCTTCAGGCTAAGCAAGTATTAGAAGTGGGCGCTCATGGTTACTTACATTATTTAGCAGCGGTGCCTGTGTTGCTGCAAGTGGAGCAGGTAGTTGAAGTTGGCGGCTTGTGGTTGGGTGTCGATTTGATGCGTCAGCTAGTATTTGCAACTACCCATATTCTGAATCCTGCACCCCTTAACTCCACTCACAAAAAAAATCATTTGGATTTATTAAGCGCCCGCGAACAAGATGTCGCCAAAGCGGTTGCCGCGGGTAAATCCAATAAAGAAGTGGCTAGAGAACTCGCTATTACCGAGCGAACCGTAAAAGCGCACTTAAGCGCGGTGTTTGAAAAATTAGCGGTGCGCGACCGTTTGCATTTGGTATTGGTGCTCTCAGGGAAACAATAACTTCTAAGCGATCTGTGTTTTGGTGTCCCGTTTTAATCATTCCGCATTAGCCCTATTGTCCTTTAGTCCAATAGAATTTTAGGCGCCATCCGTTAAACTCCTGAAATATCCCTTTTTCTCTTTATCTTGTATTTAAACCCTTGGAGTTTGTTATGGCTGATTCAATTGCAATTGTTGCTTCTCTCGAAGGCCAAGCTTGGGCGAAAAGCTCAAACGGTACGCTGCGCCCGCTTAAGGTTGGCGATACCGTTACGGCTGAAGAAGTCGTTATTACCGCAACAGGGGCACGCATTGAATTGGATTTTGGCGATGGCAAGCCAGTAGCCATTGCTGGCGGTCAAGAAGTGTTAATGGGTAATGACCTGTGGGTAGACTTAGCGGCTGATAAACAAGATGCCGCTGTTGATGATGCGTCAGTGCAAGAAGCCTTAAAAGTGCTTAATGAGGGCGGCGACTTAACCGAGACTCTAGAAGAAACAGCAGCCGGCTTAGAGGGCGGCGGTGGAAGTGAAGGCCATAGTTTTGTTGAATTAACACGTGTGGTTGAAAATACGAATCCCAGCGCGTTTAATTTTGGTGCTAATAATGGTGATGCGGGTACATCGCCCAATAGCTTGGCATCGGCAAATCAAATTAACCGCGCCCCCCAAGTGGATGCGCAAAGCTTTACGAGTGATGAAGATACACCTTTATCGGGTCAAATCATCGCAACCGATATTGAAAACGATGTACTTACCTACACTCTCGTCGGCCAGCCCGCCAATGGCACAATTACGCTGAATGTGGCAACAGGTAATTTTATATATACGCCCAACGCAAACTACAACGGCCCCGACAGCTTCGTGGTGACTGTTACAGACGATCATGGCAATAGCACCACAACCACAGTCGGTTTGACGGTGAACTCTGTTAACGATGTTCCTGTTACTAGCGATCAAAACTTAACACCCCCAGAAGACACTCCAGTAAGTGGGCAAGTAGTCGCCACTGACGTGGAAGGCGATACGCTCAGCTACTCCATCAGCTCTACTGCCACTAATGGCACGGTTACTTTAAACCCTGTTACAGGCGCTTTCGTTTATACCCCAAGCGCTAATTACAATGGTTCAGATAAGTTTGTAGTCACGGTCTCTGATGGTCAAGGCGGTACGACCACCAGCACCATTACTATCGGCGTAACGCCTGTTAACGATGTGCCCGTCAGCGCAGATCAAAACCTCACCACGCCAGAAGACACACCTATTGCGGGCACTGTAGTGGCTAGCGATGTTGATGGCGATACGCTCAGCTATACCATTAGTTCCACCACTAACAATGGCACAGTCACGTTGAACCCGGCTACAGGCGCTTTCGTATATACCCCGAGTGCTAATTACAACGGTTCAGACAGTTTTGTTGTGACTATTACCGATGGTAATGGTGGCACTACGACCAGCACGATTACTATCGGCGTAACGCCTGCTAACGATGCGCCCGTCAGCGCAGATCAAAACCTCACTACGCCCGAAGAAACACCTATTGCAGGTACTGTAGTGGCTAGCGATGTGGATGGCGATACGCTCAGTTACTCCATTAGCTCAACGGCTACCAATGGTACTGTAACACTCAACCCCGCTACAGGCGCTTTCGTGTATAGCCCAAGCGCTAACTACAATGGCTCAGATAAATTTGTAGTGACTATCTCTGATGGTCAAGGTGGTACAACCACCAGCACGATTACTATCGGCGTGACCCCCGTTAATGATGCCCCTGTCTCTGGCAATCAAAACCTTACTACGCCAGAAGACACGGCAATTTCAGGGCAAGTTTTAGCGACAGATGCAGATGGTGATACCTTAACCTACAGCCTATCGTCTAACTCCAGTAATGGTTCAGTCAGCTTAAACCCTGCCACTGGTGCATTTGTTTACACGCCCAATGCTAATTACAACGGCAGTGACAGTTTTGTGGTCACAGTCAGTGATGGTAATGGTGGCACCACTACCAGCACTATCACTATTGGTATTACTCCGGTAAACGATGCACCTTTAAGCGGAAATCAGAATCTTACTACCGATGAAAATGTCGCGCTTGGCGGCGCGATTAGCGCATTTGATCCCGACGGCGACACGCTCACTTACAGTGTTTCAGGTGTACCTGCTAATGGCACCTTGGTACTCAATCCCACAACGGGCAGTTTTGTATACACCCCTAATGTGGGTTATACCGGTGGTGATAGTTTTGTCGTTACCATTAGTGATGGTAATGGCGGCACTACCACCAGCACCGTCAATATTGGTATCAACACAATAGTTCCTATTAACCAAGCGCCTACGGCAAATAACGACTCTACTACCACGGATGAAGGCACCGCCGTGATTGTTGCTGTGCGTAGCAATGATACTGATCCTGATGGCGATAGTTTGACAGTTTCCGCTGTGACCCAAGGCTCCAATGGTTCCGTGGTTATTGATGCAGTAACTGGTAACCCCATTTACACACCCAATGCTGGCTTTACCGGTACTGATAACTTCACCTACACCATCAATGACGGCAATGGCCATACCGCAACAGCCAATGTGCGAGTTGAGGTCAATGCGATAGCTGTTCCAGTCAATCAGGCTCCAGTTGCTGTTGCCGATAACATTAGTGTTGCCGAAGGCGGCACCGTTACAGTTCTGGCCGGTGGTGCCACCAGCGTGTTGGCCAACGATACCGATGCCGACGGCGATGCCCTGAACGCGATTCTGGTCACTGGCCCCACCAACGGCACCTTAACGCTCAACGCCAACGGTACCTTCAGCTACACCCACAACGGCAGCGAAACCACCAGCGACAGCTTCACCTATAAAGTTAACGACGGCACAGTTGATGGCAACACCGTCACCGTCACCATTGGCGTAACGCCAGTGAACGATGCGCCTGTGGCCAATGATGATGTTGCGTCAGTGAATGAAGACGATTTTGTCATTATTACTGTACGCAGTAACGATACGGATGCTGAAGGCAACAGTCTGACAGTAACTGGCGTTACCCAAGGTGCTAATGGCTCGGTAGTGATTGATGCGGTCACGGGTAATCCAATTTACACACCCAATACTGGTTTTAGTGGCAGCGATAGCTTCACTTACACGATTAACGATGGCAATGGCGGTACCTCGACAGCTACCGTGAATGTAACTGTTAATTCCGTTAACCATGCACCTGTTGCTGTAGCCGACAGCATTACCGTTGCCGAAGGTGGTACCGCGACCCTTCTGGTCGGTGGTGCAACCAGCATCCTAGCGAATGACTGGGATGCTGATGGCGATACACTGACCGCGATTTTGGTAACCGGGCCAACTAACGGCACTTTAACGCTCAACGCCAACGGCACCTTCAGCTACACCCACAACGGCAGTGAGACCACCAGCGATAGTTTCACTTACAAAGTTAACGACGGCACTGTTGATGGTAATACCGTCACCGTCACCATCGGCGTAACACCGGTTAATGATGCGCCTGTCGCCAACAATGACACTGCTACTACCGATGAAGGTTCTGCAGTTGTCGTTGCAGTACGTAGTAACGATACCGATGCAGAAGGCAATCCATTAACCGTCTCTGCGGTAACGCAAGGCGCTAATGGATCAGTGGTAATCGATGCAGTCACTGGTAATCCAATTTACACACCCAACGCTGGTTTTAGCGGCAGCGATAACTTTACTTACACTATCAGCGATGGTAATGGCGGTACCGCGACAGCGACTGTTAGTGTGACGGTTAATGCAGTCGTTCCTGTTAATGCTGCGCCTGTCGCTGTGGCAGATAACATCACGGTTGCTGAAGGTGGTACAGCCACTATTTTAGTAGGCGGTGCAACCAGTGTATTAACGAATGATAGCGATTCTGATGGCGACCCACTTACCGCTATTTTGGTAACCGGCCCCGCTAATGGCACTTTAACGCTCAATGCCAACGGCACTTTTAGCTATACCCACAACGGTAGCGAAACCACCAGCGACAGCTTCACTTACAAAGTCAATGACGGCACTGTGGATGGTAATACTGTTATCGTGAATATCGGTGTGAGCCCTGTTAATGATTCAGCGCAGATTGGTGGCAATCTTACCGGTAGCGTGAAAGAGGATACTCCTGCACAAACCACGGCGAGCGGTAACCTGACCATTGTTGATCCTGACGCTGGCGAGCAATCTTTCCAAACGCAAACCAACATTCCTGGTACTTATGGCTCTTTCTCTATTACTGCTGGGGGGGCTTGGACTTATAACATCGACAACAGCAATCCTGTTGTGCAAGCGTTGAAGGCGAATGAAGCCAAAACTGAAACTTTCACAGTTACCAGCGTTGATGGTACGACGGAAACAATCACTATCACTGTAAACGGTACCAACGATGGTCCAGTCGCGGTTGCTGATGCTGCAAGCGTTAATCAGGATGCAGTACTGACACTGACACCATCGGAGCTGTTGGGTAACGATACCGATATCGACGGCGATACACTGAGCGTGGCATCGGTACAAGGCGCAGTGAATGGCACCGTAAGCATCGTGGGTGGCAATGCAGTGTTTACCCCAACAGCGGGTTACCATGGCCCAGCCTCTTTCACCTATACCATCAGCGATGGTAATGGGGGTAGCTCTACCGCAACAGTCAATGTAACTGTGCAGAAAGCCAATACTCCACCCGTTGCTGTTGACGATGGTGGTGCATCAGGCGCAGCCAGTAACCTTGGTTTATATTCGGAATACTTCGGTTATCGCGAAGGTTCGGATGGTCTGAATCTGACCAAGATTGAACAAGTCTATTCCTTTATTGATGGCCGTACTCCGGACGCAACTTTTATCGCCAAAACATTTGACTACTCTTCAACATCTTTTACTAATGGTTTGGGAAACGGTACAAATCTGCAGACCTTCCTAGGGAGTGATGCAACGTCGCTAAGCAGCGATCCAGCGACAACGTCGGACGCCATTATTCGTATGCGTGGTTTTGTTGATTTAGAAGCGGGTGCTTACAACTTTAAAATCCTTGCGGATGATGGTTATGAAATTCGCATTGATGGTGTTGTAGTTGCAGAGGTTAATCGCAATCAACAGTCAACAATCACAACCCACACACCTTTTACTATTGCAAGTGGTGGATTACACCATATAGAAATCATCTATTGGGATCAGGGTGGAGCTGCAAAATTCAAAGTGGAGTTGAGCGATGACGCGGGTGTGAGTTACAACGTATTGTCATCCGTTCCAGCCTATCAACACATTGTACTTTCTGCAGTGGAAGACACCGCGTTATTGATCCCTGTATCTTCTTTGTTGGCTAATGACACAGATGCTGACGGCGATACATTGAGTATCCAAAGTGTACAAGGCGCCATGAATGGAACTGTTAGTATCGTTGGCGGTAATGTGATATTTACCCCGGCGGCTAATTACAATGGCCCAGCCAGTTTTACCTACACCACTAGTGATGGTAAAGGCGGTACCGCAACAGCAACGGTGAACTTATCCGTTACGCCGGTTAATGACGTACCTGTCGCCAATGCAGATTCAGTCCTCGCTAAACAAAACACAGCAATATCAATTCCGGTAGCGACACTCATTGCTAACGATACTGATGTTGAAAAAGACTATCTCTCGCTGGTAAGTGTGCAGGGTGCAACAAATGGTACTGTCTCTCTCTCAGGAACTAATGTGATCTTTACTCCGGCGGCTAATTTTGAAGGCTACGCCAACTTTACTTACACCATCCGCGATCCTTCCGGTGCAACCAGTACTGCACCGGTAACGGTTACTGTTGGTTCCGCAACGGCTCCAAGCGTGGTGGTAGAAAAATCCTTGTTGGCGATTGCACATGGTACTGGTGGAACTAGTGTTAAGTTCCCCATTATTACCAAGCTGGTTGATACTGATGGTTCTGAGTCGCTGAGTATTAAAGTTAGCGGTGTTCCTACCGGTCTGAGTTTTAATGCGGGTGTAAATTTAGGTGGTGGCGTCTGGCAGTTTAGCGAAATTGACTTACCAAACTTGACATTAAACTTGCCGGGTAGTTATACAACAAATGCTACTAATTTAACGGTACAAGTGACTTCAACCGAGATGTATGGTGGTGCGACGGCTAGCACCTCAACCGTAGTTACCCTGAAGGCTGCTTATACTACTGTGGATATTACTACCACTGATTCAGGCAGTTATACCGGAAGTTCTGCCAATGAATTTATCCAAGGAGGCAACGGGGATAATGTTATCAATGGCGCTAGCGGCAATAACATTATCAATGGCGGTGGCGGTAACGATACGCTGACAACTGGTAGTGGCTCAGACATTATCTACGGTGGTAGCGGCAATGACATCATCAACTCCGGTAGCGGAACTGACCGTATTTACGGTGGCGCCGGTAACGACATTATGAAAGGTGGCGAAGCCGGTGAAAACTTTGTTGATGTTTTTGCTTGGCAATTGGGTGATCAGGGCGCTGGAGGAACACCGGCAGTAGATACCATTCAGAACTTCAGCACTACAGCTGCGAATTCAAATGGTAGTGGTGGTGATGTGCTCGACCTGCGTGATTTGCTGCAAGGTGAATCTGTCGGTGCATCAAACAGCGCTGGTAATCTCGCCGACTATCTGCACTTCGAAGTGTCCGGTGGCGATACAATTGTGCATATTAGTCACACTGGTGGATTTAGTGCTGATTCACATGCTGTAAGTTCTGGCTATACTGGTTCAGCGGAAACACAAAAAATTGTATTAAGTGGTGTGGATTTACAGAGCTTGTACAGCGGTGCAACCACTGACCAGCAAATTATTACCCAATTGTTAAACAACAATAAATTGATTACTGATTAATAATTAGCGGGATTTCTTAGTGAATGATTAAAAAATCCCGCTTCATAGCGGGGTTTTTTTAGCAGGGGAAAGCATGTACATAAAACGTAACCAAGATGGCGCGATTATCGCAATAAGCCAAATTGCAGCAGAAGATATCAGTGAATATGTTGGCGATGAATCCAACGAGCTACATTTGTATCTACAGTCTTTAAAGCCTGCACAAGTTGCTACTTTGGAAGAATCTGACCAAGCGATGGCGCGCGTACTTGAAGATGTCATTAATCTTTTGGTAGATCAGGGAACCATTCGTTTTACCGATTTACCTGAAGCTGCGCAGACAAAATTGTTGTCGCGTCGTGAGCTGCGCGGCCAGCGGCAGGGAATGAACTTACTTGATGATGGCGATGATGATTTAAATATCTAAATGCCAATAAAAAGCTACGCAATAAAAAACTCTGTTTGAAATTTTAAACACCAGGACCGGTTAAGCCATCTATATCAAGCTGCTCTAGCTTTTCTTTTTCCGCCTTAGAATTCACGCCTTCAGCAATCATTATCATGCCCAGTGAATGGCCGATTTTGCACAGGCCCGATAAAAATTGCTGGTTACCCAAGTTGCTATCAATATCGCGAATAATCGCACCATCGATTTTTAAATACTGCAAACCTATATCCTGCAGCTCGCGGATTTTGGTGAATTCTAAACCAACGTGCTCCAGCCCAACATGGCAACCTATAGCACGTAACGCATTGGTAAAGCTGCGCAATTCTGCCATATGGCGCAGTGCACAAGACTCGGGAAATTCCAGCCATAAATATTTAGCTTTAGTTAAAGAGTGATTCAACAACGAAATTGCCTGTTCGCGAAAAGTGGCGCTGCATAAAGAGTCTGCTGAAATATTAATCGCAATGGCAGATTTTTTATCTGAGCTATTTAATGCAGCTTTAATCACTTCTAAATCTATGGCAGGCATTATGCCAAGCCGTGCAGCCCATGGCATAAAATAACCTGCGGGTTGCCAGTCATCATCTAACAATAAGCGCACGGGAGATTCAAAATGCAATAACTCACCGGAAGGTGATGAAACGGGAAATTGTGCCAGTTGTAATTTTTTGTGTTCAAGCGCTTGGGTAATAGCTTCGCGCCAATCGCTAAGGTTGCGGTGTGCTAAAGGTTGGTGCGTATTGTTCAGTGTAATTATTGCCCGATTACCTTTCAGCTCCGCCTGCGCCAAGGCGCCATCCAGTTTATGTAAAAGTTCATTGCGTTTTTCGCCGCGATTATAAGTAGATACCGCAATGGGTAATTGAATAGTACGCAATTCATCTTCGTTGAGCTGTGCAGTAAGTTGCTCAGAAAGCTCAGCACCAATTGTTTCTGCGGAAGGGTTGCTTGAAATGACGAGAACAAAATCGCTACCATTTAATCGGCCGGCCTGGCTGCCTGAGTAGCGGCTTATGAATTGGTGAAATACCCCTGCAATTTGTAATAAGGCATGATCGGCCGCTGCCCGGCCAAGATGATTATTGATGTCGGCAAGATTTAAAAAACGCACAATCGCAATAACGCCGGCGCTATCACTGTCATCGCGATTGAGTTTACTTTCTAATAAATTCAAAAAATGATTGCGGTTAGGCAATTCAGTTAGTGCATCCAGTTGCGATTCGCGACGCAATTTTTCCAATTGCTTGGTTTCTTTTTCAAGCATGGTTTTCACGCTTTGTGACAGTGTGTTCATAGCGCGAACTAAACGTTGGAATTCTGTGGTTTTGGGTTCGTCTGAGGTAACAAAGCGGCGTTGGCCTATGGCCTCTGCTTGTTTGATCACGGTATTTAAGGGGCTGGAAATAAATTTCAAAATAAAGGTGCCAATCAGCCCACTTAGTACAGCTGCTACAACAAACCACGTCAGTAATTGTGACGTGCTATTCCAGAGCGCTTGCCACGCGTAGCGCGAATGGCTTTTTACCGTAAGCGTTCCATATTGCTGCCAGCCATCTTGAATTTGGGCTATGCCGGGTGCTGCATCAAAATTAACAAGCTGAGTAAACCAATGGGGTACATTAAACGCTTTCTGGTTGTTTTGGTTTTCCTCATAGCGGCGCTCTACCAGCATTTTCTTTTGAGGGTCGGTTAGGGTGATGTATTCGTAATGCCCGGTATCGAATTGCGCACTGATCAATAATTCTAACGTCACAGGGTCTTTTTCCATTTGCGACATAGAAAGCGCTAGCGACGTTGCGTTATCCATATTTTTTACGCGCAACTGTTCCTCAAGATAATTCTTGGCCGAGGTAATACTAATGGCAAAGCTGCCACCGAGTGCGAGTAGCAGCAGAACAATAATGCCAATCCACAATTGTTTTATTAATGACATGGTTGCGTCTCTTTAATGGTCATTGGCCTAATAAAAGCCTTCTGTTAATAAAAGCCTTCTAGTTTCATACGTTCAAGCACATCTCGCCAGCGCGATAGGCGTGCCGTTGGATCAATTTGCGGTTGCGCCATGTTGCCAACCCATAAACCCGCGCTGTTAAAACTAAACACGGGCTGTAAATCAGTGCGTTTGTCAGCGGTTTCAAGCTCGGATATCAAACTGTCTAAAATCACTGGAATTGAAGTAGGGTCGGCATAGTAACCAAGTACCATGTGTGCCTGAAATACTTTGCTGCTACTGCCACCAATTTGCGCCTTTACATAAATCAGCCGTAATTGTTCTACAGGTACACCTAAGCGAAGTAGCGTGAAGTATTTTGCGATAGTGTAATCCTCACAATCGCCCGCACCACTACCAAGGGTTTCAATGGGTGTCGCCCAATAGTCGCTTTGTTTCCAGTGGGCAATATCGTCGGCAAAGCGCGTATTTTTATTAAAGAAGTCATTCACGGCTTTGATCTTTTCAAGAGCTGAAGCAGCTTGCTGTTTTTCCAGTAACAGCTGCCATTGTTGCAGTTTGTTCACCCCATTGGCACCAAAGCGAGCTTGCATGGTGTTTTCAAGTTTGTTGAGGTTGAGGTCAGCAGAGCAGAGTAGCCCAAACAATAAAATGCAGATGAACAAACACCCGCGTAAATAGCGTATCCAGAAAGGTCTTGCCCAGTAAAATCGCAGGTTGCGAGGGCGCAGGTGTAAAGAGGAGGGCAACATCAATGTAGGCTAGCTAACCTGAGTCTAAAGATGCCTTGAGTATAGCCAAGCTTTTACATCTGGCAGGTGTTTATGATTTAGTGCAGAGGTTGCAGTTTTTAAAGCGGCCAGCTTATTAGGTCAGTTTTATTTTTATCGGCAACAATTGCCCAGCCTAGATCGTGCCAATCGCCTAATACGATGCGTTCAGCAGACTTCTTGTTAATTTCCAGGGCATGTCGCGCAGGGCGATGAGTGTGGCCATGAATTAAACGAGTTACACCTGCTTCCTGCATAACCCGAACAACTTCGGCTGGGGATACATCCATAATATCTTCGGCTTTTAAACTATTCATCGCCTGACTTTTTTCGCGTAGCTGCGCTGCTAATACGCGGCGTGCAGCCAGTGGCTGCGCAAGAATATATTGTTGCCATTGAGGCGAACGCACCTGGTGGCGAAAGGCAATATAGTCTTTATCGTCTATGCAAAGATTATCGCCGTGTAATAGGAGCGTGGGGCAGCCGTATAAATCAATAACTGTTCCTTCGGCAATTAATTGTGCACCGGCTTGCGCTGCAAATTTTTCACCGAGTAAAAAATCCCTATTGCCGTGCATTAAAAAAATCTGTGTGCCTGCGCTGCTCAGTTTTTTTAATTCGGCGGCGACGTCGGCATTTAACGCATTGTCATCATCATCGCCAATCCAGGCATCAAAAAAATCGCCCAGAATATAAAGCTGTTCTGCACCCACGGCTTGCGTGTGCAAAAAGTGAAAAAACGCCCGCGTAATCTGCGGGCGTGTTTCATGGAGATGTAAATCAGAAATAAACAGCGTGAACATAATTATTCAGCAGTGTCGCTTTGAATCGTTACATTTTGGATAATCACAGCTTCAACAGGAACATCTTGGTGATGGCCTTTGCTGCCGGTTTTTACACCTTTAATTTTGTTTACAACATCCATGCCCGCAGTGACTTTACCGAACACAGCATAGCCCCAGCCTTGATTGTTTTTAGCACTATGATTTAAAAAGCTGTTGTCTTTTACGTTAATAAAAAATTGCGCTGTTGCGCTGTGTGGGTCGCCGGTGCGAGCCATTGCCAAAGTGCCAACCAGATTTTTTAAGCCATTGTCAGCTTCGTTTTCAATAGGCGCGTATTTTTCTTTTTTCTCACTCATGTCTTCAGTCATGCCGCCGCCTTGAACCATAAAGCCATCAATTACGCGGTGAAAAATAGTTCCGTTGTAAAAACCTTCTTCCGCGTATTTTTTAAAGTTGGCAGCGGTGTTAGGCGCCTTATCGAAATCCAATTCGATAACTATGTCGCCGTAGTTGGTATGTAAAGTGATCATGTGTAGCTCCTAAAGCCTATATGACAGATATAAAGGTGTGACAGAAAAGGTATGGCAAAAAGTCAGTAAGTCTAAAAAGCGGGTATGATACGCGTTCAATGAAGATGAAGGAAACCTTCTATTCGTTAAAATGCTCTGATCGTTAAAATAACGAATTCAAATGACATAAATAGGTAAAAGCGAGATAGATTCATGCTGCGCGGTAAATTTCTCACTATTGAAGGCACAGAGGGTGTAGGCAAAAGCACCAATTTGGCGTTTGTAAGCGATTGGCTGAAAACTAAAGGCATTGATGTTGTCATTACCCGTGAGCCCGGTGGCACCCCGTTAGCGGAAGAAATCCGGTCATTACTATTGGCTAAACGCGATGAGCCCGTCAATGAAACCGCAGAGTTATTACTCGTATTTGCCGCCCGTGCCCAGCATATCGCACAGGTTATTCAACCTGCCTTAGCGCGTGGCGCGTGGGTTTTGAGTGACCGTTTTACCGATGCGACTTATGCCTATCAAGGTGGTGGGCGCGGCTTAAGTACTGAAACTATCACTCAACTAGAGCAATTGGTGCAAGGCGATTTACGCCCGGATTTAACGCTGATTTTAGATATTGATGTTGAGCTTGGCCTTAACCGCGCTCGCCAGCGCGGTGAATTGGATCGTTTTGAAAGTGAAACGGTTGTTTTTTTTGAGCGGGTTCGAGCAGCTTATCGTACTCGTGCTGAACAAGCATCCTCACGTTATGCGTTGGTAGATGCCGGTCAGGAATTGGTTGCTGTACAGGCGGATATCAGTTCAATTTTAAATGCATTGATAGCTAGCAATGGTGCATAAAAATTCGTCATTTGATTATATTTCAATCTAGAACTAGAGTTTAAGAGAACCGCTAGCATTATATCGATTTGGCTGTATTGATTTGATCGTTAGCTTTGCGATAGCGCTGATTGAAGGTGATGATAATGAAGAAACAAGAATCAGGTTTTACGTTGATTGAATTAATTGCCGTTGTAGTGATTTTGGGGATTTTAGCAGCGACTGCTATTCCTAAGTTTGTTGATTTAAGCAGAGATGCACGTATCGCAAAAGTTAACGCTGCACTTGGCGCATTAAAATCGGCTGCGGCAATGACACATGGAAAGTTTTTGGTAAACCCGGTATCGCCACAAACTTTTGAGGGTGTTGATGTGACTTTTGTGAATGGTTATCCGGATGCTGCAAGTATTGCTGCTGTTTCCGGTTTAGCAACCCCCGATTACACGATTAGCACTGCAGGTACAACCATGACTGCAACTGTAGTCGCTAACTGTACTGTAACGTATACTCAGCCTACTACTGCAATCGTGCCGCCAACTTTTGCAACTTTGATTACAGACTGCTAATACAAGTTTTTGACTTTAAGTGAAAAAAGCGCAGAATCGAAAGGTTCTGCGCTTTTTATGTTTTATTACTGAGCATGATCAATCAGAACTCTGCCAAACATTCCACTTCAATTTTATGGCGCAGAATAGGATGGGTCAGTTCAATGTGCTGCGCGTGTAACAACAAGCGCGGCGCTTGCGCTTGAATATCTAATGGTGAATAAAGTTGATCGCCCAGCATCGGGTGGCCAAGGCTCAACATATGCACGCGCAATTGATGGGTGCGACCACTGACTGGTTCTAGTGATACGCGAGTGCAATTGCGTATCTCATCGCGCTCTAAAACTTGATAGCGAGTGTGTGCTGGTTTACCCGATTCAAAACACACTTTTTGCAGTGGTCGATTTGGCCAGTCGCAAATTAATGGCAGTTTTACTTCGCCTTCATCGTCTTCAACCAATCCACTCACCACCGCCACATAGCGCTTGTGAATACCGCGCGCTTCAAATTGCTTAGTGAGAATTTTTAAGCTCATATAATTGAGCGGAAACATCACAATTCCCGATGTCCCTTGATCTAGCCGATGCACCACCCGCGCATTGGGGTTAAATTTCAGTGCGCGATTAATCAAACAATCCTGCTTCTCTGGCCCCTTACCAGGCACGGTCAATAAACCTGCGGGTTTATTGCAGATCATTAAATCGTCGTCGAGATGGAGAATATCGAGATCGAAATCGAGGGCAGTGTTAATGTCGTTCATGCGAGGGCTACTATAAAGGGACCACTAAAAAGACGGCGAAATAGAAAGGGCGCGATTATCGCAAATCCCCGCTTAAATAGCTAAACAGACTCCCATCAGACTCTTATTGGGATTGGGTTTGCTATCTAACCTCCGCCGTTGGTAAGCTTGCGGCCTTCATTTTGTTGAGCGCGTTTATGTCTGATTTCCCTTCGCATCCTTATCCTTGGCAGCTGCAAGAATGGCAGCAACTCAGCCAGCAAATTGCCGCCAAAAAACTCCCCCATGCCTTAATGTTTGCGGGCGCCAAGGGTATAGGTAAGCGCCACCTCGCCGAAGCGCTGGCGCAATTGCTGCTGTGCTTATCGCCCATAGAGGGAACACCTTGCGGTAAGTGTCGCGGTTGTATGCTTAATAAGGTACAGAACCATCCAGACCTGATTGTGATTTCACCTGAAGAGGGCGCTAAAGGTATTAAGGTCGACCAAGTGCGGGCGCTGATTGATGATTTAGGCAAAACTGCGCAGCAGGGTGGTTATAAGGTTGTGGTGCTAGAGCCTGCCGAGGCGATGAATGCCAATGCTGCCAATGCTTTGCTGAAATCCCTTGAAGAGCCTGCCGCTAATACACTCTTAATATTGGTTTGCCACACGCCTAGCGCCGTGTTGCCGACCATCCGCAGCCGCTGTCAAATGCGTTTACTGGCCACGCCCAGTTCTGAACAGGTAATTCACTGGCTCAAGCCTTTAATGGCGGGCAGTAATATTCCAGTTGAAAAATTAATTGAAGCCGCTGGTGGCGCGCCGCTTACCGCTTTGTCCTATTTAGAAAGTGATGCTTTGGAGCGCCGCGATGCTTGGTTGCTCAACCTCATTCGCCTTAGTACCGGGCAAATCTCGGCCATTGAAGTTGCCGCGCAATGGCAAAAAGACGATGTGATTGCTCTGGTTGAATGGTTTTTAGTGTGGCTGCATTCGCTAATGCGCTGGCAGCTTGGTGTAGAGCAGGTGCTCATGAATCAGCTTCCGCAAGATTTACGCGACCGTTTGGCTAAGGTTCCTGCCGCCCTTTTACATCGTTATCTAGAGAAAATATTGGTATCCAAACGCCAGCTGTTGGGTGTTTCTAACCCGAATAAACAATTGCTGCTTGAAGAGATGTTAATGGATTGGGGCGCACTGCTTAGAAGTGCTAAATAAGGGTTATCAGCTTTACCTAAAAATACTCACGCACTGGCGACTAGACAGGTCTAAACTATTCAATTATGGTTCAGTGTATTACAGTTCAGTACATTATGTTTCAATCCAATGAATTCAGACGGATTAGCTTATGCAAGCAATAGGTGGTGGTGCCCGTAACGGCATACTCTCTCTTACCATTAAAGACAAAGCGGTGCTTTACGCCGCCTATATGCCGTTTGTAAAAAATGGCGGCATGTTTATCCCCACGGGTAAAAGCTACAAATTGGGCGACGAGGTTTTTATGTTGCTGAGTTTGATGGAAGAGGTTGAGAAGATTCCGGTGGCAGGTAAAGTGATTTGGGTGACTCCACGCGGCGCACAAGGCAACCGCGCAGCCGGTATAGGTGTGCAGTTTACCGATCAAGATAATACCGCCGTTAACAAAATCGAAAACTATCTTGCAGGTTCTATGAATTCAGATAAACCCACACATACGATGTAAGTCTTTTTTACCCTAATTCACAAAGCCAGCCCTGTGCTGGCTTTCTTCATTTATAATCGCCCCACATTTATTTTCGGCCTTCATTTCTTATGCTAATCGACTCCCACTGCCATCTCGACCGAATAAATCTTGACCGTTACGACGGCCAGCTAGCCAATGCGATTGCCGCTGCCAATGAGCGCGGCATTCAGCAAATGATGTGTATTAGTGTCAGCTTGGAAAATATCCAAACCGTTATTGATATTGCGCAAGCTCATCCCTGTGTGGTTGCTTCTGTGGGAGTGCACCCTTGCGATGTAAAAGAGGGCACTGCAACGGCTGAACAACTTATTCAATGGGCATCGCAAGCTAAAGTGGTTGCGCTCGGCGAAACGGGATTGGACTACCACTACGAAACAGAAAGCAAAGAATTACAGCACGAAAGTTTTGCGTTGCATTTAAGCGTCGGTAAAAAAATCGGCTTGCCCGTTGTTGTTCATACTCGCGAAGCTAAAGCCGATACGCTTGCGTTGATTAAACAACACGGCAGTTTGGAAAGCAGCGGCGTGCTGCATTGCTTTACTGAAGATTGGGATATGGCAAAAGCGGCCTTGGATTTAAATTACTATATTTCTATTTCAGGTATTGTCACTTTTAAAAATGCTGAGCAAATCCGCGAGGTTGTGCGCAATATGCCAATTGAGCGTTTGCTCATTGAAACTGATTCTCCCTACCTCGCGCCTATTCCCTATCGCGGCAAACCTAACGAGCCTAAATACGTGCGCGAAGTTGCGCAGTTTGTAGCGGATTTAAAAGGTATGAGTATCGAAAAACTCGGTGAGCATACCTGCGAAAATTTTTATCGCTTATTTAATAAAGCCAAACAACATTTACCAGCTTAAAAACTCCGTCGTCGTCCTCGTGAATACGAGGATCCAGCTTTTAAAAAGAGATCTAACATGAACCCACAACAAATCAAAATCATGCTCGACTTGCAAGACAGCATGAACACCAAAGTAAACGCTAACTGGCAAGCTCAAGGCTACGAATGGTATCGCGCTATTTGGGTTGAGTGTGCAGAATTGTTGGATCACTACGGTTGGAAATGGTGGAAAAAACAATCGCCGGATACCGAACAAGTTGCGCTTGAGCTTATCGATATTTGGCATTTTGGTTTGAGTATTTTGTTGCAGAGTGGTACCAAACCAGAACTAATTATTGCGCAGATCCAGAATCAATTAGTCATCGCAACCGATGAACAAGACTTCCGTTTAGATTTAGAAAAATTTGTCGCCGCCACTCTAAATGACCACCAATTCCATATTGGTTTATTTGGTCGTTTAATGGCGGGTATCGATATGAGTTTTGATCAACTCTATCGCGGTTATGTGGGCAAAAATGTATTGAATTTTTTCCGTCAGGATCACGGTTACAAAGACGGTAGCTACCGCAAACACTGGCACGATGGCCGTGAAGATAACGAACATTTGGTGGAAGTTGTGTTGAGCTTGGATACGACCAAAGTTGAATTTAAAGATGAGCTTTATGTAGCTCTCAAAGATCGGTATTCAATCTGATTTAGTTATCTCAGTCGTCAAAGGCCGCCTAGCGGCCCTAGTCTTATAAACAGGATGAAATTTCCCGCTAAATCACTATAATGCCCGCCGGTCTCGCTAAAAAGCAGGCAATTGGCACAAAATGCCCTACACTTTTGTTCTATCTCTTTTCTAAACAAGTTGGAGTCCTACCGTGAAAGCACCCGTAAGAGTTACCGTCACTGGCGCCGCTGGCCAAATCAGCTACTCATTGTTGTTTCGCATCGCCGCTGGCGATATGTTGGGCAAGGATCAACCAGTAATTCTGCAATTATTGGAGATCACTCCAGCCCTTAAAGCCCTGCAAGGCGTGGCGATGGAATTGGACGACTGTGCGTTCCCATTGTTGGCTGGCATTGTGACCACTGATGATCCAAACGTTGCTTTCAAAGACGCTGACTACGCTATGCTAGTAGGCGCGCGTCCACGCGGCCCAGGTATGGAGCGTAAAGACCTGTTGGCTGCTAACGCTGCAATCTTCTCTGTTCAAGGTAAGGCGATTAACGACCACGCTTCACGCAACATTAAAGTATTGGTTGTTGGTAACCCGGCAAACACCAATGCCTTGATCGCTCAACGCAATGCTCCAGATATCAACCCACGTCAATTTACTGCAATGACTCGTTTGGATCACAACCGTGCTTTGTCACAGTTGGCTACCAAAACTGGCACCAGCATTAACGACATCACCAAAGCATTGATTTGGGGCAACCACTCTTCAACGCAATACCCGGATCTTCACAACACTTTGGTAAACGGTAAGCCAGCATTGAGCTTGGTTGATCAAGCTTGGTATGAAGGTGAATACATTCCAACCGTACAACAACGCGGCGCAGCAATCATTGCAGCGCGCGGTGCTTCGTCTGCGGCTTCTGCTGCAAATGCTGCTGCTAACCACATGCGCGATTGGGCATTGGGTTCACCAGCGAACGATTGGGTGAGCATGGGTGTATACAGCGATGGCTCTTACGGCATCGAAAAAGGTTTGATCTACTCATTCCCAGTGGTTTGCAAAAACGGCGATTGGGAAATCGTGCAAGGTTTGGAAATCAATGATTTCTCTCGCGCTAAAATGCAAGCGACCGAGAAAGAATTGCAAGAAGAGCGCGACGCAGTTTCTGATTTGTTGCCTGCGTAATGATTAACGTCTAGCGATATAATGCTAGAAATTAATCTATCAAAAAAGCCATCGTAAATTATTTGCGATGGCTTTTTTGCATTTTGGGCTGTTTGTTTTTACGTTTGAACTTTTTTCGCAAGTGTTAGGTCTATCCACCCATTGATTGTTTTTACAAAAGGCATTGGTGGAATGGCATTTTTAAATCTACAGGGTCGGTTTTTTTTACTGGGAGGTGAGCCGTATAGGTATTCACCTAAGCAACAGGCTAAAAGAAACTCTATTTCTATATTAATCTCCGTTGTTGTTGCCCATGTTGTACTGATTTTTATTGTGGTTATTGCCAGGAACGAAAAGGTTGGTGGCGAGTTACAGCCCACCTTACAAATGATTCAGTTGTCGCCTGAGATGCAAACAGCAGCAATAGACGTTGAAAAGCCTGATATTAGTTTTCAAACGAATGTTGTTGATATTAAGTTGCCAAAAATTGATATTAATGACGATTCTCTTCTTCATATTAGCTTAAGCGATTATCAATCTCCCACGCCTTATGAATTACCCAATCCCAATGATGCTAAATATCGCGATGTGTTTGATCCTAAAATGCGTCAGAAATTAATTGATGCACAGGCGATAAATAAACCGCGTGCCAAAGGGAAATCGGGTAGTTGGACTGAGAGTGATGGGCGTGTGTTTATAGATATGGGTGATGGTAATTGCCTTGTCTCTATGCCTAAAACGGATTGGCGTGAGCGCGGCACTAACTGGGGCGGTACTCGGTGCGGCAAAACGGATAGCAAAAAAATGATGGATAGAGTAATGGCAGATTTTGAATCTCGAAAACATCCACTTAAGACTCAATAACATAAAAAAGGCCAGCATATTAGCTGGCCTTTTTTTAGAGATCTCCCCTTTGAAAAAGGGGGTTAGGGGGATTTAAACCATCAAATCTCCCCCAGCCCCTCTTTGCTAAAGAGGGGGACAAAACTTAGCGTTTAATCAGATTTTTTTGGGCGAAAGCTTTTGCTTTCTTTCGCTTTATCGCTAAAACCTAATTTACCGCGCGGTGCGCCGTCACGTGGTTTGTCAGAAAAGCTGCGTGGTGCACCATCGCGTGGCTTGTCAGAAAAACTACGTGGCTTGTCGCTGCGTGGGCGATCAGCAGAATCGCGTGGCTTGTCAAAGCTGCGTGGGCCGCGGTCACCGAAATCTTTGTTGCCGCTGCTGGCGCTAGCCCCACCTTGGTCAACACTGATCTCAAGCGGGCGATTGCGTACGCGCACTTTTTTCAATTGACTCAATACATCGCCAGACAAACCTTTTGGTAAATCTACGGTTGAGTATTCGTCGTGCAATTTAATGTGGCCAATGTTGCTGCTAGAAATGCCAGCTTCGTTAGCGATTGCGCCTACGATATCACCTGGGCGAGCTTCGTGATTGCGACCTACTTCAATACGGTAGCGAACCATGTTTTCGTCATTGTGTTCACGGCGTGGACGATCTTCGCGTGGCGCGCGATCTTCACGCGGACGATCACTGCGACTGCGATCACCACCATCACGTGGGCCACGATCATTGCGATCACGTGAACCGCGTTCGTCACGGCCACCGCGATCATCGCGTGGTGCGCGGTCACGGCTGCTGCTTTCGCGGTCAGGTTTTACATCGGTAAACTTAACTTGTAATGGACGTTCTTTTTGCAACAGGAATGCGAGTGCAGAAGCAATTTGTTCTGGCGATACTTCATTCTTGTTGCTGAATTCTGCCAACAAATCATTAAAAAATGACAAATCGGGTTGTTCTGCCAAAGTGGTAGAAATTTGCGATGTAAATTGATCAATACGATGTTGCGTAACGGTTGCACCGCTTGGCAATTCCATCAGAGTAATTGGCTTTTTAGTCGCTTTCTCGATGGTGTAAAGCAAACGTTTTTCACGTGGTGCAACAAACAGAATCGCTTTACCGCTACGGCCAGCACGGCCAGTACGGCCAATACGGTGAACATAAGCTTCTGAGTCATAGGGAATATCGTAGTTTACAACGTGGCTTACACGCTCAACGTCAATACCACGTGCAGCAACGTCAGTTGCAATGACGATATCAAGCTTGTTAGTTTTCAAGCGTTCAATGGTGCGCTCACGCAATTGTTGATTCATATCGCCGTTTAAAGCAGAAGCAGAATAACCGCGTGCTTCTAATTTTTCAGCGAGTTCAACAGTTGCCGTTTTTGTGCGCACGAAAATAATCATGCCGTCGAAAGGTTCAACTTCAAGAATACGGGTCAGTGCATCTAATTTATTAGTGCCGCTTACCATCCAATAAACTTGTTCGATGTTTGCATCGGTAGATTGGCTGCTTTCGATTTTAATTTCTTTCGCATCGTTCAAATAGTTATTGCATACGTGGCGAATTTCGCGCGGCATGGTGGCAGAGAACAATGCAGTTTGGCGAGTTTTTGGTGTGTGTTCCAAAATCCATTCAACATCATCAATAAAGCCCATGCGCAACATTTCATCGGCTTCATCGAGCACCAATGCTTTTAAGGTATTCAAATTCAAACTGCCGCGACGCAGGTGATCCATTACACGGCCTGGAGTACCAACAACAACATGCGCACCGCGTTTTAATGAACGCAATTGGGTGGACATATCTTGGCCGCCGTAAATTGGTAGTACATGGAAACCGGGGATTTCGCTGGCATATTTTTGGAAAGCTTCGGCAACTTGAATTGCCAGTTCACGCGTAGGTGCAAGAACTAAAATTTGTGGATCTTGTTGCTTCATGTCAATGCGTGAAAGCAAGGGCAGAGCGAATGCTGCTGTTTTACCTGTACCGGTTTGAGCCATACCCAGAATATCGCCACCCGCGAGTAAAATCGGGATTGCAGCAGCTTGGATAGGGGATGGAACTTCATAGCCAACTTTTAACACAGCTTTCATTACTGGTTCAGAGAGGGCTAAGTCGGCAAACAGAATTTGTTCAGTCATTTTTAAACCTTTGGTTAATGCAAAAAGATTGTAAAAAACAATAAAGCAAAGCCGTCGCTAGCACTTTTTACCGTTTAGGGTAGGGCTAGTTAAGGATTCGTTTTTGTTTTTATTGATCGAATATTTTTTTTGCTGGGCAAAATAAATCACACAGCGTGTGTGGGAGCGATGATCGGGTCGCTATGGGTGTGAAAACCTGTTACAGAATTTGCACACAAAAGAAATTCGCACAAGCAGGGCAGGTGCAAGATAAGGCGATTAAATCAACGGATTCCCGCGTGCTCTTACCAATGTTGAAACTTTTATTAATTAAAAGTGGTAGGTTGTGTAACTTGAGCACAGTGCAATTCAAAAGCGTCTTGCTTTCTGGAAAATTGCGCACTTTATAGCAGGCTGAAAATTGAACTTCATGTTGTCTGTTAGTTACAAAACTAACTTATTTGGGCAGCCCTCAGGCATCCTGCCTGCTCAGCGAACCCCACAACATAAACTCATAAGGGAGGGGTGTTACTGAAAGTGCGCGCAGTATAGGGAGTTGCGGCGCATAAAGCCAGCAAAATAGCGGTGCGTCACATTTAATAAGCTTTGGCTTTGGCTAGTAAGGCGTCTAGGGCATTGGCAAACGCTTGCTTATCCCGGTCGTTATAAGGCGGTGGGCCATCGTGCACTACGCCGCTGGAGCGCATGGTTTCCATAAAGTCGCGCATGTTGAGGCGTGCGCCAATCGAGTCTTTGCTGTAGCGCTCACCGCGGGGATTGATCACGGCAGCACCCTTGGCGATGGCTTCGGCGGCGAGGGGAATATCGGCGGTAATCAACACATCGCCCGCGACCAGTTCTTGCACTATGTAGTTATCCGCCACATCAAACCCGCTGCTGACCTGAATACTCTTTATATAGGGCGATGCAGGCGCAGCCATAAATTGATTGGCAACCAGAATCATAGTGATTTGGCGTTTGTGGGCGGCGCGGTAGAGGATTTCCTTAACCGGCTTGGGGCAGGCATCGGCATCAACCCAAATTTGCATGGTGATTTTCCGCTAAAGTGAAGGGTGGGCATTATACATTTTGGCGTGATCATGGGTTAGACTCGCGCCATTCAAGAATCATATTAAGGAAGCTTTGATGTCCGAAAAGCACATCTCCACTACCGCGTTAGCGCGCCAACTTCATAAAGAAAGCAAAGAGCTTTTTATCCTGCTTGCTCAAGGCGGTTGGATGGTGAAGGTGGATAATCATTGGCAGTTGACCGAGAAAGGTAAATTTGAGGGTGGGATTTATATAAATCACCCCAAATACGGTGAATATATTGCGTGGCCGGAATCCGTGCAGGATCATCCGCTATTGCGACTCTTGCCAGAAGCGCCTCTCAGTGCGACTCATATTGGCAATAAAGTCGATTTGCCTGCGCGCTTAATTAATTTGTTATTGGCTGAGCGCGGGTGGATTAAAAAACATATTCGTGGTTGGCTACTAACTACACGCGGTAAAGCTATAGGTGGTGAGCAGCATGCCAGTGAACAGACGGGTGTTCCTTACGCGACTTGGCCGGAATCTCTATTGGATAATTCGTTATTTTCAGATGCTATCGCACAAATCACTGGTGCGAGCTTCCAGCAATCTAGTTCGCAAACTTTATTGATTGCATTAAATGGTCAGCAAGTTAAATCAAGTGAAGAATTAATTGTTGAAAACTGGTTGTACATTGCCGGTGTTAATCATGCTCGCGATTACACCTTGCATGCCGGTAACGAAACTATTAACGCCGATTTTTTCTTGCCTGAATTACAAGTCTGCATCGATATTTGGGGGGCAAGCGATAATGCTGCGGCTCTTACCAAAAAATTAAGTAAACAAGAATTTTACAAAAAATACGGCTACGACTTTATTGAGCTGCACGATGAAACTATCGCGCAGGTGGATGAGGTTTTAGCGAAGCAACTATTAGGCTATGGACTAGCAGTTTATTAACGACAATGGGGCGTCGTCATCCTCGCGCAGCGGAGATCCAGCTTTTGATCTTTTGAGCATAAGTGAATGACGACTCCCTAAAAAATTATTTAGGAGTTTTTATGGCAAGTGTATTCACGTTAATTATGGAAGGAAAAATCCCCGGCAACTTTGTGTATCAAGATAATATAGCCGTTGCGATTCTAACCATTCAACCAATACGCGAAGGGCATGTATTGGTAATCCCGCGTGCAGAAGTAGATCAATGGAGCGATTTACCAGCGGATACCGCCGCGCACTTAATGACAGTCAGTCACAAAATTGCCAATGCGATGAAACCACTATTTCCGTGTACACGTATCGGCATGATGATCGCTGGTTTGGAAGTTCCTCATACTCATATTCATTTGGTACCTATGGATTCTATGGATGATTTGAGTTTTTCCTTCGCGAAAAATGCGGATGGCGAAGCTTTGAAGAAAACAGCAGAGAAGATTCGTACAGCATTAGGCGCTGATTAATACTTATATTTTTCTGCGCTATAAAAAGCCCGCAATTACGCGGGCTTTTTATGTATGGCTAAGTTGTTAGTTTTTTAAGGTAAATGCATCCTGTACTTTCCATTCCGGTGCTTGTTGATCGTTGCGTTCCACCCATAAGGGGCGGTTCTGTCCTGTGGGATTTAAAACCCAGCGCTGCGGTACTTCGTCTGTTCCTATCATATAGCCGTGTAGGTTTCCGTCTTTGTCGATGCGAAAGCGCAAAAAGCCTTTATAGCCTTGGTGTGCAATGGCAGAAAAGGCATTGTTGGTGAGTCCTCCAAAGCGTGACACCAACGCAAAATAAACTCCAAATAGGAACCCACCAATTACTACCCCACCGATAAATATCACCACGCCTTTAATGTAGGGATTTAATTGGTAGTAACTGCTGATCCAAAACAGCGTTGCTGCTGCCAATATATGCACAATCCCATACAGGGCGCTGGTAAAAAATGCGCGGCGTCCGTCTTCCATTGCAATGGAACCGCAAAGCCCAAGTAATACGACATGGACTAAAAATGCCAGCGGGCTGAAAAACAGCGCTTTGAACCACAGCGCCAAGAACGTGAATAAATTTTTCTGGCCAATTTCGCTGGCGTGAATAAATCCATCTACTTCGAAAGATCGCGTGAATACAAAGCTGTTGCAGTAAACCGCGAGTAAATAAAGCGCGCCTAGCAATACGGGAAACATAAAATTACCGCCTAATAAGCCACGCTTCAATTCATTCAGGCGTTGGAGGCAACGCTGGAAAAAATTGCCTTTTGCTTCATCCGCGAAGAGCCCGAAGATCGAAGTAGGTTTGAACAGTGCGACCATGTTCCACCAAGATAAAGCTTTACTTTTTTCTCGGTTGGGGTAACTTTTTTGATGGCTGTATAGACGTTGGTCTTGTTCAAGGTCTTTGGTTTTTTTAAGCCCCAGACAAACCCGATCTTGCAAATCTGTTGTCATAGCACAGTGGTCGTCGATACGATCCAACACCTTGTCGCGCACAATCCGCTTAGCATGGGTAGGGTGTAAAAAAGCGCCGCCGGTTCCACAGGTTATGAGCATATCTTCATAATCCAGTTGCGCGCCTGACGTTGCGGATTCGCGTACATAATGGTGTAAATCCCCTGCGATACGGATACGAACTTGAACGCCAGCTTCAAATAACGCTGCTTCTAATCGCTGATAACGCCTTGGGTAACCTTCACCGGCGCTGTCGCCTAATGGGCGAGTCCAATAGGGTTCGGGATACAGCAAAATAACATTGTGACCCGGGTGAATGGGTTTTTGGGCTGCGCTTTCTGGGTCATCATTCTGACGTTGAATCAGCTTTAAAAATGCCTCGTACTGCGTGCGATCCAAATCGCCAACTAGAGCAAAATCAAAACCAAGAATCCACCAGTCATGCGGCAGGCGCGTGGCAAAATAGCTGCGAGTTTGTGGCGTATAAGCTTGCAAAAAATGGTTGGCGTAGTCACCGATAAAATGGCGGCTGAAGGTAGAAATATTGTCAAACCAATCATGGTTTTGCGGAATGGAAAACACCGTGAGTTTGGATTTTCCATCGCTCGGTTTAGCGGCTTCCCACATTTCCGTAAAGCGGTATTGATACTCTTCTGTGCTGGCTCCGGGGTAAGCGAGGTCGCCGCCAAACACCAGTAGCTTGCTGCCGGGTAAGGTGGTGCCAATACCTTCGGCAACAACGCCATCGGCAAGGCTGATAGGCAACAGGGGGGATTGCATTGCCCGTGCGACCGTATAACTCGCATTACCGCCATCGCCGCTGTCAGACATAAAGTCCCACCAAAAGTCCCCACCTTCGAAGCCTTTGGCTTGATCAGTAATGGCAAAATCTTTTTTAAACAGTTCGCGGCGATCAAAATTGCGGATGAAATCTCCGCTGGCAACCATTTCTCGCGCAGAGCGTAACAAAACAAAAGGGTGGTACCAAGCAACTGGCCAGCGCATATGAGGTGGTTCATTCTTGCCAAATTTATAATTAGCCACTGTATTTCTCCTTTAGTGGTAGGCGTTTAGCGAATTTTTGGAAGCAGCAGTGTAGCACTCGTCGCGTAAATATGGCGCTGCCACCAAGAATCACTTTTTGGCAGCTCAAAGTGCCAAGCTTTTGACTTGGTATTTTTAAACGATTTTAACTTATTGATAAATAAAGAATAATTCTATTGGCATTGCCTTTGCAAAACTCCTGTTAAGAACCAATTCAAGCGTTGATTGTTTGACGCGATATCTCACAGAGGGTGAGCCCATGGCGGGCATGCAGACTATCCAAACCTCCCTTAAACCCCTGAAGCTGGTGTCGGTGGTTACCGAAGCTATTGTTAATGAAGCTAAGGTTGCTGAGCCGCTTGTGGTTGCCAAACCTTTGGCTAACGCTGGCGACAGAGCCCCAGATCTTAAAGGCCAAGATTTAAAAGGACAGGATCTCAAAAGCGCATTCGATATGTTTAATGAGATGTCGCAGCAGTTAACAGATTCTTATTTCATGCTTGAAAACCGTGTCGCAGAGCTAAATCAAGAGCTCACTACGGTTGCAGACCAGCGCATGCAGGAATTGGCAGAGAAAGAAAAAATCGCCAATCGCCTTGAAAATCTTCTTAATTTCCTCCCGGGTGGCGTAGTGGTATTGGATTCATCAGGTCGGATATCCGAATGTAATCCCGCAGCCATTGATTTGTTGGGTGAGCCTTTAGAAGGTGAATTGTGGCGCGATGTGATTTTGCGCTCCTTTGCGCCGCGCCAAGATGATGGTCATGAAGTGTCTTTGCGCGATGGCCGCCGGATTAGCATCTCCACTCGTAACCAAGGTGAAGATGGGCAAATTATTTTATTGACCGACCAAACTGAAACTCGCCGTTTACAAAGCCAATTAAGCCGCCATGAGCGCTTGTCAGCCATGGGCAAAATGATGAGTGCCTTAGCGCATCAAATTCGCACGCCTTTATCGGCAGCTATGTTATATGCCGGCCATCTTTGTAATAGCAAGTTGGACGATGAAAAGCGTCACCAATTTTCAGAAAAAATTTGCAATCGTTTAAATAACATCGAACGCCAAGTGCAAGACATGTTGGTATTTGCTAAAGGCGAATTGCCGCTGAAAAATGTGATTAGTGTGAATGAATTACAGCAGGCATTGGCCGAAGCAATGGAAGTTCCGCTGATGACCACTGAATCGCAATGTGTTTGGCACAACGATTGTGGCGAGCAAATTATTCAGTGCAATCGCGAAGCTTTGATTGGGGCTTTACTAAATTTAGTCAATAACGCCATTCAAGCGGTAGAGCGCAATGCCAACCTACGCATTACTTTTACGCTCACCAAGCCCCAGCAGCCCGACCAAGATCCACTGTTAATGATTGCGGTATGTGATGCCGGCCCCGGCATTGCGCCAGAGTTATTACCTAACCTTGGTGAATTATTTGTAACCACTAAAGCACAAGGCACTGGTCTTGGTTTAGCAGTGGTTAAAGCGGTAGCGCGTGCGCATCACGGTAATTTTAATTTGCAATCCACTCAGGGGCAGGGCACATGTGCCACTTTCTTTTTGCCTTTCGCACTTTTATAAAAAACGTTAATTGGTAGGAGTACAACATATGGCACTTTCATCTCTGGCGATACATTCCTCTGCTGGTTTTGCACCGGATGCAATTAAAGTTTTAGTGGTTGAAGATGATAGCAACCTACGTGAAGCATTGAGTGACACTTTGCAGCTTGCTGATTACGCTGTTATTACAGCCAATAGTGCAGAAGATGCGCTCAAAAAATTAGCAGAATACGATGATCTGCGTATGATTATTTCTGACGTTAATATGGGCGCGATGAGTGGCCACGATTTATTGCGTGAAGTAAAAGCAAATTATCCCCATGTTCCTATGATGTTAATTACTGCTTACGCGAGCATTAGCCAATCAGTGGATGCGATTAAAAATGGGGCGGTGGATTATTTAGTGAAACCCTTCGCGCCTAATATATTAGTGGAAACCATTGCGCGTCATTTAGGGGTTGCACAAATTCAAGGTGATGAGCCAATTGCTCAGGCCCAGTCGAGTCGTCAACTTTTGCAATTGGCGCAGCGTGTAGCACAATCTGAATCCACCGTATTAATCGTGGGCGAATCCGGTACTGGTAAAGAAGTATTAGCACGTTATATTCACAACCATTCGCCACGCGCTAACCAGCCATTTATTGCGATTAACTGCGCGGCAATTCCAGAAAACATGTTAGAGGCAATGCTATTTGGTCATGAAAAAGGCGCTTATACCGGCGCGCATTCCAGTGCCCCCGGTAAGTTCGAACAAGCGAATGGCGGAACCTTATTGCTTGATGAAATTTCAGAAATGGATATTGGCTTGCAGGCCAAGTTATTGCGTGTTTTACAAGAGCGTGAAGTTGAGCGCTTAGGTGGCCGCAAAACAATTAAGTTGAATGTGCGTGTGATTGCAACGTCTAACCGCGATATGCGTGAACAAGTAGTAGCAGGTAAATTCCGTGAAGACTTATATTACCGTTTAAGTGTATTGCCGTTGCAATGGGCACCGCTGCGTGACCGGTTGGACGATATTATTCCTCTCGCTCAAAAAATTCTGCAAAAGCATGCCCAAAAGCAAAATCGCCATGGTGTGAGTTTGACTACCGCCGCGCAACAAGCTTTGTTGAGTTATTCATGGCCGGGCAATGTGCGCGAGTTAGATAACATTATGCAACGCGCACTGATTTTGCAAATCGGTAGCGCTATAGATGCTGTCGATTTAGGTTTAGATGCAGGCAATATTTATAGCCAAAAACCTAACTTGATGGAAGCGGCAATACAATATCAAACGCACCAGCCGCCAAGCTTGCATGGTGTACATTCAGCGCGAGAGTTTGCACAAGATTTATCTGTACCTCATTATGCGGGCGATAATATCGCGCTCATTAGTGGAACACCTTACGTACCCAATCCTGCTTTGGGCACCGATTTAAAGTTGCGCGAATATGAAATTATTATGGAGACCTTGCGCAAAGAGGGCGGCAGCCGTAAAAACACAGCTGAACGTTTAGGCATTAGCGCACGTACCTTGCGTTACAAAATGGCACGTTTACGTGAAGAAGGTTTTGCCATTACCGAGTGAGCTAATCATTTTAGGCAAGCGGCGAGTAAATTTGGCGCATAAGTGGAATAATTGCTAGCTTGGGTCTATACCAAGAGACAGTTTGTTCAATTCACTTGTGTCCCAGAGTTATTCATGAAAGTTGTTCAGTTTGCGAACTTACCTCTCATTTTTTTGAAAATATTGCCACGCGTAGTCTTGATGGCTTGTTTTTGCGCAAGTGCTTATGGCGTGGCTGAACCTCAAAAAATTGTCATTAAGGGGGATGGAGTTGCTACCAATAGTGCGGATCCATCCTATTTTTTTGAGCAACTTTTGGTGTTAGCGCTGGATAAAACTCGCACAACAGATGGCGATTATGTTTTGCGCCATAATTCGCATGGCGGGGGCATAGCGCGTGACCGCGCTATGGTAGTTGCTGGGGCAGGCATAGATGTTATGTGGGGTTCCGCAACGAGAGAGCGTGAGGAACAAATGCGCGTGGTAGCAGTTGACCTGCTAAAAAACCTGAATAATTTTCGCGTACTGTTAATTAATAAAGATGCACAACCCTTGTTTAGCCAAGTAAAAACCTTGTCTGATTTAAAAAAATTAAGCATGGGTTCGGGTGAGCACTGGACTGATGGCATTATCATGAGGGACAACGGTTTTAAGGTGGTAGTAACCTCAAGCTATTTTGGGTTATTTAAAATGCTGGCGGCGCGGCGATTTAATTTTATTTCGCGCGGCTTGCATGAAATAGGCTATGACATTGAAATGTATAAAGATTACAAGTTAGTAAAAGAAGATAACCTTTTGTTAAGTTATGAGCCTCGTATTAGCTACTGCTATTTTGTGAACAAAAACAATATAAAGTTAGCAGATAGAATTGAACGAGGCCTTAAAATTGCTCAACAAGATGGCTCATTCGATAAGTTGTTTTATCAAATACCCAGCTTCAAAGAGGGTGAAGAGATCCTCAAAAACTCTCATCGCACGGTGCTGCAAATTAAAAATACCAAAAGATAACTCGTGTTCATTGGTGTTTAATTATTGCTATTTAATTAAAGTCAAATTCCAGAATTTCCCGCGCTAATCGCTTCTGTTCCCATTTCACTTCCAGCTTTCTTCTGCACTCCATATTGGTTTTTATTTTCTTATGCTTGCCTTTGGCGTTAATCGCATCCCGTAAAAATGCAGCCATGGCTTGATCTATCACTTCGGCCTCATGATTCTGTAGTGCGTGGCTCATCGCTTATCTCCTCTGATTAGGCTTCTCACAGGCTTAAAAGCTAACGTAAGTAGATGACATCTCCGTGAATAAATAACGACACTTTTGTGGCTGAATTGGCTGGGTAAATTGTGCAGTATCTGAACACCGGGCTAGGTTTTGCCATGCGGCAAATTTTGGCCTGCTTTGTGCAATATTCACTGCAATTAGGCGAGTTGCCAATTTATTGTCGCAGCTTTTATAACCGTTATTCGCCGCTATTTTCATTGTTCGTATGTGTAGGAGAGTCCCATGGTAGATCGTGTTGATATCAATCGTCTTCTTGGTGAAATGCGCAATATTAAATCGCAAACTCAGGTGTTTCAGCGGCCACAGGCATTGGTGAATGGCGATGTGGGTATTAACCGTGGGCTAACGAATTTACAGGTTGATACCGGCAATAAAGTACCCAGCTTTGGCGACCTTATGACCAAAGCGATTAATAATGTAAATGAGGTGCAAAAAACGTCCAGTTCTATGGCGGATGCTTACGAAAAAGGTGTAGCGGGTGTGGACATTACCGATGTGATGATTGCCTCGCAAAAAGCCTCTGTGTCATTTCAAGCGATGGTGCAAGTACGTAATAAATTAGTTGAAGCTTATAAAGACGTGATGAGTATGCCCATTTAACGGATGGTTTTTAGTAATAAGTTTCGCGTAAATTAATAAAAGGTTTTTGATATGGCCATAACAGCAGATGCTACTGATCTCCCCGTTAAATCCAAAGGTCCCGGTGGCGATTTGGCAGAGGGTTTTAGCAGCCTGAATTTATTCCGTCAGGTGGGTTTAATGGTCGCTTTGGCGGCGAGTGTGGCCATAGGTTTTGCGGTAGTACTCTGGACGCAAAGCGATGAATACCGTCCCCTGCTAGGCCGCATGGATAATTTGGACGTCGCCAGCGTGGTGCAAGTGCTCGAACAAAACCAAATTAAATTTAAGCTTGATAACAATACTGGTGCGGTCTTAGTGGCCGCCGATGAAATTCACATGGCGCGCTTAAAGCTAGCCGAAGTGGGTTTGCCTGGCACCAAAACGCCTGGCTTTGAATTAATGGATAAAGAGCAGCCGCTGGGCACTAGTCAGTTTGTAGAAGGCACTCGTTATCAGCGCAGTATTGAAGGCGAATTAGCCCGTACCATCACCAGTATTAGCAGTATTCGCAGCGCCCGCGTTCATCTTGCCCTTCCTAAAAAAACCGTGTTTGTACGCGATGCTTCTAAACCGACTGCCTCAGTATTTGTAGAGGTTTTTGCCGGTAGAACGGTAGAGCCTGCGCAAGTAAAAGCCATTATGAATTTGGTGGCGTCCAGTGTTCCCGATTTAAAAATGGCTGATGTGACCGTGGTAGATCAACACGGAGATTTGATTTCAGTGGGCGAAGAAAATCAAGATTTAATGATGGCGACCAAGCAGCACAGTTACGCTAAAACTGTTGAAGAATCTGTGATGAAACGTATCATCGGTATCCTGGAACCCGTAGTTGGCGATGGTAAATTCCGCACCCAAGTCAGTGCCGATATAGATTTCACAGCAGTAGAACAAGCCGCAGAAACGTTTAACCCAGATTTACCTGCTATACGCAGTGAACAAAAATTAGTGGAATCCAAATCCGGCGATGCTGTTGCAGGCATTCCCGGTGCACTCACTAATCAACCACCTGCTACTGGCCAAGTACCTGAACAGGCTACACCACAAGACGGCCAAGCTGCCGTACCTAAACCTGCGGGCAATAATCGCGAACAATCTACCCGTAATTTTGAGCTAGACCGCACTGTTAGTTATACCAAACATCAACAAGGCACTTTAAAACGTCTAACCGTAGCAGTGGTTGTAGATGATAAAGTGGTTAAAGCGGCGGATGGCACAGAAACTCGTCAAGCTTGGTCTGCTAATGAGCTTGAACGCTTGTCTATACTGGTGAGAGACGCGGTAGGTTTTTCCGCCGTGCGCGGCGATAGTGTTAATGTGTTAAACGCACCTTTTACAACAGGTGTTGCGCTGCTGGATACCGATATCGCACCTATGCCTTGGTGGGAAAAGTGGATAATGCCGCACATTAAATCCATTGCCAGTGTGATTATTATTTTGGCACTTATTTTCGGCTTACTGCGTCCCGTATTTAAAAGCTTGGCGCGCAACGGTGGGAACATCGCTGAGGAAGAAGAGGCACGCCAATTGGCTGCACTTGAAGCCGCTGGTTTGGGTGGAATGGAAGGTGTTTCTGACGAAACGGTAACCCTATCGGGTGGCAGCGCGCTCTTGTTAGGCAGTTCAGAACAAGGCTACGAACAGCAGCTCAACGCGATTAAAGGCTTGATTGCAGAAGACCCAGGTCGTGTGGCGCAAGTGGTTAAAAAATGGGTCAATCAAAGTGAATAACCCTCTACTGAATAAAAACTAGGTGAAAAAGAGTTATGCCTACCAATCCGCTTGAAAAAGGCGCTGAGAAGCCCAAATCCAAAATGCGCTCGGTTGATCAGGCCGCCATTTTGCTCATGTCATTGGGTGAGCAGGATGCTGCAGAAATTTTGAAACATATGGGCCCAAAAGAAGTGCAGCGCATAGGCGCCGCCATGACTCAATTAAGCAATGTGCAGCAGTCTGATGTGCAAGAGGTGATGGGCAACTTTCTAGATGAAGTGCGCACGCTCACAGGTTTGGGCGTGGGTGCTGATGGCTATATCCGCAAGATGCTGGTTACTGCTTTAGGCGAAGATAAAGCCAATGGTCTTATCGACCGGATTTTGCTGGGCGGCAATACCACTGGTTTGGACACGCTCAAGTGGATGGACGCGCGCTCAGTAGCCGATATTATTCGCAACGAACACCCGCAAATTCAGGCGATTGTTATCGCCTATTTAGATGCTGACCAAGCTGCCGAAATTTTGACGTATTTCCCCGAAAAAGTTCGCCTCGACATTATGATGCGCGTTGCCTCGCTGGATACGGTTCAGCCAAGCGCATTGCAAGAGCTTAATGATATTTTAGAAAAACAATTCTCTGGAAATGCGGCATCGCAAACCAAAGCCATGGGTGGTTATAAAGTGGCAGCGGAAATCATGAACAACTTGGATGGCTCAATTGAAGCTGATTTGATGGATTCCATCAAAGAAGTGGACGAAGATATGGGCAACCAAATTCAAGACCTTATGTTTGTATTTGAAAACCTCAAAGAAGTGGACGACCGCGGTATTCAAGCCTTACTGCGCGAAGTGTCTTCGGAAGTGCTTATCGTTGCGCTCAAAGGTGCAGACGACGAGCTCAAAGAAAAAATCTTCAAAAATATGTCCAAGCGCGCTGCCGAACTGTTGCGCGACGATTTGGAAACCAAACCGCCTATGCGCTTGGCCGACGTAGAATCGGCGCAAAAAGAAATTCTCACTACAGCACGCCGCATGGCCGATTCAGGCGAAATTATCCTAGGTGGTGGTGGCGATGCAATGGTGTAAATTTCTGTCAGTGACCGGTCATCCTGAGCGGGCGAAAATTGTTTACCCTTACGTTGTATTAGTCAGCTAGCTGTTTGGCGACGAATTAGGAAGATCTATGACCTCCAAATCCATGCCGGGTCGCATCCCCTCAGAAAACCTGGGCGAAGTAACATCTTGGATGTTGCCACCCGTGGATGACTCGGGCAGAGTTTTATCCAGCGCAGAAAAAGAAGCGCGCACGCGCCGTGAAAAATTATTGCGGCAGGACAAAGAAGTCATAGAAACCGTTGAAATTCCCGAGCAACAACCCGCCGGAATGACTGCTCAGGAAATGCAGGAGATTTTTGATGCGGCAGAAAAAGATGGCTTTGCCCAAGGCCACACTGAAGGTTTTGAAAAAGGTAAAAGCGACGGTTTTGAAGCAGGGCGTCAGCAGGGCTTAATGGAAATGCGCGCACAATTAACGTTGGAGCAACAGCGTTTTCACAATCTCGCCAACGTCTTATTAAACCCGCTTACTGCGCAAGATAACGATATAGAAAACATGTTGCTGGATGTGATTTGTTCGCTAACCCAAAGTGTCATTCAGCGCGAGCTGGTGACTGATTCATCGAACATTGTTGAACTGGTAAAAGCAGCGGTAGATGTTTTGCCTATTGGTAGTAAAAATATTCGGTTGAGTTTAAATCCAGATGATTTGGCGGCAGTAGAAAACTATGCTGCCGAGCAGCAATTGGATTGGAAATTTTTTGGTGATATTCAATTACAACCCGGTGGTTGCAAAATAGAGACACCAGAAAGCCGTGTGGATTTTTCAGTGTCGCAACGCTTACAAACGGTGTTGGAACAATTTTTAATGGGGCAGTTGGCGCAGGAATATGGCGCTGATGATTCAGAAGAAACTGAGTAAAAGTACCCTCCTTATTAATAAAAGGCACCCCCTCCCAACCTCCCCCTTGAAAAGGTGGAGGGGCTAACTCCCAGTGCGATAACCTGTCTGCAAGGCTCGCGTTAATCTCCTCCCCTTTGTGAAGGGGGAGGCCGGGAGGGGGTAAAGTTCTCGCTACAAAAAACGGTTCATTTATGTCCGAACGCCAATCCATCACCTCCCGCCTGCAACACTACGCACCGCGTCGTTTAATCAATAACGAGCCAGTTGCTGAAGGCCGTATTACGCGCTCCGTGGGTTTAACACTGGAAGCCGTCGGCTTAAAAGTATCCGTGGGCAAACAGTGTGAAGTTATTAATAGCGATGGCCGCCGTATTGAAGCTGAAGTTGTGGGCTTCGCCGGTGATCGCGTATTTCTAATGCCTATTAAGCGTGTTGAAGGCCTGCAACCGGGCGCGCGCGTTGTGCCTGTTTCGTCGCAACAAGGTATGCGTATTGGCCCACAATTATTAGGTCGTGTCGTTAATGGTATTGGCCAACCTTTGGACAACAAAGGGCCCCTTATTGGCGATGAATTTCTCGATTTTACCCCGCAAGAAATTAACCCCTTACAGCGCAATCCCATTAACGAAACCTTAGACGTGGGCGTGCGCGCGATCAATGCATTGATCACCGTTGGGCGCGGCCAACGCTTAGGTTTAATGGCCGGTTCTGGTGTGGGGAAAAGTGTGCTTATGGGCATGATGACCAAGTTTACGACGGCCGATATTGTAGTCGTGGGCTTGATTGGTGAACGTGGCCGAGAGGTGAAAGAATTTATCGATCATATTTTGGGTGAAGAGGGTTTACGCCGCGCGGTAGTGGTTGCCTCTCCTGCAGATGATGCGCCGTTAATGCGGTTGCGCGCCTCGCAATTGGCCAGCCGTATTGCCGAGTATTATCGCGATAAAGGTTTGAACGTTTTATTGTTGATGGATTCGCTCACCCGCTACGCCCAAGCGCAACGCGAAATTGCGCTAGCCATTGGCGAGCCACCTGCTACAAAAGGTTATCCGCCCTCGGTCTTTGCCAAGATCCCACAGTTGGTTGAGCGTGCCGGTAATGCGGATAAAGGCGCTGGTTCCATCACGGCGTTCTATACCGTATTGACCGAAGGTGATGACTTGCAAGACCCTATTGCCGATGCCGCACGGGCGATTCTGGATGGTCATGTAGTCTTATCGCGCAAGCTGGCAGAAGAGGGGGTTTACCCCGCGATTGATGTAGAGGCCTCGATTAGCCGCGCCATGCAAAATATTGTTCCAGAAGAACACCTTAAACAAATGCAGCGCTTTAAGCAGTTGTTGTCGCGCTACCAACAAAACCGCGATTTGATTTCTATTGGCGCTTATACCCAAGGTGCGGATGCCGAAACCGATGCGGCCATTGAGCGCTTCCCCCATTTGCGTGCATTTATTCAGCAAGGCATTAATCAGCGTGTGCTTATGCCTGAATCCATTGCTAATTTGCAATCAGTTATACGCACGCAAGGGCCCAAAAATGCTGGGCCACTTGCCTCGCAACATCAGCAGCGCTAAGTAATAAACGTTAAGTAATAAAAGAGGTAGTTTGTGGCTGAGTCGCGCGCTAAACGTATGCAAGTTGTCTTGACCTTGGCCCAGCGAAATGAAGAGCAGGCCGGTCAACAACTCAGCCAATTTACTCAACAGGTGGATGCTGAAATCGAACAGCTTCGGCAGCTAGAAGAATACGCTGCACAGTATTTAAATACCTATACGAATCGCAAAACTGCCGTCCGGCCGCAAGAGTTAATTGCCTATAGCGGTTTTATTCAGCGCTTGGGTGGCGCACGTAAAGAGCAAGAAGCGCGAATTGGGCGCTTACAACTTCAGCTAGAGCGTTTGCGGCAGATGTGGCGCATAGCGCATCAAAAAACCGAATCCATTAAAGACCTTATCGCGCGCTTGCGGCAGGAAGAAAATATCATTTTGGATAAACGCTTACAAAAAGAGATGGATGAGCTTGTGGGCCAAACCTACAGCCGCCGTGAAGACAACCCTTAATGAAAGTTGGCTAGTGTAAGGTTTGCGGAAGACGCAGCCCTTTTTTAAGGATTTTCTCCCTAGGCTGCTATACAAAAAGTATTTATCGGCTAGGCTTAGATTTGGAAGAATACTTAGTGTAAACCGCGTCCCAAAGGCTTTGCGATGTCGCGGTTTACTGCATTACTAAGCCAACAAGATCCAAATAATGATTATTTGAATAATGTGATAGAGGTAAATTATGGCGATCTCGTCTACCGTTTCTGCAGATGGAGCCCAAGTGACCATCTACATTCAGGGGCGTTTCGATTTCAGTTCCCATCAAGAATTCCGCAATGCTTATGAAAAGCTGAATAAAACGCCCAGCCGCTTTCGGGTGGATTTGCAGGGTACATCCTATCTAGACAGCTCTGCGTTGGGCATGCTCCTGTTGCTGCGTGACCATGCTGGTGGCGAACGAGCGGATATAGAAATTGTTAATTGTTCGCAAGATGTTAAAAAGATTTTGCTCATCTCTAATTTTGAGCAATTGTTTTCTATTCAATAAACGCGAGGGCGTGTTCGTTTGGGAGGATTCAAACACAAGTGATGAGTTCTCTGAATGGATGTTGAAGGAAAGCTGTTGTTATGAATGATTCGCGTAGCCTAAAAATTCTGGTAGCCGATGATACCGATGCCGATCGTCTAATTTTAGAGACGATAGTGCGCAAAGAAGGACACCAGGTTTTTTCTGCAAAAAATGGCCTTGAAGCCGTTGCCATCTTCCAGCAAGAACACCCCGATATTGTGTTGCTCGATGCACTTATGCCAGAAATGGACGGTTTTGATGCTGCACGTCAAATAAAACATTTGGCCGGCGATGAAATAGTCCCCATTATTTTTCTTACCTCCCTGCAAGACACAGAGTCGTTGGTGCGGTGTTTAGATGCAGGCGGCGATGACTTTTTATCCAAACCTTACAACCGCGTTATTTTAAAAGCCAAAATAAAATCCTTTAATCGCATGCGCGGTTTGCACAACACCATGATCACCCAGCGCGATCAATTGGCACAGCATCATCAACGTCTATTGCAAGAGCAAACGGTTGCCAAACAAGTATTTGATAATGTGGCTCACAGTGGTTGTTTGAACGCCAGCAATGTGCGCTATTTTTTATCGTCACTCGCAGTATTTAATGGTGATGTTGTGGTTGCGGCTATTCGCCCGAATGGCAATATGATGGTGTTGTTAGGTGATTTTACCGGGCATGGTCTGCCCGCAGCTATTGGTGCTATGCCTTTGGCATCTACTTTTTATGGCATGGTACACAAAGGTTTTTCCATGTCAGATGTGCTGCGCGAAATTAACAAAAAACTAAAAGCGATTTTGCCGATTGGTTTGTTTTGCTGCGCCACCATGATTGATTTCAATTTTCGCCGCAAGCGTCTTAAAGTTTGGAATGGTGGCCTGCCGGCGGGCATGATTTATCGTCAAGCAGATGGCAGCATAACGCCTATGCGTTCAACCCATTTGCCTTTGGGCGTTTTGCCAGAAAAAAACTTTAAAGATGATGCGCAGTTTTATGATGTTGAGGAAGGTGACCGCATTTTTATGTGGTCTGACGGTATTCACGAAGCGCGCAACCTCGATGGGGATATGTTTGGTGAAGAGCGCTTGCTAGAAGTATTTGCCAAGGGTAGCGAACCGGTAAACGTGTTTGATGACATTTTAGCGAGCGTTAAAAATTTTATTGGCTCCGGTGAGCAGGATGACGATTTATCCATGATCGAAATTCGTATGGATGCACCCGAGAATTTAGTTCACCCCAACCACTACTTTATCCACAGGCAACAATTGTCTCCAGTAGAGTGGGAGATGCGTTTTGAAGTAAAGCCTACCAGTTTTAAATCTTTTGATCCCTTGCCATTTTTATTAAATGTATTAACGGAAGAGCCGGATTTACGGGGTTTTAGCGGTAGCCTCTACACCATATTGGCAGAGCTTTATTCCAATGCGCTGGAACATGGCGTTTTGAATTTAAGTGGGAACTTAAAAAAATCACCTGAGGGGTTTGCAGAGTACTACACTCAGCGTGAAAAATTGTTAAGTAAAATTACCGATGGATTCGTGCATATTTATGTTGCCTACTCATCAAATATTGAAGGTGGATCTTTGACCTTGCGGGTTGAAGACAGCGGCAGTGGATTTGATTATAACGCTCGTCAAGGCAAAATTTTATCAACAACAGGCTATAGTGGCCGCGGTATTGGTATAGTTGAGAAATTGTGCAAAACCGTTCGTTATTATGGTTCGGGCAACAAGGTTGAAGCGGTATTTGCTTGGATCAATGATGATTAACTTATAATCTGTTCCATAACACATTGTCGGTTTGCCAAGGTAAAGCTATGAGCGTAACGCAGCACCTTAGTTATGATGTTTTAAATTCCTTGCAAGAAATCATGGAAGATGATTTTGGTTTTTTAATTGAAACCTTTATTCAGGATTCACAGGATCGTTTGGAGAAATTACATAGATTGATAGGTAGTGACGACTTTGATTCAGTACGCAGAGCTGCACATAGCTTTAAAGGTAGCTGCAGCAATCTTGGCGCCTTGCGCCTAGTCAGTTTATGCGCTGTTTTAGAACGCAAAGCTTTAGTAAAGGATATTGCTAATCTGGGTATTGATCTTGCAGAAATTGAAGAAGAGTTTTTAATTGTTCACCAAAAAATGTTGGATTTTATTGCCTAAGGGCACCTCTGGCAAAACAGTTTTCATTTTTTCCCTCTTTGGCATTGCCCTTGCTTTTATCCCTGTGAAGACTTAACTCAATCACGAAATTAGCTCTAAAGCGGCAAGTACTTGCCGTTTTGTGGGTTTGTAGTGGCAATAAAGGGGTGGCGGCAATGAATAACACATCTGCATACGCAAATATTTTACTAAAATCACCTGTGCCAGCATCCGCTGCTGCGGTGTCAAAACGCGATTATCAGAATGATGATTCGTCTGTCGATTTTCACCAAACCCTTAAAGACGTCAACGACGGCTTGAAAAGCCGGGATGAGAGAATTCAACAATCTGCGGATAATAAAAAATCCCAGCAATTTGATCGCCAAAGAGATCTTAAAGAAAAAGCTCTTAAAGAAAGCAACTTGAAAGAAAGCAAAAACGCTAAAGAAGCCAAAGAAATAAGATCGGCTAATGAATCTTCCTATGTAAAACGAAACGTTTCTGGCGATAAAGCGCACGCACGTGAGTCATCTGTAGATAAAAAAAATTCGGTTAGCAAACTTGCCGACGAGCAAACTCGCGATGAGCTGAACCCCGAAGCGGTTAACCCAGAGGCAGTTAATCCTGATGCTAAGGTAACTCTTCCTCCGCAAGATGCTACGCTTGTTGCGATGAGCGTAGTTACACCAGAAACAGCGTCTGATATATCTACTGAAACAGAGGCGGATAGCACTAACCCGCTACTAGCAGCTTCGGCAACTACTCTGGATCAAAACCTTGCGAATCTTCCGGCGCAAGCTCTCGCGGAAAATGTTAATGCCACGTCCAATCAACCAATGAACCCGGCGGCTCCAGCAGATGCACAAATTCTGGCGGCTTCACTGGCACCCGTAAAACCCTTAGAGTCTCAAGTCGCTGTAGGTGATGTATCGGAAGAGGCGGCAGAAGTGCTTGCTGCATTGGCAACGAGTACTGCTTCACCCTCAAAATCAGCACAAACAAATCCAAGTGCTGCACTAGCCGACGCCAATACTGCAACGGATGATCCTGAAACTACTACGGCACAAGCTCAAATGCAGGCATCCAAGTCTGCCTTTGAAAAAGCCTTACAAACTATGGTCAATCCTGAGTCTGGCGCTGCGGATGATATTGCTGCGCCAGCGTCGAATTCCAGTAACTCCAGTAACACCAGCAGCTCAGCCCACCAGCTTATGGATTCGTTCATGCGTGCAACGGAAACCCCGGCAGCGCGCAGCTTCGTAGTACAAACAGCAGTACCGGTTCCTGTTGGTCAGCCACAATGGAGCCAAGCTGTTGGTGAGAAAGTCTTGTGGCTGGCGGCGCAGAATGTCAGCTCTGCTGAAATTAATTTACACCCCAAAGACTTAGGCCCAATGCAGGTTAAAGTGAGTGTTAATCAAGAACAGGCGACAGTAAGTTTTACTAGTCAACATGCGGTTGTGCGCGAAGTGCTCGATCAAAACCTTAACCGCTTACGCGAGATGTTCAGTGAGCAGGGTTTAAATCTCGTCAATGTGGATGTTTCGGATAAATCCTTTAGCCGCCAGCAAGGCGATGCGCCGGATCAGAAAGGTCAGGGCGGCGCACAAAGCCTTGTCCACGAAGAGGAAACCCCTATCGCCATGAGCGCCATAGTTCAGCAGCGTTTAGTGGATCATTACGCCTAAATAGAGCTTTTAAGTTGCTCAGCAAGATCGATATTTCGATTTTGCTGAATGCTCTTTGTTTGATATTTACCCATCTTGCTGCTAATGCATGCAGTAACAGTGTTTTACCGCAAAAAAAGCTTTTTCATTTCTCTCTCTCCTAGCAAACAAACAATCCACTGCTACGCTTTAGTGAGCAATAGCTGGCATAGCTATTGCTCAAACCTTATTAGCCAAAGAAAGTGACGGAGTTTTGACATGGCCGCTGGATCAAAAGATGATAAATCGAATAAAGATGGGCAATCTGCAGACACAGGTGCCGCTGAGGCCAAGCAAAAAAAGAAAAAGCTCCTTATGTTTATTGGTATAGCCATCTTATTGGTGGTTGTTTCGGTGGGTGCGACTTTTTTTATCGTATCCAAGATGATGGGCGGAAAAAATGCGGGTGGGGATGATGGCGCATCGTCTAGTGAATCGGCCCACGAAGTTGCCAAACCAGCCCTTTATTTTCCGTTAAAAACGTTTACCGTTAATTATGATGTTAATGGCCGCCAGCGTTTTTTACAGGCTGAGCTAACACTACTGTATCGCGATGAAGCTGTGCTAAAAACGCTGGAGCTACATATGCCTGCGGTGCGCAATAGTCTGGTTATGTTGTTAAGTCGTCAGGTTTTCGACGAACTACAAACTTCAGAGGGCAAAGAAAAGCTACGCGAAGCAGCGCTCACAGAAATTCAAGCGATTATTGCCAAAGAAACGGCGGCGGGTACAGAGAAAACCAATGGAAAAAATAAGGCTAAATCGAAAGACTCAGAAATCAATATTGAACAAGTGTTATTCACGCAATTTGTTATGCAATAAAGGATAGCTACTCGTGCAAGATCTGTTATCACAAGACGAAATTGATGCTCTTTTACACGGGGTCGATGACGGCGATATAGAAACCGAAGCGGATCTTGAGCCGGGTACGGTTAAAAACTATGACTTAACCAGTCAAGACCGTATTGTGCGTGGGCGCATGCCTACGCTTGAAATGATCAATGAACGTTTTGCCCGCTACACCCGTATCAGTATGTTCAATATGTTGCGTCGTACGGCGGATGTTTCCGTGGGCGGCATTCAAATTCAAAAATTTGGCGAATATGTTCATACGCTCTACGTGCCAACCAGTTTAAATATGGTGAAATTTCGCCCACTGCGCGGCACAGCATTAATTATTTTGGATGCAAAATTAGTTTTTAAATTGGTCGATAATTTTTTTGGCGGCGATGGTCGCCATGCAAAAATTGAAGGCCGCGAATTTACACCAACAGAGTTACGTGTAGTGCAAATGGTATTAAACCAAGCTTTTGTGGATTTAACAGAAGCTTGGAAAGCGATAATGCCTATTAATTTTGAATATGTTCACTCAGAAGTAAACCCATCGCTTGCCAACATTGTCAGCCCCAGTGAAGTGGTGGTGGTAAGTACCTTTCATGTGGAGTTAGATGGCGGCGGTGGGGAGTTTCATATCACCATGCCTTACTCCATGATTGAGCCTATCCGTGAAGTGCTAGATGCTGGCTTGCAATCTGATAGCGACGAACAGGATGAGCGTTGGGTGAAAGCGTTGCGCGAAGATGTGCTCGCGGCAAAAGTAGAATTAGAGTGTGATGTTGTTCGTCGCGATATCACTCTGCGCGATATAGTAGATTTAAAAGCGGGCGATGTTATCCCCATAGAGTTTCCAGATTTTCATATTTTAACCGCGAACGGCGTACCTATGTTTAGAACGCAACTAGGACAACATCGCGGTAATCTCGCTTTAAAAATAAAAGAATTTTTTGATCGCTCTAGCGCGCAAAATATAACCGGTACACCAGGAGTTAATAATGGCAAATGATGATCAAGAAGATATGGCAGACGATTGGGCTGCTGCCATGGCGGAACAGGCCGATGCAGATGAGGCTGCGGCAAGTCCGATCAGTTTTGAAGAGTTGCAAATTGAGCATAACAAAGCTCCGGTAAACCCAGAATTAGAAGTGATTTTGGATATTCCCGTAACTATTTCCATGGAAGTAGGGCGTACCTCAATTACTATTCGCAACTTATTGCAACTTAATCAAGGTTCAGTGATTGAGTTGGATCGCTTGGCTGGTGAACCCTTGGATGTATTGGTAAATGGTACTTTAATTGCTCATGGTGAAGTGGTAGTGGTTAACGAAAAATTTGGTATACGTATGACCGATGTTATTAGCCCTGCAGAGCGCATTAAAAAACTGCGTTAAGTTTAGTCTTTCTATTAAGTTTAGTTTTCCTATGGGTTTCTGTTGTGAGTCGTGCACGAATGGTTTGGTGTAGAGCGAGCAATAAGAAGCCCAATGTTTTAAAGAGACCACGCGATGAAAAATTTCACCGGCTCCTATAAAAAATCTACTGCCGGTATTGCCTGTGCCCTAGGTATTTTTTTTATGTCCACAGTTGTGCACTCCAGTACAACTGAAATTGCTAGCTCTCAAAGTGTTGCGACTTCAAGTAGTGCGGCTTCAGTGGCAGAAAATATTGTGGTAGAGCACCACACTTTAGAAAATAGCAATTCCTCTATTCAATCCCCTGTAATTGCGAATGCTTCAATAAACGTACCCAAATCAATGCCGCCACAGACCACCAGTAGCGCTTCGCAAGTTGCCAGCATCCTGGGTGGGTTGATATTTATCGTAGTGTTAATTTACGGCTTATCATGGTTTGTAAAACGCTTTAGCCAAGGCGGGTTTATGCAAAACCCCAGCATGAAAATTGTATCTACCATGCCCTTAGGTACTCGCGAGCGTTTACTGTTGGTGGATATAGGCGGCAAACAATTATTGTTAGGGGTAACCGCAACGCAAATTAATACCTTGCATGTATTCGATGAGCCGGTGGTGCTAGCAGAGAAGCCCCAGCCCATTGTCTCCGACTTCAGCCAAAAGCTAATGGCGATTTTGCAACACAAAAATGTCGTATCGCCCAATGATACTGCACCCAAAAACTCAAATCTTTAAAGGCTGCCTATGTTGATGTCTGGGTTGCGAGATATATTTCGCTTAACAAAATATCTACTTCTTATTGCATTCATGCTGATGAGTGTAAGTTCTTGGGCGCAAACCGCGCCGGTGGTTAATCCTGTTCCGGCTCCCAATAACTCCGCAGTGAACGTGGGCGGTTCTCTACCGGCTATTCCTGGGTTGCCTGCATTAACTGTAAAAACCAATAAAGACGGTACGCAAGAATATACTGTGACGCTGCAAATTTTAGGCGTCATGACGTTGCTTACTTTTTTGCCTGCGCTTTTGATGATGGTCACATCCTTCACCCGCATTATTATTGTGTTTTCTATTTTGCGCCAAGCACTAGGTTTGCAACAGTCGCCGTCTAATCAGATTTTAATCGGCTTGGCCTTGTTCCTTACTTTTTTTATTATGCAGCCGGTGTTCAATAAGGCCAATGAAGATGCTTTACAGCCTTATATCAATCAACAAATTACGGCGAACGTCGCTATTGAAAAAGCTGCTGCCCCTTTTCATACATTCATGTTGGCGCAGACCCGTGAATCCGATATCAATTTGTTTGTGGGAATAGCCAAGCATCCACCTATAGCTACCCCACAAGACACACCTTTTAATATTTTGATTCCGGCTTTTATTATCAGTGAATTAAAAACCGCGTTTCAAATTGGTTTTATTATTTTTATTCCTTTTTTGGTAATTGATATTGTGGTGTCCAGTGTGCTTATGGCCATGGGTATGATGATGCTATCGCCTTTAATTATTTCCTTGCCGTTTAAGATTATGCTGTTTGTGCTGGTGGATGGTTGGGCCATGATTGTGGGAACCCTTGCTGCCAGTTATGGTATTTAGTAAAAAATTCCGGTATTTAGAGGAGCAATGTTATGACACCTGAAGTTGTTATGGATATTTTTGCCGAAGCGCTTTATCTCATAGTGCTTCTGGTATTAGTAATTGTAGGGCCAAGTCTCATTGTTGGTTTACTGGTGAGTATGTTTCAAGCGGCCACCCAAATTAACGAGCAGACGTTAAGTTTTTTGCCGCGCTTGATTATGACTATTGCCACCATCGGTATTGCCGGGCCGTGGATTATTACTAAATTTACGGATTTGTTTATTCGGCTTTATACCAGTGTGCCCACGTTGATTGGGTAAGTCATTGCTTTTAACAGCTTGCTATGTTCGGGTAAAAATGTAATGCAAGAGTTGGTGGTGAGTGAAGCGCAAATTAATCAGTTTATTGGCCAATATTTATGGCCAATGATTCGCATTAGCGCATTCTATTTTGCAGTGCCTATCATAGGTGCTCGCACTGTGCCTGCCCGTATTCGTATTATTCTTGCACTGTTCACCACGCTTTTGGTTGTTCCGCTCCTACCCAATGCCCCCGTTGTTTCGTTTATGTCTTTAGCAGGCATATTGATGATTACTAAAGAAGTCATCATTGGGCTTGCCCTTGGGTTTATATTGCAAATTGTTATGCAGGTTTTTGTATTTGCAGGGCAGTTAGTTGCATTGAAATTAGGTCTGGGTTTTGCTGCCCAAAACGATCCTTCAAGTGGCATGAGCGTCACGGTTCTCTCTCAGTTTTATTTATTGCTATCAACACTGTTATTTTTAGCCATTAACGGTCATTTAGCGGTCATCAATATGATCGTCAATAGCTTTACTGCTTTTCCGGTAGGTGGCCCCGGTCTTTCACCCGATGATTATTTGCTGATCGTCCATATGTTTTCATGGATGTTTGCAGCGGGGTTGTTAATTAGCTTGCCGATATTTACCTCCATGATGATTGTGAATCTTTCATTCGGTGTTATGGGACGTTCCGCACCGCAACTTAATATTATTAGTGTCGGCTTTCCTATTACGCTGATGTTTGGTTTTATTTTGATGTGGTATTCCCTATCCAATTTTTTACCGCTATTTAATCAAATCATTGAAGAAGGTTTGAATGCGGCAAATATGCTCGTGAGGTCGTCGTAAATGGCCGAAGATGACAGTCAGGAAAAGACGGAAGAGGCCAGTGGCCGAAAGATTGAGAAGGCGCGTGAAGAAGGGCAGGTGCCCCGTTCACGTGACCTTACTACCTCTGTTGTACTTTTGTTAGGTTCCATAGGTCTGCTGTATTTTTCAGATTATATGGGTGGCAAATTTGTGGAAATGACGCGCGCAAATTTTGTGATATCGCGCGAAGCTATTTTTGATCCCAATGCCATGATTGGGCATTTTGCATCGGCCATGTATATGGGGTTGATTAGTTTGGTACCTTTTATGGCACTTATGCTGGTAGCCTCTATTGTTGGCCCTGTTGCGTTAGGTGGGTGGTTGTTTAGTGGCGATGCGCTTATGCCCAAGCTCAGTAGAATGGATCCTTTAGCGGGTTTAAAGCGCATGTTCTCAATGAAAGCAGTTGTGGAGCTGCTGAAGGCGAGTGCCAAAGTCACCATTATTTTGGGTACGACAATCTTGCTGCTTAAATACTACGCGCAACCTATGTTTCGTATCAGCGATGAAGAGGTTGGCGCAGCAATTATTCACTCGGTTGACATTAGCGCTTATGCGTTAATTATTTTATCTGCGTGTACGTTATTGATTGCCGCAGTAGACGTGCCTTGGCAATTGTATGAATACAATAAAAAATTGAAGATGTCGAAACAGGAGGTTAAAGACGAATCGAAGGATACCGATGGTAAACCGGAAGTTAAAGGCCGCATTCGCCAATTGCAACGTGAAATGGCGCAGCGCCGCATGATGTCTAATGTGCCAAGTGCCGATGTGATTATCACCAACCCAACTCACTATGCAGTCGCCTTAAAGTACAACCCAGAGTCGATGGCCACACCCATTCTATTGGCGAAAGGCGGCGACAATATAGCCTTAAAAATTCGCGAAATCGCTAAAGCTCACGATATAGAGATCATTGAATCACCGGTATTGGCGCGCGCCATTTTCCATACCACCGAGCTGGATGCTGAAATTCCCGCTGGGCTCTATTTAGCTGTTGCGCAGGTGTTAGCTTATGTATTCCAGTTGCGAACCTACCGTAAAGGCCGTGGCCAAAAACCCAAATACCCCACCAATCTTAATGTGCCGCGAGATATGTATTTCGACTAATGGCACGCCGTGTGACCCTTAAGTGACCGTGTTGCTGTATATTCAGGCCGTATGCTGGGTTTTTGTTCGGTACAGCCAAATACCCTTGGAAAACTATAAATTATCGTTGACGGCAGAAAACTCGTTGATATAATGCGCCCCACTTTGCCAGTGTGGTGAAATTGGTAGACACACGGGATTCAAAATCCCGCGCCCTTAAAAGCGTGTCGGTTCGAGTCCGACCACTGGTACCAAATTTTAGGTTGCCAAATGCAAAGTTGATACTTAGGTAATATTAGATTAAGTATCACCCAAACCCCGCCCTGAACTTAAAAACAGGGCGGGGTTTTTCATTTTTACCTTTCCAATGTCTCTATTGTTAAATTTAATTAAACCGTTAATAACAACGATGCTTGCTAGTCATCTGCAGCTGGCATGAGAAATACTATGAACCGTAAGAAAAAGCTTAACGATGCTTTTAATAAAAAACTGAAAAAGCACAATGCTAAATTGCGCGTCAGTAATAAGCCTAAATATATTTCAAAAGCTGAACGCGAAAATATTGCGCTAACTGAGAGTCAATCGCAGGATTAATTCAAATGAAAAAGGGTGGGCAGCACTGATTTTCTGGCGGGGTGTTTAGTGGTGCTTGGTAGAGAGCTTCTATTCAGGCAAGCTTCTACGCAAGGAATTAATTCTTTATAGATAGCTTTCAAAATACTGCGCGATGGTAGAGACGTTAGATGCTGAAATCCGCCTAGGTGTAAGCGGATTTCAGTTAGTGCGATAAACCTAAGGTTTAAGGAATCCGTTTACATCAAGCCAATGCATATAGGCATCAAACCATTTGTTGCTAGTGCGATCAGGGTTACCCAATCCAAAACCGTGCCCACCATTTTGATAGAGGTGAAGTTCCACTGGGATCTTCGCGTTATACCAAGATTTAATTAGCCCGATGTCACCGTGAAAGAGGAAGTCATCAACGGCGAGAGCAGCAAACAGGGGCGGTGCATTTTTAGGTACTTCGACGGCTTCCATCGAACCATAGATGGGTGAAATAAAGGCCAACTTTGCTTTTTTCGATTCGAGTGCTGTGGCCATAGTTAACCTTGCTCCAGCAGAGAAGCCCATCATGCCAATTTTATTTACGTTTACATTCCATTCTTTAGCGCGACTTGTGATTAACGCGTAGGCTGCTTCCGCATCTTGGAGTTGATTGGTGAGATCACCGCGTGGTCTTTTCGGCGCCTTATCATCTGGCGCTTTTCCTGCGTCTGCCATACGTTGGTTCATTTGACCTTCAAACGCCTCAAGTGTGTCGGCGGTAGGTTGAAGGCGGTACTTGAGAACAAATGCATTAATCCCGCGAGCTGCAAGCGCTTCTGCAACTTCCCAACCTTCATTGCCCATTGAAAGCCACATAAACCCGCCGCCCGGCGCTACTATCACCGTGGTGCCATTTGCCTTTTTGGGGTCAGCCAAAAATGGGGTAAGTGTTGCCTTGGTTATGTTTCTCGCCATTGGGTCACCCCACTGACGGAACCATGATTCTTGTGCTGGTTGATCAGCCACACCGCCAGTGCCGAGCGGTATCGCGCGCGGCTCTTTAGGCGCTTCAATGGGGTACATTTTCCCATCTTGCGCGAATGCTGCCGTGCTAATGAGCCCGACAAAACCTAAAACCAAAAATTTTGAAAAGATGTTTAATTGCCGTTGCATAAATTTATCTCCAAGTCATATTTAACGTTTTGTTATTCAAATATTCTTTAACGTTGTATAAGAAAATTTCTTCTTTATAAAAAATTAACAAACCCGTGCCAGGGCAAGCCCAACGTACAGATTAGGAACTAGGCAGGTCGGATGATTATTTTTATAAAATGAAAAATTCTTCAGCCAATGTGTAAACGCAGAAAACCCAATATTTTCATAGGGCTTAAGCAAGATGGCCTTGCTGTAAATGTATATTATATTACAACTTATAAGCAAGCGCCCGAAGCAATGGATCAAAATAATGAATCGCAACAATAGCGAGGAAATGGGTTCGAAAATCAGGTGAGAGCCTTTGATTCCGGCTATGCAGCCAATTGAAATGTTTCGCTAATACAAAGTATAAAGATCTGCAAAGGCGCAGGGTTTTTTGTATGCATTATGGTCAGAATTTGTTTTTTGGGCTTAATTAGCCTTCGCTTGCTTATTTAGTTGTTAGAGCCTGTTAGAATTCGCACAAATCACGCTTTTAAGTAATTGCCATGCTCAATCAAAACACCCCTCAAGCCATCATGTTTGCCGATGTTTCGGGCAGCTCTGCGCTTTATAAACAATTGGGTAATCAAGAAGCCAAAGCCATAGTGGATGATGTTGTTAGCCATATGGCTGCCACTACCATCGTTCATGAGGGAATAGTGGTAAAAACTATTGGCGATGAAGTTATGGCGCGCTTTGATAGCGCAAATACTGCCTGTCGCGTTGCGATTGCCATACAGCAGCGCTCCAGCCGTGAATTCGCGGATATAGGCTTAGGTATTCGTATCGGCGTAGCCTTTGGCGATACCGTAGTGACGCCTAATGATGCTTTTGGCGATACGGTCAACGATGCCGCTTTTGTTGCTCATATCGCGCGCGCTAACCAGATAGTGCTTACCCAAGGTGTTATTGACCAGCTCGATTCCACACTTATGCATCAATGCCAGCTATTTGACCGTGTGAACATTAAAGGCGACAGCCAAAAAACCATTATTTATCGTTTGGCTTGGGAGACTTCCCCGCAGAACGATTTTTCTACACGTGTTATGCACATTCACGAAGTTACTAGGTTCGTCTCTAATTTTCAGCTAACGCTGAAGATGGGTGATCAGTCGATCAGTATTCTGCCGGATCAAACGCCTTTTTCCATTGGGCGCGATATCAATAAGGTCGATCTTAGTATGGATAACTCCGTATGCTCGCGTGAACATTGTCATATAGCCTTTCGACACGGCAAATATGTCTTGGTAGATCATTCTACTAATGGCACTTATGTACACGAAGAAAATAAAACCCCCATTTATTTGCGCCGTGAAGAAGCCCCGCTGCAAGGCACTGGCGTGATCAGCGTCGGGCAACAAGTTGATCCTGCCAATCCTTGGTTAATTCAATACCAGCATTAATTTGATATCAGTAATCATCCAATATTTATGAAAAAAACACCTGAAGCTGCGATTGAGTTTGCATCACCCAATCTTTTAAGAATCTTTGCTGCCATGGTTTACGATAGCCTGTTATTGGCAGCCATTAGTATTGCTTATGGCGCGGTGGTGGTGGGGTTGCGGGTTGTTATTTTGGGCCAGCCCGATGCAGGCCAGCGCATTCACTGGGGCATGTTTGCGAGTATTTTAATTACGGTAGGTTGGCTCGCGATTTTAATGTTTTTTTATGTTTATTTTTGGCAAAAGTTTGGCCAAACGCTGGGTATGAAAACTTGGCGAATTCAATTGGTGGATGCCAAAACGAATCAATTAGTAAATTATTCTCAAGCCTGTAAACGCAGTGTATTTGCGTGGCTATCGCTCTTGTTTTTAGGCGCTGGCTACTGGTGCAAACTCATTCATCCGCAGCAGCGTTTATTGCACGATGTGGCGAGTGGCACCAAGTTAATTTTATTGAAGAAAAAATAGCCCTCGCTGCTTGTAGCAAGGTACTTAATTTAGATTTAATCCCTACGGATAATTATATTTTTTATGTCTCTTATCAAAATCGAAAAAGCGTATTTAAGTTATGGCCTGCAAGTACTTTTGGATCAAATTGATCTAGTGGTAGAAAAGGGTCATCGCCTGTGTTTGATTGGCCGCAACGGAGCGGGAAAATCCAGCTTGTTAAAAGTGATTGCCGGCGAAGTGGATTTAGATAAAGGCGAGGTAATTTTACAAAGCGGTATTCGTATTGCGCGCTTGGAGCAAGATTTACCGGACGCTGATGACCGTTTGGTATTTGACTCGGTAGCCAGCGCGTTTCCAGGCTTGGGCGACTTGCTCAGCGAATATCATCACCTTGCGCATGGCACCGAATTTACCGATGAAATTTTGGCGCGCATGGAAAAATTGCAACACGATATTGAAGCGCAAGACGGCTGGTTGATGCAGCAAAAAGTGGAATCGATTTTAACGCGCTTGGATTTGCCTGCCGATAAATATATGCGCGAACTTTCTGGTGGTTGGCGTCGCCGAGTAGCGCTTGCGCGTGCGCTGGTGTTAGATCCGGATGTGTTATTGCTTGACGAGCCAACCAACCATTTGGATATTGCCGCTATTGATTGGTTAGAAAAACAATTGCTCAACTTTAACGGTGCTTTGGTATTTATTACTCACGACCGTTCATTGCTGCAAACCTTGGCAACGCATATCGTGGAATTGGATCGCGGCCATTTGCGTTATTGGTCGGGCGATTACGCAAGCTATTTGGTGTATCGCGAGCAAGCATTAGCGGAAGAGGCGCGTCATAACGATTTATTTGATAAGCGCTTGGCCGAAGAAGAAGTCTGGATTCGTCAAGGTATTAAAGCACGCCGCACGCGCAACGAAGGCCGTGTGCGAGCGCTCAAAGAATTACGCAATGTGCGCGCTGAGCGCCGAGAAGTTATCGGCAAAGCAAATTTCGCACTGGCAACTGGCGAAGCTTCCGGCAAGTTGGTCGCTGAGTTGAAAGAGGTTTCTTATGCATGGGGCAATAAGCCTATCGTTAAGAATTTCTCCTCAACAATTGTGCGCGGTGATCGTATCGGTTTAGTGGGCGCCAATGGTGCTGGTAAGAGTACGCTGCTCAAATTAATTTTGGGTGAACTGCAACCACAATCCGGCTCAGTGCGTTTGGGCACCAATTTAACCGTGGCTTATTTTGATCAATTGCGAGATCAATTGGATTTGGATAAAAGCGCGGTGGATAACGTCTCCGAAGGCCGCGATTTTATTGAGATAGATGGTAAAGCAAAACATATTTTCTCTTACTTAAGCGATTTCTTATTCAGTGGCGAGCGCGCACGAACGCCACTACGCGCTTTGTCCGGCGGCGAGCGTAATCGCGTACTCTTGGCAAAACTATTCAGTAAATCGGCCAACCTTTTGGTGCTCGATGAACCAACCAACGACTTGGATGTTGAAACGCTGGAATTGTTGGAAGAAATCCTCACCGATTACTCTGGTACCGTATTATTAGTTAGCCATGACCGCGCCTTTTTGAACAATATTGTCAGCAGTGTTATCGCCTTTGAAGGCCGTGGCAATGTGCTGGAATATATTGGCGGTTACGACGATTGGATTCGCCAAGGCGGTAAGTGGACTGAGGCAGATTTGCCAGAGGAGGATGCTAAAAATTCGGCTTCGGTTGAAGCCGCTGCCCCTAAGATTGAAGCGCCTGTAGTCAAAGTTGCCGCACCAGCGGCTGCGCCGCGTACTAAAAAGCTCAGTTACAAATTGCAAAAAGAGTTTGAAGATTTACCTAAAAAAATCGAACAGCTGGAACAGCAAGTTGAAGCTATGAAAGCGGTGGTGGGTGCGGCAGATTTTTATTCGCAAATGCCAAAAGTTATCGAAGAAAAGCTGCAAGCTTTAGCGCAACTGGAAATGGATTTGGAAGCGTGTTTTGAGCGTTGGGCTGAGCTAGAAGATATGCAACAAGCCGAATAGTTATAGCTCTATTCTCGTTAATTTTTGGTCATGTATTTATTTGTCGTCATCCTCACGTAGCGAGACTAAAGCACAAAGTGCTTTGGACAACCGCAGGGTGAGAGAAACGAGTAATCCAGCTCTTGATTGTTGCCTGTTAACAGCTGGATCTCCGCTCCGCGAAGATGACGATTCCCTGTTAACTAGAGATTTTTCTAACCTGTTTGCGTAACCGACGCTACATAAACTGCAAGAACATCGCAAGTGGCGCCATGCAAAACGCTGTTAGGTGTTGAACCCAATAAAAGTGCAAAACCTTTGCGCCCGTGGCTGCCCACAATAATTAAATCAGCCTCTTGTTGCTCAGCTAAATAGTGCAGTTCGCTCGCGGGTTGGCCGACTAAAACATGCTCTTGTACTACCGGGTAATCAATATGTTTTAAGAGCTGCTGCAGTTCCTGTTCGGCACGTCCAATTTGCTGCGCTTGCACCTCGGAAATGTCCAGTGGCATATCTCCACCATAGGCAAAGGTGATGGGTTCTAATACGTGGGCAATGCTGAGTTGAGCGTTACACGAGCGTGCAATTTGAATCGCTTTAGCGAGTACTTGCGGTGTTTCATCCGTTAAATCTAATCCAACCAAAATGTGGCTATATAGGCAGTTAGTTTGATTCATAAAAACTCCTTATAAGCGGTGAATGTAACTTACAGACTAGCCACAAACCATCAAACTAGCTAGCGGTCATTTTTCTAACAGAGATCTACTCATATGAGTATTGCGTTGATTGTAATATTAATTGTTACTGCCTCATTAATTTTAGGACCCTTGGCGATGATGCGCCCAGACCCAGTGCAGAAACAGAAAGAAAGTTTGCGATTGTTGGCGCGCGCCAGCGGCGTGCATTATTCCATACGCAATCTGCCTAAGCAGGCAGATGAGCAGCAAGCACCCGAGCCCTCACCCGTCTATTTTTTACCGCCGAGCGAAACTCAAAATACCTCAAGTTGGATGCTCTTGCGTACCAGTTATGAACACGAAATTCATTTTTTAGGTCGGTGGGCTTGGCAAGGTGGCGCGCGGGCAAACAGTGCGGAGCTGGAAGTATTAAATAATCGACTCCAGACGTTACCTGAGTCTGTGCGTGCTATCAGTGCAGGCGGTAAAGGTGTATGTGTTTATTGGGATGAAAAGGGCGGTGAGCCAACCTTGAAACAAATATTGGATTTAATCGACGCCTTAAAACAGGCTGTTTAAATCAACACCATTGGCTTAATCGGTGAGGGCGCGTTCTGGCATTAGGTCGTAGCTCATGCTGGCGCGCGAGCCTTCAATAATTTCGCTTAACTCTTTGATCATGCGCATTCGGCGCGGATCGGGGAGCATAGATTCCATCAGTAAATTTTGCGCTTTTTGGTAGTAATTTTTAGCAGAAAAACGGTCTTGCAAGTTGGAGAATTTGAGCCCTTGGGAAATAAAAGAAGTAACACTCACCATCAAAAATCCCCACGAGAGTTCGTTGGTAAACACCTCTAATTCGGCATCGCTGAATTTCCCTTGGGCACAAATATGCCGCAGTAAAATCATCGCTTCGCTGAGTTGTTCCTGAGTGTGGGTGATCTGTGCATCGCTATCTTTTTGATAGCTGGTGCTGGGGTAGTTTTTGGCGTTGGCCAGTTCCTCAGAGCGCATAAGCGCGTTGCGAATACTATTTTCAATATGCGTGGTGGAACCCGTTTCTAACTTCAGTATTTGCTCCAACAGCACAATGCTTTCGTCATTGATATATTTCGCCATCATACGATTGGGGATGGTTTGCTCAAGGCAATTAACCACATCGACAATAGCATCGGCCTGCAGTTTAAGTTTACGCTGTTGCATCCTGCGGGCCTGTTCCTCCATTTGCTTACGGTTAATTTGGTTCACTACAACGAGGGCGGCCAGTGCAAGAGCAATCAAAACGATCAAAACGATCATGAAGCGTAACACCTAAGTAAAGTTGAACGAGAGAGCGGAAAAGTTGAGTTTTTTCGAGCGCTTTATGTGACAAACCGATTCGCTCGTTTAAGGGAAACTAACTCAATGATTATTAAGGATAAATATACCAAGTATCGCAGGCCCTGCTAATACTATTTAGCGTGCCAAAGTCGCTTTTTTCAATTTATCTGATATTAACATTCGCTTGACCCCTGCGCCTTCAGGTCTTATATATGCGCACCTTTACTGCAAAGTGGCAAACTTGTAATTATTATCTGAGGAGCCCGTCGTGGGTATCTGATGGAGTCTGCGATTGACTCGGTAATAGCTTCTAACGCTAGTTTGCGACTCTCCTCGGCTATTTAGCCGTCAGAATTTATCTATCCACCTATTAATGGAAAGACAGTTTAAACATGGGCAAATCCTTAGTAATTGTAGAATCGCCAGCCAAAGCCAAAACGATCAATAAGTATCTGGGCGCAGATTTCATTGTGAAATCCAGTATTGGGCACATCCGCGATTTACCCACCAGTGGCGGCGCCAAGCCGGTCGATGCCAAAGAACGTGCTAAGCAGGCAGCGGCAACCCGCAAGCTATCTCCCGAAGATAAAGCCATTTATCAGGCTAAAAAGAGTAAAAGCCAACTGATTAACCGTATGGGAATAGACCCCGAAAATGGTTGGGAAGCTCATTACGAAATCCTCCCGGGCAAAGAAAAAGTTGTAGAAGAACTGCGCAAGCTCGCTGAAAAAGCTGACACTATCTATCTCGCAACCGACTTGGATAGAGAAGGGGAGGCTATTGCATGGCACCTGCGTGAAGCTATTGGTGGCGATCAGGATCGCTATCGTCGCGTGGTCTTCAACGAAATTACTAAAACCGCGATTCAAAATGCTTTCAAAAGCCCCGGCCGTGTCGATCAAAACCGCGTAGACGCTCAGCAAGCACGCCGTTTCCTTGACCGTGTTGTGGGCTATATGGTTTCGCCGTTGTTGTGGGAAAAGGTCGCTCGCGGTCTTTCGGCTGGCCGTGTGCAATCTGTAGCTGTGCGTTTGGTTGTTGAGCGTGAGCAAGAAATTCGTGCTTTTATTCCCGAAGAGTACTGGACTGTGTTCGCTGATTTGCAGGCGACCAAGTCTGAACAAGTGCCCTTTGAAGTTAAAAAGCAGGGCGATGAAGCCTTTAAGCCGCTTAACGAAGATCAGGCGATGGCGGCGGTGAAATCGCTACAGCAATCGACTTACAAAGTCGTTAGCCGCGAAGATAAGCCAACCCAATCCAAACCTTCAGCCCCTTTTATTACATCGACCTTGCAGCAAGCCGCGAGCACGCGCTTGGGCTTTGGTGTTAAGAAGACCATGATGATGGCGCAGCGCTTGTACGAAGCGGGCTATATCACCTACATGCGTACCGATTCTACCAACTTAAGCAAAGAAGCCGTTGAAGCGTGCCGGGAATACATTCTGGACTTCTACGGCAAAAAATATTTACCCGAAGCGCCGGTGTTGTATTCCAGCAAAGATGGTGCACAAGAAGCGCATGAGGCGATTCGCCCATCCAATGTTAGCGTTCAGCCGAATCAATTGAGCGGTATGGAACGCGATGCCGAGCGTTTGTACACGCTGATTTGGCAGCAATTTGTCGCCTGCCAAATGAGCCCCGCGGAATACACCAGCACCAGTGTCGTGGTAAATGCCGGTGATTTTGAATTGCGTACGCGCGGTCGTGTAGTGCGTTTTGACGGCTTCACCAAAGTGCTACCGCAAACTGCCAAAAAAGATGAAGACGTAGTGCTGCCCGATATGAAAGTTGGCCAAGTGCTGCCTTTAGTTAAGCTCAACCCAAATCAGCATTTCACCAAACCAACCGCGCGTTACACAGAAGCGAGTTTGGTAAAAGAGCTGGAAAAACGTGCCATTGGTCGTCCATCCACCTACGCTGCCATTATTTCTACTATTCAAGAGCGCGGCTATGTGCGTGTTGAGAACCGTCGTTTTTATGCGGAAAAAATGGGTGATATTGTTACCGAGCGCTTGGTTGAAAGCTTCGATGATCTAATGGATTACAGTTTTACCGCCAATATGGAAGACTCGCTTGATGCGGTCGCTCAAGGCGGCAAAAACTGGCGCACTGTGCTTGACGATTTCTATGCCGGTTTTACCAAGAAATTGAAATTGGCATCTAGCGCTACCAAAGGTATGCGCGCTAATGACCCAACCGATACCGATATCCCTTGCAGTCTCTGCGGTCGCCATATGCAAATTCGCACCGGTGGTACCGGCGTGTTTTTAGGTTGTTCGGGCTATGCTTTACCACCGAAAGAGCGCTGCAAAAACACCATGAATTTGGTGTCTGGCGATGAAGCCGTGGATGCAGATGCGGATGAAGAAGCCGAATCAAGACAATTGCGCACCAAGCATCGCTGCAAAATTTGTAACTCGGCGATGGATTCTTATCTGCTCGATGAATCGCGCAAAATTCATATCTGCGGTAATAACCCGGATTGCGCTGGTTACGAAGTAGAGCAGGGCAGTTACAAACTGAAAGGTTATGAAGGCCCAACGCTCGAATGCGATAAATGCGGCAACCAAATGCAGCTCAAAACCGGTCGTTTCGGTAAGTATTTCGGCTGTACTAACAGCGAATGTAAAAATACCCGCAAACTCTTAAAAAGCGGTGAAGCTGCGCCACCCAAAGTTGATCCTATCGTTATGGCCGATTTGCGTTGCGATAAAGTGGACGATCACTATGTGTTGCGTGATGGTGCTGCTGGTTTGTTCCTTGCCGCCAGTCAGTTCCCCAAAAATCGTGAAACCCGCGCTCCTTTGGTCGCTGAATTGCTTCCTTATAAAGACCAAATTGACCCTAAATACCATTTCTTATTGTCTGCGCCCGTAAAAGACCCTGATGGCAACAAAGCGATTATCCGCTTTAGTCGCAAAACTAAAGAGCAATATGTGCAGACTGAAGTTGAAGGTAAGGCGACTGGCTGGAAGGCTTTCTATGAAGGCGGTAAATGGAAGGTTGCAACCAAGTAGCATCAAAGGGAACTTGATTTGCTTTACCGTTTGAAAACAGAAAAGCCTTAGGGCTTTTTTGTTTTTCTGGAGTCACATTTTCTTGAGTTTAAAACTATGGCCAACTTATCCCTAACCCGAGTTAATCAAAAGCTGATGCAGGCCAAGCAGTTATTGCAGGTTGTTGATGTAGATTCTTTAACGCCAGTTCATCTCAATGCTTTGCTTGAGGGTGCAGCGTTTCACTTGGTCTGTGCCTATCAGCACTACCTGCGTGAAATTGCGGAAACCTACGGTTTGAATAATGTAGTGGTATTGCGCTCAGAGGATGATTTGATTGGCGCTTTCGAGGCCGCCAAGAAATATCCCGCAGAAGCTGAGGAGCTGGTGGCTTTGCGCAAAGATGCCACATCTTGGTTGGTGCAATTGCAAAGCTACTACGATTCGCTTTGGCGGTCTCCGGTGGTTAGCGAGAGTCGCGACAGCGATAACCTGATTACTCTTGTCGATATAAACGCTGTGGCTATTCCCAGAGTTGATGTGGGTGTGGTTTTGGGTTGGCAGCGCGAATTTACGGCATTGGTACTGCGCCAACGCGAAACCAGTGCTGAATTTTGATCGAAATTTCTCCAATCAGAGATTAAGTTACGCAATTTTTAGCTGCAATGGGTTTTGAAGGTTGAACAGCGCAAGTGTCTATGGCACAATTCGCACCCTTCCTGCATAGGGCTGTTTGATTATTTTAATATTCGTATAAAAATCAAACGGTTAGCAAGAAATAGAACTGCTTTAACATTTAAAGCTTAGCGGACGTGGTGAAATTGGTAGACACACCAGGTTTAGGTTCTGGCGCCGCAAGGTGTGAGAGTTCGAGTCTCTCCGTCCGCACCATAATTTATCAATAAAAACAGAGTCTTACTAATAGGACTCTTTTTTTTGCCTCACTTTTGCCTCACCAAATTTATAGATTGGCAGATTTTTGTTTTTAAGTTAGTCTTTGATTAATAGATAAAATTAGATATCGGGCTTTAATTACAAACATTCTCAGGATTTGAATTGTGAACTTTCAAGACACTCCTCGCGTAGCTTACAAGCTAAATCCGCTGAAAGAGGTCGTCATTCAATACACTTTCACCGGCTCTCTTTCTTCCTTCGTGCCAAACTTCTCGTCTCGCATGGTTGACTTGCATCAGTTGTTAATACTCCAGTTGCCTTATTTTAATTCTGATACGAATACCGGGGTTTCATTTGATTTGGCTGGGTTGCAAATGGGTGCACCACTTGCTACCCAAAATCTTTCTTTGGTCAATTATCATTTTGCCAGTGAAAGTATGCGCCTGACGATCAACGAGCGTTTTCTAGCGTTTACAGTTACCGAATATGAATCCTGGGAAAAATTTTATGGACTGGTTAGTACTGTATTTAAATTTCTAGCGGGTGAGGCTTCAGTATTTTCATTCAGATTTGCACGAGTTGGTCTTCGTTACCGAGACATTATTGAGCGGCAAGTGCTGGGGCTTGGTGATTGCAAGTGGGGCGAATTGATTGTGCCTGATTTGTTACCTGGGGACTTGCTTTCAAATCCAGATTTGTTAGGAAACCACTCAACGTTGGTATTTCGTTTGAATGAAGGTCAATTAATCGCCAATTTTGCTGCGGTTACAAATGCTACATCGAACGAACAAGCCTTTATGATAGACGGTGATTTTTTTATTGAAGCGGAGAGTTTGGATTATGCAAAAGCAGATTCAACAGTACAAGGATTTAACAAGAGTGCGCGAAACTTCTTCAGGTGGTGCATTACCGACAAACTTTACGATGCGTTACAGCCGAGCCCAAAATCTTAGCTTAGCTGCAAGCAGTGGCTTTTTGTTGTCTGCAACGATTGGAGCTGCTGGAGCGGTTGCGTGCGCAGCGTCTCCCAACGTTGCTGTGGGTTATCAGCCTCTGTCTACAACTGATCATCATGCTTTTTCCAGAGCCTATAGTTTTGATTCGGACAGCTTACTAAGATTAGGTGCGTCTATCGATTCGGTTGCACTTGAAGTTTGGTTGTTAAGCTACTACGAGACGGCCAAAAGTGCAGATTCTGTTCCAGAAATTATGCCTTTAGTAAAAATATTAAGAAAAGAGCTACGCTCTAAGCGTTTTGAATTGTTGAGCGGCTTTTTGGAAAGGATCAATTTCGAGAAATTTAGTGTGACAGCTACGATGACTTTGATTCGAACTATATATGCATCGAAAGGTAGCTTGAAAAATTGGGAGGCAGTTTTGAATCGTGCAAGAAATGCGATAAATTCGAAGGGTTATAACCCTTCTGAGATTTTGCATGGTATCGAAGGTTAGTGGTTGGACGCATGCTAAAACTGGCTTTAGAAAATGATTTTTCGAATGTGGATCAAGTTGGCTTAGTATTGTCGAGGATGCCATCCAATCCTCAGCAATTTCACGTCGGAATCCTATATAGCTCTGGTTTAGGACCCAAGGTGTTGCATCTATGGGGTGGAGTTGTATCTCAAGCTCCTGATGCGCGCTATTGTTGGTTTGATTTAGGGTTGCGATTCAAAAAAATGGATAAGGTCGCTTTGCTAGCCAACATCTTGGATATTGTAGAAAACTGTGGTGATCTTGATCTCAGATACGGCTTCGATGATCCAAAGTGTGTTTTCGATGGCGCTGGTAATTTCAAGGCAGAATTTGCAGGCCATGGGTTTACTTGTGCGACGTTCGTGCTGAGTGTTCTCGAATCGTTCGGATTCCCGCTATTGAAGTGTGAGGAGTGGCCAGAGGGAGTTGAGGGTAACATTGACTGGCAGCTGGACGTTGTGCGTCATTTTATTAGCGGCGATCCTGAATGGGCTCGTAATTTAATGCACAAAGTCGGAGCGAAGAGATTTACCCCATGTCACGCTGTTGCTGCCAGTCAAATTAATATTCCTTGTGGTTTCGAGCACGCTTCCGCTTTGGGTGCAATAATTCACGACTTGGTTCCCTTCCCGAAGGGGCTAGCTGCTTAAGTTTTCGGGAAAATTATCCTTAAGCGTAGGATTCAATTGCTTTCTCAATCAGCCCCTTCTGCACGTCATTCTGATGGCTGTTAATCCACTTCGCGTACGTTTAGAGCTCCTCAATACTGTGCCCTAGCTGGCTTGCCATAAACGCTGGGTTTACGCCGTTCATTAGTCCGAAAGTCGAGCAGGTGTGCCGCATGTTGTACATGTCGCGGTACCTGATTTCTAATTTTCTTAATATCTCCTTTCACATGGTGCGCTGTGCTTTGGCGTTGCATGTGCCGTAGCCATTTAGAACAAGCTACCTTGTGTAGGGGAGGCGCTTTGTCCCCGTACAAGCTGCTTTTTTGATTTCTTTCACCAGAAATCACGGGTGCGGCCAATTCTTGTTTGAAAGTTATAGGCACCATGTGTATTATGCGCGCCCACCTTGCCAAGTTTTCTGCCCATTTGAACAGGAATGGAAAGGCTTGGAGTGCCTAGCACGATAAAAAAGATATAAAAATCAAAGAATTAAATTACATTGGTTTTTATACCACTTGGGTGCACCATATAAATTTCCCGGAGTCGCATTGCGGCTCTTTTAATATTGATCCACATCTATCTTACGAGGCAGATATGCAAGTTTCTCTCGAAACCACTTCCGGTCTAGAACGTCGTCTTACTATCGGCGTACCCGCTGCACAAGTTGACGCCGAAGTTGAAAATCGTTTAAAACAAGCTGCTCGTACAGTGACCATTAAAGGTTTCCGCAAGGGCAAAGTTCCTATGTCGGTTGTGCAACAACGTTTTGGTGCCGGTGTGCGTCAAGAAGTGGTTGGTGATGTGATCAGCCGCTCTTTCTACGCAGCGGTACAAAAAGAAAATGTTAAGCCCGCCGGTCAGCCCGCTATTCAGGCTAAGCAATTGGCAGCTGGTAAAGATCTTGAATACATAGCGACTTTTGAAGTTTACCCAACGGTTGCGTTGAGCGACTTAAGCGCCTATGAAATTACTCGTCACACCGCTGCAGTCACGGAAGCTGATGTTGATAACATGGTTGAAGTATTGCGTAAGCACCAAACGACCTGGGCTGTTGCTGATCGCGCTGCTGCGGATGGCGACCAAGTGAATATCGATTTCGTTGGCACCAAAGATGGCGTTGAATTTGCCGGTGGTAAAGCTGAAGGCCAAAACTTGGTATTGGGCTCTAACTCAATGATCCCCGGTTTTGAAGCGGGTATCGTTGGTTTGAAGGCTGGCGAAGAAAAAACTATCACTGTTACCTTCCCAGCTGATTATCAAGCTGAAGAATTGAAGGGTGCAGAAGCTAAATTCGCTATTAAAGTAAATTCTGTATCTGCTCCACAACTTCCTGAATTAAATAAAGAATTCTTTGTTAAATTTGGTGTTGAGAAGGGCGGCGAGAAACAATTCCGCAAAGAAGTTAAAGCGAATATGGATCGTGAATTGGCCAACGCTTTAAAAGCTAAAGTTAAAACTCAAGTGATGGATGCGTTATTGGCATCGCACACTACTGATTTGCCAAAAGCTTTGGTTGCTAACGAAATTGAAGTATTGCGCAATCAAATGATGCAACGTTTTGGAGGCCAACAACAAAACTTTGACGTTAAGTCATTGTTGCCAGACACCATGTTCCAAGAAGAAGCGCAACGCCGCGTGACCTTGGGTTTGATTGTGGGCGAGATTGTTAAGTCAGCTAAATTGAAGCCAGACGCTAAGCGCGTTAAATCAATGATTGAAGAAATAGCCTCAACCTATCAAGAGCCTAAAGAAGTGGTTGAATATTACAATAGCAATCCCGAATTGTTGGGCGGCGTTGAATCTGCAGTGTTGGAAGATCAAGTAGTTGATTACGTATTAGCGGCCGCGAAAGTGACTGAGCAAGCATCTGCTTACGAAGAAATTATCAAAGCTAACGCACCACGTTAATTCGCTCAAAAAAGCCGCAAAGCGCACGTTTTGCGGCCTTCCTGCCTCGCAATTTCTCCCCAATTTACGCTTGATACTGGCATATAATCAAATCACAGGTTAAGCTCCTTATTGTCCATTCTGCTGACTTTGGGATTAGCCCAAAAGTTGCTGTAACCTTTGTTTAAGGATAAAAGGCAATATGTCTTACGATTACTCAAGAAATACTTCAATCGATATGGCCGGCGGCTTGGTGCCTATGGTTATTGAGCAAACCGCTCGCGGTGAACGCTCATTTGATATTTATTCTCGCTTGTTGAAAGAGCGCGTCATTTTTCTGGTTGGCCCGGTAGAAGATTACATGGCGAACTTAGTGGTAGCTCAGCTCTTGTTTTTAGAGGCAGAGAACCCAGATAAAGATATTCACTTGTATATCAATTCACCAGGTGGTTCGGTGACAGCTGGTATGTCTATTTATGACACCATGCAGTTTATCAAGCCCGACGTAAGTACCATGTGCATCGGTCAAGCCTGCAGTATGGGCGCGTTCCTGTTGAATGCGGGCGCCAAAGGCAAGCGCTATTGCCTGCCTAACTCACGTGTGATGATTCACCAACCAAGCGGTGGTGCTCAAGGTCAAGCGTCTGATATTCATATTCAAGCGCAAGAGATTTTGAAAATGCGTTCACGCTTGAATGAACTCATGGCATTCCATTCGGGTCAACCGATTGAGAAGATTGAATTAGATACCGAGCGTGATAACTTTATGTCTGCCGATCAAGCGAAAGCCTATGGTTTGATTGATGATGTAATTGATAAGCGTGTTCGTTAATTGAAAGCTAAACTTTAGACGTATTCGTTAGAAGATTCTTAGCTGTTTTGTATCAAGTTATTCCTAAGCAGATGTTTGCTTACTAAGATGGAGTGGTTCCAATGACCGATCACACTGGTGATACAGGCGATAAAAACGGAAAGTTACTTTACTGTTCTTTTTGCGGTAAAAGCCAACACGAAGTCCGCAAGCTGATTGCAGGCCCGTCCGTATTTATTTGCGATGAGTGTGTTGATCTTTGTAACGATATTATTCGCGAAGAGATTCAAGAAAGCACAACTGAAGGCTCTTCAGAGAAGCTGCCTAAGCCGCATGAAATTGCTGCCATTCTTGATCAATATGTTATTGGTCAGCGTCGCGCCAAAAAAGTGTTGGCAGTTGCGGTATACAACCATTACAAGCGTTTGCGTTTGGGTTCAAAAACCAAAGAGAAAGAGCCCGTTGAGTTAGGCAAAAGTAACATCCTCTTGGTGGGCCCAACGGGTAGCGGTAAAACGTTACTTGCAGAAACCCTTGCGCGTTTGTTGGATGTACCTTTTACTATCGCCGATGCTACTACGTTAACTGAAGCCGGCTATGTGGGTGAAGATGTTGAAAATATCATCCAAAAATTGCTACAAAAATGTGATTACGATGTTGATAAAGCTCAACAAGGCATTGTCTATATCGATGAAATTGACAAAATTTCACGTAAATCTGATAACCCATCTATTACGCGCGATGTATCGGGTGAAGGTGTACAGCAGGCGCTCTTGAAATTAATTGAAGGTACAGTTGCATCGGTTCCGCCACAAGGTGGTCGCAAACATCCGCAGCAAGAATTCTTGCAGGTGGATACTTCAAACATTTTGTTTATCTGCGGTGGCGCATTTGCCGGTTTGGATAAAGTGATTCGCGACCGTTCAGAGAAAGGCGGTATTGGCTTCTCTGCGGAAGTGAAGAGCAAAGACGAAAAGCGCAATTTTGGTGAAACCTTGCAGGATTTGGAGCCAGAAGATCTGGTTAAGTACGGTTTAATTCCTGAGTTTGTAGGCCGTTTACCGGTTATTGCAACCTTGGATGAACTTGATAAAGCTGCGCTTATCCAAATTCTCACAGAACCCAAAAATGCACTCACCAAGCAATATGCTCGCTTGTTTGAAATGGAAGGCGTTACTATCGATTTCCGCCCGGATGCACTAGAAGCTGTTGCCTCACGTGCGATGGAAAGAAAAACCGGCGCGCGCGGTTTGCGTTCCATTATGGAAAATGTTCTGCTGGATACCATGTACAAAATTCCCTCTGAGGAAAATGTCGTAAAGGTAGTTGTTGATGAATCAGTCATCAGAGGTGAATCAGAGCCATTATTGGTTTATGAAAATATGGATATGCCTGCAAAAGCAGCTTCAGACGAATAATCTGCACAGCTGATTTTTTGAGCGAAAAGCATAAAAAGGGCGCTAGTTAGCGCCCTTTTTACATATTTAATAGTAATAAACTTGTAATTCGAAAATATTCCCCCACTCTTAACTCAGGTAACGAGGTCTTTATCTCTTCACGTGAGGATGCCTAATTGGAAACACAAGATTTTACTTCATCTGCATTCAACGAACTTCCACTTTTGCCTCTGCGCGATGTGGTGGTTTATCCCCATATGGTCACGCCTTTATTCGTTGGGCGCCACAAGTCTATAGAGGCGCTTGAGATCGCTATGGCTGCCGATAAGCATGTGCTTTTGGTGGCTCAGAAAAATCCAGCACTCGATGATCCTAAAGCCGAAGATCTCTACAGTGTCGGCACTATTGCCTCTATTTTACAGTTGCTCAAATTACCTGACGGTACCGTCAAAGTGTTGATCGAAGGTAAAGAGCGCGCACAGATTGAAAAAATTGAAGAGCTAGACACCTACTTTAAAGCGCAAATTTCGCCGCTCGAAGAAGTGGGTGTTACAAGTTCTGAAGCTCATGCCATGGTCTCTGCGGCGGTGAGCCAGTTTGAACAATATGTAAACCTCAGCAAAAAAGTACCGGCTGAAGTTATTACATCACTTTCGGGTATAGATGATCCGGGTCGTTTGACAGACACAATCGCCGCGCATATGTCGCTCGAACTAGCGCAAAAGCAAGCTGTGTTAGAAATCGTTGATGTGCGCGCGCGCTTGGATCACTTGCTTGGCTTGATGGATACGGAAGTTGATGTATTCCAAGTCGAAAAGAAAATTCGTGGTCGTGTTAAAAAGCAAATGGAAAAAAGCCAACGCGAGTACTACTTGAATGAGCAGATAAAAGCTATTCAAAAAGAGCTTGGCGAAATGGGCGAAGAAGTTAGCGAAGTCGATGAAATTGATAGAAAAATCGCTGCTGCTGGAATGCCTAAAGAGGCTGAAGAAAAGGCGCGCGCGGAAGCTAACAAGCTGAAAATGATGTCGCCGATGTCGGCAGAAGCATCGGTGTTGCGCGCCTATATCGATTGGATGGTCAAAGTACCTTGGTCCAAACGCAGCAAAGTACGCCACGATTTAACGCGTGCAGAAGAGGTTCTCAATAAAGATCACTACGGCTTGGATGAAGTAAAAGAACGCATCCTTGAGTATCTCGCCGTGCAACAGCGCGTGAAGAAAATTAAAGGCCCGATTTTATGTTTAGTTGGCCCCCCAGGTGTGGGTAAAACCTCTTTGGGTGAATCCATTGCGCGCGCAACAAATCGCGAGTTTGTGCGTATGGCGTTGGGTGGTGTGCGCGATGAAGCTGAAATCCGTGGGCACAGAAGAACCTATATTGGCTCTTTGCCGGGAAAACTTATCCAGAAAATGGCGAAAGTCGGCGTTAAAAACCCACTGTTTTTGCTCGATGAAATCGACAAAATGGGTATGGATAATCGCGGTGACCCGGCCTCAGCGTTGCTTGAGGTGTTAGACCCCGAGCAAAACAATCACTTCAATGATCACTACCTTGAAGTGGATTATGATTTGTCGGATGTCATGTTCGTTTGTACCTCCAACTCCATGAATATTCCGGGGCCATTGTTAGATCGTTTGGAGGTTATTCGCATCCCCGGTTATACCGAGGCTGAAAAGCTGAGTATTGCTACTCGCTACTTAATCCCAAAGCAAATGAAAGCCAATGGTTTGAAAGAAAATGAAGTGGATATCAAGCAAGAAGCGATTCGCGACATAGTGCGCTACTACACTCGTGAAGCTGGGGTACGGGGCTTGGAGCGTGAAATTGCCAAGTTGTGCCGTAAAGTAGTTACGCGCCATGTGAAATCTAAAAACTTGACCGCAGATATCATTGATTCTGCCGAGCTTGAAGAGTTGCTGGGTGTTCATAAATTTGATTTCGGTAAAGCAGAAGTTAACGATCAGGTTGGGCAAGTAACTGGTTTAGCATGGACTCAAGTGGGTGGCGAGTTGCTCACTATCGAATCCTCTGCGGTGACGGGCAAAGGTCGCATCATCAAAACCGGCTCGCTGGGCGATGTAATGCAAGAATCAATTCAAGCGGCATTAACCGTAGTGAGATCTCGTGCTCAGGTCTTGGGAATTGCACCCGATTATCATGAGAAAGTGGATATTCATATTCATGTTCCCGAAGGCGCAACACCTAAAGATGGACCAAGTGCAGGTATTGCCATGTGTACCGCGTTGGTTTCAGTGCAAACCGGGATTCCGGTACGTGCAGATGTGGCTATGACCGGTGAAATCACCTTGCGCGGTGAAGTGTTGCGGATTGGTGGTTTGAAGGAAAAGTTGCTGGCGGCGCATCGCGGTGGCATCAAAACCGTAATCATTCCTGCGGGCAACGAGCGCGATTTGAAAGAAATCCCTGCTAACATCAAAGCGGATTTATCGATCAAACCCGTGCAATGGATTGATGAAGTGCTTGCGCTTGCGCTGCAACACATGCCTAAGCCGTTATCCGACGAAGAGTATAGGGCGCTGCAACAGGCTGCCCAAAACTCTGAATCTGCTCGTATTAGCACTCATTAGTCTTCAAATCGTGGTGAAATGACACAGTGTTGCCAAGGATGGCGGCTATAAAACGTACAAAATTCAAATTGCTGAACAGAAAGTTTGATGTTTCCTTGACCCTCATCTTCTCAGTTGGTATAAATCGCAGTTCATTTATTGTATAGGCCGCGCTTAGCTTGTTCCTTAGGGGGTGAGAGCGCAAATTAGTTGAACAAATAATCAGAAAGGGGTCACGTGTGAACAAAACTGAACTTATCGAAGCGATTGCCGCCTCAGCAGATATTCCGAAAGCAGCCGCAGGCCGCGCGCTAGATGCAGTTATAGAAAATATCACTAGTGCTCTAAAAAGTGGTGATTCAGTTGTGTTAGTTGGGTTTGGTACTTTCGCTGTGAAAGAGCGCGCTGCGCGTACTGGCCGCAACCCACAAACTGGTAAAGAGATTCAAATTGCTGCCTCTAAAGTTCCTGGCTTTAAAGCGGGCAAAGCGTTGAAAGACGCCGTAAATTAATTTTATAGTGCCGCCGACTTCTGTTCATCACGTTGGTGGTAGGCTAGAAAAAAGGCGCATTTTTGAGTGCGCCTTTTTTATTAAATCAATTTTGGTTTATTAAATCGGTTTTTATTCATTAAGTCGATGTAGAAGTCGCACGTTATCATGGCAAAGCAGCATAGTGTTTGAACGCTTTTGTGCTTATACGTTAGAGAGTCTGTTGGGAGTTTAAAATGCTACAAGAATTGCGTGACAAGTCTACGGGCATGATTGCAAAAATCATCATTGGCTTCATCATTATTATCTTCGCACTGTTTGGTACCGAAGCACTTTTTCAAGGCGATGCAGCGGCGAGTAGAGCGATCTCTGTGAATGGTGAAAAAATTACTGAGGAAGATATCCTGCGCGGTATACAGAGCCGTAAACAGCAAATCATTAGCCGTTATGGCGAGTCAGTTCCCGCAGAGTATCTAACGGATGAAAAACTGCGTCAGCCCGTTGTCGATGGCCTTATCCAGCGCGCCTTACTTGCGCAAGTTGCCAAAGATGGTGGTCTTGCAGCAAATACTGCAGCAATTAATAAAGAGCTGGTTGAGTCACCTGCATTTCAAGAGAATGGTGTTTTTAATCAAGATAGATATATCCAACTGCTTCGCTACCAAGGCTTTACACCAGCTACTTACCAAAAAGCGGTGGCTGATGATGCAATCATAAATCAATTGCAATTTGCTATCGCACACTCTTCATTTGTAACGCCTACCGAATTAAAAAATATCATTGGGTTGAGCTTTCAATCGCGCGATTTTAATTATCTTGTGCTCCCAACGGAAACCGCTGAGAAAGCCATCACTGTCGAAGATAGTGATATAAAATCGCATTACGAAGCGAATCCAAAAACCTACACATTGCCTGAGCAAGTTGCAGTTGATTATATTGAACTGAGTACTGCAGAACTGGCAAAAAACATAGCCGTTACTGATGAGCAGGTACAAAAACAATTCGAGCAAAATAGTAAAGCTTTTGTTGCTAAAACTGAGCGTCAAGCGGCACACATTTTGTTGGAAGGTGCGGATGCGCAAAAGCGTGCCGAAGAAATAAAAGCCAAACTGGCTGCTGGTGAAGACTTTGCTAAATTGGCTACTGAGTTTTCAACAGATGCAGGGTCTAAAGGTCAGGGCGGTGATTTAGGTTACTCAACGGGTGATGCTTTTCCTGAGGAATTTGAAGCTGCACTCGCAAAATTAAAAGTGGGTGAAATCTCTGCTCCGGTTAAAACCGATGCGGGTGTTCATATTATTAAATTGCTTGCTGAACGTGGTTCGAACGCACCCACTCTGGAAGAATCTAAGGCTGCTATTATTGACCAGTTGAAACGTACGGAAGCTGAAAGTCAATTTGGTGCCAAGTTAGATAAGCTAAAAGATTTAGCCTACAACGCGGATAGTTTGGCTGATGTTGCTAAAGAATTAGGACTTACTGCTCTGAATACCGGGTTGTTTGGTAAAACGGGCGGCAAAGATCTAGCCGCTAACAATGCGGTTGTGACCGCTGCTTTTTCTTCTGAAGTGTTAGAGCAGGGCAATGCTAGTGATGTTATTGAGTTGGAGCCAAGCCGTGTTGTGGTTTTGAAAAAAACCAAACGTGAGCCAGCGCAATTGCAGCCACTGGAAGCAGTAAAAGAGCAAATCTCTGCTGTTGTTCGCGAAGAGAAAGTTCAGGCGTTCTTGGGGCAACAAGCAAAAAGTGTAATTACTGCACTTAACTCTGGTGCCACTCTTGCGGATCAAGCTAAAGCTTTAGGTCTTGAGGCTAAAGCTGCAGATGGAGTTACACGTAGCGATAGCGCAACTGATAGAGACGTATTGCAATATGCATTTAGTCTTGCGGCACCTGCAGCTAACAAGCCTGTTTCAGGCAGTGTAAGAACCGCTAAGGGAGATCATGCCGTTGTAGTGTTGAATGCAGTGACTCCGGGTAGTGATGATAAGGTTCCCGCTGAACAACGTGCATCAATTGCTACGCAATTAGCCAATATTACTGGCGAGTATGATTTCAAAAGTTTCCAATCGCAATTGGAAGAAGTTGCTAAAATAAAGCGCCCCTAGTTTATAGAAGCTTTATGGAAAAGAGCTGCTTGCAGCTCTTTTTTTATGCGTGCAATTTTATTGAACAGTTAAGTGTTTATTAAGTGGTTGAGTTTTGCTATGAGTTCAGTAACACAAGAGGTTCTGCTGTGGCTAAATAACGTAGTGATAGGGTTAAATTTATGCCCGTTCGCAGGTAGGCCTACAGCTGAAAAACGTGTGCATTTTCAGCTAAGTCAAGCTAGCTGTGAAGAAGATATATTGGTGGATTTAATCAGTGAGATGGAGCGCTTGGATGAAGTATCGGCTGCTGAAATTGAGACGGTTTTATTGATTCTTCCGAATGCGCTACAGGATTTTTTTGAGTACACCCAATTTCTAATTTGGGCGCAGTCGCAGCTCAAGCGGCAGGGTTGGCAGGGCATTTATCAATTGGCAAGTTTTCATCCCGACTATTGCTTTGCAGGTACCGAAGCTGAGGATGATGAAAATTTAACAAACCGCTCACCCTATCCCATCATTCACATAATACGTGAGGCGAGTTTAGCCAAAGCGATAGCCTATTTTGAAGGTGTAGAAGAGATTCCTGAGCGCAATAAAGCCTGTGTTGAGGCGCTATCACTGGAACAAAAGAAACGGCTGTTTCCCTACTTGTTTGGCGGCAAGACGGTTCTTTAAAAATTAAGATGCTATGGTGAAACGATTACGGCCACCTTCTTTGGATTCATACAAGGCGGCATCGGCTTTTTCAATCCACCCACGATGGTCAACAATTTTATCGTTTAGTTGGGCAATACCCATACTAATGGTAAAGCGTATTTGTTGGCCTTCAGAGGTCACTGTCATTTTTTCAATTGTAGCGCGTAGTCTTTCCGCAAACACGGCAGCACCTGCTGCATCTGTTCCGGTTAGAATTACACCGAATTCTTCACCGCCATAACGGCCGGCAATGTCTAAATCCCGAACTTGTTCTTTCATGGCGCGGCTAACTTGACGAATAACGTCATCGCCAACGGTGTGGCCGTATTTATCATTCACTTTTTTGAAGTGATCAATATCCATCATGATTAACGTAGATGCTAGATCATAACGGTCAAAACGTTTGAACTCTTGGATTAAACGCAATTCCCAATAGCCGCGATTAAATAAGCCTGTTAAATGGTCGGTGCGGCTGAGATCTTGTAATTGATAGTTGGCTTGCTGCTGTGCCATTTTATTAACGGCAGTATCGGTAACGTCATAGATAATCAAACAAATCTGATCAACTTCCCCTTTAGAGTCTATGAGTGGGATGATAGTGCTGTTTTGGTACATATGTTCTGCGGTACCGGTAATGGGGCGATAGTGCGGAAATCGAAATAGATAAGGACGCTGTTCCCAAGTAGTAAAAGCTGCGTTTTGAAGCACAAATACCGATTGTGCTTTGTGCTTAAACCAAGTTTCAGAAAGTTCTGGAAAAACAGCGAATATACTGCGTTGCAGAACATCTTCAGGGCTTTTGCCACTGTGGTTTTGCATAAAACTGTTCCACAAAACCACCTGATAATTTTTGTTCATGACGACTAGCCCAGCATCAATATTTTGCAAAATATCCATTAACCAATGGACATCTTCGAAAAACTTGCTGAATTCTTGATTGGTTGTTGTCATGCGATATGGGCAGCTATTAGTCGAGTAAGTAGTTCAGTTTTTCCACCAAGCCAGCGATTGAATGTTCAGCAATCACTATTAAGAGGTCACAGTTAATTTTATGATTTTCAATAGAATAGTTGATTTCTACCACTAATGCTTGCTTCCAAGTCATATTGTGGTTTTGGAGTAGGTCAGTAATATTGCAGTGCTGGCCTAATAGCATGGGTGGGCCAAAGCTAAAGTGGGTATCCAGCTGTTCTGCAAGGCCCTTCATACAAGCACCGTTTAGTACATTGGCGGTATCCATGAGCAGCTCGTATTCTGCCTGTTCATCGGCCACGCGATCATACTTAAGCAGCTTTGCTAAATCGTTAAAATCGGTGCCGTTGAATATCAACATGGCTTCACCCGCTATTCCCCCGCCAATAAAACCTTGGCAGACACCATGAACTACATCATTACTTTCGCGATTTAGAGAGTGAAGCGCCATGGCAATATCAGTAGGGTTAAGAATACTGACATGGGGAATGGATAACACAACAAAAACATCCAACAGTCTTGCTAATCTATCACCCGCGCGCCCCATGGCAACGTTGGTAATCTCCTGCAAGCAATCTCGCTGATCTTCCGTAAGTAGGTGTGCGCGCATAGTTATAATCATGCTACATAGGTTTAAGTTATTCCAAGCTTAGCAGTTGTGCAGCAATATGCGATTGACTTGTTAAAATTTGTAGCACTTTGTTGATTTTTTTAGCGAAAAATAGCTGTTGGATCACCATTTAACGCTTTTTAGTGTGGTGCGAAGAAATACTTAATTCTTAGCATCAACCAATACAATCAATTCCTGCTTAGGGCGAATGTTTGTTTCGTCTTTAATTTTATTCCATTGCATAAGTTGTTTGACACTTACATCGTATTTGGCGGCGACTTTCCCAAGCGTGTCGCCAGGTTTTATAGTGTATTTCAAGGTTTGCGCTATTTGTTGATCGCTAGGCTTTGTGGGATTAGCTTCGGCTTGCTTATTACTGGTTTGGTTTAGAATAATAAGCTTTTGTCCAAGCTGAAGTGTGCTTTTGGTACTGATGTTATTTAAGCGAGCCAGTGCTTCTGGAGAAGTATTTTTTGCCTTCGCGATTGACCACAAGTTTTCACCTGGCTTCACGGTGTGGTAGATATTTTGAGTTTTTTCTTGATTGGCGGTTGGAAGCGTAATGGCTTGTTTGGGCAGTGAATCCAATTGCAATCTAAAGGTGGCGGCAGCATCCACAGGAACCAGTAAGTCGCGCGGTTCGCTAGGGTCGGTAATACCGCTTTTAAAGCCTGCATTTAATTTTTTTAGGAGCCCAACATCAAGATTGGTATGTTGCGCGGCATGGGCAATATTAATTTGCGAACCCACATTTATTTTGACGAAATAGGGCACATCTGCAATGGGGTAGAGCTTAAAGTCATAAACGTTTGGGTCGGCAACGATTTTAGAGAGCGCAAGAAGTTGTGGAATATAGCCTTGGGTTGTTTTATTGAGAGGGAGCGACCAAAAATCGATGGGCTTGCCGGCGCGACGATTTTTATCAATCGCTTGCTGAATGGTACCGTCACCTGCATTGTAAGCAGCCACCGCAAGTAGCCAGTCGTTACCAAAACGGGTATAGAGCTTTTTGAGTAAGCGAATCGCCGCATCGGTAGAGGCTATTACATCTCTGCGCCCATCGTACCAATTGTTTTGTTTTAATCCAAAGGTGCGCCCAGTGGCAGCCCCAAATTGCCACATGCCGACATTTTGGTTTCCGGGCGAGCTTGCGGTTGGGTTATATGAGCTTTCAATAAAGGGTAGGAGCGCAAGTTCCATCGGCATATCGTTTGCCTGCATCTCGCTGGCGACGAAATATAAATAAGGTTCGCTTTGTTGCATCACGCCATAGAAATATTTTTTCTTACTGGTATAGAAGCGTATTTGTGCATCAATGGTGCTGTTAGACGTTTGTGGTAAAGCGTAACCCGAACGTATGCGATCCCAAATGCTGTCATATTTATGTTCTTCGGGTTGTTCTTCAGGGGCGGCGGCAATAGACGGTACTGTATGTTGAGTGGTTGGGGCAGCTTGATCAGTCTTTTTAAGGCCGATGCTATCGCAACCTGCAAGCAGTGCGATGAGTGATATAGCAATCAATAATGGACGGTTAATCATTATCATAAGGTCACGTTTTATTGTATGTGATTACCTTCGCCCTCCTTACTTCTACTAAAGGTTATAACAAAGGCTCTAAGAAGGGTTCTGACATGAATTATGCCAATACGAGCGCAAACAGCGTTTGCAAAGAGCCTAAGTCTAGGGATTGCGCCAGATTGGGTCAACCCACGTAATGGTTTCAGTTCTCAGAAGCGATCTTTAATGCATCTCAAACTCGCAAAAACGTCTGCGTCAGTCACCAAGGTTTTGCCTGAAATTTGTTCTACTGTGCGGTGAATTGAGTGCAAGTGACAGCGTAAAAATGGATTGGTTCGCTTTTCTATACCCAATTGAGTTGGCAAAGTCGCTATGCCTTGCTGACGTTTCTGGGTCTCAATGGCTTGCCTGGCTTGGAGTTCGGCATTATCTGGCTCTATTGTTAACGCAAAGCGAATGTTGGCCAGAGTGTATTCGTGGCCGCCGTAAATGATTGTGTCGTCGGGTAGCGCCGCTATTCTTTTCAATGCGGCGTAGAGTAGTGGAGCTGTGCCGTCAAATAAACGCCCACAACCTGCACCGAATAGCGTATCGCCACTGAAGAGGTGTACAGAGCTTGCTAGCGTTTTTGTAAGAGGGAACGTTTCTATTAAGTAGGCAATATGATCGAGGGTATGGCCGGGTATTGCTAATATAGTAGCGCTCACGTTTTCTAGGCTCAGATTATCGCCCTCGCCAAGGTAATGGGTAACTTGTGGAATTCGTGGTGATCGTGGGCCATAAATGGGGCATTGATATTTATCATGGAGTTCGGATGCGCCATCTATATGGTCGTGGTGGTGGTGTGTAAGCAGAATGCCTTTAAGTTGTAACTGGTGTTGGGTGAGATAGTTGTGAACGATGTGGGCTGAGCCCGGGTCTACTATGTAGCTAGAGGGTGATAGAGTATCCGGTTGAATTAACCAAAAATAGTTATCTTCAAAAGCTGGAATGGTATGGATTTGCAGCATAATGACCTTATATCAGCAATACGATAACGCATGATACCAGAGTAGCCTGCGTGCCAGGCTTGGCTCTGTATTTGACCTTAGGATATGCGAGCAAACCTATGCCTCATAGATTTTTAACCGGTATTCGCCTGCATTGGCGCAAGCGCTTCGGGGTCTTACCACTACGCACTTCACTTATGCCGCTTAGTGAATGGTTTAATTCGTCATTGGGCAAATTACTGGTTGAGCGGGAGCAGGTGGTGATTGATGAGCAGCTCAGCAATTTATTTGGCTATCACCTATTGCAGCTAAGTATTGCCAAACAGCTAGATTTAACTCAGGCGAGCCGCATACTGCACCGTTTTGCGCTTTACCCCCAAGCTGCCGACCAGCCTTTGGTGGTTGGGCAAGCTGATTTCAACCATCTGCCACTACCTGCCAATTCTATAGACTTGGTATTACTGCACCATGTGTTGGACTACAGTCAAAGCCCTCACCATGTGTTACGCGAAGCCTCCAGTGTATTAATTTCGCAGGGGCATGTGGTGGTGGTGGGGTTTAATCCTTGGAGTATGTTAGGTATATGGCGATGGGCAGCGCGGTTTTTTAGCCGTGCTCCGCAATGGCGGCATCAATCTTTGCGGTTGGGTCGTATTTTGGATTGGCTGGCCTTATTGGATTTTGAGCCAATAACGATTAAGCAAGGTTTCTACTCACCGCCGTGCGACCAACCCAATAGCATCAAATATTTGCAATGGATGGATCGCTGGGGTAAAAGACTCGCTTTGCCTTGGGGTGGCTTCTATGTGATTGTCGCCCGCAAAGATAGCTTGGTGCTCACACCCATGAAACCTCAGTGGCAGGGTTATGCTGGCTTGAGAGGTTGGGGGGTAACTAAAATTTTAGGCCGTGCGAGCCGCCAGAAAGAGCCGCAGCCACAATATAAAGTTAAGTGATAGCGTAACAAGAATGAGATAAGCGTTTGAAGTATTAGCCTAGGAATAAACACATGCGTCAAATAGTACTCGATACAGAAACTACGGGTCTTGAAACCTCCCAAGGCCATCGGATTATCGAAATCGGTTGCGTTGAACTCTTTAATCGTCGCTTAACCGGCAGGCATTATCACCAGTACATCAACCCCGAGCGCGAGGTGGATGCAGGCGCGTTTCAAGTGCACGGTATTAGCAATGAGATGCTGGCAGATAAGCCGAAGTTTGCCCAAATCGCCACTGAATTTATGGCATTTGTGGGTGATGCAGACCTCATTATTCACAATGCCGCGTTTGACGTGGGTTTTATCAACGCCGAGTTTGGTCGCTTAATGCCACGTCTTGCGGCGATTGAAACTAATCGTACTATTATTGATAGCCTGTTGCTGGCGCGAGCCAAGCATCCCGGGCAAAAGAATAATCTGGATGCACTCTGCAAGCGCTACGGTGTAGATAACTCCCAGCGAGATCTTCATGGCGCATTACTCGATGCTGAAATTTTGGCCGATGTTTATTTGCTGATGACCGGTGGGCAAACTGCACTTTCTTTAGGTGGTAACCAGTCTAACAATAAAGAATCGGGTGGTTCTGGCAATGAAATTAAACGGCTGGTTGCAACGCGCAAGCCTTTACCGGTGGTGAGGGTTTCCCCTGAAGAGCTGGAACTGCATAACGATAAACTCGTTAGTATTAATAAGAGCAGCGCCGGTAATTGTATTTGGCTTAAGGATGAAGCCGTGCCGGAACTAAGCGAATCCTAAGCGCTATAAGTCTATGGACGGGTTTTTGAGAAACCATTAGCATTCTCTCACTGCAATCATTAAATATTGGGCAAAATCTCGCTAAGTGAGATAGAGTCAAAAAAATAACATTAACGCTAGGGTTTGATACATGAGTGCCAATGAAGCTTTTAATATTGCCTCTTTAAAGATGGTGCACGATGAGCTGCTTGCCACTATCGAACAGTCGGCGCTGCGCTTAGAGCAATTTTCAACTGACAGAACCAATGGTGAATTACTACAAAGTTGTATTGAAGGTGTTAAACAAATTCGCGGTACCTTGAGTTTAATTCAATTAAAAGGTGTCGATTTGTTGGCCGATGAAGTGCTCGAACACATTAATGACATAACACTGGGCGAAGACCCTAGTACTGATAAACGTTTGGATTTGTTGACCACTGCATTTTTTATGTTGCCGCGCTACCTGGAATTCTGTTTGCAAACAGCGCGCAGTATGGCTTTATTGTTAATCCCTCATATCAATGAATTGCGCCAAGCGCGCCGCGCCGCGCCGCTGCCTGAAAGCTATTATTTTGCTTACGAACCTTTAAAAGTTATACGCAATGCCACCAGTCAACATACTCAGTCGCCGGAAGAAATTTCAATACTGGTGCGTCGTTTGCGCCATATGTACCAAGCGGGTTTGCTAAAAGTTTTACAAGGTGCGCAGGTGAAGCCATCGTTTGCCATTATGTGTCGCGCTTTGGAACGTTTGGAGTCTGTGTGCGGCGCTACTCCACTGGGCAATCTGTGGTGGTTGGCGAATGCAAGTTTGAGCGCAATTAATGAAGAAAATCTGCGCATCACTAAAAGCCGGAAAATGTTATTTAGCAGCTTGGATCGTGAAATTAAACGCTTACAATTTGAAGGTAGCGCGGTTTTTAATCGCGAGCCAGATACTGCTTTAGTCAAAGAGCTGCTGTATCTGTTAGCGTTGTCTAAATCGGCTACTGAAAAAACCCAAGCAGTTGCGTCTGCATATGGTTTGCGCCCGCTAAGCTATAGCGATGCAGAGTTAGCTCGCGAAATGGAATTTTTAAAAGGCCCCAGTGTTAATACTATTAACTCCATGGCAGCCGTTTTAACTGATGAATTGCACAGCACCAAAAATATTCTTGAACGAGCCGCGCAGAGCGGAGCAGAACTGCTAACAGAATCTCCCGAGCTGTTAGATACGTTGAAAAAAATCGCTGACATCTTGGCTATTGTTGGTTTGGTGTCGCCAAGTAATGGTCTTAAACAAGAAATCGAAAAAATTCAACGCTGGCAAACCAGTGGTGAAGCAGTTAATTCTGCTGATCTTTTGGGGGTGGCCGATACCTTATTATATGTTGAGAGTACCATTGCTGGTTTAGGCAAAAGTAATTTATCAGATGAAAAACTTGCACAGATCAATGCATTGTCCCGCGATGATGTTATGGCCAACAATCAAATTGCGGAAGCAGAAAAATTAGTCATTGATGAAATTGAATCTGGCCTTGGAATGGTGAAGCGCGCACTCAGTGCCTTCTCTGAATCCAATTATGATAAGGCGCACATCGCTAATATTTCTACAACGTTGGATAGTGTACGTGGCGGCATGTTTGTCCTTGGTCTACCACGCGCAGCCAAAGTGATTGCAAGTTGCATGCAGTTTATTAATGAGTCGCTGTTGGATGATGAACAACAGGCGGCAATTCAACACATGATGGATACGTTTGCGGATGCCATTATTAGCCTTGAATATTACTTGGATAATTTAAAGGTCGATAAAAAAGCGGATACTGAGGTATTGCGTATTGCAGAAGAGAGTTTAGAAGCTCTGGGTTATAAGGTATAAATAAGTGCAGAATCCCGTTCGCCAGTACGTGGTTGCCGATGAAAAATTCTTGTGTGATGAAAATGGATCATTAGTTTCATTGAACGATATTGATTTCATCAGTCTATCGGTAAAGCTGGTGGTTAAGTATCCACTAAAAAGCGCTGGCGAAAATCACCTTTATGTGGCTTGTGTTCAGCCCAAAAATCTAGCAGGTTATCAATGGCTAAATTTAAGGGATTTATTAGAACTGTTATCTGAAGATGCATTTCAAACGGCTGGAAGAGCACTGCAAATATTGCGTTGGCATTTTGATCACCAGTTTTGTGGTCGTTGTGGGCAGTCTACGGTGGAGTACTCGCAAGAGTTAATAAAAAAATGCATGCATTGCGCACTTGATTTTTATCCGCGCTTGTCACCTTGCATCATCACGTTGCTAACGCGTGGCGATGAATGTTTATTGGCATGGCATACCCGCTCAAAAGAAGAAAAGTACAGCTGTCTCGCCGGCTTTATCGAAATAGGCGAAAGCCCTGAGCAAACCCTTGAGCGGGAAGTGATGGAAGAGGTGGGGCTGCGCGTTCGCAATATCCGCTATGTCGCCAGTCAACCTTGGCCCTTTCCGGGGCAGCTTATGTTGGGATATTTCGCAGATTACAGCAGTGGCGACATTCAGGTGGATCAAGAAGAAATTGTGAGTGCACATTGGTTTAAGTACAACCAATTACCTAAGACTCCGCGTGCAGGCACTATATCTTGGCATTTAATTAATACGTTTGTACAAGAAAGGCTCCGCATAAATAATATTAAAGATTAGCTAAGGATTCCTATGTTATATACCCTCGTTGCCCTAGTCGTTGTTATAGTTGCCGCTTTTATTGCTTTTCGGGCATTAAAGATCTTGTGGCTAAGCAGTTGGTTTATGGGTTGGGTGAGAGGTATGTTCGGCCTTAGCCTTTTGGCTTTAGCCGCAGGTGTGGGCGTTGTGGCTTACGATGTTTATAGTTACAAGCAAATTTTAATAGGCCAGCCAGTTGCTACTATTAACTTTGAAACCATTGAAGATCAATATTTTGATGCGGTGGTAGTGGATGCTAATGGCAAGCAGCAACGCTTTAGTTTGCATGGCGACCAATGGCAGCTCGATGCGCGTATTATAAAGTGGCAGGGTTATTTTTCTGGCTTCGATATAAAGCCGGCGTATCGTTTGGATCGCCTCGGTGGGCGTTATTATGATCTTCATAAAGAAACCACTGAAAAACGTTCGAGTTTCTCCATCGTGAAAAGTCCCTTGCAGTTAGATGTATGGCGCCTTATTCACGAGTACCCGGAATGGTTTTCAATATTGGATGCTAATTACGGCACCGCACGTTATTTACCTATGAAGCACGGTGCGCTTTATGAAATTAGCTTGACCAATACTGGTTTGAATGTTCGTCCATTAAACGATGTGGCTAGCAATGCCATGACGGAATGGAAATAGTTTTTTAATTTTATTGATTGGAGTTGTACGTTGGAATTTTTAACAGAATATGGTCTTTTCTTTGCCAAAACACTAACCTTTGTGGTGGCGGTCTTTATTATTGTGACGTTGATTGTTTCCGCTGGAGGGCGCGGTAAAAAATCTGAAAAAGGGCAAATTCAAGTCAGTAAGCTCAATGAGAAATACAAAGCTACACGTGAAGCCTTACAGCATGCGGTTTTGGATGAAGATCAAGTAAAATTACTTGAGAAAGATGAGAAGAAGCGTTTGAAGGTGGAGAAATCCGATCAGAAAAAAGCGGCAAAAGCGAAACATAAAAAGGAAGAGCACGGCTCTGCTGGCGACGAATATAAAAAACGTGTTTTCGTATTAGATTTCCACGGGGATATAAAAGCCTCTGCCAATGAAAGTTTGCGTGAAACTATTAGCGCTGTGTTAACGCTTGCGACGCCCAAAGATGAAGTGGTTGTTAAAGTTGAAAGTGGTGGCGGTATGGTTCACAGCTATGGTTTGGCTTCCAGCCAATTAGCACGTATTACCAACAAGCAAATCCCACTGACAGTATGTGTTGATAAGGTTGCTGCATCTGGCGGTTATATGATGGCTTGCGTTGCCAATAAAATTGTGGCCGCGCCCTTTGCTATTTTGGGTTCTATTGGTGTTGTTGCGCAATTACCTAATTTTCATCGCCTCTTAAAGAAAAATGATATTGACTACGAGATGTTCACTGCGGGTGAATTTAAACGTACCGTTACTATGTTTGGCGAAAATACAGAAAAAGGCCGCGAAAAATTTGCTGAAGATTTGGAAGATACCCACGTGCTCTTTAAAGAGTTTGTTGCTGAACACCGCCCACAAGTCGATATAGCGGCTGTTGCAACTGGCGAAGTATGGTTTGGTCGCAGAGCTAAAGACGTAAACCTTATCGACTTATTACAAACCAGCGATGAGTATTTGCTCGATCAAGTTGAGACTGCCGATATTTTTGAAGTTGAATTTGCAGTCAAAAAATCCCTGCCTGAAAAATTAGGTTTGGCTGCACAAGTTGCAATAGAGCGGGCTTTATTCAGTGTGTGGGAAAAAGCTCAATTGAATCGTTGGTTTTAACTAACTGGTAATTGTCATGTTTTTTACACAAAAAAAATTTGTATTGCCATCACCGGACCACGCTTTACCGGGTCGCAATACTAAGATAGTTGTATCCCAACAACACAAAGTGCTGGGGTCGTCACTACAAGAGCCTTTTCCTGAAGGTTTAGAAAAGGTTGTGTTTGGTCTTGGCTGTTTCTGGGGCGCAGAACGTCGTTTTTGGCAGCAAGAGGGTGTCTTTAGCACTGCAGTTGGGTATGCAGCTGGGCTTACTCCCAATCCAACTTATGAAGAAGTTTGCTCGGGTTTAACGGGGCATAACGAAGTTGTTTTAGTGGTGTTTAATCCCAAGAAAACATCTTTTGAAAAACTGCTAAAAGTATTTTGGGAATCTCATAACCCCACACAGGGTATGCGTCAAGGTAATGATCGCGGTACGCAATATAGATCGGGAATTTATACTTTTAACCATGAACAAAAAGCTTTGGCTGAAGCGAGCCAAATTGCTTATCAAGCTGCATTAAACGATGCTGATCTAGGTGAAATCACCACAGAGATATTACCGATTAAAGAATTTTATTATGCAGAGGATTATCACCAACAATACCTCGCCAAAAACCCAAATGGATATTGTGGTTTAGGTGGAACAGGTGTCTGCTTAAGTTAATTGCTATAAAACAGGGATGTTATGACGCTACCATTACTATGCTTTTCTCTAGGAATTATTCTGGTTGGTTATTTGCCAGAATTGCCACCGCTGATATTTAGCTATTCTGCATTTATTATTACTGTAACTGCTATTTTTGTTTTTCGTAAAAGTCTCTCGCCGGTATTTTCTTCCTTACTATTTGCTGTTGGCTGTTTCGTCATGGGCTGTGTCTTTGGCGTTGTTGCAGGCCATCATTTATTGGAAAGCCAATTACCCAATGCAATGACTGAAAAAGATGTGGTTATTGACGGGCAGGTAATTAACCTTCCACAAGAAAATAATCGGCGACAATTATTCACATTAAAATTAACGCGCGCCTATTTAGGTGATGAGTCCCCCACAGAGTTTGAAAACTTCCCCCGCAAAATTAACATCAGCAGTTATGGCGATTTGCGTGTAAAAACCGGTGAGCATTGGCACTTAGTCGTAAAGTTAAAAAAGCCGCGCGGTTTTGTGAATCCCGGTGGGTTCGATTATCAAGCGTCACTGCTGCGCCGTGGGATAGGTGCAACGGGTTATATTCGTCAAGGTGACAATCGTTTATTGCAAGCCCAGCCTTCCTTCTCCTTGGATGTACTTCGCTATGAATTACAGCAATGGTTAATCAATACTAGCCACAGCCCACAAAAAGGAATTTTAGTTGCGCTTTTGGTGGGTGATACCTCCTTGGTTGATAAAGCGCACTGGGGAGAAATGATTAAAACGGGTACTAATCATTTAATTGCTATCTCAGGGTTACATTTAGGTTTTTTTGCGATTGTTGGATTTTTTGTCGGGAATTTATTAGGTCGATTTTTGCAACTGGTTTGGTATAAATATCCATCGATGATCTCTGGTTATGTACTATCTATAGGTTTCACTTTATTTTATAGCATTATCGCGGGCTTCAATATTCCCACTATACGCACGCTCATCATGTTGGCTGTAGTGCAGCTGGCGCTTTTATGGCGCCGCACTTTTCGCGGTCGGGATACTTTATTAATCGCTTTAGTGTTAGTGCTGCTCTACGATCCATTGGCCGCTTACGACATAGGTTTTTGGTTGTCTTTTGGCGCGGTTGCTATGTTGATATTTTGTTTTTCTGGGCGAATATCAATCACTAAAAAAAGTACAGTACAGCAAATCTATGTAAATCAGTTTGTACTTTTTATAAAATCCCAATGGGTAATGTTTATAGGTTTATTGATTCCTTTGGCGGTATTAGTGCATACTTCATCGCTGCTTGCTCCGCCTGCCAATTTTATTGCCATTCCCGTCATTACTTTTTTTGTGGTGCCTTGTTTAATGCTGGCAGCGCTGTGTCATTTCACCTTTAGTTCTTTGGAAGGATTTTTTTTACACTGCGCTGAGTTCGGCATGTCCCTTGTGCATGAGTGGTTGAATTATTTATTAACCTTGGGAGCTGGCCAATTAAATCCATTAATTAATATCAACCCTTGGGCAATTTTTTTGGCAGTCTTGGGTGTAATCCTGATATTAATGCCACGTACCTTGGGTAATAAATGGTTGGGTTGTGTAGGATTAATTTTCGCCTTATTGAACCCCCTAAAAAAATTACCAGACTTACAAATACTAGTGTTCGATGTGGGGCAGGGTACGGCCGTTTTAATTCGCACGCCCAATCACCAATTACTTTATGACACTGGGCCGCAATATACAGAAAATTTTGATGCAGGCAGTGGAATCATTGTGCCTTATTTGCAAAGTCAAGGTTTGCGGCAGCTCGACACTCTGGTTGTAAGCCACAACGATAAAGATCATTCGGGTGGCTTGGATGGTGTGCTAGCCGCAATAGCGGTTAATCGACTTTTGCTAGGCGAACCGGATAAATTATCCGCAGATAAATCGAACCTGAATGGGGATCTGTTAAATAAATCAATAGTAGGTAATTGCCACAAGCAAGCTCCATGGCAATGGGATGGCGTTAACTTTCGTTTTATAACCTGGCCAATTGTTGCAAGCGCGAAAGCTAATAATCATTCTTGCGTATTATTGGTGGAATTTAATGGGCAGCAAATATTGCTGGCTGGTGATATTGAAAAAGATGTAGAGCGTTTATTGGTCGAGCGAGAAGAGCTTCTATCATTGGATATTCTTCTCGCACCTCATCATGGCAGCAAAACTTCGTCAATGGCAGGCTTTGTTGCGCAGGTTAATCCACGTCGAGTTATTTACAGTACTGGCTTTCATAATCAACACGGTCATCCCCATATAGATGTTCAAACACGCTACGCACAAATAGGGGCGGTGCCGCATAATACTGCTTATGCGGGTGCACTTGAATTTACGTGGCGCGGGCAGCCGCCATATGAGCTTACAGAATACCGTTATTCGCAAGCGCGTTACTGGTACGACAAGGAGTCGCGATAGCTCAGTCTAGATCAAGAAATTCCCTTCAAATCTACAAAAATTGACGCCTAGCATGGTTTTCTACACGTCTTGTGGTAATGTACGCCGCAATCTGTGAGGCTTTTTGTGGCCAAAAAATATCCAAATAATAAGTTTGGTTTTACTTAAGAGGAGTGCCTGGTGTTCGAAATCATTCTGTCTGGCGGAATTATGATGATTCCAATTATCCTGTGTTCCATTGTGGTTATTGGCATCAGTATCGAACGTTATTGGACGCTAAACCCAAACAAAGTTGCACCGCGCACACTCTTAGCCCAGGTATGGAGCTGGATTAAAAGCAACCAAGTTGATGCAGCGAAATTGCGCGAACTTAAACAATCATCTCCTCTTGGGAAAATTCTTGCAGCGGGATTGAGTAATTCACGTCATGGCCGCGATGTAATGAAGGATTCAATTCAAGAAGCAGCCAACCAAGTTATTCACGATTTAGAGCGCTATATTGGCATGCTTGGTACCATTGCAAATGTTGCACCTTTATTAGGTTTGTTGGGAAGCGTGTTTGGAATGATAGAAACCTTCAACGATATTATGCTGAAAGGCGCGGGCAATGCGAATGTATTAGCCGGCGGCATTGCGGTTGCGTTAGTGGCAACGGCGGCGGGTTTGATTGTTGCGATTCCTGCAACCATATTACATCGCTATTTTATACGCCGTGTGGATAGCCTGGTGGTTATCATGGAAGAGGAATCCATTAAGTTAGTGGATGCGCTGCATACTGATCGTAGTGTGGATGTAAAATTAATTTAATTGCTGGCTAATAAAAAGTGCGAATGATTACACCATGCGTTCGCCATCATTAACTTTTTCTGCTGATTAAAATTATGAAGTTTCGTCGTCAGTCACGCGAATTAGAGCCCATGAATTTAATATCACTCATCGATGTGATGTTTTTTCTATTGATCTTTTTTATGCTGTCGAGCACTTTCACTAAAGAAACTCATTTAGGTGTTGAATTGCCAGAAGCAACAGGCACTCCTTCGGTTGACGAAAAACAAAAAATTGAAATCGTTATTAGCGAACAAGGTGGTTTTTCTATCAATGGTCAGAATTTGGTTAACAATGAAATTGAAACGCTCAAATCAGCCATTTTAAAGGTTTCTGAAGGTAAGACAAATATGCCTTTATTGTTGACTGCAGATGCTAAAACCCCTCATCAATATGTTGTTACTGCTATGGATGTGGCGGGGCAATTAGGATTTGTTCGTATCAGCATCACTTCTCGACAACCTGACGCTATTGAAAAAAAGAAATAATAAATTTTTAGCGGCGTTAACTTTAGTGAGTATCCTGTGAAAAAATCTCACAATATTTGGTTAAGAGCTTGGTATGGTAAATCGCGGTGGATTTACTGGCTGCTGCCATTGAGTTGGCTTTTCAGTTTGATTAGTTGTACGCGTAAATGGTTAATTGTTAATTTTCTGCAAAAAAAACTGCCAGTTCCGGTAATTATTGTTGGCAATATTTCTATTGGTGGTACAGGTAAAACCCCGCTCATTATTGAATTGGTGAAATACCTACAACATCAAGGGCATAAACCCGGCGTAGTCAGCCGTGGTTATGGTGGCACGGCTGCAAATTACCCTTATCTACTGGATCAAAATTCACAGGCTTCAGCATCTGGCGATGAGCCCCTCTTAATTTATAAGGCTACGCAATGTGCAGTATGTGTTGCGCCAGATCGTGTTGCGGCTGCTTTAGAATTAGTCGCGCAAGGTTGCACGCATATTTTAAGTGATGATGGTATGCAGCATTATCGTTTGGGGCGGGCACTAGAAATCGCAGTTGTAGATGGGCAACGTTTATTTGGTAATCAAAAGCTCCTACCTGTTGGCCCACTGCGAGAGCCCATTTCGCGATTGAAGTCTGTTGATTTGATTGTATTGAATAGTCGCTCCAAAAAAGCTGTTTTATCTGGTTTTCACAATATCCACGATATGAAAATTCAGCCCTTGGCATGGCGTAAGCTTTCTTCCATGCAAGAGTTGCCTTTGACGGAATTGAATTTTAAAGAACCTATTCATGCCTTGGCAGGCATTGGAAATCCAGAGCGTTTTTTTAAAACCTTGGATAGTCTAGAGCTGACTTATTATGCGCATCACTTTTCTGATCATCATCAGTTTTCAATAAAAGATTTTGAAGCTTATCGTGATCATACAATTGTTATGACTGAAAAAGACGCAATTAAATGTCATGAGTTTGCTAAGTCAGAATGGTACTCCTTAATTGTGAGTGCGCAATTAAATGAACATTTTTGGCAAGCATTTCAACATAAGTTGGATTCTCTTTAAGGTTGGTATTATGAGTTTTACTGTTGTTATACCTGCGCGCTATGCGTCCACTCGCTTACCTGCAAAGCCGCTAAAAGAAATTGCCGGTAAGCCAATGATTCAGCATGTTTATGAGCGCGCCTGTGAGAGCAATGCACGTCAAGTCATTATTGCGACTGATGATGTACGAATTGAAGCTGTCGCAAAAAATTTTGGTGCGCATGTGTGCATGACCTCCGTTGCGCACACCTCAGGTACAGATCGCTTGCAAGAAGTAGTAAGTAGTTTAGGTTTGGCCGACGATGAAATTGTGGTGAATGTGCAGGGCGATGAGCCCTTAATACCTGCGCAAGTGATTAATCAAGTCGCACAAAATTTAGCCACTATGCAAGATGCCAGTATGGCGACGCTGAGCGAGCCTATTCACAGTCTTGCCGATTTTCGCAATCCTAATATTGTGAAAGTGGTTGCTGATACCAATGGTCGCGCTTTGTATTTTTCCCGTGCGCCTATTCCTTGGCCGCGCGATCATTTTGCTGCTTCAGATGTGGCTGACTTGCCCGCAAATTTTCCTGCGCAGCGCCACATAGGTATTTATGCTTATCGCGTTGCTCTGTTGCATAAATTTGTCAGCTGGCAGCCTGCGCCCTTGGAACAAATTGAATCCTTGGAGCAATTGCGAGTCATGTGGAATGGCCAGGTGATTCATATTGCTGAGGCTGTTGTCGCTGTTCCGGGCGGTGTGGATACTGAAGCTGATCTACAGCGTATTAAATTGTTATTAGAGAAGTAAAATGTCCGTAAACGTGTTGTTTGTCTGTTTGGGTAATATTTGTCGCTCACCTACTGCAGATGGTATTTTCCAAAAATTAGTTAGCGATGCCGGGTTGACCAAGCGGATTAAAGTAGATTCTGCGGGCACAGCTAATTGGCACCAAGGCCGAGCGCCAGACCCAAGAACGGTTGCCGCCGCCGCAAAGCGCGGTTTTGATTTGTCGGTGTTGCGTGCGCGTGCGGTTAAACGCAGTGATTTCGATGAGTTCGATTATATCCTCGCTATGGATGAAGAAAATCTTGCCGATTTGCACAGTTTAAAACCAGCAGATTATACGGGTCATGTAGGTTTATTTTTAGCCTTCGGCTCACAACAAAAATATCGCGAAGTTCCTGATCCTTATCATGGCGGTAGCGAAGGTTTTGAACTGGTGTTGGATTTGGTTGAAGATGCAGCGGCTGGCTTGCTGAAATCTATTCAAGAAAATAAATTCTAACTTTCATTTCTTTTTAATTGTGCGATTAACTTTTCGGCATGTTATTTATTGGAACTCATTGTGTCGCTCTACTTGCCCCATTTTAATTTACAAAATTACAACACACTTGCATCGCCAGTGTGTGCTGATTTTTTTGTCTCAGTAAAGGATGAAGCCGAATTAATGGCTGCGTTAAAGTTTGCGAAGGAAAATAATTTACCGCTTTTGGTCTTGGGTGGCGGAAGTAATATTGTTTTGCACGATGATTTCCCCGGGTTAGCTATTCATATCCAATTTATGGGAAAAGAATTGGTGAGAGAAGATGCCGAGCATGTTTATATCAAAGCCGCCGCCGGTGAAAACTGGAGTGACTTTGTTGATTATTGTTTGGATGAACAATCTTGGGGCTTGGAAAACTTATCACTAATCCCAGGTAATGTTGGCGCTGCACCTATCCAAAACATCGGTGCCTATGGTGTTGAGCTGAAAGATGTCTTTAGTGAGCTCACTGCGCTAGAGATTAAATCTGGCTTGTCGATTACCTTTACGGCAGAGACTTGCCAGTTTGGTTACCGCGATAGTGTGTTTAAAAACGCGCTGAAAGATCAATTTATTATCACCTCAGTGACTTTTAAACTCACTAAAACACCAGCACTAAAAATCCATTATCCCGCCTTAAGAGATGCGTTGACAAATGTGTCTGCCGATAAGATTACGCCAGAGTTAGTAAGCCAAATTGTGTGCGATATTCGCCGCAGTAAATTACCTGATCCAAAAACTATCCCTAATGTGGGTAGCTTTTTTAAAAACCCTATAGTAAATACAACAACCTTAGCTGCGATACAGCAGGCTTTTCCAAATGTGGTTGCTTATCCGGTTGATGAAAATTCGGTAAAATTGGCTGCGGGCTGGTTGATTGATAGGGCTGGTTGGAAGGGTTTTAGTCAGGGTGCAGCAGTTCATGAACAACAGGCGTTGGTGCTAACGAATCCCAATCGGTTGAGAGGTTCGGCGGTGCTGGAAGTAGCTGAGCTAATTAAGGCGTCTGTTTTAACCAAGTTTGGAGTGGAGCTGGAGCAAGAGCCTAGGAACTATCCTTAAAAACCGAGAGCTTATCCTTAAAGCTTAGACGTTATCCTTAAGCCACAGGAACCTCAGAAAACCGATTGAATTCAATCTTTTTGCAAGGTTTCACGGTCAATCTACACTAGAAATAGGTCATAAACACCTTAACCTGTGGTAGTTTGTAAAGCCTGCGATTACAATCGCCGAAAAATGCGTTAAAGAAGCATCCATTCAGTAAAAATAACAATTGCCTTAGCGGCATGGGGGCTGGTTTGACTAAAATACTCGTTGTTGATGATCACGACTTGGTACGCATGGGGATAGTGCGTATGTTAGCCGATATTGAAGGCTACCAAGTAGTAGGAGACGCCAAAAGCGGGGAAGAAGCCGTAACAAAGGCGCGTACATTACTGCCTGATGTTGTGCTTATGGATGTAAAAATGCCCGGCATGGGTGGCCTAGAAGCCACCAAAAAGCTCTTGGTTGTGAATCCAACGCTTAAAATTATTGCGGTAACTGCCTGTGATGATGATCTTTACCCAACGCGTTTAATGCAAGCGGGTGCGGTAGGTTATGTCACCAAGGGTGCAGAATTCTCTGAAATTACTAGCGCTATTGATAAAGTGATGCGCGGTGATCTCTATATGAGCAATAGTATTGCTCAGCAGTTAGCGTTGAAAAATTTCTCGGGCAATAACAGCCAAGAGTCACCTTTTGAAAAGCTCTCTCAGCGCGAATTGCAAACGGCTATGCTGATTGCCAATGGCCAAAAAGTGAATGATATTGCCAATACTTTTTGTGTAAGTCCTAAAACGGTTAACAGCTATCGCTATCGTATTTTTGAAAAGTTGGATATCAACAGCGATGTTGAATTAACGCTGCTAGCCGTAAAACACAACCTGCTAGATCCAGAATCGGTTGTGTAAAAATTCTTATTAAGAATTCATGTGAAGTGCGGTAATACTTTGTTGCTGCACTTTTCTAAAGCCTAAAAACCCATGTCTGAAAAATTACTTTCTCCTAACTTCGATTCTGTTCGCTTTTTAGCGGATGCCTCCCAGCAGCCTGGCATTTATCAAATGTTTGGTGTAGATGGCAATATTCTTTATGTGGGCAAAGCGAAAAATTTAAAATCGCGACTCGCCAGTTATTTTCGTAAAACCGGTTTATCCACTAAGACGATTGCATTGGTTGCGCGTATTCATCGCATTGAAGTCACCATAACCGCGAGTGAAGCAGAAGCCTTAATTCTTGAACAAAATTTAATTAAATCGAATCGCCCGCCTTACAATATTTCATTGCGGGATGATAAATCCTACCCCTATATTTTTGTATCCAGTGGCGAGCCTTATCCGCGTATTAGTTTCCATCGCGGTGCCAAGAAAAAGCAGGGCGATTATTACGGGCCCTTTCCTAACGTTAGTGCTGTACGCGAAAGCATGCATTTTTTACAAAAAACCTTTCGTGTACGTCAGTGTGAAGACAGTGTATTCAATAATCGTTCGCGCCCTTGTTTGCAGTATCAAATTAAGCGTTGTACTGCGCCCTGTGTAGAATTTATCAGCAAAGAAGATTATGCCAATGATCTGCGTCATACCCGCATGTTTTTAACGGGTAGCAGCGAAGAGCTTATGGCTGAATTAGCTGATCAAATGGATCAGTCTGCGCAAACTTTGGCCTTTGAAAAAGCCGCACATTATCGCGATCAAATTACTTTTTTACGCAATATTCAATCGCAACAAATTATTGAAGAAGGCAATGGCGATATAGATGTGGTTGCAGTCGTTGCCCGCCCCAATGCGCTCTGTGTGCATATTTTATTTGTGCGGCAGGGGCGAATTTTGGGGAGCCGAAGTTTCTTTCCGCAAGCGGGTATTGCGGAAACACCTGCAGATGTTCTCACACAATTTGTGGCGCAATTCTATTTGGCGAGTACTGGGCGCGATATTCCCCGTGAAATTATTACCAATTATGAATTGGAAGGGGTTGATGTTTTAGCCTCTGCGCTGCAGCAATCTATTGGGAGGCAAGTGCATTTTTCGCACAGTGTGCGCAGTCATCGCGCCAAGTGGTTGCAAATGGCTGTTAATGCGGCTGAGCAAAATTTAATTGCGCATCTCAACACTAAACAAAATTCACTCGATAGATTTATCGCATTGCAAGATGCACTGCAATTGGATGAAATTCCGCAGCGCATGGAATGTTTTGATATTAGTCATAGCAGCGGCGAATTAACAGTTGCCTCCTGCGTAGTATTTGATACTAATGGTCCACTGAAATCTGATTATCGCCGTTTTAATATTGAGGGCATTACGCCGGGCGATGATTACGCGGCTATGGAGCAAGCCTTGGAGCGACGCTATACGCGCCTCAAAAAAGGCGAGGGCAAGATGCCCGATATTTTGTTGATTGATGGTGGTAAGGGGCAATTATCTAAAGCTATTTCCGTATTGGCGGAATTGGGTATTGATGATGTGCTTATGATTGGTGTCGCCAAAGGTTCTACCCGCAAAGCGGGTTTTGAAACACTCTATAACGCGCAAACAGACGCAGAGATAGTACTTAATAATGATTCGCCCGCGTTGCATTTAATTCAGCATATTCGCGATGAAGCCCATAGATTTGCTATCACTGGTCATAAGCAGCGCCGCGATAAAAAGCGTAAAACATCTACATTAGAAGATATTCCGGGCGTGGGTGCTGTGCGTCGGCGGGAATTGCTGCGTCATTTTGGCGGAATCCAGGAAATACAAAAGGCCAGCGCAAATGATTTAATGAAAGTCAGCGGCATAAATCAGCATTTGGCAGAAGAAATTTATGCATTTTTCCATAATGATTAATCGATAGTGTATTATCGTGCCTTCATTTGATGTTTGGCCTAGGGCCAACTTCTGTTCCTGCTTATGCTTCTGGGCGAGAAATACTGGTTATGACGTTTGCTAATCAGCTAACACTTTTGCGAATTATTTTAATTCCACTGTTTGTTGTGATCTTTTATTTACCAGTCCATTGGGCGCATTTAGCCTGCGCTGTGATCTTTGCAGTCGCCGCCATTACGGATTGGCTAGACGGATACGTGGCTCGCAAATACGACCAAAGTACTGCTTTTGGTGCCTTTCTTGACCCCGTTGCCGATAAGCTTATGGTGGCAATCTCCTTACTGCTACTCGTTTCAATTCATCATGATTCTGCGTGGTTTGTTGCCGCGGCTGCGGTGATCGTTGGGCGCGAGATTGTTATTTCTGCACTGCGTGAGTGGATGGCAGAGCTGGGGCAAAGATCTAGCGTTGCCGTATCATTTATCGGTAAGATAAAAACCACGTTGCAGATGATCGCCATACTCTTGTTGTTGATGGATCGTCAGGAATGGTTCCTGATGGAGATTGGTTTTATCGCTTTAGCGGGTGCCGCTGCGCTCACACTCTGGTCGATGGTTATTTACTTGCGTGCCGCATCTCCTTTCTTCTCGGTAAGCGCGGACAAAAAATAAGCGTATTGTTGGTTTTCGTCACGCAATTGGCGATGAACACAAAAATAATCTTATAACTATCAGAAAACACTAGGATTTTCAAAACGACTCCGCTAAAATTGCGCCCTCTCGAAAGGGCGCGATAGCAAAGCGGTTATGCTCTGGATTGCAAATCCAGCTAGTCCGGTTCGACTCCGGATCGCGCCTCCACAATTCTTTTACTTGCCGAAAGTAAAAGCACTCTGCCCGAGTGGTGAAATCGGTAGACACAACAGATTTAAAATCTGTCGACCTCTGGTCGTGCCGGTTCAAGTCCGGCCTCGGGCACCATTATTTACTGCAATAAAATCAGTGGCTTAGGAATTGTCCATATTTCCTAAGTTCCATATTTCAGCAATAGTTCCTCAAAAGTGTCCACATTGTGTCCACACGCATTACAAACAATATTAATTACCTTCTCCTCTCGTTTTACTTCAATTTGCTTCAACGGATTTCGGCGTACCGCTTCCGACAAATGTTCAGGTGAGAGGTGTGCATATCGCATGGTCATTTGAATGGTTGTATGACCAAGAATTTTGTTGAGGTCGAGAAGGTTTCCGCCAGACATCATAAAATGCGAAGCAAATGTATGCCTTAAAACGTGAGTTAATTGCCCCATTGGTAATTCGATCTTTGCACGCTCCAACGCCCGACTAAACCCCGTATACGAAACGGTATTAAAGAGCCTACCTCTACGTGGCCGCCCGCTAAAAATTTCGGCTTCTAACTCCTTAGAAATGGGAATGCTTCGGTTGCGACCGTTCTTCGTGGCGGTGAGATGTATTTTCCCTGCATAAATTTGCTCCCCCCTAAGTTTTGCGGCTTCCCCCCATCTTGTTCCAATCGATAGACAAATTTTGGAAATTATTAAAGCTACCTTGCTTTTCGAGTGCTCTAGCTCATATAGCAATCGCTCAAGTTCCACAAAAGAAAGAAAACTTAATTCACGTTCATCGATTTTTATTTTTTTAATATTTGCAAAGGGATTCGCTTGATTCCATTCTTTTACGCGTGCTAACTCATTAAATACGGACTTAAGATAAGTTAATTCATGGTTGAGATGATTACCACTAATGCCATCCAATAAGCGTTGTTCGCGGTAAGCAATAAAATGAGTAGCGGTGATGGCTACCGCAAGAGGATTACCGAGTGCTTTGGTGATTCGTAACAGCTCCGACAACCGGCTTGAGCCACTTTTAATCGCGTGCCCGTGAAGATCGTACCAAGCGTTGCAGAAATCACTTAGAGTGCGGCGCTCTCGAACAGGTGCAACATAGGCAGGGTCAAGCCCCTTAGGCTTGATCCGATTGTTGAATGATAGATATGATAGTTCGACTACTATGATTTCAAGACTGTGTGTATTCGTTGGAATTCGCTGATCTTTTCACGAACATTGCGTTCAAATTGCTCATGCGAATCGCTTGTGGCCTCTTCGAGCATAACGAATAGTATTTGTAGTTCTTTAATGGAAAGGTCAATTGCTGCAATTGTTATATCTTCTACGACATTGCGCCATTTGTCGTACATCCCATTATCTTTATTTAGATAGTGTTCAGCCATTTTAATCAAATTCTCTAACACCTCCTCGTAATGCTCTAAAATATCATTGTGTTCGATACAAACCTGCTCTAGTTTTGTTTTTAACTCAGCGAGCCGGAATTCAAAGCTATTTAATTTTTTAATGATTGTCCAACGGCTAAATGTCGCTAAAGAACATTCAATGGTCTTCAAAGTATCATCGAATATCTGGTTAGGTGTAGTGTTTTTATCAATTGAGTTTGAAATACTATCAATAGTATTAATGATCGTAGCAAATAAATTAGTCACTTCAGGGGTTTTGAGAATTATAGCGTCCATAATAATATCCTTGATGGCAGCCAACTGGCCGCCTTTTTTATTTTAATCAGCTAGCAAAAAAGTATATCGGTTATCAAATCGGATAAACCTGCTGCTGCACTTTCATCTAGCTCAATGCCATTGCTTTGGTTGGCCATAACGACTTCTAGAAAGCGTAATTTATTTATTGCATCTTGCTTATTGTCGATTGATTGAACTTCTTGCAGATCGTGAGTGTGTTGCTGAATTACATCTAGTGTTTTGCCGTCACGAGTTTTAAGGGTTAAGCAATCGTAACGGTATAGGTCTGCTTGAGCGTTGGTTAAAACAATTACATCGTTTATCTGGCGGGTATTGCGGGCAGTGTTTGACATGGCGTAAGCCTCAAGTTGGGGTATTTAAACCGCCACCATGAGTACCAAGTCATGGAGGCGACTGGACGGGGTTGGTACTACCGCAACTTGAGAAAACGGCCTCCCCGAAGGGAGCCCCGCCCAGCCACCATAACGCAAGCGTAGCCGAACAGCAGGCACAAAAAAAGCGCTAGAGCGCTTGTGCCCTCAAAGTTGGTCAGGAGTACCAGTCCCGACTGCGGATTTTGCCGCAGTGGTAGTTACACTACCACAGGGCTTAAAACCTGTAAACGTGTAGTAATGCGTATGTACGTGCGGTAACTAGGTGTTTTTTGTTGCTGACAGGGTTGTCAATAGTGTACCAATAGTGGTACACTACTTGGAAATAATAAAAACAAAGGGATTCCACCATGAGTACACGCTTAGTTCCACTTAAGGCAAGATTTTTCAAAACGGCGTTAGGCAATGAGCCGGTTAGAGAATGGCTACGTGATCAAGATGCAGAAGACAAAAAAATCATTGGTGACGACATTCGCACTGTGCAATATGGTTGGCCTATAGGCATGCCACTTGTGCGTAAAATGGGGGCAGACTTGTGGGAGGTTCGCTCAGATCTTCCTGATGGTATAGCCAGAGTTTTTTTTACTGTAATAGATGACGTCATGATTTTGTTGTATGGCATTAAAAAGAAATCGAAGAAAACACCAAAGAGCGATTTAAAACTAGCGAAGCAACGTTTAAAACTAGTGCGAGGTATCACATGAACACATTAAAAAACCCCCATATTGGTAGTGATTTTGAAGAATTTTTAGCAGAAGAGGGAATGCTTGAGGAGTCAACAATAGTAGCCGTAAAGCGCGTTATTGCTTGGCAAATTCAAGAATCAATGAGAGAGCAAAAGATTTCAAAAAAAGCTATGGCAGAGCGTATGCATACTAGCCGTTCATCACTAGATAGAATGTTGGATCTTAATGATACGAGTATGACCCTTAATTCATGGGTCAGTGCTGCGCAAGCATTAGGAAAAAAAATACAGGTTCAATTAGTTTGAAAATTTAAGTAAAAAGGCGGCCAATTGGCCGCCTTTTTGTTTTTAATAATTGATGGAACAATATGGAGTTTTTATGGCAAGTGACACTCAAGATAAAAAAATTAAAAATGCTACAAAGTGGGCGATAGGCTTTACTGTTATTTGGTTATCTTGTTTTTTTATATTGTTGTTTATAAAGCGTTGCACAATATCTGGGTTGGAGTTAAACGAGTGGGGCGACTTAATTGCCGGTACGTTCGCACCACTAGCATTCTTCTGGTTGGTTTATGGGTATTTTCAACAAGGGCAAGAGCTGCGTTTAAATAGAGAGGCTTTGTTATTGCAACAAAGAGAGCTGGCTGAACAGGTTAAGGCTACGCAGGAGCTAGCCAAACATGCTGAAACTGAAGCAACAATTGCTAAAAATAATTATGAGCAATTGATGGTTGACAGGAAGAAGCAGCAAATGCCTAAGTTGATTATTAAATCTGCACGAACAGATGGAATTCCATCCCATTTTCATGTTGAAAATATAGGCGCAGATATTTTTAATATTAAAATTGGTTGCTCGTTTGCTAAGGAAGTAGATACCGCAATTGATAGTGTTCTAAAAAAAGATGAAAAAGGATTGGTTCAATTTTATAACCCTCAACACTGTGAGCAACAGGAGATTTATGTAACGTTTACAACACGAGATGGGCTAACTTTCAAGCAAGTATTTTTGATAGATGGCAGCGTCGTAATTTTTAAAGCTGAAGAGCTTGAGGTATAGAAGCCCTCCTTCAAAAATGTCCGCTTTTGGAAATCATACATCCCTTATTCGGAGTCAGCTTTAATTCCTCCTAGTGAGCATTTGCGCTAGGTTATATAAAAAAGTGATGCTCGGCGAATCCAAAGTGCATCATAGTGTGTCCAAGGTTAATCATAGCTTTAGCGGTTATGATTTTAGTCAGCCTAATTGGAAAATATTTCCAGCAATTCACATCCGTCATTTGGTTTTTCTGTTCTTGGAGCCACAATTTTTGGGTGTATGGCAATCCTTGCGTTTTTTTAGGTAATTTAATCTCTAACCGTCAAGAGAATAAAGTTATTCCATAAAAATTACAAAGCAAGCTTTTGTTCGTGTCTCTTGCATGTCTTTTTTTGGCTCTTTCACCGGTTTCTATGTTTCAGTTCATTCAATGACTACCTAAGCACTATCAACTCGGGAACAACTATGACAACCAACCCGCTCTCGATGAATACCGATAACCGTTCACTCGGCTTTTGGAAAAAACTAGGCTTTTTTACCCCGCTTGGTTTTTGGCATACGCGCAAAGCCAAAAAGCGATTTTTCAACTTTGCCTTGGCGGCGGCGCTAACTCTGGGTATGTTTGCAGGGGTATCTGCATCGGCAGAAGAGCCGGTGCGTATCGATCTCACACCCGCACAGTGGCAGGAGGACATCCGCTTTTTCGGACAAGAAATGGCGCGCCGGCACCGCGCGGCCTTTCATCTGACGTCACGGCCGGCGTTCGAACGCGCCGTCGAAGACCTCATCGTCCGCTCGCCAGCACTGGAAGATTATCAGGTCGTCCAGGGCCTCAACGCGCTCACGGCAAGCATCGGGGATGGGCACACTTTTCTGGCTGCGTCCACAACCTATCACCGTTACCCGATTGGTTTGTTCCAGTTCGGAGAAGAACTCCGGGTGATCCGCGCCAGCGCGCAATATCGCAACCTGTTGGGCGCCCGCATCATCTCGGTGGAGGGCCGCACGATCGCCGAGGTGCAACGGGCTTTGCAGCGCTACATCCCCCAGGGCGAGAACCAATGGTACTTGTTGGAGCACAGCGGCGAAGTGTTTGTTACGCCGGAATCAATGGCCGCGCTTGGCATCACGCCGCGACTGGGACTCGTACGCATCGTATTCGAAAGCACCGAAGGGCGGCGCTTCGCGATGCGGCTGCCTGCGCTCGCGCCGGGAACAAGGATCGCGTGGACGCAAGCTGACCAGATCTCGCCATACCTGCGCTGGCGCGAGGACGGACTCTGGTTCGCACATCTGCCGGAGACCAAGACGGTCTATGCCGACTTCCGCTCCTACCGGCAGCTCGAACAGAATGCGAAGGCGCTCTGGGCTTTCATTGACGCCAATGATGTCGATCGCCTGGTGATAGATTTGCGGAACAATGCCGGGGGCAATTACAGCGAAGGACGGCGCCACTTGCTGTATCCGGCGATATTCAAGCCGCGGCTAAATCGCGCCGGGCATCTCTATGTGCTGACGGGACGTACAACGTTCTCCGCCGCGATGACGAACGCCACCGATTTCCGTCGCGAGACCGAGGCGATCCTAGTCGGCGAGCCCACGAGCGCGCGGCCCAACGGGTTCCAGGAGAACGGCTGGTTCTATTTGCCCAACTCCCACATCGGCGTTTCCGCGGCGCAATTGCGCTATCGTTTCGGCGATGAAAGCGCGGATGCGGTTTATCCCGATCACCGCATCGATCCGGATTTTGCGTCATATTGGGGCGGACGCGATCCGGTGATGGAATGGGTACTGCGGCAACCCCTAATCCCAACGCCTGTTTCCAACGAATAACCGACGGCGCCCGTTTGCTATCGGGCGGCTAAAGGTTTTGCTTCACAAGCTTTAGCTGAGTTTTCCAAATCTATATTTCTAAAGACAGAAATAGTTAAATTGTTTACACCTGTTTTTGAAGGAAACGTAGCTTCAGCAAGAGTTTTAGAAAAAGGTGGTTTTAAGCTAGAGGCTGTATTAGAAAAAGCCATTTATAAAAACGGCATATTTTATAATGAGCATCACGACGTTAATATCCGCTTATAACAAGTGACTGTGATAAAAACTTGTAGTAATAGGGTTCACTGATGCCTTCATTCTTACAATCTGAAGGTCCGGTTCTGGCCGATGCTGTTGAAAAACTAATTCCAACTCTTTGTGCGTGTCTACAAAGATAAAAATTCGCTATTTTTCGTGTTGCTACGCGAATTCTGACTGAGTTGAGCAACATTAAAATTCTCAAATTCACGTAGCGTGCGATTGTTTTTATTTTCAACTCACGAGAAATAGTTTTTCAACAGCATCGGCCGAATGTATTTATCTTCGCACATAAAAGAGGTTGAGAAGTCACTAACATCACAGTCACTAACTGATGGTCATTTACAGATAGACCATCAAGAAATGCTAAGGCTAGGAATTTCTAAAGATATTTAAATTGTGGCCGATGTAAATATTATTGAACATCCCACCCTGATTCAAGCATGAGATAAGGAGAGACATGTGAGCGATATTCAAGTGACATATAGTTCAACACTTAATACGTCTTCAACCACCCAAGGACAGACGAAAACACAACAACAATCTCCAGCCGCTCCAGCCTCAAATAGTGTTAATCCGACGGTTAACCTAAGTTCGCAAGCACAATATCTATTTGAAGTTGACAAATACTTGTCCAGGTTAAGTTCAATCGAACTTGGCCAGGCTTTAGACTACTTATTGCAAAGCGATGATCCCCTTCAAGTTAAAGCCGCTGATTACTTTAAGAAGAATCAAGAAATCCTGGATAATACCCCGGGAGGACGCACCCCTGTTTTTGCGTCCTTACCATCGCGTGATACGCAAGAGGATTTGCTAAACACTGGGTTCGTACTTGACGAGACAACGGAAATAGCTCTCCTTCCCCTAGGAGTGGATGTATTTCGGTTAGATGGCAAAACTAATTTCAGTTTCGTGATATTTGGGGGGCACAATACTGCGCTGAACAATGAATTAGATGCGCTTGAAGCTAGCGCTAAAGGAGAGCTGGGGAATAAAGATTTTTCGAACCTTTTTGGCTCAGTACGAAATGCATTGGTTTTTTCTGAAAATATTATGCTTTCTTTTGATGATGTATTGCATTTCAACTATGGCATTGAAAAAGCACGGGAGGCAATTAGCTTTATTAACGCACCAAAAGAATTGGCAACCAAACTAACTGATATTTTGAATCGAAGTGTCGCATATCAAAATTCGAAACAGTCACAAGCTTTGTCCACCTCGCAATCGTACGTTTCGAATAATAGAGTTGGAAACATTGCCAGTGAGAATATTCGGTTGGGTATTGCGGCTCAGCGATTGAATGGTCAGATTCAAGGTGCACTAGGAGAATTGGATACATCTATTTTGGACTCTCAAGCATTGCTGAATCGTTTACTGATCGATAATCCAGAGCTCAATCGATTTAGCCCTAATAAAATTGATGAGGCAATTTCATTTTATAAACAAGATTATGCAAATTTTGAGCGGGCAATAAACGGAGAGCTATCTACACCTACATTCCAAAAAGATCCGGATTTATTTGAAGGTGTCACTATGGATTTAGATAGCAACTATACGACAACAGTTATTAAAAATATTCAGAGTTATGTTACAAGCCAGACGGATGTAGGGAAGAGAGGAATTTAATTTTAATCAGGCTGCTATTGCACCTATCAACGTCTGCTCCTGGCCGAAACTCTGCAATTATGATTTTCATAAGATGCCTTCAAAAAACCATAACGTAACAATTACCGCTTGGTTCGGCCTTAAGGCAATAAGCCGGTTTGCAAAGCAGGAAATAATATCCTGCATTTTACTTATTAGCCTGATTTAACTATTTTTCTTAAAATACTAAAGGATAAAGGAAACTTATGATCAACTTTAAATACAGCGGTTTATTTTTAGGCGCATGTTTACTATCAATATCCTCTTTTGCAGCGGAGGATTCGAAAACTAAAAAGCCAATCACAATAAAATCTGTACCTTACGAAATGCGTATAGATAACCAACTTGGCGAAGTGAAGGTGACCGCTGAGCAAATTGAAATCGCAGCCATAAAAGGTTCTGATTTATTTACCGATACAACAGGTGCAAAAAACGCAGACAATACGCCAAGGCTATTGTTTGTACCTGAAGGTGATTTTATTTTCTCTGCCAAGGTTTCCGCTAAGTTCGGCGAAACGCCCTATGATGGCGGAGCATTAATTGTTTATGCTGATTCCAAAAATTGGGGAAAGTTACTGTTTGAGCGTTTCAAATCAGGAAAAATCGGCATAGCGACAACCGTTTCAACGGGCTGCGGGGATGATGCCTACCATGGCACTAGAGATACCAATCACCAATATTTGAAAATCGTTAGGCACGGCTCTTCTTATATTTTTTACACATCACAAGATGGCAGCGATTGGGATTTTGTACGCCACTTCGAATTGAAATCCACAACACCCGTACACATAGGTTTTACTGCCCAAGCACCTATGGCGGAAAATTTTGTTGCGACTTTCTCCGATGTGAAATATCGCGCAGGAAAATTTACAAATTTCTGGCAAGGCGAATAGATCAAATTGCCTACAATAACTGGGGTCAGATACCGTCTTGCTTAGCAAGCTCTAAACCACTAAATTTTCGTTAAAAGGCGTATTGTTTTTCAATACGCCAAAAATAATATGTATAAGCTTTCTCATGGCCGCACCAATGA